>Ga0208851_1000056_pt1 | contig 47225 bp, 39 predicted proteins | sample NGESurshal092012_FD_184481 | JGI IMG/M metagenome (GOLD analysis project Ga0208851, IMG submission 184481) | Arctic peat soil microbial communities from Barrow, Alaska - NGEE Surface sample 415-2 shallow-092012 (SPAdes) | ecosystem: Environmental > Terrestrial > Soil > Wetlands > Peat ... | reverse complement strand
CCCGCCGCCGGCATCAGGGCGCGGCACAGGTCCGGGCGGCCGCCGCTCCACTGCGTGCCGGTGCCGGGAAGCCGGTCGGCGGTCTGGAGCAGGCGCTGGGCGACGTCGTCGGCCTTGCTGCCGTCGGCGTTGGCGTCCGTGACCGTCGGCCACACGGCGGCGGCGACGCCGCTGACGATCGGCGCGGTCGCGGAGGTGCCGTCGCCGATGGCGTACTGACCGCCGGGCACCGCCGAGACGATCCCGACCCCGGGAGCTGCCATGTCGACCCAGCTCTGTCCGTAGCTGCTGAACGGGGCGCGCTGATCGTCCGGGGACAGCGCACCGACCGACAGCACGTCGGTGTCGGCAGCCGGGTAGGTGGGGGTCGCGTCCCCGCCGTTGCCGGCCGAGGCGACCACCAGCACGCCGTCGTTGTAGGCGTACACGAGGGCGTTGTGCATGACGACGCTGAACGCGCTTCCGACGAGACTGATGTTCAGCACGTTCACGCCGTGATCGGCGGCCCAGATGACCCCGCCGGCGAGCGCGACCGGGTCGAACAGGTTGTGCCGGCCGAGGGCGTCGGCCGGGCTGATGCTGTAGATCCTGGCGTTCGGCGCGATGCCCGCCACGCCCTGCCCGTTGCCGCTGTTGGCGGCGATGATCCCCGCGACGAACGTGCCATGCCAGTTGTCGTCGCTGTAGTGGTCCGACGTGCTCGGCACGGTCACCTGGTCCGTCACGCGACCGACGAGGTCCGGATGGGTCGCGTCCACGCCCGTGTCGAGCACGCCGACGATGACCGGGGCGGACGGCACGCCGGCGGCCCAGCCGAGCGGCGCGTCGATGTCCGCGCCGAAGACCGGCGCCGCTGCGCCGGACGGCTGAACGGTGCCGGCGTCGTTCTGCAGGTACCACTGCTGATTGAAGAGCGGGTCGTTGGGGATGCTGCACGCCGGATTGCCGACGCAGTTCGCATGCGCCTCCCGCAACGGGAAGACGCGCTCCACGCTCTCGACCGCGCGCACCCGGGTGAGCGTGCGGATCGCCCGCCGCTCCCGGCCTGCCGCGACCCGGATCTCCACGAGACGCAGTTGCCCGACCCGTCGCAGCACCGCCCCGTGGACGAGCCCGATCGCACGTGCCTGGGCGGCCGGGCCGAATCCCGGAGCGAAGGTGACGGCGACCCGCCCTCGGAGCGCCCGCGCACTCGGACGCCGTGACGCGATGCTCGCCTGCGCGCCGACCGGCGGGGGGCGGTCGAAGCGCGCCTTGCGCGGGAACAGCGACGCGTCGCAGGGCGCAGCGACCGCGAGGACCGCCGCCATCACCACGAGCACGCTGAGCCATCTGGCCCTCACCACCCCAACCTCCGCCGCTCCCTGCCTGGCCTCAGCACGGACTCTACGGGGATTCCCGCGCCGTGGGGCGGCGAGGTGCTCCGCAGCGGGACGGGCGCACGCCCTACGGCCGCGCGCCCACCTGCACCGACGTGCCATCGGCATCGAAGAGGCCCTCGACGGAGAAGTAGCGCTCGCCCGTGTCGTAGCAGAAGGTCAGCACCGTGCTCCCGTCGGGGATCTCGGGGAGCTTCTGGGAGACGGCCGCCAGCGAGGCGCCCGACGAGGGGCCGACGAAGATGCCCTCCTCGCGCGCCGCGCGCACGGCGTAGGCGTAGGCGTCCTCCTCGGTGACCTGGATCACGCCGTCGAGTGTCGCGGTGTGGAGGTTGGCCGGGACGAACCCCGCGCCGATGCCCTGGAGGCGATGCGGGCTGGGCTCGCCGCCGCTGATCACCGGCGACTTGGCCGGCTCGACCGCGAACGTCTGCAGGTTCGGGAGGTGCTCCTTGAGCGCCTCGCTGACACCCGTGATGTGGCCGCCGGTGCCCACGCCGGTGATGAGGACGTCGATCCCGTCGGGGAAGTCGCGCAGGATCTCCTGCGCGGTCGTCGCCCGGTGGATCGCGATGTTCGCGGGGTTCTCGAACTGCTGGGGCATCCACGCGCCGTCGATCTCCGCGACGAGCTCGGTCGCGCGCGCGATCGCGGCCTTCATCCCGCCCTCACGCGGCGTCAATTCGACCCGCGCGCCGTAGGCGGCCATCAGGCGCCGGCGCTCGAGCGTCATCGACTCGGGCATGACGAGAATCAGCTCGTAGCCGCGCACCGCGGCCACGATCGCCAGGCCGACGCCGGTGTTCCCCGAGGTCGGCTCGACGATCGTGCTGCCGGGCCCGATGACCCCGCGGCGCTCGGCGTCGTCGATCATCGCCAGCCCGATGCGGTCCTTGATCGAGCCGCCGGGATTCGCCCGCTCGGCCTTCATCCACACGTCGACCTGCCGATCGGCGTAGAGCCGGTTGATCCGCACGTGGGGGGTGTCCCCGATGGTCTCGAGGATGTTCGCGGCCTTCATGGTCGTCTCCGATGTCGCTAGATGTTGAAGTCCAGGAGCTCGTCGCCGGCTGCTCCCTCGCGGCGCTCGACGCGGGCGGTCGGCGTCACGACGGAGTGCGCGGCGACGCTCTGGGTCAGCCACACGTTGCCGCCGATCCGGCTGCCGTCGCCGATCACGGTCTCGCCGCCGAGGATCGTCGCATTGGCGTAGATCACGACGCCGTCGCCGATCGTCGGGTGGCGCTTGGTGCGCGCCATCCGCTTCTCCACGCTGAGCGCACCGAGGGTCACGCCCTGGTAGAGCTTGACGCGCGTGCCCAGCACCGCAGTCTCGCCGACGACGATGCCCGTCCCGTGGTCGATGGCGAAGAACGGGCCGATCGTCGCGCCCGGGTGGATGTCGATGCCGGTGTCGCGGTGGGCGATCTCCGTCAGCACGCGCGGGACGAGCGGCACGCCGGACACCTGCAGCTGGTGGGCGAGGCGGTACACGGCGGTGGCGAAGAAGCCGGGGTAGGCGAGGATCACCTCGTCGACCGAGTGCGCCGCGGGGTCGCCGTCGCAGATCGCCTCGGCGTCGAGCTGCAGTGCTGCGCGCGTCCCCGGCAGGTCGGCGAGGAAGCGATCGACGACGGCGTCCGGGTCCGTGCAGTGCGCCCCCGGCAGACGCAGGGCGTCCGCGAGCAGGACGCGCAGCGTGCCGAGCTCCTCCGCCACGTCGCCGGCACGGCCCCCGACCTCGGCCGCGAAGTGCGGGAACAGGAGCTCCAGCGCCCTGTGGATGACGAGCTCGGCCAGCTCGCGCAGGCGCGGCGGCAGCGCATAGTCCTGTCGCTCCTGGGCGAGGAGATCGAGAAACGCAGCCGTTTCGTCGCGCTCGCGGGCGAGGGCCATCGACGCGGAGCGTACCTAGCGCCCGGTCGTGCGGTGGGTCGCGGCGCGCTGGAAGCCGGCGCGACCCGGCCCGGTGGCCGACCCGCCCGGGCGTCCGCCCTGCCCACCGGCGGCGTGCGTGCGGCGGATCAGCTGCCGCAGCGCATCGTCGGTCGGACCCGCCTCCTCGCGCTCGCGCAGCACGTCGCGCGCGACGGTGCGCAGCACCGCGCCGCGGTCGCGATCGACCATCGCCACGACCGCCTTCGCGTCGCTCGGCAGCTCGAACACGATGCCGTCGATCTCCGGGCCCGCGGTGATGACCGTCACGAGGTCGCCGATCTCTGTCTGCGCCATGGAGGGAGCCTACCGCTGGACATTCGGCCCCACCCGCACTCAAGCGCACCCGACGCAGGCCGATATTCCGGTTTGAGGCGCCGTGCCCGCTCCCTTCTCCACTCCCGACGGCCCTGAACGCCCGCCGGGCCGGCGGCGCGCGGATGGTGTGCGCGCGCTCGTCGAGCGCCTGCGCCGCCGGCAGCCCCGCCTCGCGGACGCCGATCTGCCCGGGATCCTCGATCTCTTCGAGGAGCTCATGTACGCCGGGGAGATCACCCCGGACGGCCACTACGTCCACCACTCCGGCGGACCGACGCTCGAGCGCTTCCTCGGCGGGCAGGGCCCCGACGACGTCGAGGGCGGGCGCTTCTGGGAGTCGCGCATCCACCCCGAGGACGCGCCGTCCTACGACGCGTTCAACCAGCGCCTGCTGAGCGGCGCGGACGCCGAGGTCACGTACCGCCTGATCGGCCTCGACGGCGTCACCCGGATCCTGTGGGACCGCGCGCGCCCGCGCCGGCGCTCGGACGGGACCATGCTCGTCCACGGCATCGTCTCCGACATCACGCGCCGCCGCGAGGCCGACGCGCGCCTGGAGGAGGTGCGCGAGCGCTTCACGCACCTGCTCGACGTCACCGGCGAGCACGTCTACCTCGCGCTCGCCCATCCGGGCGGCCGCATCGAGGAGCTCTTCCAGGGCCCCGGAGCCGACCGCCTGCTCGGCGGCGCCGAGCCCGACCCGGAGATGACGAACTGGGAGGCCGCGCTGCACCCGGACGACCGCGCCGCCTACGACGCCTTCAACGCCGCGCTCGCCGAGGGCCGTGAGGCGGACGTCGAGTACCGCCTGAGGGGCGCCGACGGCGTCACGCGCTGGGTGCACGACCGCGCCGCGACACGGCTGCGGGCCGACGGCACCTACGAGATCAGCGGCATCGTCTCCGACGTCACCGAGCGCCGGCGCATGCGTGCCGAGCTGGCCGACGCGCACGCCGCGCTCTCGCGCGTCGTCGAGGCGATGGACGACCACCTCTACACGCTGCGCATCGAGGACGACGGAACACCGCGCACCGTCTACCGCGGGCCCAACCGCGAGGCGCTGCTCGGCGGCCCGCTGACCGGCGGGAACGCCGGCGACGACCGGCTCTGGGAGACGCTCGTCCATCCCGACGACCGCGAGCGCCGCGCCGCCGCGATCGCGCGGCTGCGCGACGGCGACCCGGTCGAGCTGGAGTACCGCGTCGTCGGGCTCGACGGGCGCGAGCGCACGGTGCTCGACGCGCTGCGCCCGCGGCGCGCGCCCAACGGGACGCTCTCCTACGACGGCGTCACGCGCGACGTCACCGAGCGCCGGCGGCTGGAGAACGAGCTGCACCGCGCACACAGCGCGGCGGAGATGCGCGCCCGCACCGACGAGCTGACCGGCGCGTCCAACCGCCGCCATTTCGCGGAGATCGTCGAGGAGGCGCTCGCCGCCGACCCCGGCGGGTGTGCGCTGCTGCTGCTCGACGCCGACCACTTCAAGCAGGTCAACGACCTCCACGGCCACGTCGTCGGCGACGCCGTGCTCGTCGAGCTCGCGCGCCGCCTGGCGGGCGGGCTGCGGCCGACCGACACGCTGGCGCGCTGGGGCGGCGAGGAGTTCGCGGTGCTGCTGCGCGGCGTGAAGTCCGACGAGGAGCTCGACCGCCTGGCCCAGCGGCTGCGCAGCAGCGTCTCACGCATGCCCGTGAGCGCCGACGGCGTGACGATCCGCCTGACCGTCTCGATCGGCGCCGCGCGCGCGGGCGGCGCGCTGAAGGACCTCGACGGGCTCGTCGAGGCGGCCGACTGCTGTCTCTACGTCGCCAAGCGCCAGGGGCGCGACCGCGTCTCGCTCGTCCCGGACATCGTCGAGGCCGACGCGCCCGACTCGGACGCCGTGCACCTCGCCCGCGCGCTCGCGCTCACCGCGGCGCGGCGCGAGGGCGAGCCCGAGACGCACGCCGAGCAGGTCGCCGCGCTCGCGACGCAGACCGCGGACCGCATGGCGCTCCCGATCGGCGTCGTCGAGCGCTGCACGCTCGGCGGCTGGCTGCACGACGTCGGCAAGGTCGCCGTCCCGGACCGGATCCTCGGCAAGCCCGGGCCGCTCGACGACGACGAATGGAACGTCATGCGCACCCACCCGCTCGTCGGCGCGGAGATCGTCGTGCGCGTCGGCTCACTGAGCGAGGCGGCGCCGGCGGTCCGCCACCACCACGAGCGCTTCGACGGCTCGGGCTACCCGGACGGGCTCGCGGGCGACGCGATCCCGATCGAGGCGCGCATCGTCGCCGCCGCCGACGCGTACGCGGCGATGACCGCGGACCGCGTCCACGCCCCCGCACGCGAGCCCCGGGACGCGGTGCGGGAACTGCGCGACAGCTGCGGTTCGCACCTGGACCCGGACGTCGTCACCGCGCTGCTCGACGTGCTCGGCTTCGGCGAGCGCGCCGACCTGCGCGTCGTCGCCTGAGACCCGCCTGTCCGGCCTCGACCTGTGCCCGCGCGATGGTCGTCAGCGACTGGTAGTAGACGTCGCGGCCGAATCCCGGCGCGGGGAACAGGTAGGCCTGCGACGGCGAGGGCACGACGCACGAGGCCTTCTCCTTGCCGCTGTCGAGGTCGAGCACGACGAGCCGGTCGCCGCCGCCGAACCGGCCCGCGGCGCGCCGCACGGCGGGCACGCGCGCGAGCGCCGACAGCGCGGGCCGGGTGACGCGTCGCACGAGCGCGAGCGGCACCGCGCCCTGCCAGTCCTGGACGATCAGCTCACGCGTGTCCGGGTGGAGGATCAGGTGCCCGGCGTGCGCGAAGCCGTCGCGCCGCCAGAGCGGCTCGAGCTCGTCGCCGCTCATCCGCCACGCGCGCAGCACGGCGTTGCCCGCGTCGTAGGCGATGACGACGCGGCCGACCGGGTCCCAGCCGGGCGGGTTGGACTGCGTCCCGTACGGCAGCCCGCTGATCTGCGTCGAGCGCGCGGCGTCGTCGTCGTGGCGCGCCCACCACAGGCGCACGGGGCCGGTCGAGGATCCGGAGCCGAGCATCGTCGCGTCGGTCGCGTTGCGGCCGTTGTCCATCCAGAAGACGTGGTCGTCGCTGAGCACGGGGTCCCAGCCGTAGCTGCGGTCGGGCGCCGGGCCATAGCGGGGGCACCAGGCCTCATCGAGCACGAGCCGGCCCGCGGCGCGGTCGAGCGTGATGCGGAAGACCTGCGTCGTGCCGACGGCGATCACGTGCGTCCCGTCGCTCGCGAGCCGCGCGATGCCCGGTTCGGGCAGCGCCAGCGGCGGGGCGACCGGCAGCAGGCTGATCGGGTCGAGCACCGACAGCGTCGAGGGCTCCAGGCCGAACGGCGCGTCGCAGTCCTTCATCACGAGCTCGCCGCCGTCGAGCACGACGAACGAGTTGTGCGGGCGCTCGACCGGCAGGCGGTGGGAGGCCAGCACGTCGAGCGCCGGCGACAGGCGGTGCGCCCAGTGGCCGAAGACGAGGTGCAGGTCACCGCAGGCATGGGCCGCCAGGCCGCCGGGCCAGAACGGGCCGCCCGGCAGGCGCGGCGTGCTCGCGAGGCACTCGAGCGTCAGCGGATCGAGGCGCTCGACCCACGCGCGCACGGGCCGGCCCTGCGGGCGGTTCGGCAGCTCGTGGCGCAGCGCGAACAGCTCGCCGGGCTCGCGGCGGATGAGCATGCCGGTCCCCGCCGCGTCGCGGACCGCGGCCAGCCCGAGCCGCTCCCCCGGCGCGATCCCGAGGCCCGCCTGCCCCACCGGCGCACCGAGCCTCCGTGGCCCGCCGTCCTCGCAGGTCCACGGGCGCGGCCAGTAGCCGCCGGAGTCAGACATGGGCCGGACCCTGCGAGAGCATCACCGGGGGCCTCCGCGGGAACCGCCGGCTCAGGCCACCGACTGCGCCAGCGCGAACGGGCTCCCCTCGGAGTCCTTGCAGATGGCCCAGCGCTCGCCCGGGTGCACGACGCTGCCGCCCAGCGCGGCGATGCGCTCGAGCGCCGCGGGGATGTCGTCGACGACGAAGTACGGAAGCGAGAACGAGTCGCCCGGACCGGTGCCGCGCGCGTGGACGCCGATCGCGGGACCGTCCGCGTGCGTCTGCCAGCCGCTGCCCTCCGCGACGCTGCGCTCGTCCAGCGCGACGTCCAGCAGACCGGCCCAGAAGCGGCGGGCGCGGGCGGGATCGTCGGCCGGGAACTCGACCAGGGACAGGTGGGCGGTCATGCAGACCACGATAGGCCCGCGCCGCATGGGGTGTGCGGTCCCGCGGCGCCGCGGCGTCCCGGGACCGCAGACCCTGGCTGCTAGCCGGGCATCGGCTCGTGCTCGCGAGGCGCGTTGGTGTACGCCTCGGCCGGCTCGAGGAGCTCCCTGAGCTGCTCGCGCAGCTCCGGTGTGTCCTCGTGCCCGTGCACGGAGGCCGCATGTTCGGCGGCCGCGCGCACAACCTCGTCCTCCTCGCCGACGATTGTCAGCGAGCAGTCGGAGTCGCTTGGCCAGCGACGGCAATCAGCCATCATTCGCGCCATAGGCAACCTCCCTTCGGATGCTCACGATGTTCCTCCCGCGAGCGCCGAGCGTCAAGGGCCTGCGCGGCGCAGCGGCGCCACCACGCGGTCTTTACGGAGACCTTGCCCGGCGTCCGCGATCCTCGGCGGCCGTGATCGCAGAACGTCCCACCCAGCCCAGCCGCCTCGGCATCCGCGGCCGCTTCGGCGGCACGGAGGGCAACGAGATCCTGACCGCGACGACAGCCGCGGCGCTGACGCTGCTGTTGCTCGCCGAGGGCGTCACGATCCTGCGCCTCGACGGCCTGCGCACGCTGCACATGTTCGTCGGGCTGGTGTTGATCCCGCCGGTCCTGCTGAAGCTCGGCAGCACCGGGTACCGGATGGTCAAGTACTACGCGGGCGCGACGCCCTACCGGCGCAAGGGCCCGCCGGCGCTGCCGATGCGCCTGCTCGCGCCGATCCTCGTGCTCGCGACGATCGGCGTCTTCGCCAGCGGCGTGGCGCTGCTGGCGCTCGGGCATCGCTCCGACACGCTCATGCTGCTGCACAAGGCGAGCTTCATCATCTGGGGCGCCGCCTTCGGCATCCACTTCCTCGTCTACCTGCAGCGCATGCTGCGCACGGTGGCCGACGGCTGGCGCGCATCGGGCCGCCCGAGCATGCCCGGCGCCGGCGCGCGGGCGATGCTGCTCGCCGCCTCGCTCGGCGGCGGCCTGGCGCTCGCGATCGCGCTGCTCGGCACGATCACGAGCTGGCACGGCGGCGGGGGAGGCTAGTGGATCTGTCCGGAAGTCCCGTGGGTCAGCCGGCCGCGACGCTCACGGCCGGCGAGGTCGCAAGGACCTTCCCCGACGCCGACAGCGCGCGCGCCGCGACCAGCGGCGCTGTGCTGCTCACGGCGATCTGCGTCTCGAAGCCGCTGTCCGCGGCCGGCGCCCCGACAGGCGCCAGCGACGCGGCGTCCGCGCCTGCCAGCACCTGCCAGCGCGCCACGGTCGTCGCGCCGTTCCAGCTCGCGTGCACCGTGACCGCATCGGCGCCGCTGCGCGTGGCGGCGACGGCCGGCCTGGTGCGCGGGGTCGCGCTCCAGGGGAAGTGGTAGACGCGGTAGCTGCCGTCGTCCTTGGGCAGGCTCGCGTCGAAGACGAGCTTCCCGCGGCTCGTGAACTCCGAGAAGAACGGCGTCGAGCCGAAGCCGGCGAAGATGTTCCCGCCCGGAAGCTCCTGGACGCTGCCCTCGCTCTGGGCGGACGTGTCGCCCGCGCGCCGGTAGGAGCGGATGACCGCCGCCGTGCGCCGGCGGGTGTCGAGCCGCAGGAGCAGCGCGCGCGAGGCCGGGGCCTTCTGCGGCGGGCCGGCCTCGTCGTCGAAGACGCTGATCCGGTCGCCCGCGAGCATCTGCGCATGGTGCTGGAACCAGAATCGCGCGCCCGTCCCCAGGTGGAAGCTGCTCGCCCTCCCGCCCAGGCGCCAGAGGATGCGCCCGCTCGCGCGGTCGACGTCGTAGATCGCGGAGGTGTCGCGCGCGGAGATCAGGACGCGCCCACCGGGCAGCGGCTGGATCGCGTTGATGTGGTAGGCGTCGTAGGAGGCGCTGTTGGCCGGCGTCGCGTAGGACTGGCTCAGCGGGATGTGCCCGAGCGCGTGCCATTCCCAGGTGACCAGGCCGGTGCGCACGTCGACCGCCTGCACGATCGCGTCGAGCAGCGGCGAGAGCTTGCCCGCGGGCGTCCCGGCCAGGTGGACGAGCACGGGCGAGTAGACCGTGAAGAGCGCGTCGCCGTCCCTGGCCAGCGTGAACTCGTGCAGGTCCATCGCGTAGCCGTTGCCCGCCTTGACCGTCGCGATCCTGCGGTAGGACGTGTCCGCGATGACGCCCTCCCCCAGGCCGAACGCGGCGAACGTGACGGGCCCCTGCCACCAGGTCAGCACGGGGCGCCCGTGGTAGTGCGCCGGGCGCAGGTTCGCGGCGACGTCCGGCGTCGGGAGCTGCTTGAACCAGACGAGCCGCCCGTGCGTGTCGACGATCATCGGGCCGCCGGGACCGACGGGCTTGATCGTGATCGTCGTGCTGCTGCCGGGGTGCACGATCGGCGATGGCAGCGGCGTCAGGAAGATGCCGCCGCTCATCCGCGCCGGCCGCCGGCGAACGGTGATCTGCGGCGGCGTCAGCGCCGGCTCGGAGACGAAGTGCTGGAGCTTGCCCTGCTGGGTGGCCGGGAGGTTCAGCACCGGGGGGATCGGCGCGAGGTGCGCGACCCCGAACGAGAAGCGCCGGGTGGCCATCCCGCGCACCTGCACGACGACGCGGACCTGCTCGCCCGCTGCCAGCGGCGTGCTCGGGACGAAGCTCGCGCCGCGCCCGCCGGAGTAGGGGCGCAGGCGCCCGGTGTGGGCGCCGCTCGTCGCGCCGGTGACGCTGACCGAGCCGATCCGCGCGGGCGCCACGCCCAGGATGCTGATCTGCGTCTTCGGTGACGCGTCGGGCGTGCCGGGCGCGGGCGAGATCGCGAGCGGCGCGGCCTGCGCTGCGGCGGCGGGAGCGCAGGCGAGGGCGGCCGTCAGCGCCAGCGCCGCCCGCCGTGTGACCTGCGTGCTGGGACCGAAGGGGTTTGCGGGCACGTCGCCAAGTGAAACAGACGCCCCCCGCGCAGGCGCCGCCGCAAACCGCTCGTGGCACGCCGGCACCGCGTGGACCGGAGCAGCCGCAGGGGGCCGGCGCTCAGGCGCCGGTCGTCAGGACCATCCGGAAGCGCGCATCGCCGGCCATCATGCGCTCGTAGGCCTCGGCGGCGCGCTCCAGCGGGCGCGTCTCGATCAGCGGCGCCACGCCGGCCAGCGCGCTGAACGCCATCGTGTCCTCGGAGTCCATCGACGTCCCGGACGCGTGGCCGCCGATCGACGTGTTGCCGCCGATCAGCATCGCCGGCGGGATCTGCATCGGCTCCATCGACGCGCCGACGACGACCAGCCGGCCGCGCGGGGCCAGGCCGCCGATGACGGCGGTCATCGCCGCGGCGCTGGTGACCGTCGCCAGGATGACGTGCGCGCCGCCGAGGCGCTGGAGCTCGGCGGCGGGATCCTGCGCCGTGCTGTCGATGTAGTGGTGGGCGCCGAGGCTGCGCGCGAGCTCCTCCTTGGCGGTCCCGCGCGCGATCGCCACGGTCTCGAAGCCGAGCTTGGCGGCGAATTGCACGCCGAGGTGCCCGAGCCCGCCGACGCCGAGGATCGCGACGCGGTCGCCGCCGCGCGCGCCGCTCTGGCGCAGCGCGTTGAAGGTCGTGATGCCGGCGCACAGCAGCGGCGCCGCCTCGACGGCGAGCATGTCGTCCGGGATGCGCGCCAACGCGCTCGCGCGCACGACGACGTAGTCGGCGTAGCCGCCGTCGGCCGTGACGCCCGGGATCTCCATGTTCGTGCAGCCGATGAGATCCCCGCGCCGGCAGCGCTCGCAGTGCCCGCAATTGCCGCCGAACCAGCCGACCCCCACGCGCTCGCCGACCTGCCAGCCCTGGACGCGCTCACCGAGCGCCGCAACCTCGCCGGCGATCTCGTGCCCGGGGACGACCGGGAAGCTCACGCCCGGGAAGGCGCCCTCCTTGGCGTACATGTCGCTGTGGCAGACCCCGCACGCGTGCACGCGCACGAGCGCCTCGTCGGGCCCGGGCGCCGGAATCTCGCGCTCGACCAGCTCGAAGTCTCCGCCGGCCTCGCCCACCTGCACCGCTCGCATCGTCGCCATGGCACTGAGCGTAGTTGACCCGGAGGCCCCGCCCCTCGCCAGAGGCGTAGGTTCGGCGCATGCGCATCCGCACGCGCGCGGCGCTTCGCCGGTGGGTCCCGGGGATCGCCCTGCTGCGTGCTCACGATCGCGACCGCCTGCGCCGCGACGTCCCGGCGGGCACCGTGCTCGCGGCGCTGCTCGTGCCGCAGGGAATGGCGTACGCCGAGCTCGCCGGCCTGCCGCCGGTGACGGGCCTCTACGCGACGCTCGTCCCGCTGATCGTCTACTTCCTGCTCGGGCCGTCGCGCATCCTCGTCCTCGGGCCCGACTCGGCGGTCTCCCCGCTCGTCGCGGCGGCGATCATCCCGCTCGCGGCGGCCGACGCCGCACACCGGGTCGCGCTCGCAGGGGCGCTGTCGCTCATGGTCGGCGCCCTGATGTTCACGGGCGGCGTGGCGCGCTTCGGCTTCGTCACCGAGCTGCTGTCGCTGCCGGTGCGCCTGGGCTACCTGATGGGCATCGCGGTGACCGTCATCGTCCTGCAGCTTCCGAAGCTCTTCGGCTTCTCGGTCCACGCGGAGACGGTCCTCCCGGCGCTGCGCGACTTCATCGCCGGACTCGACCGGACGAACACGACGGCGCTCGTGCTGGGCGCCGGCTCGCTCGCCCTCATCATCGTCCTGCGGCGCGCCGCGCCGCGCGTCCCGGGCGTGTTCCTCGCCGTCGTGGGCGCGACGGCGCTCGTCAGCATCCTCGGGCTCGCGGACCAGGTTCCCGTTGTCGGCACCGTCCCCAGCGGCCTGCCCAGGCTGGGAACGCCCGGCGTCTCGCTCGGCGACCTCGAGCGGCTGATCCCCGCGGCGGTCGGGATCGCGTTCGTCGCATTCGCGGACACCAGCGCCCTGTCGCGCAGCTACGCCGACCGGCTCGGCCAGGAGGTCGACCAGAACCGGGAGCTCGCGGTGCTCGGCATCGCGAACGCCGCCGCGGGGCTGTTCCAGGGGTTTCCGATCTCGACCAGCGGCTCGCGCACCGCCGTCGCCGAGAACGTCGGCGCTCGCAGCCAGCTCGCCGGCCTGATCGGCGCCGTCCTCCTCGCCGTGGTGCTCGTGTTCGGGACCGCGCTCGTGCAGAACCTGCCGATCGCGACGCTCGCGGCGATCGTCATCTTCGCGGTCCTCGGCCTGATCGACGTACGCGCAGCGCTGCGGTTGTGGCGCTGGCGCCCCTCGGAGTTCAGCCTCGCGATGGTCACGTTCGCCAGTGTCGCCCTCTTCGGCGTCCTGTGGGGTGTGGGGATCGCGATCACCCTGTCGCTGCTCGACTTCATCCGGCACGCGTGGCGACCGCACGATGCCGTGCTCGGCCGTGTCGACGGGATGAAGGGCTACCACGACACCGAGCGCCATCCGGAGGCCCGCCGGATCCCGGGGCTGACGCTGTTCCGGTTCGATGCACCGCTCTTCTTCGCGAACGCGGACGCCTTCCACGAGCGTGTGCGGGAGCTCGCCGGCGAGCCCGGCGTCGCCTGGATCGTGGTTGCGGCCGAGCCGATCACGGACGTCGACACGACGGCCGCCGAGATGCTCCGGGGCCTCAACGCCGAGCTGGATGACGCCGGGATCGAATTCGCCTTCACCGAGCTGAAGGGCCCGGTGCGCGACCGCCTGATCCGCTACGGCATCCACGACGAGATCGGCCGGCATCGGTTCTGGCCGACCGTCGGCGCGGCGGTCTCCGCGTATGTCGAGGAGACGGGCGTGGAGTGGGTCGACTGGGACGAACGGCAGGACGAGCCCGACGGGGCGGCGCCCGCGAGCTCATGAGGCCGGCGCCCCCTCTCAGGCGCCGACGCGCACCGGCCCTCCCGCCTTCAGCCGGCGCACCCGCCCGGCTCCTCGGGCTGGGGGTGACATTGCGGTGGCGCGGAGCACGCCGCGTAGACTCGCGCATGCCGGTCCCCCGGCGAGACGAGGTGACGTGTGAGGGTCGAAGAGGTCGATGAGACGCTGATCGAGTCGGTCTGCGAGCGGCTTCGCGGACAGCTTCCCGACGGGGACGCCGAGCAGGCCACGCGGTTCATCCGCCGCTACTACCGGTGGGTCTCGCCCGACGACATCGCCGACCGCAGCGAGCTGGACGTCTACGGCGCCGCCCTGGCCCACTTCAACTTCGCGCGCGAGCGCGAGCCCGGCACGCCGAAGGTCCGCGTCTTCAATCCGGAGTTCGAGACGCACGGCTGGAAGTCCACGCACACCGCCGTCGAGATCGTCACCGACGACATGCCGTTCCTCATCGACTCGGTGACGATGGAGCTGAACCGCCGCGGCTTCGGCGTCCACGTGATCATCCACCCGGTCATGCCTGTGCGCCGCGACGCCGCCGGCCGCCTGATCGAGGTGCTGGCCCTGGGAGCGACGACGAGCGAGGGCTTCGCCGCCGAGTCGATCATCCACGCCGAGGTCGACCGCCAGACCGACCCGGCGCAGCTGGGGCAGTTGAAGGCGCATCTGGAGCGGGTGATCGGCGAGGTGCGCGCCGCCGTGGAGGACTGGCCGGCGATGCGGGCCCACGCCCTCGAGCTCGGTGCCGAGCTGCGGGCGGCGCCCCCGCCGCTGCAGGCGACCGACGTCGACGAGGTCGCCGCGTTCCTGGCCTGGCTCGCGGACGACCACTTCACCTTCCTGGGCTACCGCGAGTACGACCTGCTCGACGAGGGCGACGACACCGCGCTGCGCCAGGTCAGGGGCTCGGGGCTCGGCATCCTGCGCGAGGACTCCCCGCACGAGCGCTCCAGCCAGTTCCAGCTGCTGCCCGCGCGCGTGCGCGCGCTCGCCCGTGAGCCGTTCCTGCTGAACCTCACGAAGGCCAACTCACGTGCGACCGTGCACCGCCCCGCGTTCCTGGACTACGTCGGCGTCAAGCGCTTCGACGCCGAGGGGCGCGTCACGGGCGAGCGCCGCTTCCTCGGCCTCTACACGACGACCGCCTACCAGGCGAGCCAGCGCGAGATCCCGATCCTGCGCCGCAAGCTCGACGCGGTGATGGCGCGCGCCGGCTTCCCACCCGACAGCCACAACGAGAAGGCGCTCGTCACGATCCTCGAGACGCACCCGCGCGACGAGCTGCTGCAGACCTCCGTCGACGAGCTGTTCGAGGTCGCGATGGCGATCCTGCACCTCGGCGAGCGCCAGCGCGTGCGCCTGCTCATCCGCCGCGACGTCTTCGGCCGCTTCCTCTCGTGCCTGGTGTTCGTGCCGCGCGACCGGTTCAACACCGAGAACCGCCGGCGGATCGAGCGCATCCTCGTCGAGTCCTTCGACGCCGCGAGCAGCGACTACGCGACGCGGATCTCGGAGTCCTCGCTCGTGCGGCTGCACTACACCCTGTACATCGAGCCCGGGCGCTGGCCGGAGTACGACGCCGACGAGATCGAGGCGCGGATCGTCGGCGCCACGCGCTCGTGGACCGACGACCTCGAGGAGGCGCTCGTCCACGAGCATGGCGAGGAGCTCGGCAACGATCTCTTCCAGGCCTACCGCGATGCGTTCCCGCCCGCCTACCGCGCCGACTGGGTCGCGCGCGCCGCGCCGAGCGACATCCGCCGGCTCGAGGCGCTCGGCGGCCCCGAAGACCTGGCGCTGAGCCTCTACCACCCGCTCGAGGCGCCGCCGCGCCTCATGCGGGCGAAGATCTTCCGCTGGGGCGCGCCGCTCGCACTGTCGGACATGCTCCCCGTGTTCGAGAACCTCGGCGTCAAGGTCGACGACGAACGCCCCTACGCCGTGGCGCCGCTCGAGCGCGCGCCGATGTGGATCTACGACTTCGGGCTCGAGCACATGGGCGACGACGAGCTGCCCGCGGAGACGGCCGCCATGTTCCAGGACGCCTTCACCCGCACGTGGCACGGCGACGCCGAGAACGACGGCTACAACCGCCTCGTCCTGCGCGCGCAGCTGACCTGGCGCGAGGTCGCGATCCTGCGGGCGATCGGGCGCTACCTGCGCCAGGCGGGCACGACGTTCAGCGACCACTACGTCGAGGAGGCGATCGTCGCCCACCCGGAGATCGCGCGCCTGCTCGTCGACCTGTTCCGCGCGCGCTTCGACCCGGCGCGCCCGGAGGAGGGGGCCTCGGGGCGCATCGCCGAGCGGATCCGCGCGTCGATCGACGCGGTCGTCAGCCTCGACCAGGACCGCATCCTGCGCCAGTTCCAGGCGGTCATCGACGCGCTGCTGCGGACGAACTTCTTCCAGCAGGACGGCGGTCCCAGGCCGTACATCTCGCTGAAGCTCGACCCCGAGCAGCTCTCGTGGCTGCCGCTGCCGCGCCCGCAGTTCGAGATCTTCGTCTACTCGCCGCGGGTCGAGGGCGTGCACCTGCGCGTCGGGCGCGTCGCCCGCGGCGGGCTGCGCTGGTCGGACCGCCGCGAGGACTTCCGCACCGAGGTCCTCGGGCTGATGAAGGCGCAGACCGTCAAGAACGCCGTGATCGTGCCGGTCGGCGCCAAGGGCGGGTTCTTCGTCAAGCGCCCTCCCGCGGGCGGGGGGCGCGACGAGCTGCTCGAGGAGGTCGTCGCCTGCTACCGGACGTTCATCCGCGGGCTGCTCGACATCACCGACAACATCGTCGGCGGCGAGATCGTCGTCCCCGCCGACGTCGTGCGCTACGACGGCGACGACCCGTACCTCGTCGTCGCCGCCGACAAGGGCACGGCCACCTTCTCGGACATCGCCAACGAGATCGCGGTCGAGTCCGGCTTCTGGCTCGGCGACGCGTTCGCCTCCGGTGGCTCGTCGGGCTATGACCACAAGCGGATGGGCATCACCGCGCGCGGCGCCTGGGAGTCGGTCGAGCGCCACTTCCGCGAGCTCGGCCACAACGTCGCCGAGCAGGACTTCAGCGTCGTCGGCATCGGCGACATGTCGGGCGACGTGTTCGGCAACGGGATGCTGCTCTCACGCCACATCCGACTGATCGCCGCCTTCAACCACCGCGACATCTTCCTCGACCCCGACCCGGACCCCGAGACGTCCTTCGAGGAGCGCCGGCGCCTGTTCGAGCTGCCGCGCTCGTCGTGGACGGACTACGACGCGCAGCGCATCTCCGCGGGCGGCGGCGTGCACTCCCGCGCGGCGAAGTCGATCGCCCTGACGCCCCAGGTGCGCGCGGCGCTGCAGGTCGACGCCGAGCAGCTCGCGCCCAGCGAGCTGATCCGCGCGATCCTGCGCGCGCCGGCCGACCTGCTGTGGAACGGCGGCATCGGCACGTACGTCAAGGCCGCGGGCGAGCAGCACACCGATGTCGGCGACAAGGCGAACGACGCGGTGCGCATCGACGCCGGCGAGCTGCGCTGCCGCGTCATCGGCGAAGGCGGCAACCTGGGCCTGACGCAGCGCGCGCGGATCGCGTTCGGGCTCGCCGGCGGGCACGTCAACACGGACGCGATCGACAACTCGGCGGGCGTCGACTGCTCCGACCACGAGGTCAACATCAAGATCCTGCTCGACGCCGTCGTCGCGGCAGGGGACCTCACGCGCAAGCAGCGCAACGAGCTGCTCGCGCAGATGACCGACGAGGTCGCCGAGCTCGTGCTGACCGACAACTACGAGCAGGGCGAGACGCTGAGCCTCGCCGAGGCCCAGGCGCCGAGCATGATCGACGTGCACGCGCGCTTCATCCGCAGCCTCGAGCAGGCCGGGCGCCTGGACCGCGAGCTGGAGGCGCTGCCGAGCGACGAGGCGATCGCCGACCGCAAGGCGGCCGGCATGGGTCTCACGCGGCCCGAGCTGGCGACGCTCGTCGCCTACAGCAAGCTCGAGCTGCACGACGAGCTGGTCGACTCCGACGTCCCCGAGGATCCGCACCTCTCCGGGGAGCTCGCGCGCTACTTCCCGCGGGTGCTCTCCGCGCGCTTCGGCGCGGAGCTGCGCGAGCACCGGCTGCGCCGTGAGATCACCGCCACGCAGGTCGTCAACAACGTGCTGCACGGCGGCGGCTCGACGTTCGCGTTCCGCCTCAGTGAGGAGCTGGGCGCGCTGCCCTCGGAGACCGCGCGCGCCTACGCCGTCGCGCGCGACGTCTTCGAGATGCGACCGCTCTGGGCGCAGATCGAGGACCTCGACAACAAGGTCGATGCCGAGACGCAGATCCACATGCTGCTCGCCGGGCGCACGCTCGTCGAGCGCGCGACGCGCTGGCTGCTGCGCAACCGCCGGCGCCCGCTGCCGATCGCGGCGACCGTCGCGTCCTTCGAGCGCGGCGCGGCCACCCTCTACGCGGCGCTGCCGGGACTGCTCGACGTCGATCAGGCGCAGGAGCTGGCGCGGCTGCTGGAGCAGTACGTGCAGGCCGGCGTCCCGGTCGCGGTCGCGCAGCGCTCGGCGAGCCTTGCGCCGATGTTCTCCGCCCTGGACATCGTCGAGGTCGCCCACATCCAGGGCGTCGAGGTCGAGACCGTCGCCGCCGTGCACTACCGCCTCGGCGCGCGGCTGCACCTGCACTGGCTGCGCGAGCGCATCAGCCGGCTCCCGCGCGACGACCGCTGGAACGCGCTCGCGCGCGCGGCGCTGCGCGAGGACCTCAACACGCTCCACCGTGCGCTGACCGCCGAGGTCGCGCGCGGCGTGCCGTCGGCCGCGGACGCCGCGGCGGCGATCGACACGTGGATCGCGGGGAACCCGGCGGCCGAACGCTGCCTCGTGACGCTCACGGACATCCAGACCGGGCTCGTCTTCGACCTGACGACGCTGGCGGTCGGCGTGCGCGAGGTCCGGAACCTGATTCAGGCGCCGGGGGACTGAGGTCCGTCGCCGAGACCGCGCGCCGACGATGGTCGGCGTCGCCCGCCGACGTGCGCCCGCGGAGAAGTACGACCCCAGACGCGGGGACTCCCCGATGCCGCCGCCGCCCTGCGGGCCTAGCGTGCGACACACCGGCACGTGGAGAGAGAGGCGGCGGTCATGGGTGAGCAGCTCAGCATGCTCGACACGATGTTCCTCGAGCTCGAGCAGTTCGACGAGGCGGCCCACATGCACATCGGTGCGGCGCTGATCTTCGACCCGCTGCCCGGCGGCGGGACGCCCGGGATCGGGGCGCTGCGCGGCCACGTGCGCGGGCGCGTCGGCGCACTGCCGCGGTTCGCGCAGCAGCTGTCGGACACCCACGCCGGGCCGATGACGTGGCTCACCTGGGAGCCGGCGCAGCATTTCGACCCGGACGCCCATGTCCATCACGCGACGCTGCCGGCGCCGGGCGGCGAGACCGAGCTGCAGGAGTGGCTCGGCGACTTCTGGTCGCACCGGCTCGACCGTCACTGCCCGCTCTGGGAGATGACGCTGCTCGACGGGCTGGAGGGCGGCCGCTGGGCGCTTGCGACGAAGACGCACCACTGCCTCGTCGACGGCGTCGGCTCGCTCGACATCGGGCACCTGCTGCTCGACGCGACCGCCGACGCGCCGCCGCCGGCGCCCCGGGCCGCGACCGACGCCGACGCCACCGACGACGCCCGGGGCGGCGACGGGCGCTTCTGGCTCTCCCCCGGCCTCGTGCTGCGCGGCACGCGCGCGGGCCTCGGCGCGGCGACGCATCCGCGCCGCTCACTCGAGCAGGCGCGGGCGGCCGTCGAGCTCGTCGTGCGCGAGCAGGTGATCGGCGCGCCGCAGACGAGCCTCAACGGGCCGATGAGCGGCACCCGCCACTTCGCCACCGTGCGCCTCGAGCTCGCCGACGTCAAGGAGGTCAGGGAGCGCCTGGGCGGCACGGTCAACGACGTCGTGCTCGCGCTCTGCGCCGGCGGCCTGCGCCACCTGCTGCTCTCCCGTGACGCCACGCTCCCGGCGGACAGCCTGCGCGCGCAGGTCCCGGTGAACATCCGCAGCGAGGACCGCGAGCACGCGCTGGGAAACGAGCTGACCTCGCTGTTCGTCGACCTGCCGCTCGCCGAGGAGGACCCGCTCGAGCGCTACCGCAGCGTCGTTGCACGCGCCGAGGCGTTCAAGTCCGGCACGCAGCGCATGGGCGGCAAGGCGATCATCGACCTCGCCGACATGGGGCCGCCGCTCGCCGGCGGGCTGATCGCGCGCACGATGTTCGGCGGCACGCGGATGTTCAACCTGACGATCACGAACGTCCCGGGCCCGCGCGAGCGGCTCTACGCCTTCGGCTCGCCGCTCGTCGAGGTCCTGCCGCTCGTCCCGCTGTTCGCCGGGCACTCGGTCGGCATCGCGGTCGTCACGTATGCGGGACACATGGTGTTCGGGCTCAACGCCGACCGGCTGGCCGCACCGGACATCGCCGTGCTCGCCGAGGGCATCGAGCAGGAGTTCGCCGAGCTGCGGGCGCCGGTCGCGGCGTAGGCGTGGGCGGACGACATCGTCCGAACCTCTCCGCGTTTGGCAGGGGGCGTAGTCTTCTTGCCTGAGGGCCTTCGTTGCGGGGCCGGTCCACGGGATCGGCAGCGCAACTCGACTTCCAGGGTTCAATCTGACCAGGAGGTCCCGCATGTCCAGGACGACGACGCCCCCCGACTCGGGGACCAGCAGGCACGAGGCGGCGGTGATGCAGACCCTGGGCTGGGCCGACGAAGCGGCGGCCGACCACGACTACACCGGTGCGCTGGAGTGGCTCGCGGTGATCGAGGCGACGGGGAGCCCGCTCTCCCAAGAGCACCTGGGCAAGCGGGCCACCTGGGCGCTGGTGCAGCGGGACCGGTGAGCTGAAGCCCGAGGCGCTACGCCGCGCGGCGGGCGACGCTCTCGCGCAGCGCGTGCTCGAACGCCGCGACGACCCGCGGGTCGAACTGCGACCCGGCGCACGCATGCAGCTCCTGTACGGCGGCCTGCGGATCCATGCCCGAGCGGTAGGCGCGGTCCTTCGTCATCGCGTCGTACGCGTCGCAGACGGCGACGATCCGCGCACCGAGGGGGATGTCGTCGCCGGCGAGCCCGTCCGGGTAGCCGGATCCGTCCCAGCGCTCATGGCTGGAGCGGACCATCGCGGCGACCGGGGCCAGCCCCGGCGAGGCGGTGATGATGCGCTCGCCGATGAGCGTGTGACGGCGCATGAACTCCCACTCGCCGTCGTCGAGCGGGCCGGGCTTGCGCAGGATCTCGTCGGGGATCGCGACCTTCCCGACGTCGTGCAGCTCGGCGGCCAGGCGCACGTGGCGCACCTCCTCGCCGGAGAGGTCGAGCGCGAGCGCGACGCGCTCGGCGAGATCGGCGACGTCGCCCACGTGCGTCCCGAGCTCGGGGTCGCTCTCGGCGAGGATCCGCAGCATGACCTCCTTGGCCTCGTCCGGGATCGAGGGGCGGCCGCTGCGCTTGCCGGCGTACAGGCGCTTGTCGGCGATCCGCAGCGCGTCGCTCGGATCGTCGGCCTCATCCCCCAGGACGACCGCGCCGTGCGAGCAGCCGATGCTGAAGCCCTCGCCGCTCTCGTGGAGCGCAGCCGCGCAGCCGGCGAGCAGGACCTCGTCGGGCCCGTCGAGCAGGACGCAGAACTCGTCGCCGCCCATCCGGTAGGCCGTCCCGCGGCCGTCGACCCGCTCGGCGAGACTCGCCCCGAGCCGCTGCAGCAGCGTGTCGCCGGCCGGGTGGCCGAAGCTGTCGTTGTAGTGCTTGAAGCCGTCGAGGTCGAAGATCGCCAGCAGCCGCCGCGCGTCGGGGCCCTCGAAGGCGCGCTCGAGGTCGGTCGTCAGCGAACGACGGTTGCCCAGGCCCGTGAGCGAGTCGGTCAGCGCCTCCTCACGGCTGACGTCGAGCATCGCGAGGTTCTCGCGGTAGGTGAGGATGAGCCGCCCCATCACGGCGACCAGCGACGCGGCGGCCAGCACGATCGCCAGGCCGTTGAGGCGTCCGACGCTGCCGGCGACGAGCACGCCCAGGCCGAGCAGCGCGAACGTGACGGGCGTCAGGATCGCGCGCGTCGAGCTGGGCCGCGCGAGGGCGGCGCGCAGCTGCACCGGTTGCCAGGCGGCGGCCCCGAAGAAGACCGCGGTCGCCCACCAGCCGGCGTCGAACGGCCCGCCGGAGACCCACGTGCCCTTGGCGGTCAGCACGAGGTAGATCGAGTCCGAGAGCCAGAAGCTCGTCACGCCCGCCATCAGCAGCCACTGCGTGCGGTCGCCGCGCCAGCCGCCGGCGGCCAGCGCGCCGACCATGAAGCCGAGCAGGATCAGGTCGGCGATCGGGTAGGCGAGGTTCGTGGCCACCGCGAGCCGATCCCCGCCGACCGCGTCGAGCACCTGCTGCAGCACCACGGCGGCGCTGACCGCGCCGACCGCCAGCGCCGAGGTCACGCCGTCGACCCACAGCATCCGCGGCAGGCCGCGCACCCGCTCGCGCAGGAGCAGCGCGATCCCGGCGAAGAGGAGCGGCGGCAGCAGCAGGTAGCCGATGTCCGCCGGCGAGGGGACCGGCGGGCTCGCATCGTTCCAGAGCACGAGCGTGAAGTACGTCTCGCCGAGGATCCAGCAGGTCAGCCCGGCGCCGATCAGCGTCCACGCCAGGCGCTCCCGGCGCTCGGCGGCGGCGCGCGCGAAGCAGAGGCCGGCGCCGACGGCCATGACCACCAGGTGCACCCACTTCACGGGGCCGGTCGGCACCGCCGGAACGCCCATCGCATGCAGCTGCCAGACGGCCAGCCAGCCCGCACAGAGCACGACGAGGACACGCGGCACGATGGCCATTGGACGGTGCATCGGCCGCCGGGCGCCCGGGCTTGACCGTGGAACCCCCGGATTCAGCGCGCGGCGCGGGCGCGCTCGAGCACGGGCGCCAGCACCGCGGCGAGGTCCGGCGTGCCGCGCTCGTCGAGCACGTACGCCGTCTCGCGGATCGGATGGCGCGTCTGCACCAGGTGACCGAGGTCGATCGGCGTCCCGGCCACGACGACGTCGCACGGCGTCGCCTCGATCGTCGCCTGCAGGTCCGCCAGCTGCTCGGGCGAGTAGCCCATCGCCGGCAGCACCGAGCCGATGTGCGGGAAGCGCTCGAACACGCCGGCCAGCGACCCCACCGCGTACCGACGGGGATCGACGAGCTCGGCGGCCCCCGCGGCACGCGCCGCCACCGTGCCCGCGCCGAACGGCATGCCGCCGTGGGTGATCGTCGGGCCGTCCTCGATGACCAGGACGCGCGCGCCGGCGAGGTCGGGGCCGGGACCGAGCGTCACCGGCGAGGCGGCGTGGATCACGGCCGCGCCCGGGTTCAGCGCCGCGATGCTCGCCTCCAGCGCGCCGAGCTGCTCGGCGCTCGCGCTGTCGACCTTGTTGATCAGGACGACGTCCGCGCTGCGCAGGTTCGCCTCGCCGGGGTGGTAGTGCGCCTCGTCGCCGGCCCGCAGCGGGTCGGCGACGACGATCAGCAGGTCCGGCGCGAAGAACGAGAGGTCGTTGTTGCCGCCGTCCCAGATGACGACGTCCGCCTCCGCCTCGGCCCGGCGCAGGATCGCCTCGTAGTCGACGCCCGCGTACATGATCAGGCCCTCGCGGACCGGCAGCTCGTACTCCTCGCGCTCCTCGATCGTCGGGTTCGACGCGTCGATGTCCGCGAGCGTCGCAAAGCGCTGGACGGCGATCGCCTCGAGGTCGTGGTAGGGCATCGGGTGGCGCACGAGCGCGACGCGCAGCCCCGCGGCGACGAGCAGCTCGCCGACCCGCCGGCTCGTCTGGCTCTTGCCGCTGCCGGTGCGCACCGCGCAGACCGCGACGACCGGGCGCGTCGAGCGCAGCATCGCCCCGCGGCCCGGGAACGAGACGGCGGCGCCGGCGGCGAGCGCGATCGACACGCGATGCATCACCTCGTCGTGGGCGAGGTCGCTGTAGGCGAAGACGACCTCGTCGACCTCGTGCTCGCGGATCAGCTCGGCCAGCTCGGCCTCGGGGCGCACCGGGATGCCGTCCGGATACCGCGGCCCCGCGAGCGCCGCGGGATAGACGCGGTCGTCGATCCCGGGGATCTGCGCGGCGGTGAAGGCGACGACGCGGACGCCGGGATCGCCGCGGAACAGCACGTTGAAGTCGTGGAAGTCGCGGCCTCCGGCTCCCAGGATGAGGACGTTGCGCACGGCACAACCGTAGCTGCGGGCAATTGCGGATGCCTGCGAGCCGGGCGATCGCGATCGTCAGGAGATGGACTCGTCCGCGATCGCGCCGCCGGCGGCGCCGGCACTGGCTCCGAACGTGACCGACTACGACGCGGCGCGCGCCGGCTTCAGCTGGGAGCGCGCGCGCGAGGACCTCGACGGGCTGCCCGGCGGCGGGCTGAACATCTGCCACGAGGCGGTCGACCGCCACGCCGACGGCGCGCGGCGTGAGCACACCGCGATCCGCTGGCTGGGCAGGCGGGGGACCCGCCGGGACATCAGCTACGGCGAGCTCGCCGAGCTCACGAGCCGCTTCGCGAGTGTCCTCGACGATCTCGGGGTCGCGCGCGAGGAGCGGATCTTCACGCTGGCGGGCCGGATCCCCGAGCTCTACATCGCCGCGCTCGGAACGCTGAAGCGCGGTGCGGTGTTCTGCCCGCTGTTCTCCGCGTTCGGCCCGGAGCCGATCGCCCAGCGTCTCGAGCTCGGCGACGCGCGCGTGCTCGTCACCACGCCGAGGCTCTACACGCGCAAGGTCGCCGCGCTGCGCGAGCGGCTGCCCGGGCTGCGCCACGTCCTCGTCGCCTGCGGGCCCGGGGAGGATCCGCCCGCGGGCACGCTCGACCTCGCCGCGCTGCTCGCGGCGGCCGACCCGCGGCGCCCCGTCGAGCCGACGCGCCCCGCGGACTGGGCGCTGCTGCACTTCACGAGCGGGACGACCGGCCGCCCGAAGGGCGCCCAGCACGCCCACGAGGCCGTCGTGGTCCACCACGCGACCGGTCGCATGGCGCTCGACCTGCACCCACAGGACGTCTACTGGTGCACGGCCGACCCCGGCTGGGTCACGGGCACGAGCTACGGCATCATCGCGCCGCTGTGCTCCGGCGCGACGATGCTCGTCGACGAGGCCGAGTTCGACGCCGACCGCTGGTACGGCATCCTCGCCGACGAGCGGGTGAACGTCTGGTACACCGCGCCGACGGCGTTGAGGATGCTGATGCGGATCGGGGCCGAGCCGCTGGCCGGTCGTGACCTCGACGCGCTGCGCTTCATCGCCAGCGTCGGCGAGCCGCTGAACCCCGAAGTCGTGATCTGGACCGACGAGCTCTACCACCGCGCCGCGCACGACAACTGGTGGCAGACGGAGACCGGCGGCATCATGATCGCGAACCTCGCATGCAGCGAGATCCGGCCGGGCTCGATGGGGCGTCCGCTGCCGGGCGTCGACGCCGCGATCGTCCACCGCCGCAAGGACGGGACGGTGCGCCTCGTCGAGGAGCCCGGCGTCGAGGGCGAGCTGGCGCTGCGGGCCGGGTGGCCCTCGATGTTCCGCGGCTACCTCGACCAGCCCGAGCGCTACGCGCGCGCCTTCGCCCAGGGCTGGTACCTCACCGGCGACCTGGTCCGCCGCGACGCCGACGGGTTCTTCTGGTTCGTCGGGCGCGGCGACGACGTGATCAAGACCGCCGGGCACCTGATCGGCCCGTTCGAGGTCGAGAGCGTCCTGATGGAGCACGATGCGGTCGCGGAGGCCGGCGTGTTCGGCGTCCCGGACGAGGTCGCCGGCCAGATCGTGAAGGCGCGCGTGTGCCTGAACGCCGGCGTGGCATGGACGCCGGAGCTGCAGCGGGAGCTGCTGGGCTTCGCGCGCTCGCGCCTGGGCCCAGCGGTGGCTCCCCGCCACATCGACGTGATCGACGACCTGCCCAAGACCCGCAGCGGCAAGATCATGCGCCGGCTGCTGCGTGCCCGCGACCTCGGCCTGCCCGAGGGCGACATCTCGACTCTGGAGAACGGCACCTGATGACCGCCACTCCTCCCGCCTTCACGCCGCCCTCCGAGCCTGTGCCCGCCCACGGCGTCGACCTGCTGCGCGACATGCTGCGCATCCGGCGCTTCGAGGAGACGTGCGCCGAGCTCTACAGCGCGACGAAGATCCGCGGCTTCCTGCACCTGTACATCGGCGAGGAGGCGGTCGCGACCGGGACGCTGCGCGCGCTCGGCCCGGACGACGCCGTCGTCGCGACGTACCGCGAGCACGGTCACGCACTCCTGCGCGGCGTCCGTGCGGAGGCCCTCATGGCCGAGATGTTCGGGCGTTCGGGCGGATGCTGCGGCGGGCGCGGGGGCTCGATGCACGTCTTCGACGCCGCGACGCGCTTCTACGGCGGCAACGCGATCGTCGCCGGCGGGCTGCCGATCGCCGTCGGCCTGGCGCTCGCCGACCGGATGCTCGGGCGCGACCGCGTGACGGCCTGCTTCTTCGGCGAGGGCGCGATGGCGGAGGGCGAGTTCCACGAGTCGCTGAACCTCGCCGCACTGTGGAAGCTGCCGCTGCTGTTCCTCTGCGAGAACAACCACTACGCGATGGGCAGCGCGCTCGAGCTGACCGAGTCCGAGACGAACCTCACGCTGAAGGCGGCGTCCTACGAGGTGCCCGCGTGGAGCGTCGACGGGATGGACGTCGTCGCCGTCGAGCGCGAGGCGCAGCGCGCCGTGCTCTCGATCCGCGGCGGCGGGGGGCCCGTGTTCCTCGAGTGCCTGACCTACCGCTTCCGCGCCCACTCGATGTACGACCCCGACCTGTACCGCGACAGGGCCGAGGTCGCCGAGTGGAAGGAGCAGCACGACCCGATCGACCTGCTCGCCGCGCGCCTGCGCGCCCAGAGCATGCTCGACGACGCGACCCTCGAGCGCATCGACGCGGAGATCGCCGCGGAGCTCGAGGCGGCGGTCGCATTCGCGGAGGCCTCCGAGCTCGAGCCGGTCGAGGACCTGACGCGCGATGTCTACGCCGGGGGTACGGCATGAGCGCCGAGGCCGCAGCCGGGACGCTCACCTACCGCGACGCGGTGCGCGAGGCCATGTGCGAGGCGATGCGCGCGAACGAGCGCGTCTTCCTGATGGGCGAGGACGTCGGGCGCTACGGCGGCGGGTTCGGCGTCAGCAAGGGGATGCTCGCCGAGTTCGGCCCGGAGCGGATCCGCGACACGCCGCTGTCGGAGAGCGCGTTCACCGGCGCGGGCATCGGCGCCGCCCTGAACGGCATGCGGCCGATCGTCGAGATCATGACGGTGAACTTCAGCCTCCTGGCCCTCGATCAGATCATGAACAACGCCGCGACGCTGCGGCACATGTCCGGCGGCCAGTTCGAGATCCCGCTGGTGATCCGCATGTGCACCGGCGGTGGCCGCCAGCTCGCAGCCCAGCACTCCCACAGCCTCGAGGGCTGGTACGCCCACATACCGGGCATCAAGGTCCTGACCCCGGCCACGATCGCCGACGCGCGGGGCATGCTCGCGCCCGCGCTCGCCGACCCCAACCCGGTCCTGATCTTCGAGCACGGCTCGCTCTACAACATGCAGGGAGAGCTGCCCGCTTCCCCGCCCGCCGTCGACATCGAGCGCGCCGCGGTCATGCGCGCGGGCGACGACGTGACGCTGATCGCCTACGGCGGGATGCTCGGGCGCACGCTGGAGGCGGCGGAGCTGCTGGCCTCGCATGATGTCGGCGCCGAGGTCCTGGACCTGCGCGTGCTCCGGCCGCTGGACGACGCCGGCTTCCTGCGCTCGGTACGCCGCACGCACCGCGCCGTCGTCGTCGACGAGGGCTGGCGCAGCGGATCGCTCGCGGCCGAGGTGAGCGCGCGGATCACCGAACAGGCGTTCTACGACCTCGACGCGCCGGTCGAGCGCGTCTGCGGCGTCGAGGTCCCGACCCCGTACGCCGCGCACCTCGAGCAGGCGGCCACACCGCAGGCGGCCACGATCGTCGCTGCGGCGCTGCGAACGGTGGGTCGCGATGGGTGACTTCCGCATGCCGGCGCTCGGCGCGGACATGACCGAGGGCCGTCTCCTGGAATGGCGGGTGGCGGTGGGCGACCGCGTGGCCCGCGGCGACATCGTCGCCGTCGTCGACACGAGCAAGGCCGAGATCGAGGTCGAGATCTTCGAGGCCGGCGTGATCGAGGAGCTGGTGGTTCCCGTGGGGACCATGGTCCCTGTCGGCACGGTGCTGGCCCACGTCCGGTCGGCCGTCGGCGGCGAGGCGCGTCCGGCGGCGCCGGAGCCCACCGTGGCGCCGCGCGCAGCCGTCGCCGCGGCGCCATCGCCACCGCCGCCGCCGCGGCTCGACGCCGCGACGGGACGGCCGCGCGTCTCACCGCTCGCCAGGCGCATGGCCGCCGATCTCGGCGTCGACCTCGGGGCCTGCAGCGGCACCGGGCCCGGTGGCGCGATCACGAAGGCCGACGTCGAGCGCGCGGCGGGCCCGGGCGCCGGCCCGCCCCCGGGGCCCGCGCCCACGCCGGCGCCGGTGGCGGCGCACCCCGTGCCCGCGTCCACGTCGCAGGAGGACCGCCAGGCAGCGATGCGCCGCACGATCGCCGACCTCATGGCGCGCTCGAAGCGCGAGATCCCGCACTACTACCTCGGCCAGCACATCGACATGACGCGGGCGCTCGCCTGGCTCACGGAGACGAATCAGGCCCGTCCGCCGGGTGATCGCCTGCTCCCGGTCGCGCTGCTCGTCAAGGCCGTGGCGCTCGCATGCCGCGATCACCCCTCGCTCAACGGGTTCTTCACCGACGGCGCGCTGCAGGCGGCCGACCGGGTCCATCCGGGCATCGCGATCGCGCTGCGCGGTGGGGGCCTGATGGCCCCGGCGATCCATGACGCAGACACCCTCGATCTCGACGCGCTCATGGCCGCGCTGCGCGACCTCACCCAGCGCACGCGCCACGGACAGCTGCGGGGATCCGAGATGACCGACCCGACGATCACCGTCACGAACCTCGGCGACCGCGGCGTCGAGACGGTGCACGGCGTGATCTACCCCCCGCAGGTCGCGCTCGTCGGCTTCGGCAGGATCGTCGAGCGCCCGTGGGCATCAGAGGGCATGATCGGCGCGCACCCGGTCGTGCACGCGACGCTCGCGGCCGACCATCGGGCGGGCGACGGCCACACCGGTGGCCTCTTCCTCGCCGCCATCGACCGACGACTGCAGGAGCCCGACAGACTATGACCGAATCCGAAGCACGCGAGCTGCTGCTCAGCGCGCTCGCCGAGATCGCCCCCGAGGCCGACGGCACCGCGCTCGAGGGCGACGTCGAGCTGGCCGAGCAGCTCGACATCGACTCGATGGACTTCCTCAACTTCATCACGGTGTTGAGCGAGCGGACGGGACGCGAGATCCCCGAGCTCGAGTACCCCAGGCTCCGCACGCTGGACGACGGCGTCGCGTACCTCACCGGCGCCCACGGTCCGTAGACAGTGCGGATTCGCGGACGGCACGGCGCGCGTAGCGTCCCGTCCATGACTGACTTCGACATCCAGATCACCGTCGGGCTCGTCGAGGACGGGACCCAGACACGCGCGGTCGTCGTCTACGCCCTCGGCGAGCAGCGGTTCGACGGCGTCGGGCTGGCGCGCCGGTCCCCGGAGGATCCGAGCGTTCCCGAGGTCGGCGAGGAGCTCGCCAGCTCGCGGGCGTTCTCGGACCTCGCGCACCAGCTGCTCGACGCGGCGACGGAGCGGATCGCGACCTTCGGCCAGTGAGCCGCGAGCCGTCGTGGGCCCCGACCTCGACACGCGGCTCGATCTGTACGCGATCAAGCGCGAGTTCGCACGGGTCAACGACCTGATCGACCTGACGAGCGCCACCGCCGACCTCGCATTCCTGCGCCGCGCGCGGCGCGCGCTCCTCCCGATCCCCCTCGTCGACCGCCCGCGGCCGGTGGGCGCCGCGAACGTCCTTCCGCCGTTCCGCAGCCGCCCCGCGAAGGCGCTCGACGGAGAGCGGGTGGCCGTCGTGGCGACCGGCGGCGGCGGCGCGGCCGTCGCCACGGTCGGGATCGCACGGGCCTTCGAGGAGGCGGGCATCGAGCCTGCGCTGATCGTCGGCTGTTCGGGCGGCGCGATCTGGGGCGCGCTGTGGGCCGCCGGGCTCAGCGCGCAGGAGATGGCCGACTTCTCGCTGAGCTGGCGCCCCGAGGACTACCTCGACATCCGGTGGCTGCACCTCCCGCGCTTCGCGCTCTCTGCGCTGCGGGGCTTCACCGGCCTCGTGACCGGCGACGCCATCGAGCAGCTCGTCGACGAGCGCCTGCGCAGCATGCCGGTCGGCGACACACCGATCCCGTTCCAGAGCATCGTCTACAACATGGACCTCGGGCGCGTCGAGTACTTCGGGACCCACCAGACGCCCGAGGTCAGCATCGGCCATCTGATCCGCGTCGCGATCGCGCTCCCGGTGTTCGTCGAATCGGTCCCGGTGCGCGACCACCTCTACGTGGACGGCGGCATCATCGAGCTCTGGCCGGCGGAGCCGGTGCTCGAGGACGAGAGCTTCGACCACGTCTTCGGCCTGAACTTCATGCTCCCCGCCGGCTTCCGGCCGCCGGATATCACGGGCTGGGGCACCAGCAGGCTCGGCATCCTGCAGGCCAGCCGGCAGCTCGAGCAGGGCTACCACCTCGAGATGGCCCGTCGCGCGCAGCACCGGCTCGGCGACCGCCTCACGCTGATCGACCCGGTCGACGCCGGCGAGCTGCGGGGCGTGCGCTTCTACGACCTCTTCATCGACCGCTCGCACTGGCCCCGGATCATCCGCCAGGGCTACGAGGCCGCGACGACCGCGCTGAAGCCGTTTCGCCGCGCTCGGCGGCGCCCAGCGCATCCCCCGGCTGCGTGATCAGCTCGCCGAGCGACGCGTTCTCGCCGCCGACGCGCCGGACGAGGGCCCGTGGATTACGCTCGGGCGCGCATGGGCGGCCTGCTCGACAAGCGTCTGGTGGTCGTCATCGGCAAGGGCGGCGTGGGGAAGTCGACGGTCGCCGCAGCCCTCGGGCTCGCCGCCGCACGCAGCGGCAGGCGCGCGATCGTCGCGGAGGTCGCCGCCCGCGAGGACGTCCCGCCGATCCTCGGAGCGGCCGTCGACCACGACGCGGCCGGCGCTGAGCGCGAGCTCGTGCCGGGGCTGCACCACCTCTCCGTCGACCCCGACCGTGCGCTCGGCGAGTACCTGCACCAGCACCTCCCGCTCGGCGCGCTGGCCTCCATGATGCAGCACAGCGACGCGTTCCTCCTGTTCGCCGCGGCGACCCCCGGCATGGGCGAGCTGCTGAGCATCGGCAGGGTGTGGGAGCTCACGCGTGCGCGGACGGGACGACGGCGACGGTACGACCTCGTGGTGCTCGATGCTCCGGCGACCGCCAACGGGCTGGCGCTCCTGGCGGCGCCGCGGACGTTCGCAGCGGCTGCGCGCGTCGGGCCGATCGCCCACCAGGGCGGCGAGATCCGTGCGACGCTCTGCGACCCCGCACGCACCGGGGTCGTCGTCGTCGCCACGCCGGAGGAGATGCCGGTCAGCGAGGCGATCGGGCTGCAGCGTGATCTGCGACGCGAGCTCGGCCGCCCCGCCGACCGGGCGATCATGAACGCGATGCTGCCGCAGCGCTTCAGCGCCGGCGACGCGGCGGCGCTGCGCGGCGCCCCGGACGATCCCGCGGTCGCCTCCGCGCGCTGGATGCAGGCGCGCGGCCGCGTTCAGCGCGCCCAGCGGGCACGGCTGCGCCGAGCGTTCGGCGAGGTGCCCTGCACGTCGCTCCCGTTCCTGTTCGGCGCCAGGCAGGGCCTCGAGCAGATGGAGCGCCTGGCGGCGATCGTGGGGTCGGCCCGGTGAGCGGGCTCGCCGACCGCCTCGCCGGGCGGCGCGTGATCGTCTGCGCCGGCGCGGGCGGCGTCGGCAAGACGACCGTCTCGGCGGCGGTCGCGATGTCGCTCGCGATGCGCGGCCTGCGGGTCGCCGTCGTGACGATCGATCCGGCCCGCCGGCTGGCCGAATCGCTCGGCCTCGTCGCGCTCGACAACGTCCCCCGGCGGATCGATCCGGCCCTGCTCGTCCCGGTCGGCATCGAGCGCCCCGGGGAGCTCTGGGCGATGATGCTCGACGCCAAGCGGACCTTCGACGAGCTGATCGGGCAGCTCTCCCCGGACGAGCGCACGCGCGACGCGGTCCTCGCGAACGGGATCTACGAGCAGCTGTCCGGCGCTGTCGCGGGCTCGCAGGAGTACACGGCGATGGCGAAGCTCTACGAGGTCGCGTGCGACCCGCGCTTCGACGCGATCGTGCTCGACACGCCTCCCAGCCGCAACGCCGTCGACTTCCTCACCGCTCCGGACCGCCTGACGTCCTTCCTCGACGGCCGGGCGCTGAACGTGTTCCTCGCTCCGGCCGGCCTTGCACGGGTCACGGCGATCGGGGCGAGCGTCACGTTCGCCGGTCTGCGGCGCCTGACGGGCGTCGGCCTGCTCGACGACCTCGCCGTGTTCTTCCGAACGCTCGGCGGGCTGACGGAGGGCTTCCGGCTGCGCGCCGCGGCGGTCAGGGATCTGCTCGCCGCCCCCGCAACGACGTTCCTGATCGTCGCCTCCCCCGAGCCCGGGCCCTCAGAGGAGGCCGTGTACTTCGCCGGCCGGCTGCGCGCCGCGGGACTCCCGTTCGGGGGGCTCGTCGTCAACCGCGTGCACCCGCTCGACCCGGCCGAGGAGGACCAGGCCGCGACGGCGAAGCGGCTCGAGGGCGCGCTCGGCCCCCCGCTCGCCCGGCGCGTCGCCCGCGCGCACGCCGAGCTCCAGGTCCTCGCCCGCCGGGACGCCGCCGGCATCGAGCGCCTCGCGGCCCGGCTCGGCGACCCCGACCCGATGCTCGTCCAGGATCTCGACAGCGACGTGCACGACCTGAGCGCGCTGGCGGCCGTCGAGGCGCAGCTCTCCGGCACGCGGAGACGTCCGGGCGCGCTCCGGACGCCGTCGTAGTCGCCCCGCGGACCTGCGGGGAATGCCGGATGCCGGAGCGCCCGCGGGCGCATAGCGTTCCCGGGTGCCGCATTTGGTGTCCCGCATTTCCAGCGAAGGAGGAGCCCCGTGGACCGCTTCAAGCTCTGGCTGAGCCGCTACGCCGACGCCTGGCGGGCCGGAGATCCCGACGCGCTCGTCGGGCTCTTCGCGCCGGACGCGCGCTACCAGGACAGCCCGTTCTCCGAGCCGCTCGAGGGCAGGGCGGCGATCGGCGACTACTGGGCGCAGGGCGTGCGCCACAGCAAGCGCGACGCCGAGTACGAGGCGCAGGCGCTGGCGGTGAGCGACGAGGTCGGGCTCGCCCACTGGCACGCGGAGTTCACCTCGGCGCCCGCAGAGCACCGCGTCGAGCTCGACGGCATCCTCATGGCCGCAATCGACGAGCACGGGCAGTGCACGAGCCTGCGCGAGTGGTGGCACCGCCTCGAGAGCCACGACACATGAGCCGCCCGGGGGCGGCCGGGCCCGCGCGCGCTCAGCCGAGCAGCCGCCCGCCGTCCACGACGATGTGGCCGCCCGCGCCGCGTTCGATCATCCGGGGAAACCCCGACGCGCGGCGTGGCCGGCTACGAACCGGGCCGTGATCGGTCGCGGCCGTCGCCGCGCAGCGCGCGCGCCGCTTCGGCGAACGCCGCGAGGCGCGCCGCGACGCGCGCGTTGAGGCTGCCGGGTGGCCAGGACCCGTCGGGGCGGCGCACGCCGGCGCGCCCGCCCGCCAGCAGCTCGAAGGCCTCGTCGCAGTCGGCGATCGGCCAGATCCGGAAGCGCCGGGCGCGGACGGCGTCGACGACCTCGGGGTCGAGCATGAGGTGGCGCAGGTTGGCGCGCGGGAGGATCACGCCCTGCTCCCCGGTCAGGCCGGCGTCGCGGCAGAGCGCGAAGAACCCCTCGATCTTCTCGTTGACCCCGCCGACGGCCTGCACGACGCCGTGCTGGTCGAGCGACCCCGTCACGGCCACGGACTGGTCGAGCGGGATGCGCCCGATCGCCGACAGCAGGACGACCAGCTCGGCGACCGACGCCGAGTCGCCTTCGATCGACCCGTAGGACTGCTCGGCGACGATGCTGCCGCGCAGCGAGAGCGGCGTGTCGGCACCGTAGCGCGCGGCCAGGAGGCCCGAGAGGATGAGGAAGCCCTTGTCGTGGATCGGGCCGCTGAGCTCGACCTCGCGATCGATGTCGATCACGGCGCCCTCGCCCGCGGCGGCGGCTGCCGACAGGCGGATCGGATGGCCGAACGCGTGCTCCCCCGCGATCGAGACCGCCAGGCCGTTGACCTGACCCATGGCCTCGCCGGTGACCTCGATGCGCAGCGTCCCCTCGAGCATGACCTCGCGCAGGCGCTGCTCGGGGCGGTCGGCGCGGCGGCGCCGCGCGATCAGCGCCGCGTCGACGTGCTCGCGCCCGACCCGCCGGGCGCGCCGGCGCGCGGCCTCCTGCGCGGCCTCGACGGCGATGTCGGTCAGGTCGCGCACGCGCGTGGACAGCCGGTCGCGGTCAGCGGCCAGGCGTGAGCCGTGCTCGACCATCGCGGCCACCGCGCCGCGGTCGAAGCCCGGCAGGCCGCGGTCGTCGGCCAGCGCGCGCAGGAGCCCGGCGTAGCCGGCGATGCCGACCGCGTCGCGCGCCATGTCGGCCTGGAAGTCCGCGCGGAGCTTGAACAGGCGCGCGACGTCCTCGTCGAACGCGCGGAGCATCTCGTAGAGCTCGGTCGAGGCGATCAGCACGACCATCACGCGAACGCCCATCGGCTCGGGGTCCAGGGTGACCCCGGGGAACAGCATGTACTGGACGGCGAGGTTCTCGATCTTCGCCCGCCCGGTCCGCAGCACGTCCTTCAGGCGCGGCCAGACGCCGGGCTTGGAGAGGACGTCGACCGCGTCGAGCACCAGGTAGCCGCCGGCGGCGAAGTGCACCGCGCCCGCGCGCAGGTGGCGGTGATCGGTGCGCGCCGAGCCGAACTCCGTCTCGTACTCGGCTCGCCCGAACAGGTCGTAGAAGGAGGTGTCCGTCGGGACGACGACCGGCGCGCCCGCGCCGGGCTCGTGCGTGACGAGCACGTTCACGGCGTACCGCTTGCGCAGGTCGGTGTCCGGGGCCATGCCGCGCAGCATCGCCGGCACCGCCTCGGCTTCCGGCGGCCCGCGCAGCTCGTCCAGATGCGCGATCGCGTCCTCGCGCATGTCGTCGAGCCACTCGGCGACGCCGTCCGCGTCGCCATCGACCCAGCGCGCTCGCACCGCATCGAACAGCCGGCCCGTCGCGAAGATCGCGACCTCGCGGTCGAGGTCGGCGTGGCGCGCCTGCATGTCCCGCTCGAGGTCGTGGATCGCAGCGAAGCCTTCCTGCACGGGCACCTTGAGCTCCTCCACCGCATGCTCGAAGCGCTCGCGCAGGACGTCCGGGAGCGTGTCCATCTCCGCCGGCGGAACAGGCCGGCCGCCGACGATCGGGAACGTCATGACGCCCCCGGGCGTCAGCTGCAGCGCGACCCCGCTCGCGACGGCGCGCTGCTCGAGCTCGTGGAAGATCGCGCCCCGGCGCCGGTCGAGCTCGTCCTGCAGTTCGCGGTGGCGCGCGCGATACCCCTCGCTCTCGAAGGCCTCGACGATCCGCCGCCGTGCGTCGTCCACGAGGCCCTCGACGTCCGCGGCGAACGCCGGGCCCGAGCCGCTCGGAAGGCGACAGGCGCGCGGGCGCAGCGGCTCGCGGAAGTCCGGCAGGTACACGACGTCCGGGGGCGTGGGCTCGGTCTGCGCGCGGGCGCGCAGCCACGCCTCGATCGTGGAGCGCCGGCCCGTGCCGGGCGCACCCGTGGCGATGACGTGCAGCTGCTCGGCGCCGCTCGCGGCAGCGACCTCGAGCGTCTGCAGCACCCGCGGCTGCGGAATCGGCGGGCCGGGCGCGCCCCCGTGGGCAACCGGGATCTCAGAGACGCGGCAGGGGCGGCGCAGGTCGACCGCGGCCGCTCCGCGGGGACGCCGGCGCGGCGACGCGCCGCCGCGACGGACGCCCGGCAGGTCAGCCGAGCCGGCGGTGTTGCCTTCTTCCCTCATCGGTCTCCGCGCACCCTAGTACGCACGGTCGTGCCAGACTCGCCTGCGCATGGCGAACATCTTCAGGCGCGGGCGGCGCGGCACGCAGGATCCCGGCGACGGCGCTGAGGACCGTGCACGCAGCGACAGCGAATCGCGGCGCGCCGCGGAGAACGACGCCGGCCGCGCGGCATCCGAGCGCGAAGGGCGCAGCCAGGCCGCCGAGAACGAGGCGCGCCGCCTGGAGTCCGAGCGCGAGGCCGAGCGCCAGGGGCTGGAGAACGAGGCGCGCCGCGAGGCCTCCGAGGATGCGGCCCGCCGCCAGCTCGCCGAGAACGAGGCGCGGGCGCGACGGGCGCTCGACGACGAAGGCGGCTGACGGGCCGAGCCCTGCGCAGCGCGCCGCCCACCGAGCCGGACGCACGCGCGATCGCTGCGATCAGCGGGGCGTAGCATCGGCTGTCGATGAGCGACCGCGAGGCTTCCCCGAACGAGCCCCCGCCCGGGCGCCGGGCGCCCGAGGAGCTGGTGCTCCTGCAGCCGCACACCGGCTGGTACGACGATCCCGAGGATCCCGCCCGCCGGCGCTACTGGGACGGGGTGGCGTGGCGCGGCACGGCGCGTGACGACGTGCCGAGCGCTGGCCCGTTCCCGGGCCCACGGCTCGTCGCGCGCTCCGAGCTGCCGGAGTACCGTCCACCGCGCGTCGGGTTCCCGCGCGGCCTGTCGCCCGCGGAGCGCCTTCGCGCCGCGGGCATCGCATCGCTCATCGCCGGTGCGCTCACGCTCCTCGGGCCGCTGTTCATCTGGTACCGCACACCACCCGGGTACGTCACGCTGTGGAGCGCCCACCCGGTGCTCGCGGCATTGACGACGCTCGCCGGGCTCGTCGCGCTCGCGGGCGCAGCCGCGTGCGGGCGCGGCTCGCGCGCCGCCGGCGCTGTCGCGTCGGGCGCAGCGTCGCTCGCGCTGTTGTGCGTCCTCATCGGGCTGCGCCCGCCGGCCGGCGGGCATGTCGAGCGCGGAGCCCTCGTCACGACACTGGCCGCGCTCGCGCTCTCGTGCGCGACGACCACGGCCTGGCTCGCCGCGCGCGAGCCCTGAGGCCTTCGCGGGTGCGTTCCGCGGCGGGGCTGAGCGCCCCGCGCCGTCAGGCGGCCGGGCCGAGCGGCTCGCCCGAGCGCACCCTGGCGGCCATCGCGCTGGACTCCTCGCGGTAGGCCGTGCCGTCGGGCAGCTCGATCACGGGCAGCAGCTTCTGGCCGCTGAGCGCGACGATCTCCGGCCGCTTGCCCTTCACGAAGCCGTGTTTGACGACGTCGTAGGCGATGCCCTGCTCGTCGAGCGCGCGCTGCACCTTCCAGCACGCGTCGAGATCGGTGTGCAGGAACGTCCAGGAGCAGCGGTGCAGCTTGATGTCGGCCATCAGCGGACCCTACCCGTGAATCGGCCCGCGAGCCGCGGCGCGGGCGTGTCCGTGCGCGCGCATTCGGCGGCGAGGACCTCCTCCAGGCGCCGGCGCTCGCGCTCGGCCGCGCGCGAGCGGCCGCGGCCGGTGCGGACGCCGACGAGGTTCAGCGTCTCGTCGGGGTCGGCCTCGAGGTCGTAGAGCTCGTACTCCGGGCTCACCCGGCCGGCCGGGTCCAGGTAGACGGCGTACTTCCAGCGCCGCTCGCGAACGCAGCGCAGGCGGTTGGGCTGACCGGGCGCCTCCTGGCGCGCCGTGCCCGCCTGGTGGTCGTCGTAGGTGAACAGCACCTGGTCTGCGACCGACTCGGCCGGCGCCGCGTCGAGGACGCCCCCGAAGTCGACGCCGCTGGCGCGAACGGCCCCGGCGTCCGCCTTCGCGTGGCGGGCGAGGATGCCGCACAGGCTCGAGCCGTCCAGCGTCCCGTCGGCGGGCGCGCCCGCGAGGCCGAGCAGCGTCGGCACGAGGTCGATGAGCGACGCGGGCGCGTCCGTCTGCGCCCCGCCCGGGAACAGCAGCGGATTGGAGACGACGAGGGGAACGCGCAGCGTCTCCTCGTAGGCGTTGAACATCTTCTGGCGCAGGCCGCCGTGCGAGAGCCCGAGCTCACCGTGGTCGGAGGTGCGCGCGATCACGGTGCGCGCGCGCAGCGAGCCCGGATCGTCGGCGTCGCCCAGCGCGCGCAGCAGCCTGCCGATCTTCTCGTCGACGAGCCCCTGCAGGTGGGCGTAGAAGTTCACGTAGTTCAGCTGTGCCTGGCGCGAGCCGAGCGCACCGAGGTACGACGTCTGGCCGAGCTTCATCAGCGTGTGGACAGCCGGCTTCTCCTCGAGGGTCTCGTCGACCGACGGCGGCAGCTGCACGCCGAGCCCGGCGAAGTCCTCGCGGCGGTAGCCGCCCTCGCGGTAGGAGCCGGGGTAGCCGAGCACGTCGTGCGGGTTGACGAGCGAGACGACGAGGCAGAAGGGCTCGGGCAGGTCGGCTCGTGCGAGGAAGGCCTCGACCTGACGCGTGTAGTCCTCGTCCCAGCCCTCGCCGGTCGCCCCGGCACTGCCGCCGCCGAAGTGCGTCTCGTCGGCGTTCTCCCCGGCGTCCGGCGGCTCCCAGCCGCCGAAGCCGAAGTCGCGATCCAGGCGCTCGGTGTCGGCCGCGCCCCAGTCGTGCCCGCCCGCCAGCGGCGCCGTCAGATGCCACTTGCCCTTGTAGACGACGGTGTAGCCGGCGTCGCGCAGCCGTGTGCCGAGCGTCGGCACGTCGGCCGGCAGCTCGGGTTCGCTCCCGCCCTCGGGGCCGAGGCGGAAGAGGCCGCGGGCGAAGCTCGCCGCCAGGCGGCTGCGCGGCGCCTCGCCGCTGACGGCGAGGGTCCCCACCGCGCGCAGGATGTCCGGGAGGTTGCGCGGGTCGGGCTGCAGGTCGGCGTTCGTCAGGGTCAGCGTCACGCCGTGGCGCGAGGGAAAGGTGCCGGTGAGGAACGAGGCGCGGCTGGGCGAGCACATCGCCGACGCGGTGCACGCGTGCGTGAACGAGAGGCCGGTCCGCCGCAGCTCGGCGTCGTTGGGCGTGAGCGCGTCGAGCCAGCCCGGTTCCTCGGGCCAGTGCATCGGCGCGCGCTGCTGGTCGGTGACGAGCAGAACGAGGTTCGGGCGCCGCGCGGTGCTCATGCCGCGCCGAGGCCGGGCTCGCAGCGGATGATGACCGCGCGCTCCAGGCCGGCGTTGCGGTGCGCCAGCGCGGGCAGGATCTCCTGGTCCAGCGCGAGCGCGAGGAACGCGGCGTGGCTGGGGTACTCGACCGCGATGACCTCGTCGCAGCCCTCGCCCGGCGCGCCGATGACGAAGCCGGGGCTCCGCGTGTGCCACAGGATGCGGCCGCCCTCGCGCGCAAGCACACCCTGCGCGACCGCGCCGTAGCGCTCGTAGGCCTCGCGCCCGCTGACGTCGGCGCTCGCGCCGCCGGGCGGCTCGCCGTCGTAGGCGGCGCGCTCGCGGTAGGTGTTGAGGTTGAGCATGATCACCGGGCGGTCGTCGGCGCTGCCGGCGATCGCGGCGACCTCGGCGAGCTGCTCCTGCGTGGGGTTCACGGGCATGTCGGTCTCCTGTGGGCGCGGCCGGGGTGCGGGAACTACCCGCGGTGTTCGAGCTGGTAGGTGTCCTGGAGCTCGTCCTGCAGGACGGTCGCGCGGCCTGTCGTCGTGAGGGCGAGCGGAGCCTTCAGGACGCGGCTGCGGTAGCGCCAGCCGGCCGGCAGCTTCAGCCGCGCGCCGAGCGAGGGGAGCGTCGCGATCGTCTGCGCCCGGTCGACGATCTGCGCGTAGGCCTGCATGAGATAGACGCTGCCGTCCGGGGCGAGCAGCTCGAAGACCCTGCGCCCGCGCTTCCACGCGAACGTGTTGCGGCGGTTGACCGTGACCTGCGTGTACGGCGCGGCGCCCGGCACGCCGTTGGTGAGCGGCACCTGCACCGTGGCGATCCGCCGCATGCGCAGCCCGTTGAACGAGCGGACCTGGCCCAGGCCCCTGGCGAGCTCGATCGACGCCGAGTCCATCAGCCAGTGGCGCGGGCCGTTGAGCTGGACGGCGAGCGCGCCGAACTGCCGCTTCAGCGCGTTCGCGTCGGACCTCCTCCACAGCGCCGGCGGGCAGTCGTCGAGGCCGTAGGTGTTCCACACGTCGGCGACGAGGTTCGGCAGCTTGCCCGTCACGACGAGGTACTCGCAGTAGCGATCGTTCGCCATCCCGGTGGTGCGGGTCGGCCTGGCGGCGGCCGAGCCGGCGGCCCCGAGGCAGACGAGCACGACAGTGACGCCGGCGAGGCGTCGGGCGCGAGCGAGCATGACGTGACGCTACCAGCCGACCCGACGCGCCGTGTCACACGGCGTCACAGCGCGTATGCTGCTGCGCGTGAGCACGTCCGTGACGCGTCGCGCGCAGGTCCGCCAGAGCCGCGAGGAGGTCCGCTCGCGCATCGTCGCGGCCGCGAGCGAGCTGCTGCGCACGCGGTCGTTCGCCGAGCTCACCGTCGACGACGTGATGCGCGCCGCCGGCCAGGGGCGGACGGTCTTCTACCGGCACTTCGACGACCTCGCCGACCTGCTGCGCCGCTCGAGCCGCGAGGCGCTCGACGAGCTCTACGCCGCCCAGGAGCAGCTCACACGCGAGGACCCGCCGATGCCGCCCGGCGGCGCGCTGCGCGGCCTGCGCCCGGCCGTCGCCGTCTACGAGCGCCACGGCCCGCTGCTGCGCGGCGTCACCGAGGCGGCGGCCAGCGACCCGGAGCTCGCCGCGGCGCTCGCCGCGCTGCGCGGGCGCTTCGAGGACCTCGCCGTGATCGTCCTGCAGGCGGCCGCCGAGCGCTCGTCCGCGCCGCTCGCCGACCCGCGCCAGACGGCGCGCGCCCTGAACCTCATGAACGAGAGCTACCTGCTCGACGCGTTCGGGCGCGAGCCGCGCGTCGACCCCGACGTCGCCGCGCGCACCCTGGCCGAGATCTGGATGGCCGCCGTCACCCCCACCGGAGGAACCGCATGACCGACGTCTTCCGCACGCCCGAGGCGCGCTTCGAGGGCCTGCCCGGCTACGCCTACGCACCGAACTACGCCGAGGTCGACGGCCTGCGCCTGCACCACCTCGACGAGGGCTCGGGCCCGACCGTCCTGTGCTTCCACGGCGAGCCGAGCTGGAGCTACCTCTACCGGCACATGCTCGATGTCCTCGTCGCGCACGACCACCGCGTCGTGTGCCCGGACCTCGTGGGCTTCGGCCGCTCGGACAAGCCGACCGATCCGGCCTGGTACAGCTACGAGCGCCACAGCGAGACCGTCACCCGGCACCTCGAGCAGATCGACCTGCAGGACGTCACGGTCGTCGTGCAGGACTGGGGCGGCCCGATCGGGCTGCGCTGGGCAGTCGAGCACGCGGACCAGGTCGCACGGCTCGTCGTCATGAACACCGGCCTCTTCACGGGGCGCGTCAGCAAGGGCTTCATGCGCTGGCGCGACTTCGCCGAGCGCACGCCGGACCTGCCCGTCGGGTTCATCATCCAGGGCGGCACCACGACCGAGCTGCCCCCCGAGGTCGTCGCGGCCTACGACGCGCCGTTCCCGAACGCCGCGAGCAAGGCCGGGGCCCAGACGTTCCCGCTGCTCGTCCCGCTCAGCGCGGAGGACCCGGGCGCGAGCGAGATGGCCGCGGTCCAGGATGCACTCGGCCGCTGGGACAAGCCCGCGCTCGTCGCGTTCTCCGACAGCGACCCCGTCTTCCCCTACCCGCAGGCCGGTGAGGTCTTCACCGCGCTGCTGCCGACGGCCGGCGAGCAGGTCCGGATCGAGGGCGCCGCCCACTTCCTGCAGGAGGATCGCGGGGCGCAGATCGCCGAGGCGATGCTCGCGGCGTTCGGCTGAGCGCGTGAGCGCCTCCCCGGCCGAGCTGCTCGCGCGGCGCGTCGCCCCGAGCGCCGTGATCGCGCTCTCGCGCGTCACGTGGCCCGCGCGCGCGGGCGCCGGCGCGCGCCGGCGGCTGGGACGCCGCGGGCGCGTCGAGCTGTTCTTCGCCTTCGACGACCCGTGCAGCGCGATCGCGGTCCTCGACCTGGCGGGGCGCCTTTCCGGGCGCGAGGTGCGCCTGCTGCTGAGGCCGGTCGTGCGGCGCGGCATCAGGGCCGACCCCGCGGTCGAGCTCAAGCGGCGCTATGCGATCGGCGACGCGCGCCGGCTCGGGCGCCGCACCGGGCTCGCGCTCGCGCGCAGCGAGCCGCTCGCCGCGGATGACGTCGCCTTCCTGGCGGCGTGGGTGGCCGCCGCGCCCCAGGGGCCGGCGCTCCAGCGCTTCTGCGTCGCCGCGCTGGGCCATCTGTGGCTGGAGACCGCGGGCCCGGTCGAGCGCGCCGACTACGGCCGGCTGTGGCGCGCGCACCTGGGCTCGAGCCCACCCGCGACCGGCGGGCCGCGGGGCGTGCGCCGCAACGAGCGGCTGATGCGCCGCCGCCGGCCCTACGACACGCCGGCGGCCTGGGTGCACGGCCAGTGGTTCTTCGCGCACGACCGGCTCGCGCAGATCGCCGAGCGCCTCGACGACCTCGGCTGGACGGCGACGCCGTGAGCACGCAGCCGCTGGAGTTCTACTTCTCGTTCCGCAGCCCGTACTCGTACCTCGCCGCGCCGCGCGCGTTCGCGCTGCCCGAGCGCTACGCCGTCGACCTGACGTTCCGCGGCGTGATTCCGATGGCGATGCGCGGGCAGTCCGTGCCGCGTGAGAAGGGCCTGCACACACTGCGCGACGTCGCGCGCGAGGCGCGGCGGCTGGACATGCCCTTCGGGCCCGTGCACGACCCGATCGGCGACGGCGCGATCCGCTGCCTGCTCGTCGGTGAGCACGCGATCGACATGGGGCGCGAGCGCGAGTTCGTCCTGACGGCGAGTCGCGGCATCTGGGCGGAGGCGATCGACGTCGCGAGCGACGCCGGGCTGCGCGCCGTGTGCGAGCGCTCCGGCCTGGGCTGGGACGCGTGTACGGCCGCGCTGGAGGACCCCGCGCTGCGCGCGCGGGTCGACGCGAACACCGCCGCGCTCGCCGAACTGGGCCATTGGGGCGTCCCCGTGTTCGTCTTCGCAGGCGAGCTCTTCTGGGGCCAGGACCGCATCGAGGACCTCGAGGCCACCCTGCGCGGCGCCGGACTCGACCTGCCAACCTGAGCGACGCGATGAGCACCGTCATGCCGCACCGCATCCGCCGGCTGAGTGCCGCCCTCGCCGTCAGCCTCGTGGTCCTCGCCGCCGGCGCCGGGAGCGCACTCGCCGCCTACGACGCGAGCGACCCCGCCCAGAAGGCGCAGTACGACGCCGCGCTGGCCCTCGCCACACGCGGCTACGAGTACGGCGTGCCGCTGCTCGACATGCAGAAGACCTTCGCGACGAGCACGAGCGTCAACGTCGCCAACGGGCGCGGCGGCGGGCCGGCCAACGCGTTCAGCAACTTCGCCAGGCTTGCCGACGCCAAGGACCGGACGGTCGTCGCGCCGAACTCGGACACGCTCTACTCGATGGCCTGGCTCGACCTCTCCGCGCAGCCGCAGGTCATCCACACGCAGAAGGGCACGAAGCGCTTCCACGTGCTCGAGCTGCTCTCGCCCTACGAGGAGAACTTCGCGAACATCGGCGCGCCCGACCGGGCGCTGCCCGACGGCGACTACGTCGTCACCGGCCCGGCGTTCAAGGGCCGCGTGCCGGAGGGCCTGAAGCGGATCCGCAGCCCGTACGACCGCGTCTGGATCATCGGCCGCACCTTCATCGCCGGCAAGGCCGACCTCGCGGCGACGCAGGAGGTCATGCGGACCTACGGGATCACGCCGCTGAACCGCTGGAACGCCGCGCGGCCCCACGCCTATGTGCAGCCCCGGCCGCGCACGCCCGATCGGACGATCGACCAGGCGCACATCCCCGGCACGGGCGCCGCCGAGGACGCGGCGACGTTCTTCGACGCGCTCGGCGACGCGCTCGCGCGGTTCCCGCCGCCCGCCGCCGACCGGCCGATCCTCACGCAGCTGCGCACGCTCGGGATCGGCCCCGGGCTGCATCCGACGACCGACGCCGCCCTCTCCGACGCTCAGCGCCAGGCGCTGCGCGACGCCGTGACCCAGGGCCCCGGCGAGGTGCAGTCGAAGTTCGTCGCCAAGTACTTCGAGGGCTTCGACAGGTACAACGGCTGGGCGATCTCGACGCTCGGCAGGTACGGCACCGACTACGCCTTCCGCGCGATGATCGACAAGGTCGGGCTCGGCGCCCCCCGGCCCGAGGTCGCCATGTACCCGCTCGCGCTGCTCGACCACGACCGCAGCCTGCTGACCGGCACGAAGCGCTACGTCGCGCACTTCCCCGCGAAGGACGCCCACCCGCCCGTGAAGTTCTTCTGGTCGATGACGCTCTACGACGGCGACGGCTTCTTCGTCGACAACCCGATCGGGCGCTACCTCGTCAACGACCGCAGCGGCCTGAAGTACAACGCCGACGGCTCGCTCGACATCTACATCCAGCCGAATGCGCCGGCCGACAAGGCCCAGCAGCGCAACTGGCTGCCCGCGCCGCAGCCGACCGCCCCGACCCCGGGCTTCCGGCTGATCGTGCGTCTCTACGGCCTTTCGCAGGCGGGCATCCGCGGCGTCGTCGCCGGGACCGGCTGGCAGGGCCCGACGATCCTCGCCTGCGGCGGCGGGAACGTCACCTCGCAGGGCACCGCCTGCGCGGCCTGACCGCCGAACGTCCCTCGCGGCGCCCTCGAGCCGGTGTTCCGGGACGTTCGGTGCTCAGAAGAGGCCGACGGTGGCGCCTGAGGCGTCGACGTCGATCTGCTCGGCCACGGGTCCGTCCGGCAGGCCGGGCATGAGCTGCACGTCGCCGCAGAGGGCGACGACCCAGCCGGCGCCGGCGTAGACGCGCACGTCGCGCACCGGCAGCGTGAACCCCTCGGGCGCGCCGAGCAGCGCCGGGTCGGCGGACAGCGACAGCGGCGTCTTGGCGACGCAGACCGGCAGCTCGCCGAACCCCTCGGCCTCGAGCGCGGCGATGCGCTGCGCCGCCGCGGGCGCGATCTCGACGGCGCCCGCGCCGTAGACCCGGCGGGCCACGATCTCGAGCTTCGCCGTGATGCTCGCGCCGTCCTCGTACAGGAGGCGGAACGCGCTCGGCTGCTCGCACGCCGCGACGACCGCCTCCGCCAGCTCGGCGGCGCCCGCCCCGCCGTGCTCGAACGCGTCGCACACGACGGCCGCGTGCGCCCCGGCCTCGAGCCCGAGCGCGCAGAGCAGGCGCAGGTCATCGTCCGCGTCGCCCGCGCGGCGGTTGACGGCGACGACGCACGGCACGCCGAACCCGCGCACGATCGCGACGTGGCGCGCGAGGTTCGCCGCGCCGGCGTGCAGGTCCCCGCCCCCGTGATGGCGCAGCGTGGCGACGCCCGCGACGACGACCGCCGCGCTCGGCGCGAGCCCTGCCGTGCGGCAGACGATGTCGGCGAACTTCTCGAACCCCAGGTCCGCGGCGAAGCCCGCCTCGGTGACGACGTGCTCGGCGAGGCCGAGCGCGACGCGGTCGGCGATGACCGAGTTGTTGCCGTGCGCGATGTTCGCGAACGGCCCGGCGTGGACGAGGCACGGCTGGCCCTCGAGGGTCTGGACGAGGTTCGGGTCGAGCGCGTCGCGCAGCAGCACCGTCATGGCGCCGGCGGCCCGCAGCGCCTCCGCGGTGACCGGCCCGCCCGCCGTGTCGCGCGCGACGATGATCGCGCCGAGCCGGCGGCGCAGGTCGGCCAGGTCGGCGGCGACCGACAGGATCGCCATGACCTCCGAGGCCGCGGCGATGTCGAAGCCCGTCTCGCGCGGGAACGCGCCCGCACCCGGGTCGAGGCCGACCTCGATGCGCCGCAGCACGCGGTCGCTCATGTCGATCGTGCGCCGCCAGGTGATCGACGCGGGGTCGACGCCGAGCGGGTTGCCATGGATCAGCGACGCGTCGAGCATCGAGGCGAGCAGGTTGTTCGCCGCGGCGACCGCGTGGATGTCGCCGGTGAAGTGGAGGTTGACGTCCTCCATCGGGACGAGCTGCGCGCGCCCGCCGCCCGCGCCGCCGCCCTTGCGGCCGAAGACCGGCCCGACCGAGGGCTCGCGCAGGCACAGGATCGCCTTGCGGCCGATCGCGCCGAGGCCCTGCGTCAGGCCGATCGCCGTCGTCGTCTTGCCCTCGCCGAAGCGCGTCGGCGTGACCCCCGTGACGCAGACGAGCCTGCCCGGCGCGCCACCCGCGGTGCGCTCGAGGACCCGTGCCGCAGCGACCTTCGCCTTCGCCCTGCCCCACGGGACGATCTCGCCGGGCAGCAGTCCCGCGTCGGCCGCGACGTCGGCGATCGGCCGCCCGGCCGCCGCGTGCGCGATCTCCAGGCTGCCGGCGCCGTCGCTCATCCGGCGCGAGCCTAGATGATTGATCCGGTCGTCAGTCAACCGCGACGCTCGCGCTGACGACGTGCCCGACCGGACGCCCCGCGCGCAGCACGCTGATGCGCACGACGTAGGCCCCGGCCTGGGAGCCCGCCGGCAACGGCAGGTGCAGCGTGCGCGCCGCGCCGGCGCCGATCGTCGCCCGCAGCCTCGCGAGCGGGCGACGGACGCCGCGGCGCTCCAGCCTGGCGCGCACGGTGCGCGAGGCGCCGGAGCGCACGCGCAGGGCGATCGCGCGGCCGGCGACGCGGCGCGGGATCGTGACGCTGACGGCGCCGGAGCGCAGCGTCGTGCTGCGCGCGTGGCCGACGACGACGGTGACCACAGCGGCGCCCGCGTTTCCGGCCACGTCGCGGACACGCAGCGCGATCGACCGCCTCCCCGGGGTCGGGAACGTGTAGGTCGCTGTAGGGCCGCGCTTCGCCGGCGTCCCGGGCAGCGTCCACCTGGTCGCCGCCGGCGCGAGGCCCGAACCCCCGGGTGGGTCACGTCCGCCGGCGCGCAGCGTGACCGGCTCACCGGCGACAGCGCGGACCGTCCGCGCCGGAGCCACGGGCGGCGTGCGGTCGATGGCGATCGGTCCGAAGACGCCGGTGGCGCTGTGCCCGACACGGTCGCGGCACGTCGCCGCGCGCTCCTGCCCGGCGCCGTCGCCGTCCACGACCTGGTCGGGATCGGCGCTCCCAACACCCGAGCCGTCGTCAGCGCAGGTGAGATGCACGACCACCGCCTGGTTCGTCCACGTCCCGGCGGCATACGGGCGACCGCCGGCCGAGGCGCCGAGCGTCGCGACCGGCGCGCCCGTGTCGATCTGCACCGTCCGCTGCCCCGGGTCGGACCTGTTCCCGGCGTTGTCGGTGACCGTCCCGCTCAGCGCGTGCGCCCCGGCGATGCCGAACGTGGCGCCGGCGGGCAGCGAGGCGGGATCGACGCCGG
>Ga0208851_1000055_pt1 | contig 47239 bp, 42 predicted proteins | sample NGESurshal092012_FD_184481 | JGI IMG/M metagenome (GOLD analysis project Ga0208851, IMG submission 184481) | Arctic peat soil microbial communities from Barrow, Alaska - NGEE Surface sample 415-2 shallow-092012 (SPAdes) | ecosystem: Environmental > Terrestrial > Soil > Wetlands > Peat ... | reverse complement strand
GAGCACGGCGCGCGCCTGCGCGTAACTGACCGGCCAGTAGAAGAGGAGGTACGCCCCGAGCAGGCGTGGGTCGTCCAGGTAGCGCGCGCCCACCAGCGCTCGCTCGCGGGTGAGGCCGGTGGACAGCGTCCTGATGCCCTGGCCGACCTCCTTCAGCTCGCGTCCGACCAGGGTCGGGGGTCCGTCGGGCAGACGCCGGTGCCGGCGCCACACCGCGACCAGCCGGGGCATCCAGCGGGCGAGGGCGCGATCGACGTCGAGGGTGGCCACGGCGCGCACTTCACTAGCATCGCGACGGCGCCGGCGCGCGGGGTCTCAGCCCGCTGGGTGACGGCGGCTTGCGACGAACGCCTCGAGGTTGCAGGCCATTCGCTCGAGCACCGCAACGGTCGTCCGGTACTCCGCTTCGCTGACGCCCTCGGCGATGTGCCGGCGGTGGGCGGCCACAGTGACGTGGAGGCGCTCGTGAACCGTCCGTCCGGCCAGCGTGAGCTGGACCTTCGCACCGGGAAGCGGCTCCGCCCACCCGCGCTGGATGACGTCGTCGAGCGCCGCCTGCACGCCTGCAGGATCTGCCGCGGCGAACGGTGCCACCGCTGCCACGAGATCCCCGGTGCTGCGTGGCTCCGGCTCGAGCGCGTTCAGGAGCTGCCAGTGCCGTCGGGTGCAGTGCTCCGCGCCGAGAGCCTGGGCGAACGTCTCGTCGAGCAGCCGGTCGACTTCCTTGATCCAGTATCCGATCGGTCGCGTCGCCATGCCCCCGGCCGTAGATCAGGGCGGCTCGAGGATCAAGCCTGGCCGTGAGCCGCGCAGAGCACGGTCATCCGGCCCGCGTCAGCGGAGCGTCCTTGCCCTGCACGAACGAACGGACCTCGTCGAACCTGGCACGCGTGTCCTCGTACCCGAGCGTCACCAGCCGCTCGATGTACTCCTGCTCGAACGCCAGGTAGCTCAGGAGGTCGGAGCCGCCCTTCTGGCTCACCCCCAGCCCCTTGAGGAGAAAGCGCAGCGTCCGGGGGAAGCGCATCACCTGGTCCGCCGCGAGCAGCGCGAGGTCCTGACTCGGCTGCAGCAGGAGGATGTGCACCGGACGAAGGTGTGAACCGGCTGGCCGCTGGATGGAATCGAGCATGTCGGTCACCCGCTCCACCCGCTCGATGTCCGGCTCGAGCGAATCGAGGAACACCGCGTTCATCAGCACGCCGAGGATCTGCGACAGCGGCAGGTCGGTCCGCTCCGCCACCTCGTTCAGCTCGGCCGTCTCCGCCGCAGTCCGGGGGTGCCGGATCCCGATCGCCAGCACCCGGTCGGCGCCAAGGTGGAGCGCGGGGCTCATCGGCGCGTTCAGGCGCACGCCGCCGTCGCCGTACCAGGCGCGCCCGATCCGGACCGGGGGAAAGAAGATGGGAATCGAGGCGGAGGCCATCACCTGGTCGAGCGTGATGGCGGTCCTCACGCCCATCCGCCGGCTCCGCGCCCAGGGCTCCAGCTCGGACGCGCCGTCGAAGAACGTGACCGAGGTGCCTGTCTCGTAGTTCGTCGCCGAGATGGCCAGCCCGCGGACCAACCCTCGCGCCACGTTCCCCGCGATCCGATCGAAGGGAATCTCCCGGCCGAGCAGGTCTCGCAGGGGGGAGGTGTCGAGCAGGTGGTTGTAGCGCCGCGGCGGCTGCGTTCCACCCGCCGTCAGCCCCCGGAACCAGCCCGAGCCAATCGAGAACAGACTCAGCGCATCTGTCCGGTAGACGTGGTCCGGCGTGAGCGACCGCCAGGTGTCCGAGAGTTTCTTCACCGCGCGCGGAAAATCGTCCGCCCCCGCAGCGAGCGAGGAGCCGTTGATCGCCCCCGCGGAGACGCCGCACACCACCGGGAAGGGGAGAGGTCCGCTGCCGAACAGCTCCGCCAGCGCCTGGAGAGCGCCGACCTGATACGCGGCGCGCGCCCCGCCACCTGTGAGCACCAGACCGAGGTTCACGGCTGCGATCCCGAGCGTAGCACGCTAGGAGAAGGGCCCTTGATGGCCCAGACCATGGTGTCGGTGCAGGCGCTGCGGAAGCACTACACCGTCCACAAGCGTCCGCCCGGACTCAGGGCGGCCCTTGGCTCGCTCTTCCACCGTGTGCCCACCGTGGTGAAGGCGGTGGACGGCATCTCGTTCGAGATCGGCCGCGGCGAGCGCGTGGGCTTCCTCGGGCCGAACGGTGCGGGGAAGACGACCACTCTCAAGGTCCTGTCCGGACTGCTCCACCCCTCCTCGGGCGAGGTTCGCGTGGACGGGCACGTCCCGCAGCGCCGGGAGGACGCGTTCCTCAAGAAGATCACCCTGGTGATGGGCCAGAAGCAGCAGCTGCTGTGGGACCTGCCACCGGCGGAGACCTTCGCGCTCAACCGGGCCATCTACGAGGTGCCGGAGCTGCAGTTTCGCCAGACCCTGGCCGAGCTCACCGAGCTGCTCGAGCTGGGCGACCTGGTCAACAAGCCCACCCGGACGCTCTCGCTCGGCGAGCGGATGAAGTGCGAGCTGGCCGCTTCCCTCATCCACCGGCCGCAGGTCCTCTTCCTCGACGAGCCCACCATCGGCCTCGACGTGTCGATGCAGGTGGTCATCCGCGACTTCATCAAGGCCTACAACGAGCGGACCGGAGCCACGCTCATCCTGACCAGCCACTACATGGACGACGTGGCCGCGCTCTGCCCGCGGGTGGTGGTCATCGACAAGGGCGTCCTCAGCTACGACGGCGCGCTCGACGAGCTGGTCCGGCGGATCCGCCCCGAGAAGCGGCTGGTGCTCCGGCTGGACGGGCCGGTCGATCGCGCGGTGCTCGACGCCGTGGGCCGGGTGGTGTCGACGGACGCCGCGGGCGTGGTGCTGCAAGTTCCTCAGGACGGCGTCAACGCTGCGGTCTCCCGCGCGCTCGCCACGCTCCCGGTGCACGACCTCACGGTGGAGAACGCCCCCCTCGAGGAGGTCATGAGCGAGCTGTTCGCCCAGAGCCGGGCCGCCCGGGGCAATGTCGAGGACGCGGCGTGAGCGTCCGAAGCACCGTCCGGGCTCTTCCCACGCTCTTCCGCGTGGGCTTCGCGGAGATGGTGGCGTACCGGGCCGAGATGCTGGTCTGGGTCCTCGCCACGACCATGCCGCTGATCATGCTCGCGCTCTGGTCGGCGGTGGCCCACGACGCCCCGGTCGGGCGCTTCGACCAGCAGGACTTCATCGCCTACTTCCTCGCCACCTTCATCGTCCGGCAGCTCACCGGCGCCTGGGTGGCGTGGCAGCTCAGCTTCGAGGTGCGCACCGGGACGCTCGCCATGCGGCTGCTCCGCCCGCTGCACCCCATGGTCTCGTACGCGGTGGAGAACCTGGCGGCGATCCCCCTGCGGATGATCGTCTCGCTCCCGGTGGCGGTGCTGGCCCTGGTGCTGACCGGGGCGGGGCGCCTCCCGCGCGACCCGCTGCTCTGGGCGATCTTCCTGATCTCGCTCCTCGGCGGCTGGCTCATCACCTTCCTCGCCAACGCCGGCATCGGCACGCTCGCGCTCTGGACCGGAAGCAGCGTCAAGGTGATGGACGTGTGGCTCGCGCTCTACATGGTCTTCAGCGGGTATCTCATCCCGGTGGAGCTCTTCCCGCCCGCCATCCGGGGCGTCATCGAGGTCCTCCCGTTCCGGTACCAGCTGGGGTTCCCGGTCGAGCTGCTCACCCGCGGACTGGACCGGGCGGCGGCGCTGCGCCTGCTGCTGGGGCAGTGGATCTGGGTGGGGCTCTTCCTGCTCGGCGTGCGGGCGATCTGGCGGCGAGGGCTGCAGCGGTTCGCGGCGTACGGGGGATGATCGCAGCCGCGCGCTACTGGCGGCTCTTCCGGGTGCAGGTCCGCAGCTCGGTCCTGCTCGGGCTGCAGTACCGAGCGGACTTCCTGGTGGACGGGCTGGTCTCGCTCTTCTGGACCCTGACCGCGCTGGTGCCGCTCTTCACCGTGTTCCACCTGCGCCAGAGCCTGGCCGGCTGGTCCTTCGAGGAGGCGCTGGTCGTCACCGGCTGGTTCACCCTGCTGGAGGCCATCCTCGAGGGCGCCATCAACCCGAGCCTCACCGCGGTGGTGGAGCACATCCGCAAGGGCACGCTCGACTTCGTGCTGCTCAAGCCCGCCGACGCGCAGTTCCTGGTGTCCACCGCGCGCTTCGAGCCATGGCGCAGCACCAACGTCGTCACCGCCGTGGTGCTCTGGGTCGTGGCGTTCGGGCGGATGGGAAGGTTCCCGTCTCTCCCGGGCTCGTTCGCGGCGGTGCTTTTGCTGGTGGTCGCCACGTCGCTGCTCTATTCGCTCTGGATCCTCACCGTGAGCGCGGCCTTCTACGTGGTGAGGATCGACAACCTCACCAACCTCTTCAACAGCATCTTCGACGCCGCCCGCTGGCCGGTGCAGATCTTCCGCGGCCTGATGCGCTGGGTGTTCACCTTCATCGTGCCGCTGGCGCTGATGACCACCTTCCCCGCGGAGGCGATGCTGGGTCGGCTTCCACTCACCGCGCTGGCGTGGTCGGTGGTGGGAGCGGGTGCGTTCGGATGGCTGTCCCGCCGGGTCTGGCTGTCGAGCATCGCCCGGTACACGTCGGCGAGCAGCTAGCCCGCAACTTCGGTCCCCCTTCCGGGTTCGAGGAGGCACGCGACGCACCCCCGGGGTGCGCGTGTCACTCGATGCGCTCGAAAGAGGGAGTCATGAAGCTCGCACGTCCGTCGTTCCTGGTGACCGGGCTGTTCCTGGCCGCCGCCTGTGGCAGCAGCAGCGGTCCCGACGCGTACCAGGCCGCGGTTCCCACCTTCTCCGGCCTCTCGGCCGAGGTCTCCGGCGCGCCGTCTGAGGGAGCGGCCCTGACCACCTCCAGCTCTGAGCAGGCGCTGATCGCGCCCACGCCCGGCGCCGAGCTGCAGGCGAGCAGCTCGCCCGGGTGGCTCCCGAAGATTCGTGACGCCATCAAGAGCCTCAACCAGGGGCTGAAGGATGCGTTCGGTCCGGTGGAGCAGCTCGTCCTGACCAGCGGCCCGTCGCAGACGCAGGGACAGGTCTACAAGTATGGCCCGTACGACCAGGGCGGCTTCAGCTACCTGCTCTCCGTGGTCCGGGTCGCGGGCAACCACTACGGCTGGAGGCTCGAGGTGAAGAAGACCGCCGATGCCGACACCGCGTATGTGCGGTTCGCCGCGGGCACCACCTTCAAGGTTCCCAGCGATCAGGTGCACCGCGGGCGTGGCACGATCGGCGTAGACCTCGACGCCTACAAGAGCGTGGTCAACACCTATCCCGGCCAGGGCAAGCTGTTCGTCGGGTTCAGCCACCACGGATTCGGCGCGGCCGCGGCCGACGCCGGTGTCGGCCAGAGCAAGACGCTGGTCTACGGGCTCAAGAACTTCTCGGCCGACACGAGCAAGTGGCAGCCCGTCGACGCGGTGTTCTACGCGCACAAGAACGGCCTCAGCGGTGTGACCAGCGTCCGCGTGGCGAGCTACGCCGACATCGCGGAGATCCCGAATGACACCCCGGCCAAGGAGCTGCTGCTGGGCCGCGCCCGGTACAACCCCGGGGTGGGTGGCCGCGCCGAGGTGGCCGTGATGGGCGGAGACCTGGCCGGGAAGATCTTCTTTGGACGCGAGTGCTGGGACCGGGCGGAGTCGCTGGTCTTCAGGGCCACGGCGCTCTGCGCGATGGGTGAGGCGCCCGGCTCGGGTACCTGCACCTGGACGACGACCGGCAGCGAGGCCGCATGCGACGTGGTCCTCGCCACCGGCATGCGCGACCACGTGGAGCCTTCCGACGAGGGCAACATGACGCCGGACCCCGATGCGCCGGCGAACGACGTCCCGGAGGTCCCGGGCGTGATGCCCTCGGGCAACGAGTAGCCCCCGGCGTGTTCGAGGCCCCGACCGCTCCCACCCCGGGCGGTCGGGGCCTTCTCGTTCTTCCGCCCGGTGCATCGCTCCGGGGCATGGCCAGAGCGCGTGCGACCCGGACCCGGAAGCAATCGACGTACACCGACCCCGCGCTGCGCGACCGACTGAAGGCGCGCATCCTGGCCGGTGACCGGGGTGGCCGTCGTCGCGAGCGCACCCGCAAGCCTCCACGGCGCACAGGAGCGTCCCGCCGACGCACAGGAGCATCCCGCAGCAGCGGGGCCAGGCAACGGAAGCGGACCACCAGAGGCGCAACGTCGCGCGGCTGACGGTGGGGTCGGGTCGCGGGAGGGCCTCCCTCCGGCGTCCGCCGTGTTAGAGAAAACGGGCCGCCATGACGTCCGACATCGAACGGGAGGTCGCCCGCCGGCGCACCTTCGCCATCATCAGCCACCCCGACGCGGGGAAGACCACGCTCACCGAGAAGCTCCTGCTCTATGGCGGAGCGATTCACCTCGCGGGGAGCGTGAAGGCCCGCCGTGCGCGCCGGCACGCCACCTCGGACTGGATGGAGCTGGAGAAAGAGCGCGGCATCTCGGTCACCTCGTCAGTGCTCCAGTTCGACTATCGCGGGCACGCGGTGAACCTGCTCGACACGCCGGGCCACCAGGACTTCTCCGAGGACACCTACCGAACGCTCTCCGCCGCCGACAGCGCGGTGATGCTGATCGATGCGGCCAAGGGCGTGGAGCCGCAGACGAAGAAGTTGTTCCAGGTCTGCCGGATGCGGGCGATCCCCATCTTCACCTTCGTCAACAAGCTCGACCGGTACGGCCGGAACCCGCTGGACCTGATGGACGAGCTCGAGCAGGTGCTCGGCATCCGCGCGTATCCGATGAACTGGCCCATCGGCATGGGCCCCGAGTTCCGGGGGGTCTACGACCGCGGGGCGCGGGTGGTGCACGTCTTCGCCTCCGAGGGGACCCACGGCGAGGCCGAGGTCGGCGAGCGCAGCGTGTCGCTCGACTCGCCGGAGATCTCCCAGGTGCTCGCCCCGGCCGAGCTGGCCCAGCTGCGTGAGGACGTGGAGCTCCTCGACATCGGCGGCGATGCGTTCGACCGCGAGAAGAGCGATCAGGGGCAGATCACCCCCATGTTCTTCGGCTCGGCGATGACCAACTTCGGCGTGCGCCCGTTCCTCGACGCGTTCCTCGACCTCGCGCCCCCACCCGCGCCGCGCAGCACCGACCGCGGTCCGCAGGCGCCCACGGCCGGCCGGTTCAGCGGCTTCGTCTTCAAGATCCAGGCGAACATGGATCCGGCCCACCGGGACCGCATCGCGTTCGTGCGGGTGGTCTCGGGCCGGTACGTCAAGGGCATGAACGCCCACCACGTCCGGCTCGGGAAGTCCGTCCGGCTGGCCAACCCCAGCCAGTTCATGGCCGCCGAGCGCACCGCCATCGAGGAGGCCTGGCCCGGAGACGTCATCGGTCTGTTCGACCCCGGCCTCTACCGCATCGGCGACACGCTGGTCGACGGGGAGCCGTTCCGCTTCGAGGGGGTCCCTCGCTTCTCGCCCGAGCACTTCGCGGTGGTCCGGAGCAAGGATCCGCTCCGGCGCAAGCAGGTGGAGAAGGGCCTGGAGCAGCTCAGCGAGGAGGGCACCATCCAGATCTTCCAGCAGCTGCAGATGGGCATGCGGGACCCCATCGTCGGCGTGGTCGGCGCGCTGCAGTTCGAGGTGCTCCAGTACCGCATCGAGCACGAGTACGGCGCGGCCATCGCCCTGGACCGCCTCCCGTTCGCGCATGCTCGATGGGTGGTGGGAGAGAAGTTCGACTCGCGGTCCTTCGACTGGGCGGGGAACCGCCAGACGGTCCAGGACCGTGACGGGCTCCCGCTGGTGCTCTTCCGGGACGACTGGGCGCTCCAGCACGCACAGGAGAAGCACCCGGAGCTCCAGTTCCTGGCAGAGGCACCCCAGCTGCACGACGGCAAGCAGATCGCCGCCGCCAGCCAGGCCTAATCTGATTCACTGCCGGGCCATGCTCCGCCTGGCCCTCCTGGTGCTGGCACTCCTCGCTCCGCCGGTCCTCGCCCAGCCGCGGGTCACCGTTCGATTCCCTGCGTCCCGGAGCACGACGCCGCTGACCGGGCGCCTGCTGCTCCTGCTCTCCGTGGATCCGAAGGACGAGCCGCGGAACCAGATCTCCCTCGGTCTGAAGACGCAGCAGGTCTTCGGGGTGGACGTCGATGGCTGGAAGCCCGGCACACCGCAGATCGTCGGCTCCAGCGCGTTCGGCTACCCGGTGAAGGCGCTGGAGGACGTGCCGAAGGGGATGTACCGCGTCCAGGCGTTGCTCAACCGGTACGAGACCTACCACCTCGCGGACGGACGAACGCTGAAGCTGCCCCCGGATCGGTGGGAAGGCCAGCACTGGAACAAGAAGCCAGGAAACCTCTACTCGGTCCCGCAGCAGGTGGTCTGGCCGCCGAAGGGCCCGCTCGCGCTGACGCTCGACCAGGAGCTGCCGTCCGTCGACGACTTCGCCAGCCAGCAGACGAAGTACGTGAAGTACGTGCGGATCCAGAGCGAGCGCCTCTCGAAGTTCTGGGGCCGCCCGGTGGAGCTGGGCGCCTGGGTGCTGCTGCCGGAGGGCTTCGACGCCCATCCCCAGGCGCGCTACCCGGTGGTGATCGCCCACGGCCACTTCCCGTCCCGCGTCGACGGCTGGCGAGAGACACCGCCCGATCCAGACCTCGAGCCCGAGTACAGCGAGCGGTTCCAGCTCGAGGGCTACAACCGCATCGAGCAACAGGCCGCCTGGGAGCTGTACCAGGCCTGGACCGGGCCCGGGTTCCCGCGGGTGCTGCTGGTGGAGCTCCAGCACGCGACGCCCTACTACGACGACTCGTACGCGGTGAACTCGGACAACAACGGGCCGTACGGCGATGCCATCCAGTACGAGCTGATTCCGGAGATCGAGCGGCGCTACCGCGGCATCGGCGCCGGCTGGGCGCGATTCACCTACGGCGGGTCCACCGGCGGCTGGGAGGCGATGGCGGTCCAGACGTTCTACCCGGACGACTACAACGGGGCATGGATCGCCTGCCCGGATCCGATCGACTTTCACCGCTACACGGTGGTGGACGTGTACCGGGACCGGAACGCCTACGTCGCCGACAGCCAGTGGAAGCGGACGCCGCGCCCGGGCTTCCGCGACTACCTCGGTCACCTCGCAGCGACCATGGAGGAGCTGAACCAGTACGAGCTGGCGCTCGGAACGCACGGCCGTTCGGGCGAGCAGTTCGACGTCTGGGAGTCGGTCTTCTCCCCGGTCGGGTCGGACGGCTACCCGGCGCGCATCTGGGACAAGCAGACCGGGGTCATCGACCATCAGGTGGCGAAGGCCTGGGAGCGCTTCGACCTGCTCCACATCCTCCAGACACGGTGGGGCGAGCTGCAACCGAAGCTGCGTGGGAAGCTGCGCATCGCTGTCGGCGACATGGACAACTACTACCTGAACGACGCGGTGTACTCGGCCGAGGCGTTTCTGAAGTCCGCCGTCCCGCCGGCCGACGCGGTGGTGACCTACGGCGATCGTGCCGAGCACTGCTGGAACGGCGACCCCACCCGGCCCAACGCCTACTCGCGGCTGCGCTACCCGCAGCTGGTCCTCCCCTGGATGGTGGAACGCGCGCTGAAGACCGCGCCGAAAGGCGCCGACGTGACCAGCTGGCGATACTGAGTCAGGCGACGCTGCGCTCGGCGCCCAGCGGGGCCGGCACCATCACCGGCACCCGCCGCGGTCCCCAGGCACGCGCCGGATCCGCCCACAGCCAGCGCGGGGCGATGCGCATCTGGCCGGCCTCGTGGGTGAAGACCCGCAGCCGTCCGAGCTCGGTCGAGCTGCCGGCGTTGTAGAGCACCAGCGGCCGCGCGCTGTCGGTGAAGAGGTGAATCTCCCGCGGCACGTGGCGGTGCCCGTGCAGGACCAGATCGCACCTTCCCTGCACTCGTTCCAGGAGCTCCCGGCCGAGCTGCAGCTCGCCCGAGTAGGGCAGCCGGAGCCGCTCGCTCACCCGCTCGAGCCAGCTCTCCACGGGGAGCTCCACCAGATGATGGTGCATCAGCACCGCGACGAGCGAACGCTCCGGGGCGGCATCCAGCGCCGCGTCCACCTCGTCGAGCATCCGCCGGGTCAACTCGCCATGGCACGCCCAGTAGCTGCGGTTGTGCTCGGCGGTGGAGTCCACCAGGACCAGGTAGAGCCCCGGATGCTCCTCGACGGCGACCCGACGGCCCTTCATCAGTGCGCGCCCCGCGTCCTCGCCGACGCGGTCGTGGTTCCCCGGCACCACGGTCAGGCGCCCCTGCCGGAGCAGAGGGGCGAAGACGTCGAGGAACAGGGACATCTCCACATCCCGGCCCTTGTTGGTGATGTCCCCGGTGACCACCACGTGCTCGATGCTCGACTCGAGGAGGGCCTGGCAGAGCGCCCGCGCAGTCGCCTCGCGTGCTTGTCCCTGCCCGAAGTGCAGGTCCGAGAGGTGGGCCAGCGTGTGCAATCTCATGCCTTGAGATCTGACATCACTGCCACGGCAGGACCGTGGAGCGAGGGAAACTTCTCGGAGAAACCCGTGACATCCGCATCCCTCGTTGGCACCGGCGCCGCGAGCGGGACCAGGCGGCTCCCGGCGTGGACCCGCAGCCGGTTGCCGCGCCAGACTACGGTCCGGGCAAAGAGGCCGTGGATCCAGGCGACGAAGAGCAGCAGGTCCTTCACCCACACCACCCCGAAGGCCCGCCAGCTGAACAGCTCGCGCCGCAGGCGGCTGAACGCCACGGCGTCGAGCGTGGGCTTGAGGACGGCACACACCGCGAGCGTGGCGGCCGCCCCCGCCGTGGGACGGAGCGCGTAGCCGATCACCGCGAGCGGGATCGGATTGAGCAGGGACTCGGCCAGGTACGCCGGGAAGCTGATCGCGGTCCGGTGGATGACGCTCCAGCGCAGGTATCGGCGGAAGAAGTGCCCCACGCTCTTCTCCACCGCGATGTTCCAGACCGGCAGGGTGGAGACGGCGACGCCGACCCGCAGCTCGCGGCGGAGGCGATTGCCGAGCGCGTGGTCCTCGGCCAGGACGTTGGCCACCGACTCGAAGCCGCCGAGCAGCTCGAGGTCGTGCCGCCAGAGCGCCATCGACTTGCCGACCACCAGCGGCTTCCGCGCGAACCGCTTGGCGGCCACCATCCCCGTCGCCACGGTGGAGGCCAGGTGCACGTTGTCCAGGAAGGCCCCGAAGGTCCGCTGGCCCGCGCCCCCGATGGGGTGTGTCACGCAGCCGATGCCGGGGCGGGCCAGGTGGGCGGCGATGTCCTCGAGGTACCCGTCCGGGACCCGGATGTTCGAGTCACTGATGACCAGCAGGTCGTGCCTCGCCGCCCGCGCCATGCCCACCAGCTGGTTCACCTTGGGGTTCAGCCCACATTCACCTTCCTGCCGGACCAGGCGCATCCGGTGAGGCCAGCGGCGTATGGCCTCCTCCGCCACGGGCCAGGCGGGGTCCTCCGGGGAGCGCACGCCGAGGATGACCTCCCACTGGCCGGGGTACGGCAGCGCGGCGAACGAGGCGATGTTCGCTGCGAGGTCGTCGTCGGCGCCGCACAGCGGCTTCAGCACCGAGATGCCGGGCCACGCCGTCGGCACCAGCCCCGGGCGGCGCACGTGCCAGAGCGTCAGGGCCAGCATGAAGGCCACCGCCGAGATCCCCACCACCGCCGCGGCGAGGAGCACGAGTCCGAGGGCCGCCATGTGAGGGTGTCCGATCTCCCGGGGCAGCGCGCCCCACTCCGAGGTCGGGACAGGAGTGTGCCCCCCGTGTGGATCGGATCCGAGAAGACCCGGAAACACCTCCGTGCCACCTGTGGCGAACGGTCTGGTTCCGCACGGATGCGAGGGCGGCTGGACGGCGGGGTTCCACCTGATCTGAACTCATCATTGTCTCGCAGGTGGAAAGGACGTCTCCCCGGTGCTTCTCGCTGCCACGTCGGCCCTTCCGGTGTCCCCGTCTGACCTCCTCGCCCCGCTGGCCGCAGCCCTGGCGCTGCTACTCCTCGGGCTGAGGGGTCGGCCGGCGCCGGTGAAGGCCCGGCGCAACCGTCGCTGACCTCCCTCGGTCCGAGGGTCAGCGAAAAGGTCGCAGCACCTCGCCGCGGTGACCGGCGGCGCGGAGCACCAGGCCCTCCCGGGCGCGGCGCGCTGCCGAGGGCCCGATGAGCCAGCCCACCGGCTCGCTGCGTCGGCAGGTCTTCTTGAGCCAGGTCTCCAGCTCGCTGAATCGCCGCCGGAAGCGATCCGGCGCGGCGTCCCTCCGTCCGGTCTGGGGCGTCACGTCCAGCTCGGCCCACAGCTGCCCGGCCCGAAGTGCGCCAACCTCGTCGAGCTGCGAGCGCTCCCAGAACACGACCGGTGAGCGCACCTCGTCCACCCGCCAGGTGCCCCGGTCCGGGCCCCGCTTCACCCGGTCCACCAGGACCGGCCCGAGGTCGGCCGCCGCTAGGTAAAGCTCCGGAGGCAGCCGGTCGAGCATCTCGGGCCCCGCGATGAACGGGGTCCACTCGGGGGGCACCCGCCGCGGGTAGACCTCGTAGGGAGTCTGGGCGAGGAAGCGAAGCAGGGCGCGCTCGTCATCGGCGTCGAGCAACGGTCTCAGCACGTTGGCCATCGGTGCGGCGCACCCTCGCCCCGTTGCCGCGGGGGTGCAAGGGCGCGCACACTGGGGGAGCACCGTGTCGCCACCCACCCTCGACGCGCTCCGTTCCCGGATGCACGAGCTGAAGGACCTCGCCGGCATCCTCGGTCTCATGAGCTGGGACCAGGAGACCTACCTGCCGTCCAAGGCGGGCCCGGCCCGGGCCGCGCAGCTGGCGACGCTCCAGGGCCTGTACCACCAGCGGCTCGTCGCCCCCGAGGTGGGGGACTGGCTCGAGAACGTGGAGCGGCTCGAGCTCGACCCGGAGACCCGCGCCATGCTGAGGGTGTTCCGTCGGGAGCGCGACCACTCGGTGCGGGTGCCCGAGTCGCTGGTGCGCGCGCTGGCGGAGGCGCAATCCACCGGGCTGGAGACCTGGCGCGACGCGCGGACCGAGCGCGACTTCGCCCGCTTCGCCCCGGCCCTGGAGCGGCTGCTCGACCTCCGTCGCGAGCAGTCGGACGCCATTGGCCACGGGGGGGAGCGCTACGACGCCCTGCTCGACCACTTCGAGCCGGAGATGACCACCGCGCGGCTTCTGCCCGTGCTGGAGCGGCTGCGCGTCGCGCTGGTCCCGCTGGTGGACGCACTGGACGGTGCGCTCGCAGGCCCGGAGCTCTTCGACGGGCGCCCCTTCCACGCCGACCGGCAGTGGAGTTTCACGCTCGAGCTGCTGGGGCTGCTCGGGTTCGATCTGCACGCCGGGCGGCAGGACCGCAGCATCCACCCCTTCACCGGCGGGACCCACCCGACGGACGTCCGGCTCACCACCCGGATCGACCCGGCGAATCCCTCTCCCGCCCTCTTCGGCACGCTGCACGAGTTCGGGCACGGCCTCTACGAGCAGGGCTTCACCCCCGCGCAGCACAGGACGCCGCTCGCGGCCGCTCCGTCGATGGGGCTGCACGAATCGCAGTCGCGGCTCTGGGAGAATTCGATCGGGCGGAGCCTTCCGTTCTGGCGCTGGCTGTACCCGCGGCTCCGGTCGACGTTCCCCGAGGCGCTGGCCGGCGTGGAGCTCGACGACTTCCACCGGGCCATCAACCGGGTGCGCCGCTCGCCCATCCGCGTCGAGGCGGACGAGATCACTTACAACCTGCACATCGTGCTCCGCACCGCGCTGGAGGTGCGCCTTCTCCGCAACGAGCTCCGGGTGAAGGACCTGCCCGAGGCCTGGAACGCCGAGATGGAGCGCACGGTGGGGCTCCGCCCGCGCGACGACGTGGAGGGCGTGCTCCAGGACATCCACTGGGCCCACGGCGAGTTCGGCTACTTCCCCACCTATGCGCTCGGAAACCTCTACGCCGCATCGCTGATGCGTGCCGCCGAGCGTGCGCTGCCCGCGCTCTGGGACGACGTGGCCCGCGGTGAGTTCGGAGGACTGCGGACGTGGCTCGGAGAGCACATTCACCGTCACGGGGCGTGGGGCTCGGCCGAGGAGCGGGTCCGGGAGGTGACCGGCCAGGGCCTGACGGATGCGGACTTCCTCGCCTATCTCCGGTCCAAGTACTCGGCGCTGTCCGGCCGGACGCTCCCGGGGCACTGAGCGTCGGCCGGGGCCAGCCTGGCTCACAGCTCGAGCAGGCGCTCTCCGGTGCGGGAGGTCTTCGCGGTCAGCCGCACCCAGTCGCCGATCTCGGGTGCGCTCGCCGGGAGAAGCGAGGTCCGGGAGCGGACCACCCGGATGCCGCTGGCCGGCGCTCCCCCGGGGTCCTGCAGCACGAACCCGAATGCGCCGGAGCCGCTCTTCCAGCGCGCGACGACCACTCCGCGAACCGACACCCCGAGCCCCGGCCCCCAGCCGCCGAGCAGCTGGTGCACTTCATCCGAGCGTGGCGGCGCGGTGGCGTCCACGCGCTCCGCACCATCGAGCCCCTCGCAGCTGGCCAGCGCGAGCACTGACAGTGGGCCCGTCCCCGACCCGTGCTGTTGCCAGATTCCGGAGAGCGAGCGGACCCGGGCACCGGGAGTCCACCGTGTCCGGCACGCCGGCTTTGCCCCGAGATAGGCATAGGTGTCGACGAAGAGCGTCCGTCCCTGGGCGTCCACCACGGCGAAGCCATCGCAGTAGCTCCCGCTCGGAACGGGGCAGGGTGTGGTGCGGACCTCCCCGGAGAGCTCCACCCGCACCCGCATGTCGGTGAAGGGGCCCGGCCCTGCGTCCGGCGCGAGCTCGGCCACCTCCGCGGGGTGCGGAGGCGGAAGCGGCTGACCCCGCTCGAGCACCTCGATGCCTGGTCCTCGGTCCGGAGACCAGATGCCTCCGTCGCGCGCGGTCCCGAGGTCCTCCGCGGGAGACCCGGGCGTCTCGCCGCCCGTACATCCCGAGCACCCCACCGAACCCGTCAGCAGCACGACCGCCCAGATGCGCATCCGCGTCCCCCCTCGGGCGAACCCCAAGCAAGGACCTCGCCAGCCCGGGGTCGCGGGCATGTCCGCACTTCAGGCGTTGGCGAGCGCGTCGAGCAGCGCCTGCCCGTACAGCCGCGCCCGCTTCTCGCCCAGGTACGGCACCCGGGCCAGCGACTCGAGGTCCGGCGGAGGGGCGGCCGCGAGCTGCTCGATGAGCGGGTTGGGCAGGACGACGCTCGGCGTCACCCCCCGTTCGGTGGCCTTGGCCCCCCGGAACGCCTTCAGCGCGTCCTCGCGCCGCCTCCGGCCCGGGTCTCGTACCGGGGTGGCGGGCGCGGGGAGCTCTCCGCGGCCGGCGGCGGCGCGGAGCTCGACGAGCAGGGCGAGGAGCTCGTCCCCGTGCTCACGGACCACCTGCCCGCGCACCCCCGGCGTCCGGGACAGCGCGCGCCGGTCCGCCGGCGGCCGGGTGACCAGCTCCTGGATGGCCGCGTTGGACAGCATCCGCCCCATGGGCACGTCTGCCGCCTCGGCCCACGCGAGCCGCCGCGCGTGGAGCTGCGTCCCCGCGGCGAGCTGGAAGGCCTGGTCCGCCGCAGGGAGCGTGCGGGAAATCTTGAGGCCCAACGTGGCGATGGCAGGGCGCGCCACGGCCTCGTCGGTGAGCCGCTCGCAGTCGAGCTGCACCTCCTCGACGATGTCTGCCTCCACCACCGCCGCGCTCACCAGGCGGCCCAGCTCGGTCAGGTAGCGCACGTCGTCGGCGATGTACGTGCGCATCTGCGGAGGCAACGGTCGAAGCGAGAAATCGGATTGCTGGTGCGCCTTGTCCAGCGTCACCCCGAGCCGTTCCGAGACCAGGTCCGCCAGCCCCACCTTGGGCCAGCCCAGCAGCGTCGCGGCCCGGTGGGTGTCGAACAGCCCGCGGACCCGGACCCCCGCCTCGGCGAGGAACTGGAGGTCTCCCTGCGCAGCATGGAAGACCTTGGTGCGGAGCGGATCACCGAACAGCGGTGCCACCAGCGACGCCTCCACTCCGGCGGCGAGCGTGTCCAGGAGCCAGATGCCCTGGTCCGTGCCGATCTGCAGGAAGCAGAGCCGGGCCCGGAAGGCGTGCATCGCGTCGGCCTCGAGGTCCACCGCGAACATCCGCTCGGGCTCGAGCGCCTGCACCACTGCCGCGGTTGCGGCGCGGTCGGTCACGTCATGTGTGGGCTGGTCGAAGGTGGCCACGGGCGGGTCGTCTTTTACAGCGGAGGTCTCTAGGATGCCGCCCGCCGTGGACACTGAATCACGTCTGGAGAAGAGCCTGCTCGGTCATGTTGGCCGGGCGATCGCTGATTTTGGCCTCATCGCCGAGGGCGACCGGGTCATGGTCGGCGTCTCGGGGGGCAAGGATTCGCATACCCTGGTGGAGCTGCTCCGGATCCTGCAGCGGCGCTCCCCGGTCCGTTTCGACCTGCTCGCGGTGACCCTCGATCAGGGGCACCCCGGCTTTCCCGGTCAGCAGCTGGTCGAGTACTTCGGCGCCCAGGGCGTTCCGTTCCGGCTCCTCCGCGAGGACACGTACTCCATCGTGTTGGAGAAGACCCCGCCCGGGAAGACGATGTGCACGGTCTGCTCCCGACTCCGCCGGGGCATCCTCTACAACGCCGCCGTGGAGCTCGGCTGCAACAAGATCGCTCTCGGTCACCACCGCGACGACGCGGCCGAGACGCTCCTCCTCAACCTCTTCTTCGCCGGGACGCTCCGTGCCATGCCACCCATCCTCCGCTCCGACGACGGGCGGAACACCGTCATTCGCCCGCTCATCTACGCCCCGGAGGCGGAGGTCGCCGCGTACGCAGCCGCCCGACGCTTTCCCATCATCCCCTGCGACCTGTGCGGCACGCAGGAGCAGCTCCAGCGCAAGCGCATGAAGCGGCTGCTCGACGACCTCGAGCGCGACATCCCCCACGTGCGGAGCAGCGTCCTCTCGGCGATGGCCAACGTCCGCCCCTCCCAGCTCGCCGACCGGGAGCTCTTCGACTTCGCGGCCCTGGGAGCCGCACCCGAGAAGAAGGAGCGAGACGCCGCATGAGTCCCCAGACCGCCGCCGCCAACCGCGTCGAACGCAACGCCGCCCTGGTGGAGGTGATGCTGCTCGCCGCCATGGCCGATGGCCAGCTCACCGAGGTGTCGATCCAGGCGCTCCTCCACCGGGTGCTGGAGCGCCCCGAGTTCGACGGGACCGCCCCGGAGGAGATCAGCGACCTGGTCGAGCAGAGCGTCAAGCGCCTGGCGTCGGAGTCCAGCCTCGAGACCATCCTCCAGCAGCTCAGGGAGCGACTGCCGACGCACCAGAACCGGCTGCTCGCCTTCGGGCTCGCCGCGGCGATCGCCCTGGCCGATCAGCGCGCCACCCGCGCCGAGCTCGGGCTGCTCAAGACCTTCCAGGCCGCGCTCGGCATCTCGGAGGACGAGGTGGCCGAGCTGGTCGACGTGGTCGAGTCGGGCCGCTCGCTGAACGAGGTGCTCGGTGAGCCGCTGGAGCGCCTCTATGCCGAGGTGATGGTGCTGGTCACGGCCGCGGACGGGAAGGTGAAGCCCGCCGAATCGCGCGCCCTCATCGAGTCCCTGGCGTCAGACCCGCTGTTCCAGGAGATCGACGCGGCGCGCGCCCAGTCGTACCTCAGCGCGTCGGTCGAGGCGCTCGCCGAGCAGGGCCTGCCCGAGCGCCTCCGGGTGCTCGCCCATGGCCTCACCACGCACCCCCAGCGGGTCCGCGCGTTCGGGCTCGCGGTGCGCATCGCCCAGTCCTCCGGCAAGCCGTCCGCGGCCGAGCTGCGCATCCTGGACATGCTCCAGGCCACCTTCGGGCTGGCCGACGACGAGGTTGCCCGGCTCCGCGCCGACGGCCAGTAGGAGAACCCGTGACCGCTCCGCGCAGCGCCTTCCGCTTCGGACTTCCGGCCTCGCTTCCGGCGGCGCCTGGCCCGGGCGCGGCGGGGCGCCTCACCCGCGTGCTCTCCGGCATCCTCGGGCGTCCCGTCCGGCTGGTCACCGTCCCCGAGTACGACGCGCTCACCGAGGCGCTCCGCCGTGGAGAGGTGGATGCAGCCTGGGCACCGCCCCTCGTCGCGGCCCGGGCAGAGGCGCTCGGCGCGCGGGTGCTGGTGCGTCCGCTGCGGCGCGGCTCGGTCCGCTCCCGGTCGGCGCTGCTGGTCCGGGCGGACTCGGCGCTGCAGCTCGAGACGCTCGGCGGCACGACGGCGGCCTGGGTCGACCGGTGCTCGCTGGCGGGGCATCTCCTCCCGGTCGCCTGGCTCCGCGAGCGTGGCCTTCAGCCGTCGCGCCTCTTCGCCCAGCAGCTCTTCGTCGGCAGCTATCAGGCGGCGCTCGAGGCGCTCCTCGAGGGGGCGGCGGAGGTGGCAGCGCTGTTCGCCCCACCTGAGGGACACGACCTCCGGCAGGCGGTGGAGGAGATCACTCCCGGCCGGGCTCGGGAGGTTCGCGTCCTCGCCTGCACCATGGCCGCGCTGCACGACGCATTCGTCGGGGCGCCGCACCTGCCACTGGCCGAGGCACTCCGGCTCGAGCGCGGGCTGCTCGCCGTCCGTGAGCTGCCCGAGGGAACGGCGCTCCTGCGGGATGTGCTCCGGGCCGAGCGGCTCGAGCGGGCGCCCGAGCTGGGCCACCGGGAGCTCTTCGGCCGCAGCCTCGGTGAGGTGACGGTTCCGTCACGCTCCGAAGTGACCGCTTGAACGAATCCCGAGCGGGTTGTTAGCTGCGCCCCTGACGATGCACCTCTCCGGCAGTGGACGCTCCCTGCGTGCATGGGCGGTCCCGAGCCTCTTCGTGGGCGCGGCGGCCACCGCCATCGACGTGACCGTTCTGCTCGCGGCGATGCGCTGGCTCCACGCGTCCAGCGCCGGCGGGGCGATGCTGGGAGTGGCGGTGGGGAGCACCGTGGCGTTCGTCGGTAACCGCCGCTTCGCCTTTCAGAACTCCGCTCGCGCCTGGGCGCCCGAGGCACTGCGGTTCGTGGTTGGCACCGCGGTGGGCATGGTGCTCCACGCGGCCATGGTGCGGACGCTGGCAGACCGTGGCGGCGTGCCGGTGGTGCTCGCCAAGCTCCTCTCCGACGTGTGCGTCTTCACGTTCGGACAGCTCCTGCTGCTTCGCTTCTTCGTCTTCCCGGCGCGCCGGGCGCTCGACGGCATGGGCCGGGATCACCCGCCGCGCTGGGACGTGCCCGAGTCGCGCCTCGAGTCCCCGGTCGCGCGGTCTGGTTGAACGCGGCCGGAGGCCCCGCTCAGGACAGCGGAGGTGTCCGCTCCGTCGTCCGTGGTTCGGAGCGCGGGAGGAGGAGGATGGCCAGCGCCCGCGCCTGCACCTCGGTGTGGCACCGGTACTCCTGGACCTTCCCGTTCACCTCCACCCGGAGGATCCACATGTCCTCGTCCTGCGTGACGGTGGCCAGCTCGGGAATCTCGGGAACCTGTTCCATGGCTCCGGCCGGAACCGAGCAGGGGCCATGCCGGCCCGCGGCCCTGCGCGGACGCCTGTCGCCACGGCGAGTTACACCAGCGCCACCCGCTTCGTGAATGGGCAGTCTGCAGACGCTGCTATGCAAACTTTGCAGCGTTGACCCCTGGGTCATTCCACTCCCAGGCGCTTCGGTATCCCCCGAGCGCCTGGGCACGCTCGACGAGCTGGGCATAGAAGCGATGCCTGCCGAGTGTTGCGCTGTCGCCGACCACGAAGGCGTGCACCCTGGCGCGGGTGAGCGCGACGTTCATCCGGCGCAGGTCGGTCAGGAAGCCGAGCCGGCCTTCGGGGTTGCTCCGGACGCAGCTCACCAGCACCGCCTCGGCCTCGCGCCCCTGGAAGGCATCGACGGTGTCGACCTCGACGTCCAGCGGCTCGAGCGCTGGGCCGAGCCGTGCCGCCTGTGCCCGGTACGGCGTGATGACCGCGATCTGCGAGGGAGGCAGTCCGGCTGCCAGGAGCGCCCGGGCGCGTGCCACCACCGCGTCGGCCTCACCGGGGTTCTCCAGGCTCTCGCTGCCCTCCGGCGCGACCTCGTCCCACCCCTTCCCGGCGCTGTCGAGGAAGAGGAGGGGCGGGGCGTCGAGCGTGATGCCCGGAAGGATCGTCCCCAGCGTTCGCGCGGCCACCGCCGGATGGGCCCGGAGCTCGCCCCCGTAGAACGCCTGAGAGGGCAGCCCCATCAGCTCGGCGTTCATCCGGTACTGCTCGCGCAAGAGCTGGCGCACCTGCTCGCCGTGCAGCGCGAGCAGCCGCTCGAAGAGGCTCGTCCCGAGCCCGCCCGCGGCCGCCTCGGGGGAGATGACGGTGGGCGGCAGCTGGCGGTGGTCCCCGGCCAGCACCACCCGCTCGGCACGGAGAAAGGCGAGCAGGGTGAGCGGCTCGGTGGCCTGCGTGGCCTCGTCCACCAGCGCGAACGGAAAGCGGAGCGAGGACAGCGGCGAGCCCCCGAGCGCGGTGAGCGTCCCGCAGAGCACGTCCGCTCCGTCGAGCACGTCCCTGACCGCCTTTCGGTCCAGCGCCCGCGCGTCGTCGAAGAGCTTCCGGGCCTCGGCCTGCGCCGAGCGGGCATTGGTGAAGCGCTCGCGGCTCCTCCCGCGCTGCCGCTGGCGCCGGGCGTGCCCCAGCAGCTCGAAGGCCTGGTCGAACAGCGCGCGGGCGAGGACGCGGTCCGGATGCTGCTCGACCTTGACGTCGAGCGTGTGCTCGACGAGCCGCGGCGAGACCCGCGCGGGGTGCCCCACCCGCACAGCCCGGAGCCCCTCCCCCAGGCAGAGCGCGAGCAGGTGGTCCACGGCGGCGTTGCTCGCCGCGGTGCAGAGGATGCGGCCGTGCCGCGAGACCGCGTTGCGTGCCACGGCGGCGAGCACCGTGCTCTTCCCCGTTCCCGGAGGTCCGTGGACACAGAACAGGTCTCGCGCGGCGAGCGCGCGGTCCACCGCCAGCCGCTGCTCGGGGTTGAGCGCATCGACGCCCTCGGCAGGTGCCGCGGGCTCGAAGCGCGGCGGCTCGCTGCCGAGGAGGACCGAGCGGAGCCGCCCGGGAACACCCCGGTCTCCTGCGGCCACCTCGGACACCGCGGCATCGGCCCGGCCGAAGGTCACGTCGTCGGCCACCAGGTCCACGACCAGCCGGCCGCTGCGGACGAACTCCGGGGGTGGGCGATCGAAGGCGAGCTGGACCCGGTCACGGCCCGACCGCGCGACCAGCGCCCGCTCCGGGGGCGCCACCTCCGCCCGCCGGGGTCGCGCCGCCACCACGTCGCCCGGACCGAAGGGGTTGCGCCACGGGCCGCCACCGGCGCGGGCGAGCGTCACCAGGAAGCGGCCGCCGAGGCCCACGTCCTCGTCGGTCGCCTCGAGGTCGCCGGCCGACAGCCCCTGCGCTTCGCGCTCCGCTTGCGAGAGCTGGGCGCGCTGCTCGGCGAGCCGCTGCTCCTCGGCGCGTCGCTCGAGCGCGAGCAGCCGTCGGAGGTGCTCGAAGTGCTCCGGCCCCATCGTTCCCACCGCTGCCCCTGAGGTCAGGAGGCGGACGCGACGATGACTCCCTCGCGCGTCATCTGGGCTGCCGCCGCCTTCGCCAGGTCAGAGATGAAGGTGTTGAGCTCGCCGGGGTTGGTCGTCTCGCTCTGTCCTGCCCAGAGGAGCTTGCCCTGGCGGAGGTCGTAGACCAGCACCTCCACCCGGACGACGGTGTTGGTCACTACGTAGCCGGGGCTGTACGCGGCGTTCCATCCGTAGCCGTAGTAGGGGCCCCAGGCCGAGTAGGGGCCACCGCCCATGTACGTCGGGGGCACGTACGTCTGCTGCTGATTCACCGCGATGGGCCGGAGCGCGAACACTGCCACCGCGCCGGAGCCCTGGATGAGCGCCAGCGCCTTCTCCCGGTCCCCGACCTGGTCGGTGGGGACGAGCGTGAAGGAAGAAATGGGCCGGAGGCCTCGCTTGCGCAGCTCGTCGGAGATCATGTCCTCGCCTGTCCGGCGCGTCGTCTCCGCGGTGGAGATCACCATCGCAACCACCAGATCTCCCTTCTTGACGGAGAGCGGCGCGGCCTCGGGCGCCTTCCAGGTGTTGACGAACTTGGGCTGGGTGGTGCTGCAGCCCACCAGACAGCCGAGGGCAACGAGAGCGGCGGGTGCGAGTTGTGACCCCTTGAACATGGGGGAACCCTCCCTCGCCACCCCGGCGGACGCCAGGAAATCCGGGCGCTCCAGCGGCAGGGCGGTCCCGTTGCGGACCGGCAGGGGCGAGGCTTAAGGCCGTTCCATGCACCCGCACGGCCGACCCAACCGCCTCTCCGCCGAGTCGTCGCCCTACCTCCGCCAGCACGCAACCAACCCGGTGGACTGGTATCCCTGGGGCGAGGAGGCGCTCCGGCGCGCGCGCGAGGAGCAGCGGCCCATCCTCCTGTCGGTGGGGTACTCGGCCTGCCACTGGTGTCACGTGATGGCCCACGAGTCCTTCGAGGACCCGGGCACGGCCGCGCTGATGAACGCGCACTTCGTGAACGTGAAGGTCGACCGCGAGGAGCGCCCCGACCTGGATCAGATCTACCAGGGCGTGGTGCAGCTGATGGGAGGGCAGGGCGGCTGGCCGTTGACGGTGTTCCTCACCCCGGACCTGGTGCCCTTCTACGGCGGGACCTACTTCCCGCCCGGGCCTCGCCACGGCCTGCCGTCCTTCCGGATGCTGCTCGAGGCGCTGTCCCGCTCCTGGACCGAGAAGCGCGACGAGGTGCTCGCGCAGGCGGGTGAGTTCAAGACCGGCCTCCGGCAGCTCGCGACCTACGGGCTCGGCACGCTCGTCACCCGCGTCTCGGGCGAGGACGTCACCGCGGCGGGCCAGGCGCTGGCGCGGGCGCTGGACCCCATCGAGGGCGGCTTCGGCGGCGCGCCCAAGTTCCCCAACACCATGGGCGTCGCGTTGCTGCTCCGGGCGTGGCGGCGGAGCGGCAACACGGCGCTGCTCGATGGGGCGCTCCACACCCTGGACCGGATGGTGACCGGCGGCATCCACGACCACCTCGGCGGCGGGTTCCATCGCTACAGCGTGGACCGCTTCTGGCGGGTGCCCCACTTCGAGAAGATGCTGTACGACAACGCGCTGCTCCTGCACCTGCTCGCCGAGGCACAGCAGATCTCTCCGCGCGCAGCGTGGGTGGAGAGCGCGGAGCGGCTCGTGGACTGGCTCGGCCGCGAGATGACCGACGCCGCGGGCGCGTTCCACGCGACCCAGGACGCCGACAGCGAGGGGGAGGAGGGCAAGTACTTCGTCTGGAGTCCCGCCGAGCTGGAAGCGGTGCTAGGGCCCGAGGACGGCCGGCGCGCGGCGACGGCGTTCGGGGTCACGGCGCAGGGCACCTTCGAGCATGGGCGGAGCGTGCTCGAGCGGCGGGTTGCGCTCGCCGAGCTGGCCCGCGCGGCAGGAGCCGGCGAGGACGAGACTCGACGCTGGCTCGAGTCGGTCCGAGCGCGCCTGCTGGCGGAGCGGGGCAAGCGCATCGCGCCCGGGCGGGACGACAAGGTGCTGGCCGGCTGGAACGGGCTGATGATCCGCGGCCTCTCCCTGGCCGCCCGGGTGTTCGAACGGCCGGAGTGGTCGGCGCGCGCGGCGCGTGCGGCGGGCGCGGTGCTCGAGCGACAGCTGCAGGGAGGGCGCCTGCTGCGCGTGCACCAGGACGGGGCGAGCAAGGTGGACGGATTCCTCGAGGACTGGGGTGGGCTCGCAGCCGGCCTGGTCGCGCTGTACCAGGCCACCTTCGAACCCCGCTGGCTGGACGCGGCCATCCAGCTCGCCGAGGGCGCCCAGGAGCGTTTCTGGGACGCCGAGCACCAGGCCTACCGGACGGCGCCGCGCGGCCAGGCGGACCTCGTGGTCGAGGCGTACGCGCTGCACGACAACGCGGTGCCGTCCGGGGCGAGCCTGCTCACCGAGGCGAACGTCGCGCTGGCGGCGCTGACCGGCCGGCACGCATTCCTCGACCGCGCAGAGACGTACCTCTCGCGGATGCGCGACCCGGCGCTGGCCAATCCCTTCGCCCACGGGCACCTCTGGTGTGCGGCGGATGCGCTCGCAGACGGGGCACCGGACGTGGCGCTGGTGGGCCGGACGGATGCGCTCGGGCCGTTCCTCTCCCTGCTCGGGAGGACTTACGCGCCCACGCTCTCGGTGGCTGCGTTCGAGGCCGGAGCGGCAGCCCCGGTCCTGGCGGAGCTCGCCCAGGGGAAGACCTCGGCCGGGGCCCCGGTCGCGGCGTACGTGTGCCAGAACTTCACCTGCACCCTGCCGAGGAAGTCACCCCAGGCGCTCCGCGACGAGCTCGCCCGGCTCCGGCTCCTCGCCACCGCGTCCAGCACGGCTGCAGAGTCGTCCGCGGCCGGCGACTGAGTGGCTCATCGCGCGGGCAACGCGTCGCCCTTGTCCACCGCGGGCGCAGGGACCAGCGTCCTCGCCTGCGCGGCGAGCTCGAGCACCTTGTCCACCGGACGGAGCACGACCATGACCGCGTCCGACCCTCGCCCGCCGGACTGTCCTTCGATGGCAGTGCCGAACCGCTTCACGAAGAGCCCGACTGGCACTCCATCCGCGGTGAACGCCAGGGAGCCGACGAAGGCCGAGGTCTCGCCGTCCGCGGTGTAGTACGGCGCCGGCCCCCGGACGAAGGCCCGGAGCTCGCCGGTGGCGACGGCCAGCGCCCGGTTCGCCAGCTTCCCGAGCCGGCCGAGGACGAAGATCCGCGTCAGGACGGGAAGCCCGCCGGCGCGCGGCTTCAGGGTGAATGCGGGGAGCTTCAGTCCGGCGTCGCGAGGGCGGATGAAGGCGAGGTCTAGGTCGCTGTCCTTCAGCACCACCGCGGCCTCGAGCTCGGTCCCGTCCTCGAGGAGGAGCACCGTCTCCTTCACCTCGGACTCGAGCGAGACCCGCTGCCGCTGGGTGTCGACCATGCGCCGGACCGCCCCGGTGGGGTCGACGCTCGAGGCGCTGGCCACGGTCAGCCCGGAGGGGTCGATGATGACGCCGGGGACCTCCAGCTTCTGCTCGTGCTCCTGGCCGCCGACCTTCAGCTTGAGCACCAGGCGAACCGTGACCACCGCCCGCCCACTCTGCTCGGCAGTGGACCGGGCCACGCTGTCCAGGTCGGGAGCGGCCGTGGTGAGCAGTGCCGCGATGAACGGAAGAGCGCCGCTGGCGGTCATCGGGAGGCCTCCTTCGTCTCGCCCCAGCTGGGCTGCACCTCGATGAAGAGCGTCTGCACGCCTCGACGGACGAAGAACGTCACTTCCCCGGGCTTCCGCGCCTTCATCGGCCGGAGCACCACCTCCAGGTCCTTCACCCCGCCGACGGTGTTGCCGTCCACCGCGAGCACCAGGTCGTCGATACGGAGCCCACCGACCGCGGCCCAGCCGCCCGCGTCCACCTGGCTCACCAGCGCGCCGGCGGTCTCCTTCGCCCAGCGGTGCTTCACCCGGTCGAGGTACGAGATGTCGCGGGCGCGGAACTCGAGCGCCACGTCCTCGTAGATCCGCAGCTCGTTCTCCTGCCGTGGCGCCTCGCGCAGCGTGACGGTGACCTCGATCGGCTTCCCATCGCGGAGCACGGAGAGGACTGCCTTGGAGCCGGGCTTGTACGCGCGCAGGAGAGCCTCGAAGACGTCCGCGTCCTGGGGTTCGCTCGCCTCGACCAGCGCGTCATCGACCCGGGTGACGACGTCCCCGACGCGGAGCCCGCTTGCCTCGCCGTCGGGGAGGATCTGGGTCACCCGTGCCCCCTTGCGCCCCTTGTACCCGAGCGCGGTGGCGAGCCTGGGCGAGAGCACCTGGGTGCTCACGGGCAGCCAGCCCCGCCGCGCCTCCTGGGGCGGTTCCTGCGGCCCGCGCAGGCCGACCTCCACCACGGTGAGCAGCTTCTCCGCGGCGCGCTCGAAGCCGACGATGGTGGGAACCGGCGCCTTCGCGGTGCGGACGACGTCGGCCGTCGCCTTGACCAGCGCCTCGGGCGAGTCGACTGGCTTTCCGGCCACCGAGACGATCACGTCATCCCGGCGCAGCGCCGGAACGGCCTTGTCCGCTGGACCGCCGGGCCGGAGGGTGCCCACCAGGACCCCCCGGGTATCGGGCCGCTGGAGCTCGATGCCCTCCAGCCGCGTCATCCGCCGTGCGGTCATGCCCCACTCCTTGAGCTCGATGTCTCTGGCGCGTGCGGCGTCGCGGGCGAGCGGCGAGAGCTTCACCTCCAGCGTCTCCCTCCCGCGGGCGAGCTGCAGCGAGAGCGGCTTCCCCGGGGTGCGCTGCAGGAGCTCGTTGGTGAACGCCGGAAGCTGCGTCTCGAAGCGCACCGTCACCGGGCGCCCCTCCACCGCCAGGATGCGATCCCCGGGCCGGATTCCCGCATCCGCGGCGGGTGTCCCGGGCAGCACCCCGGAGACCAGCACCCCGGTCGTCGGCGCCGGCGAGCTCTTGAGCAGCGGCTGGAAGCTCATCCCGGTCCAGGCACGCTCGATCCTGCCGTGGGCGATGAGCTGCTGCGCGACGGCGCCGGCGAGGTCGGCCGGGATGGCCGCGGCGAGTCCGAGGACCAGCTCGTTGATGCCGATGATCTCACCGTCGAGGTTCACCAGCGGTCCGCCGGAGTTGCCGGGGAAGATCTGCGCGTCGTGCCCGATCCACTTCACCACCGACCCCACGTTCTCCCCCTCGATCTCGATGGGGCGGGGGATCCGGAGATCCACGTTGGCCACGATGCCCCGGGTGACGGCCTGCGAGAGCGCGAGCGGACAGCCCATGGCCAGCACCGTGTCGCCGACCCGGACCGCCTCCGACGAGCCGAACGCCGCGATGGGGAGTGGCGGGGAGCCCTTCGGGCGGCGGGAGAGGTCGAGCTTGATGACCGCGATGTCGCTCAGCGGATCGGTCCCGACGAGGGTCGCCTCGAGCTCCTCGCGCGTGGGGAGGACCACCCGGATGGCGGTGGCCCGTCCGACCACGTGGTGGTTGGTGATGACGTGGCCCTCGCGGGAGATGATCACTCCGGACCCGGTCGCGCCCGCCTTCTTCTCCCGCCCTCCTTCGCTGTACGTCGAGAGCACCAGGATCTGCACCAGCGACGGATAGACGCGGGCAATGGCCCGGGAGACGGCAGGATCCGAGTGCGGGAGCGGAGCTTCCTGCTCGGCGGCGGTGGCCTGTGCAGCGGCGAGCATCGCAGACAGGAGCACGGTGCAGGAGACGCGCATCCGACGACGCTACTACGGCGGTCGTGACCGCAACCCCGCCGGCGCCAACCGGTCAGCGGCCGGCGCGCGGGGAGACCTGTCCGGCGCCCGGCCAGTCCGTGTCGCCCACCCGGTGGAGCGTCATCTCGAACGTCCGCATCGGTGGCTTCCCTTCCATCAGGAAGTCGCCCACCTCGTTCCAGACCCCGTCCTTCACCACGGCGGTGTAGCGGAGCGTTCGCCCGGGTCCTGCAGGAACGGACCACACGTACCCGTCCGGGGTGGGCGTGAGCGGGAATGTTCCTGCCTGGCCCATCGCGTAGGAGCGAATCTCGTACTGGCTGCTGCGTGGGTCGTACGAGACGACCGCGAAGGCATTGAACCCGGTCGTGTCGTCGTCCTTGTAGCCACGTCCCTCCACCAGCAGCACGTCTCCTCCGAGGAGCGGCCCCATGCGCTCGGTCTGCCAGACGTGGAAGGGCCGCCCGTCCATGTTGGTGCCAGAGGCCGGCCCGGCCCAGATGCCCCGCATGAAGGACAGCTTCGCCATGGCCTCGGCGCGCCCGGGGCTCGATGGGACGGGCGGCGGGGCAGCTGGCGCGGGAGGGGCGTGGGCGCAGGAGAGGGTGAGCAAGGCGAGCAACGAGCATCGGATCGGCGTCATGGTTCATCTCCTCGGCGTCCGCCTCGTGGTGCGAGCGCCCCGGCGGCCTGGATCAACGACTGCAGCGAATCCAGGTGCGCCCGGACGGCCTTCCGGCCCCGCGGGCTGAGCGCGTACCAGGTGACCGGCCGCCGGTTCTCGAACTCCTTGCGCACGGCGAGATACCCGGCGTCCTCGAGCTTTCGCAGCTGTGCCCCGAGGCTGCCGTCGGTCTCGCCGAGCAGCTCCTTGAAGCGCCGGAAGGACATCTCCTGGTGTCGGGCGAGCAGAACGCAGATGGCGAGCCGGACACCGTGCTCGAGCAACCGGTCGAGCACCGGGAGCGGGTCATCGCCCATCGGGTGACTCGAGGCCCCGGGGCTGCCCCCACACGCTGGACACGATGAGCGCGCCCGCGACGGCTGACCCCACCAGCAACCAGACGTGCCGCTGGACCACGAACGAGGCCAGGTAGCCGGCGGCCAGGACCACGGCCACCCAGCGGTTCGCCGGCAGGTCGTGGACTCCGTCCAGCCAGTATCCGACGGCCACCAGGAGCAGCGCGACCTGCCCGACCGCGGAACCGGCGAGCGCGCCCGAACGCACCAGTGGGACGAGGAGGGCGAGCGCTGCCAGGAGGCCCGCCCAGTGGAGCAGGGACCGCCGGGCCGACGCCCGGTCCCGCACCCCGCTGCGCCGGGCCGCGCGACGTCCCGCCCAGACGCTGGCGAGGAATCCGACCGGCGAGGCCACGACCCAGAAGGGCCCGGCCAGCGTCGGCGCGAGGTCGAGGAGGGTGAACCCCACCAGGACGAGCCCGGCCCAGAGCAGCGGGATGGCAGCGGGTCTGGGCCGTTCCGCCCGATCGAGCGCGCCGCGGACGTAGCCGAGGTCGCGCTCCAGGTTGGACAGGTGGACGGGCCCGGTCATGGACCCAATGTTTAGAGCACTCTGGAACTCAGAGTCAAGGCGCGGGGCGCGCGTCTGCCCGCTTCTGCATCCGGCGCTCGATCTCGTCCGGGTCCCGCGGAATTGCCCTGGTGAGCACCTCTGCGCCGGTGGGGGTGATGAGGATCTCGTCCTCGATCCGCACTCCGAAGCCGCGCTGGGGGAGATAGATGCCGGGCTCGACGGTGATGACGGCCCCGGCGGGAAGGGGCGCGTCGTAGTCCCCGGTGTCGTGCACCTCGAGGCCGACGAAGTGGCAGCAGCCGTGGATGAAGAAGTCGTGGTACCCGGCCTCGTCGATGACCTTGCGGGCGGCACGCTCCAGCGCGCTGGGGGGCACGCCGGCCTTCGCCACCGCGATGGCCGCCGCCTGCGCCTTCAGGACGATGTCGTAGATCTCTCGCTGCTCCGGGCTGAACTTGCCGCTCACCGGGTAGGTCCGCGTGACGTCGGTTGCGTAGAACTGCTCCTCGGCGCCCGCGTCCACCACCACCAGCTCGCCCTCCTTCATCGCCCGGTCGTCCTTCGGGTAGTGGAGCACCGCCCCGTTCGGGCCCGAGCCCACGATGGAGTCGTACGAGACGTGCCGCGAGCCCGACCGCCGGAACGCCTCCTCGATGGCGTCCTTCAGCTGGAACTCGCGGATGCCCGGGCGGAGCACCTCGAGGATCCGGGCGTGACCGGCCGCGGTGTGCTCGATGCCCTTGCGCATCAGGGCGATCTCCTCGGGCTCCTTGACCTCGCGCATCCGGGCGAGGAGGAGGTGATGGTCGTTCACCTTGCACCCGTACGTCCGTTCCACCGTGTCGGCGTAGTAGCCCATGACCTTCGGCCTGGGCTCCGGCACGGCCACGAACTGCCCCACGTAGTTCAGCCCGCCGTGGTCGCAGCCGCCGAGCAGCATGCGCGGGAGCGCGGTGGTGCGCTGGACGCGGGCGATGCCGCCGGTCGTCTCCAGGAGCGTCGAGGGAAGCTTCACGCGCTCGCCGTCCCACTGCCCGCGCTCCACGTCCAGCGGGCGCAGGAAGAGCGTCTCGGTGTCCGGCGCCTTGGGGTCGAGCAGCAGCGCCGCGCTGGGCTCGTCGATGCCGGTCAGGTAATAGAAGTCCATCCCCTCGCGGAGCCCGTCGAAGTGGGCCTCGTTGACGATGAGGGTGGCGCCGGTCTGGAGCTTGTCCATCAGCGCCTTGCGCCGCTTGCGGTACACGTCGGCGCCAAGGGTGCCGTTCGGGCCGATGGTGCGCGGCTCGGGCTTCACCGAGGGCGTGACGTACTTGCCGACCGGCAGGGGCTTGGGGACCTCCTGGGTGGGGCCCGGAGCGGGCTCGGCGGCGAGGAGGAGCAAGGCGAGGAAGTGCATGGGGCGCGCCAGCATCGCCGCCTCCCCCCGGCAGCCGCAACGCCCGTCTCGGCCCCCTCCCCAGGGGAAGATCTCGGGGGCCGGCCGACGATCGGTCGGGGCTCGCCTCTTGGGGTAGCCCCGAGTCGAGGTCGGACGTGCGTACCACCACCCTGTCACTGGCCCGGGATGAGGGGGACACCGTCCCTTCCCGGTCGAAGCCAGAACCCCCCCGCATCCTGCGCCCCGGCACCCTGCTGCGCGGCCGCTGGCGTATCCATCGCTTCCTCGGGCAGGGGGGGATGGGCGTGGTGCACGAGGCCACCGACATCGCCACCGGTGAACGCGTCGCCCTGAAGGTCCTGCCCGCCCATGCCTGGAACGACGCCGACGCGCTGGCCTCGCTCCGCGACGAGCTCCTCGTGGCCCGGCGGGTGTCCCACCACAACATCTGCCGGGTTCACGAGATCTACCTCGAGCCCTCGGCAGAGTCCTCCGAGCCGGCGTTCTTCACCATGGAGTTCCTCGAGGGCGAGACCCTCGCCGCTCTGCTGCAGCGGCATGGGCGGCTCGACGAGAAGACCGTGCTCGGGCTCGTCCGGCACCTCGCGGCCGGCCTCCAGGCGGCACACGAGGTCGGCGTGGTGCACCGGGACCTCAAGCCCGGCAACGTGATGCTGGTCCCCGACGGCGACGGGCTGCGCGCCGTCCTCACCGATTTCGGCGTGGCCTGGGCCAGCGCGCGGCCGTGGGGGACAGGGGAGACCGCTCCCATCGTGGGCTCGCCGGCGTACATGTCACCCGAGCAGATCGAGGGCGGGAAGGTCAGCCCGGCGAGTGACGTCTTCGCGCTCGGGGTGCTGCTCTACGAGCTGGTCACCGGGGTGCTCCCCTTCCATGGGGCCACGCCCGAGGAGGCGACGACGCCGGCCCGCCGCACCTCGCCTCCCGTGCCGCCGGCGCGGCTGGTCGCCACCCTCTCCGGACGCTGGAACCGCACCATCCTCTCCTGCCTCCAGACGGACCCGGACCGCCGGCCCCAGAGCGCAGCGGCCGTCGTCCGCAGCCTCGAGCGGGACGACAGGGCCAGCCGGACGTGGCTCCGGGCCATCGCCGTGGCGGCGGTGATCGGTCTGTCGATCTGGGGGCTGGAGCGGCTCCGGCCCCCGACGGGCGTCCCGCAGCGGGTGTCCGCGCTGGCGTCCCGGCGCTTCGTCGAGGCGCTCGACGCCCATCGCGCGTTCGACGAGGCCTCGGCGCGGGCCTCGCTCCGGGAGGTGCTCCAGGCCGAACCTGGCTTCGTCCGCGCGCGCGCGCTGCTCGCCGAGGTGCTGGAGGAGCTCGGGGAGGACGAGCGGGCGCTGTCCCAAGCCAAGCGGGCGGTCGCCGACGGAGCCGCCCTTCCGGAACCGGAGCGCCGCGCCCTCGTCGCGCTCCAGGCGCGCCTCGCCGGGGACCCTGCGCATGCGGCCTCGGAGTACGCGTCGCTCCTCGCCGCGCGTCCCGACGATCTGGAGACGGGGCTGTTCCTGGCCTCGGTCCAGCCCCCCGGCGACGCACTGCGGACGGTCGACGCGCTGCGGACCCTCCGCGGTCCTGCCGGGATTGACCTGCGCATCGAGCTCGCGGCGGTGAAGGCCCAGCGCGAGTCGGATCCGGAAGCCGCCCTCGGCCGGCTCGAGCGCCTGGAGGCGGGGCTGGCGGCGAGCCATCAGCCGCTCCTCGTCGCCCAGGGCCGCGTCTATCGGGGCGATGTCCTGACCACGCTCGGGCGGCTGGGCGAGGCCGAGGTGGCGCTGGCCGAGGCCGAGCCGCTTCTCTCCGGTGCTGGTAACGCCGGGTGGGCCGCCGAGGTCAAGCGGATGCGCTCCGACGTGGTGGCTCTGCTCGGGCGGTGGGACGAGGCCCAGCGTCTGCGTTCGGAGGTGCTGCACACGTACGAGCGGCTCGGCGCCCCGGCGAAGGCAGCCCGCGCGGCAGAGGACCTGCTGCAGTCGGCGCTGGTGGCCGGGCGCATCGCCGAGGCGCATCGCTGGTTCGACCGCGCAGCGCGGCTGCTGGCCGAGGCAGACATCGATCCCTCGCGCCTGGGGGCCCGCGAGGCCACCCTGGCGATGGCCGAGGCGAACATGCACCGCCGCCGCCAGGCGCTCGAGCGTTGGGTCGATCGGGCTGCCCAGAGGGGCGACCCGCCTCCCACCAACAGCCGCCAGCTCCTCGCCTGGGTGCTCTACGACGAGGACCGGCTGGACGACGCGCTGGCCAGCGTGACCGCGCTCGGGGCCGAGAGGCCGAAGGGCTTCGCCGCCATCTCCCTCGGCGATCTGAAGGCGTCCATCCTCCTGGAGCAGGGGCACGCTTCCGAGGCGGTGAAGCTCCTCGACCAGACCTTCGACACCCCCGTCCTCGCACAGAGCCCGATGCTGCAGCTCCGTCGCGGAGACATCCTGGGACGCGCGCTCGGGGCGACCGGGGCGCTGGACGCCGCCCTGACCGCGGTGCGGGGCGCGCTGCCCCAGGCACGGCCGCCCCAGCCGGTGAACTACGCCCTGAGGCTACGGCTCCGCGAGGTCGATCTGCTCCGTCTGGGGGGACGGCTTCCCGAGGCGCGGCGGAAGATGGCGGCGGTCTGGGCGGACGTGCCCGCCGATTACACCCTCCTGCGCATGGAGGCGCGTCTCGTACGCGGGCGGCTGGACCTGACCTCGGGACACGTGGCGCGGGCACGGGCGGACCTCGCGCTCCTGTCCGAGGAGGCGTCGCGCGGAGGGTTCCACCGGCTGGCGCGTCTGGCGCGAGAATCGATGGACGCCCGAGGCGGGGGGACGTGACGCCGGGTGCCGCGGCGGGGCAGGCTCGGCGCTCACCCAGGAGGGAGGGCCCGTGTTCGGACTGTGCTCGTGGATCGTCGTGGGGCTCATCGTCGGCGCCATCGCCCGGGCGCTCTTTCCCGGCCGGCAGCCAATGGGGTGGATCGGCACCTCGGTCCTCGGGATGGCGGGCTCGCTGGTCGGCGGGTTCTTGAGCTCGCTGCTCTGGCGCGGAAACATCGCCGTGTTCCACCCCGGGGGACTGATCTCCTCGGTGCTCGGGGCGATGCTGCTCTTGTGGATCGTCTCGAAGCGCTGACTACCGCGCGGCGACGACCTTCAGCGCACCGAGCAGCGGCATGATCTCCGCGCTGCTCTCCTCGCCCAGCGTGAGGTGCGTCGCGTCCGCCACCGGCTGGCCGAAGGTGGGGTCGAGCTGGGTCCAGGTGCCGACCCAGGCTTCCACCCACTCGTGCCAGTACAGCGCCGGCACCCCGTCCCCGTTCTGCACGTAGACCACCCCGTCCACCCGGCGGGCGGGGATGCCCAGGGCGCGGAGCAGGGCGATGCTCAGGAGCGAGTGCTCGGTGCAATCGCCGCGCAGCGTCCGCAGCACGTCGGTGGCACGGTCGGCGCTGGCCCCGTAGTCCTTCGTCATCGCCCGGTTCACCCAGCCGACGACCTTCTTGGCCGCGGCGTAGGCGTCGGTCTCGCCGCCGGCGATCTCCTTCGCCTTCGACACGATGGCCGGATTGTCGGACTCGACGAGGATCGACGACTTCAGATACTCGGCGGTGTCCGGCGGGTGCGGAGCGCCGCGCTTCACCAGCTTGGCCGGGTCCGGCGGGGCCGCGTGGATGGTCACCTCGGTCTTGCTGCCGGGCAGGTCGCGGTAGCGCTGGCGGTCGGTCGGGCGGTGGAACTTGTCCGGGAAGCCGGTCACCACCAGGGTCCACTGGCCGGGCACCTTCCTCGCTGCGGGAGGCGGCGGGCCCGGAAGAACCAGCCGGGTGAGCCCGAAGATCTCCACCCGGTCGAGCCGCTCGGCGACGGACTTCGGCTCCGCCCGGGCGATCATCGCCGACCCGTAGGACATCTCGACCACGGCCCCGTCCGGCGCCACCACCGCCTGCATCGGGACCTTCTCCTTCTCGGAGACGATGGTCGCCTTGCGCAGCAGGATCGACACGCCGTTCACCGCCCGGCGCTCCTCCGGGCCGGGCGTGGTGGTCATCCGGTACTGGGACAGGTCGGTCCCGTCGAGTGTCATCCCGGAGACCTCCTTTGCCCTGAGCAGCGCGACCCGGAGCTGGTCGGCGTCCTCCACGGTCTCCTGGACCGCCGGGAGATTGAAGGTCTCGTCCGCCTGGCCCGGTCGGTGTCGCTTCACCGAGAAGCCGGTGGAAGTGGCCTTCCCGGTCAGCAGCTGGTTTCCGCCGTCCCCCTCGTCCTTGACGACGAACGAGAGCAGGCGGCCGCCGGGACGCGACTCGTAGATGCGCTCCTCGGCATGCCGGCGCTCGGCGGTGTTGTTGCCCACCACCGCCTTGAACACGAAGTCCGCGACGGAGCGGACCTCGGCGCGCCCGGGGACCGGCTGGAGGTCGGTGAAGTACCAGCCAATCTTCTTGTCCACCAGGTAGAGGCCAAAGTACTCGCCGCCGGGCGGCCGGGGAGCGCGGAGCACGTCCGACGTCGCTTCGCCGCGCGCGGCAGCGGCGAGGCACAGCAGGAGCGCCGCGGCGATGGCCGGAGCCCGGAGCCCGCTCACGCCAGCTTCTTCTTGAGGAGGATGAGGTCGTCGCCGACCTTGTAGAAATCGCGGAAGCGGGCCTCCTCCAGGTACCGCATCGACTGGTAGAAGCCGCGCGCCGGGCCGTAGTCCTCGGTGGCCGAGGTCTCCACCCGGACCAGCCGCGCCTTGCGCCGCCGGAGGTCGCCCTCCATCGCCGCCACCAGCCCGGCGCCGATGCCCTTGCCCCGAAGGGACGGCTCGCTGCAGATCCAGTACAGGTCGTACGTCCCGTCGGTCATCGGGGTGGGGCCGTAGCAGACGTAGCCGGCGAGCTGCCCCGCGATGAGCGCCACCATGATCTGGTAGTCGGGGTTACTCGGCTGCAACGCCTGGTCGATGACCTCGAGCGCGCAACGCACCTCGCCGGGTGAGAAGTTCTCGATGCGGTCGAGCAGCTTCGCGAGGCCTTCCCTGTCTCCGGGGACGGCGGGACGGATGTCCATGGGTCCTTTCGAGCGCGACGTCCACCAGTCGCAACGCGAGCGCCGAATAATCCATTCCGGCAGCCGCTGCGCTCCTGGCGAACCCCGCCTCGGGATGCAAATCGCAGTTCGGATTGATGTCAATCACCCAGGGCTTCCCATCGTCCGCGAGGCGGAGGTCGACCCGGCCGTAATCCCGGCAGCCCAGCGCGTCGAACGCCGCCAGCGCCGTCTCCACCACGGTCCGCTCGAGGTCGGCCGGCAGGGTGCAAGGGACCGAGGGGCTGTCGATGCACTCGGGTGACGACGCCTCCCACTTGGCCCGATAGCTCACGATGTGGGGCTGACCGTCGAAGGCGCCACCGAAGCGGATCTCGGTGAGTGGGAGCGCGGTGCGCGGGGCGTTGCCGATCAGCGAGACGTACACCTCGCGACCCGCGACGAACTGCTCCACCAGGGCCGGCTGCTGGAAACTGCGCAGGACGCGACGGACCGCCTCCCGAAGCCCCCGCTCGTCCTGGACGACCGAGTCGAAATCCACGCCGACCGAGGCGTCCTCGCGGGAGGGCTTCACGATGAGAGGAAAGGGCAGCTCGACGCCGTCCAGCTCTGCGAGGCGCTCGATGACCCGGAACCCCGGCGTGGGGACCCCGCGGCCGACGAGCAGCTCCTTGGCCTTGTCCTTGTGGAGCGCCAGTCCGAGCGCCAGCGGTCCGGAGCCGGAGTAGGGCAGCTTCAGGAGATCGAGGAGGCAGGGGATTGCCATCTCGCCCCGCGCATCTCCTCCGATGGACTCACACAGGTTGAGGACCAGGTCGGTGGGCGTCGAGCGGAGGGGAGCGAGGATGTCCGCGGCGCTCGGCCCTACCGGCAGGACCTTCACCTCGAAGCCGACGCCCCCGAGCACGCCAGCGAGCTCGGAAGCCACCCGCACCACCTCCGCCCTCGCCTCGCGTCCTGGGTCTTCCTCCAGAGCATCGGCGTCCGCGTTGTGCAGGAGCGTGATGTGCATGCAGTTGCGGCGTGGATGTAGCACGATCTGCCGACACGATGCGCATCCGTGATCCCATCCACGGCACCCTCCCGGTGTCCGCCGACGAGGCGGCCGTCGTGGACAGCGTCTGGTACCAGCGGCTGAGACACGTGCGGCAGCTCGGGTTCGGCGAGCTGGCCTTCCCCGGGGCAACCCATACCCGCCACGCTCACTCGCTCGGAGCGATGCACGTGGTGGGGCGCCTCTTCGACGCGCTGGCCGCCCGGAGCGACCTGCCCGAGCCCGTCCGTCAGCGTTTCCGGGCGGCGGTGCGCCTGGCGGTGCTCTGCCACGACCTCGGCCACATGCCGCTCAGCCATGCCAGCGAGCGCATCGCCCCGCCCCGCGCGGCGCTGGGGCTCGCCGCCTGGACGGGAGAGGACGGGGGGCAGGCCAGGCACGAGGACTTCACGGTCAAGCTGCTGCTCGACACCGACCTCGCGGACCTGGTCCGCTCGCGGGTGGGCGATCAGGGGATCACCGGGGAGGCGCTGGCGGCCCTGGTCACTGGCAAGACCCCGCCCGGCGGGCTGGACTTCGGGTACGGCGGCGCGGACTGGTCGCCGCTGCTCCGGGCGCTGGTCTCGGGCGAGCTGGACGCGGACCGGATGGACTACCTGCTGCGGGACTCCTTCTATACCGGCGTGAACTACGGCCGGTTCGACCTGGACTGGCTGGTCCAGAACCTCCACCCGGCCGAGCGGGACGGGAAGGTGGAGCTGGCGCTCTCACGGAGCGCGGCGTTCGCCTTCGAGGACTTCCTGTTGAGCCGGCACCACATGTTCCTCTCGGTGTACCTGCACCACACCGCGGTGAGCTTCGACTGGATGCTGGAGGCCTACTATCGGGAGGCGCCCGGGGAGTTCGAGATCCCGGCAGACCCCGCCGGCTTCCTCCGGACGGACGACGTGGCCCTGCTCTGGGCGCTCCGCAGCTCGTCCAATCGCTGGGCGCAGCGCATCGTCAGGCGGCAGGGGTTCAAGCTCCTGGCGCAGTTCACCGAGCGCGACGAGGGCTATGACCTTCAGGCCCTCTCCGCGGCCCTGACCGAAGCCGGGGTGGAGCACTTCACGGTCGAGAAGCGCGAGACGCTCTCCCGGTACTTCGACGAGGGCGAAGGACCGAGCCTGTATGTGCTCGACGAGTCGTCCGGCCGGTTGACCCCGGTCGCCCGGTACACCCCGCTCTACCAGCGCTATGCCTCCCCGGTCCGGCTGTCCCGGGCGTACGTCCTTCCAGAGAGCCTGGATCGGGCGCGGCAGGCGCTCGGCGATGCGGTAGGGTCCGCCGGCAAGCGATGAGCGAGGCGATCCCCGGGATGCAGGAGGCGCCGCCGCCGGCGGAGCCGAGAGACGCGGCGGTCGTGGTGCTGGTGCGCATGGGGCCCCGCGGGCTCGAGACGTTCTGGCTCCGGCGGGAGCGAACCGTGTCCTTCGCCGCGGGCTTCTACGCCTTCCCCGGTGGACGGGTGGACGCCGGCGATACCGAGGTACCGGTCGAGGGCGCAGGTCCGCCCGACTCGAGGCTGGTGGCGGCCGCGGCCCGCGAGCTCTTCGAGGAGACCGGCGTGCTGGCAGCCCGGGGGAGGACTCCCGAGGCCCCCGTGCTCGCCGCGGCCCGCCACTCCCTGCTCGACGGCAAGGAGACCTTCAGCGCGGTGCTGGGCCGGCTCGGGCTGCAGGTGGACGCGCTGGACTTCGAGCCCGCGGGTCGCTGGGTGACGCCGCCGTTCATGCCGGTGCGCTTCGATGCGCGCTTCTTCCTGGTGGAGGTGCCGCCCGGGACGAAGGCCGAGGTGTGGCCGGGCGAGGCGGCCGAGGGCAGCTGGGTGCGGCCCACCGACGCGCTGACCCTCTGGCAGGAGGGCCGGGCGCTGCTGCACCCGCCGAACCGGCACGCGCTGAACGTCCTCTCCCGCGTCCGGCGCACCGTGGATGCCGTGGCGTGGCTTGCCTCGCCCACCGCGGCGGACACCCGGATCGAGTTCCAGCGTGGGGTGCGGCTGGTGGCGCTCCGGACGCCCACCCTGCTCCCGGCCACGCACACCAACGCGTGGGTCCTCGGGACGGGCGAGCTGCTCATCGTGGATCCGGGGGCGGGCGAGCCGTCGGAGATCGAGCGGCTCACCACCCACGTGCGCACGCTCGCCGCCGAGGACTGTCGGCCGCTCGCGGTGGTGCTGACCCACCACCACCTGGACCACGTGGGTGGCGCACGGGCCGTCAGCGAGCAGCTCGGGATCCCGGTGTGGTGCCACGCGCGCACGGCGGACCGCCTCCCGTTCCGCGCGGACCGCCTGCTGGACGAAGGCGACGAGCTGGTGCTCGCGGGAGCGCCCGGTATGCGCTGGCGCGTTCTGCACACGCCGGGACACGCGCGGGGGCACATCTGCCTCGTGGACACCGCGACCCGTGCGGCGGTGCTCGGGGACATGGTGGCGGGGCAGGGGACGATCCTCATCGACCCTCCGGAGGGAGAGATGGCCGCGTACCTCGGTCAGCTCGCACGCCTTCGAGACCTTCCGGTCCGCGCGGTGTATCCGGCGCACGGGCCTCCGCTGCCGGATGGGCCGAGCGCGCTCTCCGCGCTCATCGACCACCGGGTGCTGCGTGAGAGGCGGGTTCAGGCGGCGCTCGGCAGCGAGGGCCGCTCGCTGGAGCAGGTCGCGGCCGAGGCCTACGCGGACACGCCCTCGGCGCTGCCGTACCTCGCCGAGCGGAGCACGCTGGCGATCCTGGAAAAGCTCCGGGCCGAGGGATTCGCCCGGGAGCGGGACGGGAGCTGGGCGCGGGTCTAGCGCCTGGCGGCCGGTGCTGTCGGGGGTGCTGGCCTGGAAGGGGCGCGGGGCCCGGCCCGCCGTCAGGCCCGTGCGAAGTCGATGAAGCCGCGCTCCGGGTCCGTCGCGAGCAGGCGGACCCGGACCCGTTCCCCCACGTCCATCCCGCTCTCCCCGCGCACCACACGCCCTTCCGCCGGTGGCTTCAGGAGCCGCACGAAGGTGCCGTGCTCGGTGACCCCGGTGACGAGTCCGTCGAAGACCTGGCCCACCCGGTCGTGGAGCAGCAGCGCGGCGATGACCTTCCGCATCAGTCGCTCGAGCTTGCGCGTGGCCGCTTCCATGCGCGTGCAGTGCTGCGCGATGCCGTCGAGCTCGCCGTCGGAGTAGGGCGGCGGCGCATCCGCGAGCAGCGCCTTCACCAGCCGCTGCGTGACCAGGTCCGGGTAGCGCCGGTTCGGAGCGGTCGAGTGGCTGTAGTCGTTCGCCGCGAGACCGAAGTGTCCGGGCGCGTCCTCTCCGGCGGGCCGGAGCACGTACTCCCCGGGGCCGAGCAGCTTCACGACGGCCAGCGACAGGTCGGGGAAATGCAACGGGTCACGTGTCTTCTGAGCGTGGAGAAACCGTGACAGCGCCACTCCATCCGGCTCGGAGGGCAGCGCCGTCCCGAGTCCCTGGGCCAGGGCGACGATCCGGTCCCAGCGCTTCGGCGTCCGGACGATTCGCGCGAGCGAGGAGCGGTGCGCCCCGTCGAGGAAGCGCGCCATCACTCCATTCGCCGCGACCATCAGGTCCTCGATGAGCTCGCGGCTCCGGCTGTCCGGGATGTCCTCGAGGTCGAGCACCTTCCCGTCGGACATCACCGGCCGCGGCTCGATGGTCCGGAGCGACAGCGCCCCCGCCCGCTCGCGCGCTTCCCGGAGTGCCCGCGTGGCCCTGTCCTGAAGCCGGAGCTGCGCCTCCAGCCCGCCGACCGCGGCCACCCGCGCCGGGACCGGGGCCTCCCCCTGCAGCCAGGGCCCCACCTCGGGGTAGCTGAGCTTGGCCTTGTTCCGCACCCAGGCGCGCCGGACGCCGCCCTCGTCCAACGAGCCGTCCGGGTGCACCCGGTACCCGATGACCACCGAGAGCCGGTCCACGTCGTCGAGCAGCGAGGTCAGGTTTTCCGACAGCGGGCGCGGCAGCATCGGGAAGACCGCGGCGCCGGTGTAGAGCGAGGCGGTGTTCGCCCCCGCCCGTCGGTCGAGCGGCGTGCTCTGGGCGACCAGCGCGTCCACGTCGGCGATCGCCACCAGGAGGCGGATGCTCCCGTCCGGGAGCGCCTCGGCCCACTCGAGCTGGTCCAGGTCCATCGACTCCGGGTTGTCGATGCTGGACCAGAGGAGCGCGCGGAGGTCCTCGGCCCCGCCCACCGAGGGGACACCCGAGCGCTGGATCGCCGCGAGCTGGGCCTCGGCGTCGGGTGGGAAGTCGGGAAGGAACCCGAGCTCCATCAGGGCACGGCGGGCACGCTCGGCGAGGTCGAACACCATGGGCCGACCATCCCAGAGCCGAGGTCGAGGCGCTGGGACTTTCCTCGGTCCGGCCGCCGCGTTGGTCAACTCCGGACGGCCTTCCGGTGCTGTGGCGAGACGTCGGCCGGGCGTGCAAGAAAGAAGGGAGATGCAGCCGTCCACCGCCTTCCGCTCCGCCGCGCCCATCGTCCGGCTCACCAACGGGTTCGTCGAGCCGTTCGACAACGCCGTGGCCGCCGCGCGGACGTGCTACAGCCCGCGGATCGTCACCGCCGAGGACGTGCGCAAGGACGAGAAGTCTCGCGCCGTCCGGGACCGCATCGCCCGCGAGACCTACCAGGCGGGCCACCACACCACGCTCCAGCACGCCACCTTCCAGTTCAGCCTGGAGAACGTCAGCCGCCAGCTCATCTGGAGCGTGCTGCACGCCCACCCCTTCTACAACTCGGAGCAGGTCAGCCAGCGCTACGTCGAGGTGAGGCCGGACCGGGTCATCGTCCCGGCGCTCGCCGAGCGGGAGGAGGCGCTCTACCGGGGCGTGGTCGAGTCGCAGATGGCCGCCTACGCCCGCATCGGTGCGCTCCTGCTGCCCCGGGCAGAGACCGAGTTCTACCGGCTCTTTCCCGGCCGCCGGCGCACGCCCGAGAAGTGGGCAGGCACGCTCAAGAAGCGCTGCCAGGAGGTGGCCCGGTACGTCCTGCCCATCGGGACGTTCGCGCACCTGTACCACACGGTGTCCGGGCTCACGCTTCACCGCTACCATCGCCTGGCCGAGGCTTACGACGTCCCCACCGAGGCCCGCGCGGTCATCGCCGCGATGGTGCGCGAGGTCGAGGCGGTGGACCCGCTCTTCTTTCGCGAGGCCGAGGATCCGCTCCCGCTCGAGTCCACCCACGAGGCCCGCGCGCTGCGCGAGGCCGGTCGCGCGCTCGGCGTGGGCGGCCCGGACGCGCGGGAGCACCGGGCCGAGTTTGACGCCGTTCTCCAGGGCCGCACCAGCGCGCTGGTGGACTGGAGCGCGCGCGGTGAGTCGGCCATCGCCCAGGCGGTCCGCAACGTGCTCGGGCTCCCCCGCACCGCGCTGGACGACGGGGCGGCGCTGGAGCGGGTGCTCTCGCCGCGGCAGAACCCGTATCTGTCCGAGGCGCTCCAGCTCGGCGCGCACGGCAAGCTGATGCGGACGCTGGTCCACGCGAGCTACACCTTCCAGAAGAAGCTGAGCCACGCCGCCGACAGCCAGGACCAGCGCCACCGGATGACTCCCGCGAGCCGCCCCGTGCTGCAGGCCACGTTCATCCCCGGCCAGCCGGACGTGGTCATCCCGGCGCTCCTGGCCGAGGTGCCCGAGGCACTCGACGTCTTCACCCGCACCTCCGCGGAGGCATGGGTGGCCATCGAGCGGCTGGTGGACGCCGGCGTCGCCCCGGAGCTCGCGCTGTACCTGCTCCCCAACGCGTTCCCCATCCGCTTCCTGGAGAGCGGTGAGCTCCTGCACTTCCACCACAAGTGGGTGCACCGCCTCTGCTACACGGCGCAGGAGGAGATCTGGCGCGCCTCGCTCGAGGAGGTGCGCCAGGTCCGCGCGGTCCACCCGCGCATCGCCGCGCACCTGGTGCCGCCGTGCACGCTGCGCAGGGAGGCGGGCATCACCCCGTTCTGCCCCGAGGGCCCCCGCTACTGCGGCGTGCCGGTGTGGAACCGATCGCTCGAGGAGTTCGAGCGCCTCCTCTAGGTCAGGCCGGCCGTGCTCAGCTAGGGTGCCGGCCGCGTCCGGCGCTCGATGCTCTCCTCCCTCCTCCTCGGAGTGCTGGCCGCGGCGCCGCTCACTGCCCCCGACTTCTCCGGTCTTCCGCCCTGGGCGCCCCAGAACCCCCTGGAGGCCAACCGGAGCGTGCTCTTCGCGCCGCCCTTGATGATGCCGGCGGGCGACTGGGGGCTCACCCTCAACCTCGATTACGCGAGCGCGATCGAGCTGTACGCGGAGGGGCAGCGGGCGGTGACGCTCGACGCCGAGCTGGGCCGGCTCCAGGTCTGGCTCACCCGGCGCATCGACGCGCGGTGGTTCGTCTTCGGCCAGTTCCAGATCCAGGGCGCCTACCCCGGCTTCATGGATCCGTTTCTCGACTGGTATCACGGACTGGTCGGGGTCCGTTACGCCGCCCGGGAGCTGCGGCCCATCAACCAGTTCGCCTACGACGTCCTCTACGGAAAGGGGGAAAATCTCCGGTATCGGCCGGTGGACCTGGCCATCGGAGACACGCGGCTCGGCGTCGGCTGGATGCTGGGGGCGCACGCCCAGCTCCTCTTCGTCCTGGGGGTGCCCACCTCGACCGCGGTCGGCTACGGCGCGGGCACGCTTCAGACCGGGTTCATCCTGACCGGGGAGCTGCCGATGGTGAGCTGGCTCACCTGGAGCGGCACGGTCGGCGTGGGCTTCACTCCGCGGACGGGGACCCTGTCCGACTTCGAGAACGTGTTCTTCGCCTCGTTCTCAGGCGGCCCGCGGATCCGGCTGACCTGGAGGAACTTCCTCTACGCGAACTTCTTCGTGCAGACCCCACCATTCAGCGGGATCGGACTCCGGCCCATGGACCTGGTCGACTTCTCGATCGACTTCGGGTGGATCTTCCGCATCGACCCGAGGACCGAGCTGTGGCTGAGCATCGTCGAGGATCCGTTCCCGGACGGGCCCGCGCTCGACGTGGTGTTCCGCCTCGGGCTGCGAACCGCGTTCTAGCCGGGGCTCCCACCCGCGGCGCCACGCCGGCGGGCCTCGATCCAGGGTGCGAGCGTCCGCCAGAGGGTCGCGGCGAGGATGATGGCCCCTCCGCGGATGGCCCAAGGCCCCGGGCGCTCGCCGGCGAGCAGGAAGGTCCAGACCGGATTCAGCACTGGCTCGACGAGCACCAGGAGCGAAGCCTCCACCGCGGGTGTGTGGCGCACGCCGCGGGCGAACAGTGCGTAGCTGGCGCCGAGCTGGAACAGCCCCAGGAACAAGACGATGCCCAGGTCGCGCCCGGTGGGAGCCGGGCCCCTCAGGGCCATGGGGAGAGACATCAGCGAGGCCAGCGCGTTCCCCCAGACGATGGCCGCCACGTTGCGCGGCCCCAGCTTGCGCAGCCCCATGATGCACAGCGCGAAGGCGATGCCCGAGGCCACCGCGATGACGTTCCCCGCTGCCTGCCCCGGCGAGAGCTGGTCGAGGAAGAAGAGGAGCAGGCCAAACAGGAAGAGCGGAGCGGAGAGCAGCTCTCCGCGCGTGGGCCGCTCCCCGAGCACCACCGTGCTCAGGAGCAGGACCCAGAGCGGAGCCGTATCCTGCAGGAAGATGGCGTTCGCGCTGGTGGTCTGCTTGTTCGCCAGCACGAAGAGGAGAACGGTGAAGGCGTAGGCCACCGCGACCCAGGCCACCGAGCGGTCCAGCCGCCGGCGGGCCCCCGGAATGAAGACGGCCAGAAAGAGCGCCGCGACGGCCGAGCGGCCGAAGTTGATCTGCCAGCCCGAGAGCCCGCAGAGCTTGATGGCGGCCCCGGCGGTCGACCAGAGCGTGGCTGCGGCGAGGATGAGCCAGGGCCCGGTGCGACGGCCGGCGCTGTCGGAGTGCTCGTCGTTCACTGTGCGGGGCGCCCCGGCGCGGGGTCCTCATAGCAGACGGCTGCGCTCGCTCCGACTTCCGCGCGGCCGGCAGTTCGCCATAGGGTGCTGCCTTGACCCCGATGAAGATCTACACGCGCACCGGCGACACCGGGCAGACGGGCCTCTTCGGAGGCGGCCGGGTGGCGAAGGACGATGCCCGGGTGGCGGCGTACGGCGACGTCGACGAGCTGAACGCGGCGCTCGGCGTCGCGCGAGCGGCCGGGCTCGGCACGCTCGATCCGTGGTGCCAGGACCTCCAGGAACAGCTCTTCACGGTGGGGGCGGTGCTCGCCACCCCCCGTGGTACCCGCGCCGATGCCCACATCCCGCATGTCCGCGAGGAGTGGGTCACCGCGATGGAGCAGCGGATCGACGCGCTCCAGCAGGAGCTTCCGCCGCAGACGCACTTCGTCCTCCCGGGCGGGACGCCGGCCAGCGCTGCGCTGCACCTCGTCCGCACCGTCTGCCGCCGGGCCGAGCGGTCCGTCGTTCCGCTCTTCCGGGACGGGCAGGTGGACGAGGTCACGATGCAGTTCGTCAATCGCCTCTCCGACTTCCTCTTCGTCCTGGCGCGGGCGGCCAACCACCGAGCGGGCGTGAAGGACGTGCCGTGGATCCCGGGCGGGACACCGTCCCTCTGACCGCCGTGGCCTCCGCGGGCCGGGTCCAGGCGCTGGCGACCGAGGCGGGGTTCGACCTGTGCGGCTTCGCCCGGCCAGAGCCCATCCCTGCTCCGGTGCTGCTGGACTGGCTCGCGGCGGGGATGGCGGCGGACATGGACTGGCTGGCGGAGCGGGCCGCAGATCGGCTGGACCCGCGCCGGCTCCTTCCAGGGGCGCGCACCGTCGTGGCCCTGGCCTGCAACTACTGGACGGAGCCCGGCCCCGCGGCGAGCTCGCCCATCGCCCGGTACGCCCGCGGCCGCGACTACCACGCCACCCTGCGGGACCGCCTGCGGACCTTCCGGCGCCTGCTCCGGCTGGAGTGGCCGGGGCTCGAGACGTACGGCTCGGTGGACCACGGACCGTTCATGGAGAAGGTCTGGGCGGCCCGTGCCGGGCTGGGCGTCATCGCCCGGAACGGTTGCCTGGTGACGCCGCGCTTCGGCTCCTGGGTCCTGCTCGCGGTGCTCCTGGTGGAGCTGGAGGTGGACAGCTACGCGGACGGGCCACCCGTGGATCGCTGCGGAAGCTGCCGCCTTTGCGTGGATGCCTGCCCGACTGACGCACTCGACGGGGAAGGGCGGGTGGACGCGCGGGCGTGCCTCTCGTATCAGACCATCGAGAACGAGGGGCCCGTCCCGCTCGGGCACCGCGAGGCGATGGCAACGCACGTGTTCGGCTGCGACGTCTGCCAGGACGTCTGTCCGCTGAATGCGGCCCCACTGCCGGCGTCGGGGCACCGCTTCCTTCCGCGCGCGGTGGCGGGGCTCGATGCGCGGGCGCTCGCGGCGCTGAGCCCGGAGGCCTACGCCGAGCTGGTCCCCGGCACGGCGCTGGCGCGCGCGGGGTACGACGGACTCCGCCGGAACGCGGCCTACGCCCTGGGCGCCGCCCGGGACGGGGCCGCGCGCGAAGTGCTGGAAAGACTGGCGCAGGACCCGAGCGCCGTGGTGAGTGACGCCGCCCGATGGGCCCTCGCCAGACTTCCTCCCCCCTGATTGCGCCGCTCGCCACCGAGGTAGAGCCCGTCCATGCCCGCGGCGGCCTCGGTCGTGGCGTGGTGGCCGCTCTCCTCCTGCAGACGGTCATCAGCGGCGGGACCTATCTGGTCGCGAAGCGGGCCCTGGCGGAGGTGCCGGTCTCGACGCTGGTGCTCTGGCGATTCCTGCTCTGCGCGGTGGTCTTCGCGGCCCTGCTGGTCGTGCTGCCCGGTCCGGCGCTGCCGCCCAGGCGCGCGATCCCTGCGGCCCTCCTGCTCGGGCTGCTCAGTGGGCCGCTGAACCAGGGCCTGTTCTTCGCCGGCCTCCAGCGGTCGACGGCGGCGCACGCTGCCCTGCTCTACGCGCTGACCCCGATCGGGGTGTACCTGTACTCGGTGCTCCGGGGGCGGGAGTCGCCGAGCGCGCGGGCGGGGCTCGGCCTGGTGCTCGCCTTCGGGGGCGCGCTGGTGCTGCTCCTGGCCCACGGGCTCCGGGCGCTGTCCGGAGTGTTCGTGGGGGACCTGCTCATCCTCGGCGCGGTGACAGCCTGGGTGCTGTACACGGCGGAAGGAAAAGCGTTCATCGGCGAGCATGGCGCGCTCCGGGCCACCGCCTGGTCGATGATCGCCGGCGCGCTGTGGCTCCTCCCGGTGGCGCCGTGGGCCCTGCGCCCGGAGTTCATCCTCGAGTCGAGCGTGGGGGTGAAGGCGTCCATCCTCTACCTGGCGCTGCTCACGTCGGTGGTGAGCTATCTCCTCTGGTACTGGGCGCTCGGGCGGACCGACGCGTCGAAGGTGGCGGTCTTCAGCAACCTGCAGCCGGTGGCGACGGCGCTCGCGGCCTGGCTCGTGCTTGGAGAGCACATTGGCTGGGAGGTGGGCGTCGGCGGGCTGCTGGTGCTCGCCGGCGTGCGGCTCACCAGCACGGCAGCGCGGCCGCGCCGCGCGCCCGGTCACTCGACGTAGGCTCGTGAGCGCGTGACGCTCGGCGTCGACGCCAACCTCCTCCGCAGACGCTTGGACGCTGAACGGACCCGGCCCAGGTGCGCTTGCGGGAACGCACCGCGGTTCGCACCCTGGGGTGCAGAGGAGGCAAGACGATGCGCATCGGCGTCTTTGGACGAGGACACGTGGGGGCGGCGCTGGGCCATGCCCTCGCCAAGGCCGGGCACGAGGTTCGCCATGGCGTTCGCAACCCGGCGGACGGCGAGGGGCCGGGGCTCGTCACCCTGCCCGAGGCGGGGCGCTGGGGAGAGGTGCTGATCCTGGGGATCCCGTACGGGGCGGTGCAGGAGGTCCTGCACGCCGCGGGGGACCTCGACGGGAGGATCATCGTCGACCCCACCAATGCGCCGAAGCCCCCCACGGATGAGCGCTCGTCGAGCCAGATCATCGCCGGCTTCGTCCCCACGGCGCGCCTCGTCCGGGCGTTCAACACCGTCCCCGC
>Ga0208851_1000054_pt1 | contig 47600 bp, 50 predicted proteins | sample NGESurshal092012_FD_184481 | JGI IMG/M metagenome (GOLD analysis project Ga0208851, IMG submission 184481) | Arctic peat soil microbial communities from Barrow, Alaska - NGEE Surface sample 415-2 shallow-092012 (SPAdes) | ecosystem: Environmental > Terrestrial > Soil > Wetlands > Peat ... | reverse complement strand
CGGCTTGTCGACGCGTCCCTTGCGCTCGCGCAGGCGCGCGACGGCCTCGTCGCTCCCCGCGTCGCAGGTCAGGTGGTAGCCGCCGAGGCCCTTGAGCGCGACCACGAGGCCGTCCGCCCACGCCGCCTGGACCGCGGCGATCGCCGCGTCGTCGCCCTCGACGATCAGCCCGCCGCCGACGAAGGCCAGCCGCGGACCGCAGGCCGGGCAGCAGATCGGCTGCGCGTGGTGGCGGCGATCGGCCGGGTCGGCGTACTCGCGCGCGCAGGCCGGGCAGAGCGCGAACGGCGCCATCGTGGTCGCCGGGCGGTCGTACGGCAGGTCGCGGATGACCGTGAAGCGCGGCCCGCAGTTCGTGCAGTTCGCGAACGGGTGGCGGTGCCGGCGGTCGGCCGGGTCGAGGACCTCCGCCAGGCACTCGTCGCAGATCGCGGTGTCGGGCGGGACGAGGGTGCGCGCGCCGTGGGCGGACTCGTCCGAGACTGCGATCGCGAAGGCGGCGTCGCCGCGCACGGCCACGGCCGTCGCGGTGACCCGCTCGAGCCGCGCGAGCCGTGGCGCCTCGGCGACGAGCCGCTGCGCAAAGCGCTCGACGGCCTCCGCGGGGCCCTCCACCTCGACGCGCGCGCCGGCCGGGTCGTTGCGGGCGAAGCCGCTCAGGCCGAGCTCGCCGGCCAGCCGGTGCGCGAACGGGCGGAACCCGACGCCCTGCACGACGCCCTCGACGTCGAGCCGGCGGCGCACGACGGGCTCACGCGCGAGGGTCGTCAACGCGGCACGCTCCACAGCGTCACGCGGTTGTTGCCCGAGTCGGCGACGGCGAGCAGGTCGCCGTCGACGGCCAGGCCGTACGGCCAGCACAGCGAGTCGGCGCCGACCGCATCCCAGCGGTTCTCGCCGTTGGCGTCGAGGTCGGGCTGGCCCAGCACGCGGTCGGCCGCGCCACCTGCGGGGGCGCCCGCGAGCGTCGCGCCCACGTCATCGAGCACGAGCACCCGGTTGTTCGACGTGTCCGCGACGAACAGCTCCGCGCCGCGGTCGGCGACACCGTAGGGGAAGCGCATGGCGCGCGGGCCCTGCGGGCGGTAGGGGTACTCGACCGCCGTCGCGAAGTCGGGCTGACCGAGCACGGCGCCGGCCGGGCCGCCGCGCTCCGGCGCGCGCCAGAAGAGCACGCGGTGGTTGCCGGCGTCGGCGACGGCGAGCCGGCCCGCCGCGCCGCTGACGGCGTGCGGCCAGCGCAGCGAGTCGGCGGCGACGGGGCCGTCGCGGTTCTCCCCGCGGTGCTCGAAGTCGGGCTGGCCGAGCAGCAGGTCGGCGTCCACGCCCGGGCCGGGGACGCCGCCGCTCCAGCCGAGCACCCGCCGATTGCCCGTGTCCGCGACCCAGAAGACGTCATCGACGACCGCGACGCCGAACGGCCAGTAGAACGCCCGCGGTCCGCAGCCCTCGGTGACGCCGTCGAGGCCGGCCTGACCCAGGACGACGTCGGGCGCCGTCCCGCTCGCGCGCGGCACCTCGTCCCAGATCAGGATCCGGTGGTGCCAGGCGTCGGCGACGATCAGGCGGCCTTCGTGCACGAGCACGCCAGTCGGCAGGAACAGCAGGCCCGGCCCCTCGCTCGTCATGTCGCCCTTCCCGACGACGACCTCGGCGGGCGCGTGGTCGGCGAGCGCGGCGGCGTCGGGCCAGATCAGCAGGCGGTGGTTGCCGGTGTCGGCCGCGATCAGCGCGCCGCCGGCCAGGCACACCCCGCGCGGCGCGTAGAGCGTCGACGGCGTCGGAGCGGCGTCCGGCAGCGCGAGGCCGAAGGCGCTTGGCCCTCCGAGCCACGCGACGGGCGCGGGCGCCACGGATGCCGTGGCGCTCACGCCGCGGGTGCCCTCCCGGGCACCTGGGCCATCGGGAGCGCGATCGCCGCGCCGCCGAGCGGCGCGAGCACCGGCGGCCCGGCGTCCTCGACCGCGTGGATCTCGGGCACGTGCTCGAGCATCGCGTCGTGGATCACCTGGTGCATCGTGACGCTCGACGAGCCGCAGCCCTGGCAGTTGCCGCTCAGGCGCACGCGCGCGACGCCGTCCTCGATCGCCACGAGCTCGACGTCGCCGCCATGACTCGTGATGTACGGCCGCACGCTCTCGAGCACCTGCATCGCGCGCATCGCGACGGTCTGGCGGACGAGCCCGGCCTTCACGAGCGCGGCGTGCACCTCGGCGTCGTCGACGAGGTCATAGAGCAGCTCACGCCCGCGCTCGTCGGCGCGCAACTGCGTCACGACGGTGCGCAGCACCGACGCGAGGTGCTCGTCAAGCGCCTCGGCGAGGTCGGCGGCGACCTCGCGCGGCCCCTCGGGCAGCGCCGCGGCCCGCCGGCGGGCGGCGTCGAGCCGGCGGGCGCGCTCGGTGAAGTCGCTCATGCCGCGCCCTCCTCGCCCGTCGCCGCGGCGCGGGCGGCGTCGATCGCCGCGAGCTGTTCGTCGATCACGCCGAGCGCGTCCGCGTCCTGCAGGTGGCCGAACCAGCGGCGCGCCTCCTCGTACTTGCCCTGAGCGTGGTCGAGGATCCCGAGGTGCGCGAGCGCGTTGGCCTGGTTGGCGAGCACGCGCGCGTACGCGGCCGGGTCGGTCTGCGGCGAGCGAACCGCGAGCAGCTCCTCGTAGATCTCGACCGCCTCGGCGAGGTTGTCCTCGCGGTGCGTCGACGGCAGGTACTGGAGCGCGTTCGCGAGGTTCAGCCGCCCGCTCGACCACTCGTCGGGGTGCGCCTCCTGCGTGTAGACGCGCAGCGCCGCACGCAGCGACTGGACGGCGACGCCGAGCCGCACCTGGTCGGACGACTGGGTCGCCGGCAGCGCGAGCATCGCCAGGCCGATGTTCATGTTCGCGAACGCGAAGCTCTCGGCGTGCTCGTGCTCGTCGAGCGCGATGAGCGCGCTCTGGTAGAGGCGGATCGCCTCGAGCAGCAGGTCGCGGCGCCCGGCGGCGGAGAGCTCGTGCAGGACGCCGGCGCGCTGGATCTGCAGCTCGGCGCGCACGACGCCGAGGTCGGTCGGCTCGAGCGCGGCGACCGCGCGCCCGTAGGCGTCGGCGACCTCGATCGTGGGGCCCTCGAGCTGGTGGTGCAGCTCGGCGAGCGCGCCGAGCGTGCGGCCCTCGAGCGCCGGGCCGACGCCCTCGGCGAGCGCGCACGCCTGCTCGAGCCACGGCAGCGCCGCGCTGCGCGCACCGGCCGCGAGCGCGTCCGACGCGCGCACGGTGGCGGCCAGCGACGCGAACTCCGCGGCGGCCGCGTCGACCGACGGCGGCCGGTCGGCAAGGCCCGCGGCGAAGGCTGCGGCGGCGACGACCGTCTCGAGCTCCGCGTTGCCCCGCGCGGCGGCGCGGGCGGCGGCGAGGTGCTCCTCGGTGGGACGCAGGACGAGCCGGTTGACGTGGTCGCACGGGTCGTCGCCGAGCGCGGCGAGCGCTGCCTCGTCGTCGCCGGCGAGCATCGCCGCGAGCGCCGCGGCGGCGGGCGGCCAGCGCTCCGGGATCTCACCGCGGGCCAGCGTCGCCAGCAGCTCGCCGACGCCCTCGCCCGGCGGGACGACGAGCAGGCCCGCCGGGCCGGTGAACACGCCCACGGGCTGCGGGCGCAGGAGCGAGGCCGGCGGTGCGGCGGCGGTCGTGGTCATGGTCCTCCGATCCCTCCCGGCCGTCGCTCGGCCGCCGCCTTCATGAGGCGCGCGGCGAGCTCGGCCTTCTCCCTGGTGTGGTAGGTCGTGACGTCGTGGCGCACGGCGCCGTCGGGGAAGACGACGTCGAGGACGACGGCCCAGCGCCCGCGGTCGGGCACGACGCTGGCCGACACGATCGCCTCGTCGTCGCCGGGTGACGGCGTCCGGCCGCGCTCGGCTGCGCTCACCGCGGTCACCGCGCGAGCTCCTGCGTCAGCAGGCGCTCGACGAGCGCGTCGACCGCGCGGTCGACGGCCGGGGTCAGCGGCGCGCCGAGCTCCAGCCCGCCGGCCTCGACGAGGTAGATGGCGACGTCCTCGGGGTACTCGTCCTTCAGCGCCCAGCGCCCGAACGCGAGCGCGTGGTCCCAGCGGAAGCTGTGCAGGTTCAGGCCCGCGAGCGGCGGCAGCTCCTCCACGTCCTCGCCCGTGAGCCGGTAGAGCGTCCCGGGCTCGCCGCCGGTCTGCGCGGCGTCGACGACGATCACGCGCGCGGCGCCGCGCATCCGGAACGCGACGTCCATGCCGGACGTGCCGGCGTCGGCGACCTCGACGCCCGCCGGCAGCCCGCGGTCGAGCAGGCGCCGGACGAGCACCGGCCCGACCGCGTCGTCGCCGCGCAGCAGGTTGCCGCAGCCGACGACGAGCGTCAGGGCCGACCGGGGCTCGGCCGGCGGCGGGGCGAGCACCGGGCGCATCGGGTCAGCCCGCCCCGACCTGGAAGCGCGACATCTCCTTGCCGGTCTTGCCGTCGTAGGCGTGGACGGTGCAGACGATGCACGAGTCGAAGCTGCGCGCGACGTGGCCGAGCTCGATCGGGTCGACCATGTCCTCGACCGGCGTGCCGATGAAGCCCTGCTCCATCGGGCCGTTCGTCTCGTGCCCGTCCTTCGGGCCGATGTTCCAGGCCGTCGGCGTGATCACCTGGTAGTTCGCGATCTTGTTGTCCTCGAGCACGATCCAGTCGGCGAGCGCGCCGCGCGCGGCCTCGGTTGCGCCGAAGCCCTTGCCCGACTCGCGCTCGACCGGCTTGATGTACGTGCGGTCGTGCAGGTCGATCTGGTCGATCCACCGGCGCGTCATCTCGTAGTACTTCGGCGCCTCGTGCAGGCGCGCGAGCGTGCGCAGGAAGATGCTCGGGCCGATCTTGTCGTAGCAGTCGCGGATCAGCGGGTCGTAGGCCTGCCACGGGTGGCGCTCCGGGTTGCCCGCGATCATCTGCCGCGCGAGCGGGCCGACCTCGAGCGGAACGTGGCCCTTGCCCTCGACGTCGTAGCGCGGCGCCTTGGCCCAGGTGTACTTGCCCTGCTCGCGGCCGACCTTGGGGTCGATCGGCTCGGTCACGCCCTCCCACGGATGCAGCGAGCCGGTGCCCTCGAAGAACGAGTGGCTGACGTCCTCCGTCACGCGGGCCTGGTCGAACGCCGAGTACTCGCCGTGCGCGAACACGCCGGCGCGGGTGATGAGCGCGTCGTTGCGCCCCTCGACGGTCGGCGTCGCGTACTGGCCGGGCTCGAAGAACGTGCCCATCGCCAGGTAGTTGCCGTAGCCGCCGCCGTAGCTGTCGAGGCCGATGTCACGCGAGTAGCGGATGAAGAACGCCAGGTCGGAGTCGTGCTGCGACTCGTTCTCGTCGCACCACGCCAGGAGGTCCTCCCACGTCTTGTTCTCGAGGTAGCGCTCGATCGAGCAGCCGAGCAGATGGCCCTCGAGCCACTCCTGGCGCCAGTAGTCGAGGATCGCGATCGACCGTGTGATGTCGGTCAGCGTCGGCGCGCACATCACGCCGCCCGGGATCATGAACGACGAGTGCGGCCACTGGCCGCCGAAGATCGCGTAGACCTCGACGGGCTTGGCCCCGAGCACGACGCCCTTCTCGTAGCTCTCGCCGACGAACGGCGCGAAGCGGCGCATCGCCTCGTCGTAGTCCTTGGCCTTCGCGTACTTCTTGTTCACGAGGTCGATCGCGAACAGCGCATAGAACCAGCGCGGGATCGACTGCAGCGTCTCGCACGCCTGGGCGATGTTGCGGATCGTGATCGCGTTCGGCGGCAGCACGGTCTTCCAGGCCGTGTCGAGCGCGTAGCACGCCTTCGTCAGGTGGCTGCCGCCGCAGATCCCGCAGATGCGCGGCGTCATGATCAGCCCGGCCTGCGGGTCCTTGCCGCGCAGGATGACCTCGAAGCCGCGGAACATCAGGGCCTCGGTCCAGGCGTCGGTGACGACGCCGTCGGTGATCTTGACGCGCAGGTCGAGGTCGCCCTCGACGCGCCCGAGCGGGCTGACCTCGAGGTCGATCGGGGTGGTCGTCATGGGTGCGTGGTCCTTTCTCGCTCGGCGGTCCTCAGACCACGAACATGTCTTCCTTGGCCCACTGGGGCGCGGAGACGCGGGCGGCCGCGGCCGCCGCCAGGTAGGTGAGGTGGTCGGCGTCCGTCGGCAGGTCGCGCGGGATGACGCCGCTGACCTTCACGGTCTTGAAGACCGTGCCGGGCATGAGGTCGTCGTGGGGGAACTGCGGTTCGGTGCAGCCCAGGCACGGCATGCCCGCGCGCGTCTTGGAGGAGACGCGGTTCCACAGGATCCGGTTGCACGAGGAGTGCGTCATCGGCCCGCGGCAGCCGAGCTCGTAGAAGAGGCACCCGGTGCGGGTCCCCTGCCCGAACTCCATCGTCGACTGCTTGTACTCGAAGAACCCGTTGCGGGTGCAGCCCGAGTGCGTGAACGTCGTGAACAGCGTCGCGGGCCGGTGGTACTCGTCGAGCGCGAGGTCGCCGGCGCGGCCGGTGGCGACCGCCATCACGACCTGGCTGATCCAGTCGGGGTGCGCCGGGCAGCCGGGGATGTTCACGACCGGCAGGCCGGCCTTGCTGACCCAGTCCTTTCCGAGGAAGCCGCCCTTCTGCTCGCGGTGGAACTGCAGGCCGGTCGAGTCGCTGGGATTCGGCGGCACCGTCGGCAGGCCGCCGTACGCGGCGCAGTCGCCGACGCCGACGACGATCGAGGCGACCGCGGTCAGGTCGGTGATCCACTCGGTCATCGGGCGCCCGGCGAACATGTCCATCCGCCCGGAGCCGTCAGGCCCCTGCACCACGGTGCCCTCGACGACGAAGATGTCGAGCGGGCGCTCGCCGCTGACCAGGTCGCGCAGGATCGCCTGGACGGCCTCGCCGAGCTCCGGGCCCAGCGACGGGTGCCAGAGCAGCTCGACGCCGAAGTCGGTGAGCAGGTCGACGACCGTCGGCTCCTCGGCCTGGAGCAGCGAGATCGTGTTGCCGCTGCAGGCTCCGGCCTGGAGCCACAGAAGGGTTGCCATGGATCGCTCCCTCTAGGCGGGGGTGGTGGGGGATGGGGGAAGGGGCTGCTCGTCCATCCGGCGCCCGAGCGCACGGGCGACCTCGATGAGCAGCCCGAGGCCGCGCTGGACGTGCTCGTCGCGCGTGGCCTGCAGCAGGCCGCGCATGCCGACGTGGGCGTCCTTGGCCATCGCGGCGGCGTAGCCGTCGCTCAGCGCCAGGCCGGTGAGGCCGACGACCTCGACGGCGTCCTCTTGGACGATGGCCGAGTCGGTGACGCGCTTGATGGCGGGCGCGGCCTCGGCGAATGTCGGGATCAGCTTCGCGAGCTGCTGCGTCGTCTCGCCGACGTCCATGCCGGTGGCGCGGCCGGCGGCGCGCAGCTCCTCGATGACCTCGGCCGCGGTGTCGCTGATCGTGTCGGCGCGCCGCGCGAGCTCGTCGAGCCCCTGGACCATCATCGCGATGAGCTCGGCGTTGTCGACGAGCGTGTTGAGCGCGGTGAGCGTGCGGGGCTCGGACAGCCGGTCGACGAGCCCTTCGAGGTCGGTGGCGGAGCCGCCCGTGTCGTGGGTCGCGATCACAGCGCAGCACCTCCCCGGGCGGGGTGGGTCCGTGGCATCTCTCTCTCCTCGCGTGGGATGAGGGGCGCCGGGTCGTCCTCCTTGCGAGGACGCAGCCCGCCGGCGAGTTGAGGCATTCTGCGAGCGTGCCCTCCGCAGGTCAATGCAGTGTTTCGTTGCACTGATAAGGTCGATTTGATGTGTTGACGATCCATCAGCTGGAGGTCCTCGTCGCCGTCGCGGACACCGGATCCGTCCGCGCGGCGGCCGAGCGCCTGGTCGTCACCCAGCCTGCCGTGTCGGCCTCGATCCACGCGCTCGAGCGCCAGGTCGGCACGCCGGTCCTCGCTCGCCAGGGCCGCGGCATCGTGCTCACGGAGGACGGCGAGACGCTCGTCCGCTACGCCCGCCAGATCCTCGGGCTCGTCACCGAGGCGCTCGGTGCCATCGACGGGAGCGGCGCCGCCGAGCAGTCGACCGTCCACCTGGGCGTGGTGACCGCGGCGGCCCAGCACCTGGTCGGCCAGCTGCTGGCGCGCGTCAACGAGCTCACGCCGCGTCTGGGCATCGAGCTCGAGGTCGGCAACCGCGTGCGCATCTGGCAGCTGCTCAACGCGCGCACGGTCGACCTGGCGGTCACGGGCCGCCCGCCGTCCTCCGGCGAGTACGCCGCGCTCGCCCGGCGCCCGAACGAGCTCGTGCTCGTCTGCCGGCCGGGCGTGGTCTGGGCGGACAAGCTCTCGGAGGCGACGTGGCTGGTGCGCGAGCGCGGGTCGGGCACGCGCGCGTCGGCCGAGGAGGTCATCGCCCATCTCGGCATCGACCCTCCGCGCGCCGTGATCGGCTCGAACGCGGCGATCCAGACCGCGGCGGAGACCGGCGTCGGCGTCGCCCTGCTCCCGCGCGAGGCGGTCGAGGAGGCGCTCGCCGCGCGCACGCTCGCACGCCTCGAGGCGCCCGGCACGCCCGTCAGCCGCCCGTGGTTCGTCGTGGCCCGTGCCGGCGAGCCGCTGTCCGCGCCGGCGCGGCGCTGGCTCGAGCACCTGCTCGATCAGCCGGGCAGCCGGTTCCTCGCGCCGTAGCCGGGTAGCGTTCTGGGATGCCTTCGATCCCTCGCGGCGCCCTGTGGTTCGTCCTGGTCCTGGCGCTCGCCCCGATGATCGCGCTCGAGCCCGAGGCGGCGGACGCGGCCGAGATCCTCACGCGCCCGGCGACGATGCGCATCGGCGAACCCACCGCGCTGTCGCTCGGCGGAGTCGACGCGGCGGCGGAGTACAGCGCGTACGCGGACCTTCGCGGGCGCCCGTGCGTGCGAGACCAGAGTGCGTGGCAGATCGGCGTCGTCGATCCCGGCCGGGTCGCGGTGTTCTTCGGCTCCGACGGCCGGTTCGTTCCCAGTGCTCGCGTCATCCGGCTGTGCGCGTACACGCTCCTTCGCCCGGAGGACGGCTCGACACCGGTGCGGACGTACCTGACCGAGCGCCTGTCCACGCTGCCGTTCACGCTGCCCGCGGGGAGGACGCCGCTCCCGCTCGTCGACAACCGTGGTGACGCGCTCGCGCCGGGGTGGACGAAGAACGCAGCGGGCTTCACACGCTTCACGTTCTCCTGTCAGCGCAAGCGGTTCACGCTCACCCGCCGGATCCCCATCGGTGCGGACTGGAGCTTCGGTGCATCCGGGCCCGCGCGCGCGGACAACTCGACCAACTACGACGTCCCGATCCCCCCGCGCTACGCCGGGCACGCCTCGCTCGGCGTGCAGGGAGCGCTTTCGAGCGTCAGTCCCGGCGTGCTGCGCCTGGCGGTGAGGATCAGCTTCCGAGCGCCGGGCCTGCGAAGGACCCCGGGGCTTCCGGCGTGCCGGCAAGGGGTCCGGACATTCAGCGCGACCTTCCGCGTGTGAGCGCTGTGGACCGGCCCGCGAGGGATCCACCGCGGGCGCGGCTGATAGCGTCGGCGGTCGAGTTCTGAGAACGCTCTCACAACGACCCGAGGCTGGCTGATGACCGATATCCGTGCCCTGCTGACCGAGCTCGTGCGCTCGGACTCGACGAACCCGGAGCTCGTCCCCGGCGGCGCCGGCGAGGGCGGCGTGGCCCGCATCGTCGCCCGCGTCCTGGAGGGCGCCGGGTTCGAGGTGGAGGTCGACGAGATCCGGCCCGGCCGGCCGAACGTGATCGGCCGGCTGCGCGGCACCGGCGGCGGCCCCTCGCTGATGCTGTGCTCGCACATGGACGTCGTCGGCGCGCCGCCCGCGATGTTCGAGCCGGTCGTCGCGGACGGGCGGATGGTGGGCCGCGGCGCCTCGGACATGAAGAGCGGGCTGGCCGCCAGCCTCGTCGCCGCCGAGCAGATCGCCGCCGGGCCGCGCCCGGCCGGCGACCTGCTCGTCAGCGGGGTGATCGACGAGGAGTGGGAGAGCCTCGGGGCGCTGGCGATCGCGCGCAGCCACCCGGTCGACGCGGTGATCCTCCCCGAGCAGACGAACCTCGACATCGTCGACGAGCACGGCGGCTTCGGCTGGTACGACGTCGAGGTCCGCGGGGTGGAGGTCGCCGGGATCGAGGCCGACCGCGGGATCGACACGATCGCCCTGCTCGCGCCGGTGCTCCAGGGCATCGCCGACTACGACGCCGAGCTGCGCGCCGCGCCGCGGCCTCCCTACGGGCGCCCGAGCGTGCACGCCTCGACGATCGCCGGCGGGACGCAGTACCCGGCCTATCCGGTGCGCACCGTGCTGGGGATCGAGCGCTGCACCGTCCCGGGGGAGCAGATCGCCGACACGCGCACCCGGCTCGAGCAGCTCCTCGCGGGCGCGCACGGTCCCCGGGCGCGCTTCGACGCGGAGCTGCGCACGGTGGTCGAGCGCGACGCCCTCGCGCTGGATCCCGGCGGGCGGATCGTCCCGGTGCTGCGCGCGGCCGCGGCCGGCGTGCTCGGCGCCGAGCCCGCGATCCGCGGCGACATGGGCTGGATGGACTCCGGCGTGCTCGTCGAGGCGGGCATCCCCTGCGTCATCTTCGGCCCGACCGGCGGCGGCGAGCACGGCCCCGGGGAATGGGTCGAACTGGAGTCGGTGCAGGCGTGTGCGGACGTGCTCGCCGCGACCGCGCGGGCCTTCTGCGGCACCCCGTCGGCCGCATGACCGCGCTCAGCCCGGTGCTCCCGCAGACCGCGGCGCTGGACGACGACGGATGCCTCGTCGTGGGCGGCTGCCGGGTGGCCGACGTCGTCGCGCAGGTCGGCACGCCGGCCCTGCTCGTCGACGAGGCGGCGCTGCGCAGCGCCGCGCGCGAGCATCTGCGCGCGCTGCGCTCGCGCCATCCGGACAGCGACGTCTACTTCGCCAGCAAGGCGTTCCCGTGCCCGTCGATCGCCGCGCTGTTCGCGCAGGAGGGCTGCGGCTGCGACGTCGTCTCCGCGGGCGAGCTGCGCCTGGCCCTCGCCGGCGGCGTCCCCGCCGAGCGCATCCTCATGCACGGAAACGCGAAGACCGACGCGGACATCCGCGCCGCGCTCGAGGCGGGCGTGGGTCTGATCGTCGTCGACGGCTTCGATGAGATCGACCGCCTGGAGCGGCTCGCCGATCGCCCTCAGCGCGTGCTGCTGCGGGTCAACCCGGGCGTCTACGCGCCCACGCACGAAGCGTTGGCGACCGGCCACGACGGCTCGAAGTTCGGCATCGTCGCCGCCGACGTCCCGGCCGCGATCGCGCGGATCGAGGCGCTGGAGATGATCGAGCTGGAGGGGCTGCACGCCCACATCGGCTCGCAGATCCTCGAGCTCGAGCCGTTCGCCCGCTGTGCCCAGGCGCTCGCCGGCTTCGGCGCCTTCGCGACCTACGACCTGGGCGGCGGGCTGGGCGTGCGGTACACGCCCGAGGATCCCGTCGCCCCCACCTTCGACGCCTACGCGGAGGTGCTGATCGCAGCGGTCCGCGAGCACCTGGGCAGCGCGTGCCGGATCATCGTCGAGCCCGGCCGGGCGCTCGTCGCGCCCTCCGGGGTGACGGCCTACACCGCCGTCACCGTCAAGCGCGGGGAGCACACGTTCGTCGCGGTCGACGGCGGGATGGGCGACAACCTGGAGCCGATGCTCTACGGCCAGCGGTTCGCGCCGCTGATCCTCGACGCGCCGCCCGGCCGCGAGCGCGAGTCGTGCGCCGTCGTCGGACCCCACTGCGAGACGGGCGACCGGCTCGTCGGGACCAGCGAGCTCGCGCGGCCGGCGGTCGGCGACACGGTGCTGCTCCCCGTGACCGGCGCCTACTGCTACACGATGGCCAACAACTACAACGGCTCGCGCCGGCCGCCCGTCGTGCTGCTGCACGACGGCGAGGCGCGCACGATCGTGCGCCGCGAGACCACCGAGGACCTGCTCGCCAGGCAGGTCCTCGGCTGACGCGGACGCCCGGCTACTGCCGGAGCGTCATCGAGGGGAAGAGCTCGAAGTAGGTGTTGCTGAACACCAGCCCGCCGAGCTTGGGGGACGAGAACTTCGGGAAGCGGCGGTTGAGGAACGGGATCAGCGGCGCGTGGTCCTTCATGTAGGCCGCGTCGAGCTGCGCCCACTGGGCGTTGCGCGCGTCGCCGACCGGCATCTGCAGCGCCGCCTCGCTCTTGGCGTTGAGCGCCGGCACGTCGATGTTCGAGCCGTTGTTGTTGCCGACGTTCGTGATCCGGTTGCCGTTGAGCAGCAGGTCGACCCAGTCGGAGGCCTCGGGGTAGTCCTGGTTCCAGTCGTTGTAGGAGATCTGCGGGTCGGTCTTCTGTGCGGCGACCGTGTCGTAGTAGACGCCCTCGTCGAGCGTCTTGACCGTCGCCTTGTAGCCGAGCGAGCCGAGCACGGTCGCCAGGTACTGCGCGGCCTTCGGCTGGGGATCCGTGTTCGAGGACCAGACCTGCACGGACTGGCCCTTCGTGCCGGAGGCGGCGACGAGCGCCTTCGCCTTGGCCAGGTCGTAGGGGTAGAAGCCGTTCTTGTGGTAGGCGCTGCCGAGCCCGGGCGGCACGACGTTCTCGGTCGCCGAGCCCTGGCCGCCGAAGATCTTCACGAGCGCGCCGCGGTCGACGGCGTAGTTCAGCGCCTGGCGCACCTTGACGTTGTTCAGCGGCGCCCTGCGGGTGTTGAGCGTGAAGAACGTCGTGTTGTTGCGGACGTAGTTCTTGACCTGCTTGGGATAGCGGGCGGTGATCTCCGTCAGGCGGTCCGGCGCGACCTGCTCGAAGTACCAGTCGAGCTGGTTGTTGGCGACCTCGTTGACGGCCTGCTCGGGCGTCACGCCGATGCGCACGTCGATCTTGTCGAGGTTGCCGTCCGGCGAGTCCTTGGTCCAGCTCTTGAACGTCGGGTTGCGCGTCAGCGTGATGTGGTCCTTCGGGACGTACGAGGAGACCTGGTAGGGCCCGGTCGCCACGCGCCGGCTGGCATCGGTCGAGATGTCCCTGCTCGGCGTGCCCTTCGGCAGCGCGAAGGCGAACGGCATCGCCAGGTACTCCAGGAACGTGCCGTCCTTCTTGGCGAGCTTGAAGGTGATCGTGTTCGCCTTGTCGTCGGCGACGATGCCCGAGATGCCGCCCCTGCGGGTCTTGGCGTACTGCTTGGCGCCCTGGATGCCGGTGTAGAAGCCGACGCCGCCGGAGTCCACGCGGAAGAGCCGCTCGATCGAGGCCTTGAAGTCCGACGGCCGCACGGCGCGGTTGACCGGCGCGCCGAACATGACGCCGTCGCGCAGCTTGAAGGTGTACGTCCGCCCGTCGCTCGAGATCTTCGGCATCGCCGCGGCGATGTCCGGGACGATCGCGTTGCCCTGCGCCCCGGCGGCCTTCTTGAAGGTCAGCAGCCCGTTGTTCGTGGCCTCGACGATCTCCCAGCTCTCGTTCGTGTAGCCCAGCGCCGGATCCAGGTGATCGGGGTTGTCGACGATCCCCGCGCGCAGCGTGCCGCCCTTCGCGGTGCCGGCCGCCGGCGTCCCGGCGCCGGAGGTCGAGCTCGAGCTCGATGACCCGCCGCAGCCGGCGAGCGCGAGCGCGGCGGTGAGCGTGAGCGCCAGGATGGGCGCGAGGGCGATGCGGCGTCTGCTGGTCACGGTGGGCTCCTGGTTGGGTGGTGCGGTCGCGTAGTCAAGCGCCCGAGCGCCGCGCGCGCGCCGGCTCGGGTCCGTCGGGGTCGTCCAGGTCACAGCCGCACGAGCGGCGCACGATGAGGCCGGTGGGCAGGCGCACGCGGCGCGGGCGCCCGCCCTCGCCGGCCATCCGCAGCAGGATCCGGCGGCCCGCCTCGCGGCCGAGCTCGGTCGCCGGCTGTGCCACGACGCTCACCGGCGGATCGACGAGCGTCGTCCACTCGAGGTCGTCGAAGCCGACGAGCGCGACGTCGCCGGGCAGGTGCAGCCCCAGATCGCGCAGCGCGCGCATCGCCCCGAGCGTCATGAAGTTGTTCGCGGTGAACAGCGCGCGCGGCGGGTCGCCGCGGCGCAGGAGCGCGAGCGCCGCCCCGTAGCCGTCGTCGCGGGTCGGGCCGCCGATCGAGACGAGCCGCTCGTCGGGGGTGACGCCCGCGGCCGTCAGGGCGTCGCGGTAGCCGCGGATGCGCTCGGCCGACGAGGAGATCTCGGGCCCGTCGGAGACGAGCCCGATCGTGCGGTAGCCGTGTCCGAGCAGGTGCTCGGTCGCGGCGCGCGCGCCGGCGACGTTGTCCACCGTGACCGCGTCGACGCCGAGCCCGCGGACGGCGCGGTCGAGCAGGACGAGCGGCCCGGCCTGGGCGGCGGCGCGCAGGTGGGGGACGGGCGTCGCGCTGCTGGGCACCACGACGAGGCCGTCGACCCGGCGCACGCGCAGCGCCTCGACGGCGTCGCGCTCGCGGCCGAGATCCTCGTCGGAGCTCGCGAGCAGCACGGTGTGCCCGGCCTCCTCGACGACGTCGGACAGCCCCCGCGCGGCGGCGGCGAAGAAGGGGTTCTCGATGTCGCTGACGACCAGGCCGATCGTCGCGGTGACGCCCGATGCGAGCGCGCGTGCCACCGAGTTCGGGACGTAGCCGAGCCGCTCCGCGACCGCCGTCACGCGCCGGCGCGAGGCGGCGCTGACGTACCCGTAGTCGCCCAGCGCCCGGGCGGCGGTCGCCTGCGAGACCTTCGCCGCCTGCGCGACATCGCGGATCGTCACCGTCATCTGCGCGCATCCTAACGACCCGCGGGACCCTCTGATAGCGTTCTCACAGTCCATCGGTGAGAGCGCTCTCATACCCCTCGCCCGACACAGGAGCCCCATGACCGATCTCGATGCGCTGGTGGAGCAGGCCACGCGGTCCGAGCTGTTCACCTCCCCGCGGCTGGCCGCCGACCTGCGCCGGTTCCTCGAGGACCACCGCCCCGCCGCGCTGGCGCTCGCGGCCGAGGCGCGCGAGCGCGGCATCACGAGCGTGTTCTTCACCGGCAGCGGCGGATCGTGGTCGGCGATGTACTCGGGCAAGTACCTCGCCGATCGCTTCACGACGCTGACGACCGACGCCGCCCTCTCCTACGAACTGATCTGGCGCAACCCCAGGCGCCTGGGGCCCGAGGCGATGGTGTTCGCCGCGTCCTACTCCGGTGAGACCGAGGACACCGTCGCGGCGCTGCGCCACGCCAAGGCCGCGGGCGCCTGGACCGTCGGCGTCGCCAACCGCGCGGACTCGACGATCGCCACCGAGGCGGACACCGCGATCGCCTACGAGTCGAGTGCGCTGTATGCGCTGCCGATGGCCGTCGTCTCCCTCTTCGCGCTCGAGTGGGGGCGCCTGGAGGGCGATCCGCAGGCCGCCGAGGTGCTGGCCGCGTTCGACGCGCTCCCCGACATCATCGCCGCGGCCTACGAGACCTCGCGCGCGACGAGCCTGGACCTGGCGCGCCGGTTCCTTCCCGCGCAGGAGCTCTACTGCGTCGGGGCCGGGCCGCTCTACGGCCTGGCCTACAAGTTCGCGCTCACCGTGTTCATGGAGAACATCCGCACGCACGGCTCGGTGGTCGAGAGCGCGGAGTTCCGCCACGGCCCCGCGGAGATGCTCGAGCGCCAGCGCCCGAACATGGTGTTCCTGCTGGGCACCGACGAATCGCGCGACATGACCCAGCGGTCGCTCGACACCGCCGTCGCCAACGGCGCGCAGGTGATCGTCTACGACGGCGCCGACCACCCGGGCCTGCATCCGCTGCTGACGCCGTTCGTGCTCAAGGTCCCGCTGCAGTGGTTCGTCGTGCACTCGGCGCTGCTGCGCGGGATCCTCGACCTCGACGACCGCGTGTTCATGGGCCGGAACGTCCTCTCGCGCGGCGGTGCCCGTTGGCCGTAGGCCACGCCGACGTCGCCTGCATCGGCGACAACTGCGTCGACGTGTACGTCGGCGCGTTCGCGTCCGAGCGTGCCGGCGGAAACGCGCTCAACGTCGCCTTCGAGCTGGCGCGCGCCGGGTACGGCGCCGCCTACTTCGGCGCGGTCGGGGACGACGAGCGCGGGCGCCTGATCCTCGAGACCGCGCGCTCGCGGGGCGTCGACACCGACGGCGTCGTCGTCGAGCCCGGGCCCACGGGCGTCACGGTGGTCGAGCACGACCGCACGGGCGAGCGCCGCTTCGTGGAGGAGGACTACGGGGTGGCCGCCGAGTACCGCATCGACGAGCACACCGCGCGGACCGCCGCCGCCGCGCGCTGGGTGCACCTCGCGCGCCAGCCCGACGCCGCCGACTGGGCCGGCGCGCTGGCCGCGCGGGGCGCGCGACTGTCAGCCGACTTCGGCGAGCATGCCGCCGGCAGCGCGCCCGACCCGCTCTGCTCGCGCCTGGGCGTCGCCTTCTTCTCGCTGCCCTCCGGCGACCTCGATGCCGCCGCCGCGCTCGCCGCCGACGCCGTGGCGCGCGGGGCGGTGATCGGCGTCGTCACGCTCGGCGCGCGCGGGAGCGTCGCGCACTGCGGCACGCGGTCCTGGCACCAGGCGGCGGTTCCCGTGGACGTCGTCGACACGCTCGGCGCCGGCGACGCGTTCATCGCCGGGTTCATCGCCGGGCTGCTCGACGACGAGGAGCTCCCCGCGGCGCTGCTGCGCGGCGCGCAGGCGGGCGCCGACGCGTGCACGCGCGTGGGGCTCGACGATTCACCACTGTCCGAGGAGGTTCAGGCATGACCGGCATCGGTTCGGAACGGCGCACCACCCGCTCAGCGCAGCTGTTCGAGCGCGCACAACGGCATCTCGCCGGGGGGGTGGGCTCGGGCACGCGATCGCCGAACTCGGGCTGGCGTCCGCAGCCGATCTTCGTCGATCACGCCCGCGGCTCGCACCTCGTCGACGTCGACGGCAACGAGTACCTGGACTACGCCATGGGGCTCGGCCCGCTGCTGCTGGGCCACCGTCCGCCGGAGGTCATCGAGGCCGTCACCGGGGTCATCAACGAGCGCGGCTCGCTGTTCGCCCTCGCCCACGACCTCGAGGAGACCGCCGCCGCCGCGGTCAGCGCGCGCATCCCCTCGATGGAGCTGCTGCGCTTCGGAAACTCGGGCACCGAGTGTGTCTCCTACGCGCTGCGCTTCGCGCGGGCGTTCACCGGCCGCGACCTGATCGTGCGCTTCGAGGGCCACTACCACGGCTGGGCGGACAACATCCACTGGTCCGCGCACCCGGCGCTGGCCGACGCGGGCCCCGCCGAGCGCCCCGCCGTCCTGCCGGCCTCGACGGGGATCCCGGCGGAGCTCGGCGGGTCGCTGCGCGTCATCCAGTGGAACGACCCGGCCGCGGTCGACCGGCTGTTCGCCGACGAGGGCGACCGGATCGCCGCCGTGATCATGGAGCCGATCATGGGCAACAGCGGCGGGCTCCCGCCAGCCGCCGGCTACCTGGAGCACGTGCGCGAGGTCACCCGCGACGCGGGCGCCCTGCTGATCTTCGACGAGGTCCTCACCGGCCTGCGCGTCGGCCCGGCCGGGGCCCAGGGGCTGTTGGGGATCACGCCCGACCTCACCGTGCTCGCGAAGGCGCTCGGCTGCGGGTTCCCCGTCGCGGCGGTCGGCGGGCGGCGCGAGATCATGGAGTTCGTGGCGCAGGGCCGCGTCCAGCACGGCGGGACCTACAACTCCAGCCCGCTGGTGTGCGCGGCGGTGATCGCCGCGCTCGAGGTCATGGGGCGCCCCGGGTTCTACGACGACCTGCTGGGCCGCGGTGAGCGGCTCGCGCAGGGGCTCGTCGGGATCGCCTCGGACGCCGGGATCCCCGCCTGCTGGACCGGCGTCGGCTCGCTGTTCCAGCCGTGGATGGGGTCCGCCGAGCCGCCGACGGACTACCGCTCGGCCCAGCAGCTCGTCGCTGCGAGCCCGTTCCCGACGTTCCAGGCCGCGATGCTCGAGCGCCTGATCATCATCCAGCCTCCCCAGGAGGGCCTGTTCCTCATGTCCGCCGCGCACAGCGACGCCGACGTCGAACACACGCTCGAGGTCGCCGCCGAGGTGATGCCGCTGGTCGGCCAGGCGATCGCCGAGGGCCGCGTCGGCCCGGCCGGAGGCGTCCGCTGATGCGCAGCGCCGGCTGGGCGACGGCCTGCGCGGCGCTCACCGCGCTGGTGCTGGCGGGCTGCGGCGGATCCTCCGGCAGCTCGACCGGCGCGACGGCGGGCGGGGCCGGCGGCACCCCCGCGGCCGGCACCGCGGTGCCGGGCGGGACGCTTCGCGCGGCGATCTCCGACAACCCCGATCACCTCGACAGCGGCCTGTCCTACGCGACCGAGGGCTGGGAGATCCTCGAATCGACCGGTGACGGGCTGCTGGCCTTCAAGCGCGCCTCGGGCGCCGCCGGCGCCGCGATCGTCCCCGACCTCGCGACCGCGATGCCGAAGGTCTCCGCGGACGGGAAGACGTACACGTTCACGATGCGCAGGGGCGTGAAGTTCGCGCCGCCGGCCAACCGCGAGGTGCTCCCGTCGGACGTGAAGTTCGCGATCGAGCGGCTCTACCGCGTGGACTCGGGCGGCGTCGGCTTCTTCAGCGGCATCGTCGGCGCCGACGCCTACGCGAAGACCCGCAAGGGCGGGATCTCCGGAATCGTCGCCGACGACCACCGGCGCACGATCACCTTCCACCTGACCGAGCGCGACGGGACGTTCCTCGACTACATCGCCACGCCGTTCGGCGACGCCGTGCCCAAGGGCACCCCGGACCGGGACATCTCGACCTCGGCACGCTGGCGCAGCGCGACCGGGCCGTACATGGTGACCGAGTACGTGCCCAAGGACCACATCACGCTCGCGCGCAACCCGAACTTCAGGCAGTGGACCGCCGAGCGCCCGGACGGCCATCTCGACAAGATCGTGATCCGCATCGGCGTGAACCCCGAGCAGGCGGTCAACGAGACCTCGAACGGGACGCTCGACTGGTACTTCGGGCCGATCGCGAGCGACCGCCTCGCGGAGATCAGGGCGCGCCACCCCAAGCAGGTGCACACGTTCGCGCGCAACAACATCACGTACTTCGCGCTCAACACGCGCAAGCCCCCGCTGAACAACGTGAAGGTGCGCCAGGCGCTGAACTACGCGGTCGACCGCGGCGCGCTCGTGAAGCTCTTCGGCGGGCAGGGCACGCCGACCGAGAACATCGTGCCGCCGACGCTCGGGGCCGCCTACCGCAGGCACACCTTCTACCCGCACGACATGGCCAAGGCCCGGGCGCTCGTCAACGCGTCGGGCACCCAGGGGCAGAGCGTCGCGGTCTGGAGCCACAACACCGACCCCGTCCCCAAGGCCGCGCAGTACCTCGCCGGCGTGCTGAACCAGCTGGGCTACAAGGCGACCGTGAAGAGCCTCGACGAGTCGGTCTACTGGGACACGATCTCGACCCAGAAGGGCGACCCGCAGATCCCGTTCGTGCAGTTCGACCAGGACTACCCCGAGGGGCAGGACTTCGTCGACGTGCAGCTCAACGGCTCGCGCATCGCGAACGTCGGCAACCAGGTCCACTCGAACATCGACGTCGCGGCGCTGAACGCCAGGATGGACGCCGCGCGCAAGATGCCGCTCGGCCCGGCGCGCGACGCCCAGTGGGCGGCCATCGACGCCACGATGATGAAGGATCAGGCACCCTGGATCCCGTTCATGAACCGCAACCTGCCCAAGTACGTCTCGCCGAAGCTCCAGGGCGTCGTCTTCAACGGGACGTACTACGAGATGTTCCCGCAGATGTGGCTCAAGCGATGAGGGCGCGCGGTGGCGGTCCAGGCACCTGAGCAGTTCGGCGAGGCGTTCGCCGCCGACGGCATCCAGTCCGGTGCGGGCAACGCGCGCCTGACGATCCGTCGCCTGCGGCGCAATCGCCCGGCGATGATCTCGGGCCTGCTGTTCGTGTTCATCGTGCTCGCGTGCTTCCCCGGCGCCACGCTCTGGGCGCACGCGGTCGCCCATCGCGGGCCGGACGCCCAGAACCTGCAGGGCACGATCCACGAGGGGTCGCGGCGCGTGCCGGTCGTGCGCGACGACGGGACGCCGATCGGCCCCGGGCTGCGCGGCGAGTACCTGCTCGGCGCGGACGCGAACGGCCGCGACCTGATGGTCCGGATCCTCTACGGCGGGCGCACGTCGCTGATCGTCGGGATCGCCTCCGCGCTGCTGTGCACGCTGCTGGCCCTGCTCCTGGCGCTCCCGAGCGGCTACTTCGGCGGGCGCACCGACGCGTGGATCTCGCGCACGCTCGACCTGATCTGGTCGTTCCCCGTGTACCTGCTGGCCGTCGCGCTGTCCGCCACGCTCGTCGTCGGAGGGCTGGACCTCGGGCCCGTCCACATCAGCTCGACGTCGCTGCTGATCCCGATCGCGGTGATCGCCGTCGTCTTCGTGCCCTACATCGCGCGCCCGATCCGCGCGGAGGTGCTCGCGCTGCGCGACCGCGAGTTCGTCGAGGCGGCGGCGGCGCACGGCGCCGGCTCGATCCGGATCATGAGCCGCGAGATCCTGCCGAACGTCGTAGCGACCACCCTCGTCCTCTTCACGCTGATCGTCGCCAACAACATCCTCGTCGAGGCGGCGCTCTCGTTCCTCGGCGTCGGCGTGCCGGTGCTCACGCCCTCCTGGGGCAACATCATCCAGCAGGGCTACACGACGATCGTCACCGCCCCCTGGCAGACGATCGCGCCCGGGATCGCGATCATGCTGACCGCGATCGCGCTCAACGTCTTCGGGGACGGGCTGCGCGACGCGCTCGACCCGTACGCCGAGATCCGGGGGCTGGGCAAGTGACCTGGCGCTGGTGGCTGCGGCGGCTCGGCGGGCTGATCGCGGTGCTGTTCGCGATCTCGGTCCTCGTGTTCGTGATCTTCAACGTGATCCCGGGCGGCGACCCGGCGCTGCGGCTGGCGGGCCGGCATCCGACGCCGGAGAACATCGCGCAGATCCGCAAGGACTGGGGCTTCGACCAGCCGCTCTGGACGCAGTACGCGGACATGATGAACCGGCTGTTCATCCAGCACGACCTGATCTCCTATCAGGACCAGACGCAGGTCCTGCCGACGATCGCGCGCGGGATCCCCAAGACGCTGTCGCTCGCGCTCGGCTCCGCGGTGATCTGGCTCTTCTTCGGCGTCCTCTTCGGCGTGCTGTCGGGGCTGCGCCGCGGGCGCTGGCAGGACAGCGGGCTGACCGTCGTCGCGATGGCCGGCATCTCGACCCCGATCTTCTGGCTCGGCGCGGTGCTGCTCTACCTGTTGACCTACAAGTGGCACTCGTTCCCGCTGTTCTCCTGGATCCCCAGCGGCGGCTACGTCGGCCTGAACGACCCGGTCGGCTGGGCCAAGCACCTGTTCCTGCCGTGGATCTGCCTGTCGGTCGTGTCGATCGGCTTCTACTCGCGCATCGTGCGCAGCTCGCTGATCGCCACGGAGTCCGCCGACTACGTGCGCACCGCGAACGCGATGGGGCTCTCGAGCCGGCGCGTGCTCTGGCACCACACGCTGCGCACGTCGCTGCTCCCGCTCCTGTCGCTGTTCGCGCTGGACCTCGGCGCGGCCATCGCCGGCACCGTGATCCTCGTCGAGCCGGTCTTCGGCATCAACGGCGTCGGCGCCTACGCCCAGCAGTCGGTCTCCCACCTGGACCTCCCGCCACTGATGGCGCTGACGCTCTACGGCGGGTTCCTGATCGTGATCGTCAACGCCCTGGCCGACGTGGCCTACATGCTGCTCGACCCCAGGATCCGCGTTGACTGACGCGGCCCTCAGCGTGCGCGACCTGCGCGTCTCCTTCCGCACCGAGTCGGGCCTGGTGCAGGCGGTGCGCGGCGTCGACTTCGACCTGGCGCCGGGCGAGATCCTTGGGATCGTCGGCGAGTCCGGGAGCGGCAAGTCGGCCGCCGCGATGGCCCTGATCGGCCTCAACCGCTCGCGCAACGCCTCGCTGCAGGGCAGGGTGACGTTCCGCGGCAGCGACCTCATGCAGCTCGACGAGAGCGCCCTGCGGCGGGTGCGCGGCGCCCAGATCGCGATGATCTTCCAGGACCCGATGACGTCCCTGACGCCGGTGCACCGCGTCGGCGGGCTGATCGCCGAGGTGCTGCGCGCGCACGAGCCGCTCTCCAGGCGCGAGGCGCGCGATCGCGCCATCGCCCTGCTCGGCGACGTCGGCATCCCCGAGCCCGAGCGCCGCGTCGACGACTACCCGCACGAGTTCTCCGGCGGCATGCGCCAGCGCGTGATGATCGCGATGGCGCTGGCGTGCCGCCCGGCCGTCCTGATCGCCGACGAGCCGACGACGGCGCTCGACGTGACGATCCAGGCGCAGATCCTGCGGCTGATCCGGCGCATGCGGGCGGAGCTCCAGACCGCGGTCGTCCTGATCACCCACGACCTCGGGGTGGTCGCCGAGGTGGCCGACCGCGTCGCGGTCATGTATGCCGGGCGCTGGGTCGAGGAGGGCCCGACCGCCGACGTGTTCGCCGCGCCGCAGCACCCGTACACGATCGGGCTGCTCGGCTCGATGCCGCGCACCGACCGCCCGCGCACGACGCTGCTCGAGGCGATCCCCGGCCAGCCGCCCGCGATGACGCTCGTCGACGAGGGCTGCGCCTTCCGCGCCCGCTGCCGCTCGGCGATCGACGCGTGCGCGGCGCGCCCGGAGCTGGAGCTGCGCGGCGGGGCCGCCGGCCACCGCGACGCCTGCTGGCTCGACCCGGTCACCCGCGACGGCCTGCGCGAGGAGCTGCAACGTGGCGCTGCTTGAGCTCGACGGCGTGGGGAAGGAGTTCCCGCTGCGGGGCGGCAGGCGCACGCTGAAGGCGGTCGACGACGTGACGCTCGAGGTCGCGCCCGGCGAGACGCTCGGCATCGTCGGCGAGTCGGGCTGCGGGAAGTCGACGCTCGCGCGCTGCATCGTGGGCCTGCACCGGCCGACCAGCGGCGCCGTGCGCTTCGACGGCGTCGACGTCGCGGGCGACGGCCGGCGCGGCGGCGCGGGACGCCAGGCGCGGCGCGACCTCACGATGGTCTTCCAGGATCCGTTCGCCTCCCTGAACCCGCGGCGGCGGGTGGCCGACATCGTCGGCGCCCCGCTGGACATCCACCACCTCGCGCGGGGCGCGGAGCGCCGCCGCCGCATCGACGAGATGCTCGAGCTCGTCGGCCTGGAGCCCCGCCATGCAACGCGCTACCCGCACGAGTTCTCCGGCGGGCAGCGCCAGCGGATCGGCATCGCGCGCGCGCTGATCACCAGGCCGCGCCTGGTCATCTGCGACGAGCCGGTCTCCGCGCTCGACGTCTCGATCCAGGCACAGATCCTCAACCTGCTCGTGGCGCTGCGCGACGAGCTGGATCTCACGCTCGTCTTCATCGCCCACGATCTCGGCGTCGTGCGCCACATCTCCCAGCAGGTCGCGGTGATGTACCTCGGGCGCATCATCGAGCTCGCGCCGACCGACGAGCTGTTCGCCCGCCCGACGCACCCCTACACCGCGGCGCTGCTGGCGGCCGTCCCCGTGCCGGACCCGACCCGGCACCTGACCGACGCGGAGGTCCTGGCCGGCGACGTGCCGCCCGCGTCGGCCGCGCCCGGCGGCTGCGCGTTCCACCCGCGCTGCCCGATCGCCCTCGCGCAGTGCAGGGAGCAGCGCCCCGGGCTCGATCGCTCGGGCGGGAAGTCCCACCTCGCCGCCTGCTGGCGGCCGCTCGGCGCGGACGGCGAGCCGTCGGCGCCGGCCACGGCGGTCCGGGACGGGGCCTGATGGCCTTCGAGCTGCGCTCGGACACGTTCACGCGCCCGACTGCGCAGGTGCGCGCGGCGATGGCGCAGGCGACCGTCGGCGACGACGTCTGGGGCGAGGACCCGACGGTCACGGCGCTCGAGGAGCACGTCGCGGCGCTGACGGGCAAGGACGCCGCCCTGCTGGTTCCCTCGGGGACGATGGGGAACGCGATCGCGCTGCGGCTGCACGCCGGCCAGGGCGACCGCGTGTTCGTCCACGAGCACGCGCACATCGTCGAGCACGAGGGCGGCGGGCCGGCCGCCCTCTGGGGCATCGACGCACACCGTCTGCCCGGCGCGGACGGGCGGATCGCGCCCGCGACGATCGCGCTCGCCCTGCCGCAGGACCCCGACGACGTGCACCTCTCGCGCCCGCGGCTCATCTGCGTCGAGAACAGCCACATGTACAGCGGCGGCCGCGTCTGGCCGCTCGCCGACCTCGCCGCGCTCGCGCAGTGGGGGCGCGCGCACGACCTGCCGCTGCACATGGACGGCGCGCGCCTCTTCAACGCCGCCGTCGCGCTCGACGTGCCCGTCGCGGCGATCGCCGAGCACGTCGACACGGTCCAGTTCTGCCTCTCGAAGGGCCTCGGCGCGCCGGTCGGCTCGATGCTCGCCGGCCCGGCGGGCCTGATGACGGGCGCCCGGCGGGTCCGCAAGCTGCTGGGTGGCGGGATGCGCCAGGCCGGGGTGCTCGCGGCGGCCGGCCTCCACGTCCTGGAGCACCATGTCGCGCGCCTGGCCGACGATCACGCCAACGCGAGCCGGCTGGCGCGCGGGCTGGCGCAGATCGGCGGGCGGCTGAGCGTCGATCCGGGCCGCGTGGAGACGAACATCGTCTGCGCCGGGGTGACCGGTGCGGCGGACTCGGCGCTTGCGATCACGAGCGACCTCGCCGGGGCAGGGGTGCTGGCCGACGCCCTTGACCACCGGATCGTCCGCTTCGTCACGTCGATGGAGATCGACGCGCAGGGCATCGACGCCGCGCTCGAGCGCGCAGCGACGGTCCTGGGCGGCCGGGGCGCCTGACCCGCCCGCAGGCCGGTTCACAGGAATCGACGGCTGGACCACGGACCGTCTCAATCGTCTAGAGCCCGGTCGCCGCCTGCAGCCGGCCGGAGGCGATCGCCGCGCGGAACGCGGCGTAGTCGCGCTCGTTCTGATCGGCGTAGGCCGCAGCGAACTCGGTGATCGCCCGCTCGAACGTGCTCGACTTGCCCAGGTAGGCGGCGATCGCCGCACGGTCACGCCGAAGCATTGACGCGCACGTCGCGGACGGGCCGATGCTGGTGCAACGAACGACGGACGGCCGGCCCAAGGAGGTTGGGCCGGCCGTCCTGAGCGGTCATGCAGCAGGCTGGCCTGTGTCGGACATCGGGGGGATGTGGCCGACGGGGCTGCCAGACTCGTGACACACCGCGAGGGGACCGGCGAGCAGTCGGCAGCTCCCCTCGCGCTGCGTCACGTCGATCCGGCGAACGTCATCTCGGGCATCTGGGACCTCCGTGGTTGATGAGACCGCGGAAGTCAGGTCGTGCTGCTCGGCCGCTCGGACCGAACCCCACGATGGATGCCCTCCGGCGCGAAGCGTAGCGTGCAGGTCAAGCCGGGACGATCTCGTGATCGTCCACGAAGTCGGTCGGCGCGAGGATGAAGACCTCGCACATCATGTCCGGGTCCTGCTGGTTGCCGCTCATGAACCCGATCACGCGACGGCCGGTCGCGCGGCTGATCACGTCCTCGAAGCGCCCCCGCATCAGATCCTGGAAGTCCATGCGCTGCTGGATCACCGAGGCGCCCCGCCCGCCCTCGAACAGCGTCTGCTCGACGCGGGAGAAGCCGCCGCGCAGCAGGCACACGACCAGATCGTCGGCGTAGTAGGACTTCACCCGCGTCGGGCCGCGGCCGTAGAACTCCTTCAGCAGCGCGACCATGCCGTCGGAGATCGCCGTCAGGACGTCGCCGTGCGCCGTTGGTCCAGTCGTCGTGCCTGCTTCAGGGCTCACGTGGTCGCCGCTTGTCGGAGGAATCGCTGCTGATGGTAGACCACGAACAGCGGTACCGTGAACGGTGAGATCGTGCGCCGGGTTCCCGCCCTTCGCCTCGCGCGCGAGCCATAGCCGGAGGACGAGAGAGCAGGATCTCATGACGTCCCCCTCCAAGCCGCTCACCGGCGCGCCGCTGCTCGCGGCGGTGACCGACGCAATGGTCGGCCTGCACCAGCGCTACCACCACCGCATCCCGGTCACCGCGAAGTCGGTCATGCTCGGCGACGACCTGCTCGCCTGTGTCCTCGGAGGCGTCTACACGGACGTCGAGAAGACGATGATCGAGCTGCAGCGCACGACGACGGTCCAGGAGACCCGCAGCGCGTTCCAGACCGCGATGCAGCATCGGTTCATCGAAGCCGTGGAGCGTCTCAGCGGCCGCGGCGTGCTGGCGTTCATCTCCAACCAGCACGTCGGGCCCGACCTCGAGATCGAGCTCTTCATGCTCGAGTCGCCGCCGGCGCCCGCGTGCGAGGCGCCGTAGGCGGCGCGTGCGAGGATCACGGCGTGCGAGGACGCCCGCAGTGGCATGTCCGCAGCGCCGAGACGGCCGACCTGCCGGCGGCCGCCCGGCTGCTGCACGACTTCAACGCCGAGTTCGACGACCTCACGCCCGCCCCCACCGAGATCGCCGCTCGGCTGGAGGTGCTGATCGCAGCCGGGGACACCGTCGTCCTTGTCGGCGGCGCGGGACCGGACGGGCTCGCCGTCCTGCGGCTGCGACCGAATCTCTGGACGCCGCGGCTCGAGTGCTACCTGGCGGAGTTCTACGTGCGCCCGCCGCTGCGCGGCGGCGGGCTCGGCCGCGCGCTGCTGGAGGCGACGCTCGCGCACGCCCGTGCGGTCGGCGCGGACCGCATCGAGCTGGGCACCTCGCAGGACGACGTCGCAGCGATGGCGCTCTACGAGAGCATGGGCTTCATCAACCGCGAGGGCGGTCCTGACGGGCCGGTCATGTACGTCTACGAACTGGACCTGTGAGCGTGGCCGACCTTCGCGACGAGGTCATCGACGCCCTCGACTACTGGACGCCGCTGACGCTCCGGCTTTGCGCCGACGCCGGGGTGATCGAGGCGCTCGGCCGCGACGAGCGCTCGGTCGCCGACGTCGCCGCGGACCTGGGGCTGCACGCGGAGACGCTCGGGCGCATGGTGCGCCTGCTCGCCGGCCGCGGAGTCTTCGAGGGCTGCGGCGGCGACCGCTTCCGTCTCGGCCGTGTCGGCCGGCTCCTGCTCGCCGACGAGCCGGGCAACCTCGCGGGGCTGCTGAACTTCCCGCCCTGGTACTTCCACGCATGGGCGGAGGCGCGCCACACGCTGCGCACGGGCGAGCCGGCGTTCGAGCAGCACTACGGGCAGGACATGTTCGGCTGGCTGGCCGCGCATCCGGCCGCGGCCTCGGCGTTCAACGACGACATGCGCCGCCGCACCTCGACGCTGCTCGACGGGGCGCTGGCGCTGTACGACTGGCCGGCCACGGGAACGGTCGTCGACGTCGGCGGTGGCACCGGGCAGCTGCTCTCGGGCGTGCTCGCACGGCGCCCGAGCCTGCGCGGCATCGTGCTCGACCTCCCGCACGTCGCCGCCGCGGCCGAGCAGGCGCTCGCCCGAGCGGGGCTCGCCGAGCGCGCCACTGCCGTGGCCGGCAGCTTCTTCGAGCCGCTGCCCGCGGAGCACGAGCTGTACGTGCTGGCGAGCATCCTGCACGACCGGGATGACGACCGCTCACTGGAGATCCTGCGCCGCTGCCGCGCCGCCATGCGAGCCGACGCGCGGCTGGTGCTGTTCGAGTTCGTCGTCGGCAGCGGTGACGGGCGCGACCTCGCCAAGCAGTACGACCTGCACATGCTCGTCGTCCTGGGCGGACGCGAGCGCACACAGGCGGAGTGGGACGCCCTGCTCGCCGCCGCGGGCCTGATGCTCGTCCGGACCATCGCCACGCCGAGCCAGATGCGCTGGATCGAGGCGGTCCCGCACTAGCCGAGCTCGGCGATCCGCTGCTCGAGCATGCGACGCTCTGCATCGTCGTGGACGAGGGTGAGCGCGCGGCGGAAGGCCGCGCGCGCCTCGTCGGTGCGCCCGAGGCGGCGCAGCAGCTCGCCGCGCGTCGCGTGCAGATAGCGGTAGTCCTCGAGCTCCAGGCAGTCGGCGATGGCCAGCCCGGCCTGCGGCGACTCGGCCTCCGCGACGGCGACCGCCCGGCTGAGCTCGACCACCGGCGAGCCGGTCAGCCGCGCGAGCTCGCCGTAGAGCGCGGCGATCTGCGGCCAGTCGCGCGGTTCGTCGGCATGCAGCGCCGCGATCGCAGCCTGAATCACGTACGGGCCGCGCCCGCGCAGCGCGAGCGCGCGGTCGAGCGCCGCGCGCCCCTGCGTGATCTGGTCCGCATCCCACAGCGTGCGATCCTGGTCGGCCAGCAGCACGAGGTCGCCGTCGTCGAAGCGCGCGGCGCGGCGCGCGTCGTGCAGGAGCATGAGCGCCAGCAGGCCGTGGACCTCGGGCTCGTCGGGCATCAGCTCGGCGAGTGAGCGACCGAGCGAGAGCGCCTCGCCCGTCAGGTCGCCGCGGCCGCCGTAGCCCTCGTTGAAGATCAGGTAGACGACGGCGAGCACCGCGGCGAGGCGATCGGGAAGCAGGTGGGCCGAGGGGACGCGGAAGGGGATGCCGGCCGCCATGATCTTGCGCTTGGCGCGCACGAGGCGCTGGGCCATCGTCGGCTCCGGGACCAGGAAGGCGCGCGCGATCTCCGGCGTCGTCAGGCCGCCGAGCGTGCGCAGCGTGAGCGCGACCTGCGCGTCCGTGGCCAGGGCCGGGTGGCAGCAGGTGAAGATCAGCTCGAGCCGCTCGTCGGGGAACGTCGTCGTTGCGTCCACCTCGTCCTCCACCGTGTCGGGGACCTCCAGCAGCCGCGTCTTGGCGGCCAGCGTGCGGTCGCGGCGGATGCGGTCGATGGCGCGGTTGCGCGCCGTCGTGACGAGCCATGCGCCGGGGTTGTCCGGCGCGCCGTCGCGCGGCCAGCGCTCCGCGGCGATCGCGAACGCCTCCTGTGCGGCCTCCTCGGCGAGGTCGAAGTCGCCCAGGAAGCCGATCAGGGCGGCGAGGACGTAGCCCCACCGCTCGCGAAACGTCTCTTCGAGGCTCGCTACCACTCGACGATCGGACGCACCTCGATGGCGCCGCCCATGCGGGCGGCCGGGATCCGTGCGGCCACGTCGATCGCGGCGTCGAGGTCGTCGCCCTCGAACAGCAGGTAGCCGCCGACGGCCTCCTTGAGCTCGGCGAACGGGCCGTCGGTCGTCAGGGTGCGCCCGTCCCGCACGCGGACGGTGGTCGCCGTCTCGGGCGGCTGGAGCTGCATCCCGGGACTGACCCCGCGCGTCTCGTTGAGCGCCTTGTAGTCCGCGTAGACCGCGCCCCTCTCGGCGTCGGAGAGGCGCTCCCACGCGTCGGTTCCCGGAAGGGGGGTGTCGCCCTGGTGGATCAGCAGCAGGTACCTCATCGCTTCCTCCTTGTCGGATGGTCGCTCAGGAGACGAACGGGTGGCCGTGCAATCGACACCCCGTCGCGGATTGTCGCGTTGCCGTTCGGTGAACGCTCCTCGAAGGGGCCACGACCGGTCCTACCCTCCCGGGCATGAGCGCGCAATCCGTCCTCGCCGTGGTCGCCGGCGCCTTCGGCGTGCTGATGGGCGCGAGCCCGCTGCTGCAGGCCGTCCGCGCCCACCGGCGTCGCAGCGCGGAGGACGTCAGCCTCGCGTTCCTGGCGACGCTGTGGTGCGGCGGCCTGGCCTGGCTCGCCTACGGCCTCGCCCTCGGGAACCCTGCGCTGATCGTGGCGAACGTGGTCGGCGTGCTGTGCTCGGGAACGGCGCTGGGCGTGAGCCTGTACTGGAGCCGGCCGCCGGCCGGCGGGGCGGTCGCGGAGGTGGGGTCGCCGGAGACCCACGGGACGCTGACCGACGAGGATCTGGCGTTCCTGCACGCGGCCTCCGGCGCCTGGTCGGACGGGCGTTGAGCGAGGCCACCGGCGCTGCCGTAGTCTCGACCCGTCGACCCACAGGAAAGGAGTCCCATGCCGCAGCCAGGGGTGTTCGTGCTCGCGGTGAGCACGGGCGTCGTCGTGATCGTCGTCGCCGTCGCGGTGGTGCTCGTGGTGCTGCTGGTCACGTCCTCGATGCGCGGTCGGCAGAAGCGCAGCGCACAGCGCCGCGCTGAGACCCAGCGCCGGCTGGACCTGGCGGACGAGCGGGCGGCGCGCGCGGAGCACGAGCGCGACAGCGCGGAGCAGGGCGCCGAGCGTCCGGAGCCCGGGGCCTAGAGGCTTGATGTGGGTTCATCGGCCGTCGTAGTCGGCGAGGGCTCGGGGTGGGCGGCCGATGAGCATGTTGAGGAACATGCCCAGGGTGAGTGCCAGCAGGCGCTGAGCGATGCGTTGAACGAGTCCGGCGATCGTTTTGGCGAGGTGCTGTTCGAGGCGCATCTGGCCTTTGAGGTTGCTGAACAGCGACTCGATCACCAGGCGGATGCGTGCTTTGGCGACCTCGGCTGGTGGGCGCTTGCCGAGCTGGTGGCGCTCAGGCGTGATCAGCTTGACGGCGATCAGGTCCATGCAGGCGTCGAGTTCTTTGCCCCACAGTCCCTTGTCGGCGAACATGACGCTGCCGGGGTGCGCGCCGGCGAGGTGCAGCGCGCTCTCGCGTTCCTGACCGGTCTTGGGGCCGACGAGGTCATAGCCGACCGGGACGCCATCGATGTCGCAGATCACGACCAGGCGCATCCCCCACACGTATTGGCTCTTGGACGGGCAGTAGCCGAAGCTCGCGTAGCCCGCGAAGTCGCTGCGGTGCTGGCAGCCGGGATAGTTGGCGCAGCTGATCAGCGTCCCATCGACCAGGCGGATCGGGTCCTGGGCGATCAGCTCGCTGATCATCAGCTGCACCTGCGTGAGCTGCGGGGTCAGCCGGCGCAGACGACGGTTGTATTGCGGCTGGTCGGGCAGGTCGGGAAACCAGCCCGGCAGCAACCGGCCGATCTGCCCCAAGAACTGACGATCGGAGTTTGTACCGGTGATCGCTTGGGCGACTGCCAGCGCGATCAATTCATGATCGGTCGTCTTGCCCGCTGGCCCCGGGCGAGGGATCCGAAGCGACGTCGCGAACACGTAGGCTGCGACAACGAGGGTCTCCAGCGAAGCGCACATCTCGTGCTCCAATCACGAGGTTGCCGGGCTGGAGGCCCTCTTCCTTATGTCAACCCCAGCTCCTGCCCCGCAGGACAACCCACATCAAGCCTCTAGACGCCGCGCGGTCGGCGGCGGCCGTGCCGGGCCTCAGGACGACGCGGTGCGGTGCAGCGCGATCTTCGCGCCCGCCGCGCAGCCGCCGCCGTCGAAGGTCCAGCTGACCTTCAGCGCGCCGGAGATCGCGCCCTTCGAGACGTGGAGCGTTCCGGTCTGCGTCGCGATCGGGGTTCCCGGAAGCTCGGGGAAGAGCTTGAACGCGTCGTGGACCTTCACCGTGCCGTTCGCCGGGATCTTCTTCAGCCCGACGTTGAAGCCCTGGCCCTGGATCGTGTACGGGCCGTCGGCCTTGGTGCACTGCGTTCCCAGCGGATCGTGCCAGCCGAGGTTGAGCTTGCCCTTGAGGATCTGGGCACCGCCGTTCGCGCCCGTGTAGTAGCCGTCCGGCACGGGTTTGGCCCGGTGCTTGGCCGCCGGCGCCGCCGGTGCCGCGCACGCCAGCGCGGTCACGACGAGCAGCATCACCGCGGCGCCCCGGCGCCCCTTGTGATCCCGAGCCATCGCGCGACGCTACCCCGCGCCAGCGGGAGCGTCAATGCCACCGATCATCCGATCGGGGTGACGCTTCGATCCGCTCCGCGATCTAGGTTCGTGTCCCATGACGACCGACACCGATGTGAAGGAGGCCGTCGTCGCGCTGTTCGAGCGTGACGTCGTCCGCCCCGCCGAGGACTTCCAGAACCCCGATCAGGAGTGGCGGCGCCTCTTCTCCGAGCTGTACGGGACGTTCTTCCTGGTGCTCGTCGCCGCCGGCGGCGGGATGATGGGGCAGGCGTTCCCCAACACGATCACCCGCACGGCCGCGGTCGTCGCCCCCGGCCTCATGGTGATGGCGATCATCCTCTTCATGGGCAAGGTGTCCGGCGCCCACCTGAACCCGGCGGTCAGCATCGCCTTCGCACTGCGGCGCGACTTCCCGTGGCGGCGCGTTCCCGGCTACGTCGTCGTGCAGCTCATCGGCGCCACGCTCGCGGCCCTGTTCCTGCACCAGGTCGTCAAGGTCTCCGCGACCTACGGGTCCAACTACCCGGCCTCGGGGTACTCGAGCGGAGCGGCGTTCTGGATGGAGGCCATCCTCACGCTCGGGCTCGTCAGCGTCATCCTCGGCACCGCCTCCGGGGCGCAGAACATCGGCATCATCGGCGCGATCGGGGTCGGCGCGTACATCGCGCTCGCCGGCCTGTGGGGATCCCCGATCTCCGGCACGTCGATGAACCCCGCCCGCACGTTCGGCCCGGATCTCGTCGGCGGCGACTTCACCTCCTACTGGGTCTACATCGCCGGTCCGCTGGTGGGGGCCGCCGTCGCCGTCGGCTGCGCATTCCTGCTTCGCGGCACGGGCGGAGGGAAGGCGGGCTCGGCGGCCGCACAGGGCGCGATCGACACCGAGGTCGCGAAGCCGGACGCCGCCTGACGCGGGTTCGCGCCGCGCGCGAGCCGTGGGAAACCCCCGCCGAAGGTCTGCGGGAAAGGACGGATTCGGGGTGTCCGGGTCGCTCCATAGCGTGCCGGGGTGTCATCACCCGCGTGCGCCCGGAGCCGCCGGGCCGGTGGGTGGCACGGTGAAGGAGCACACATGGCCAAGCAGGATCAGCCCAAGCAGCCCAAGCCCGAGCAGCCGAAGCCGGAGGCTGCGCCCACCGCTTCGGGCGCGCCCGCGCCGCCGCCGGCCGCGGCGCCCGTCGAGAAGACCGAGCAGCAGATCTTCGACGAGCAGATCGCGCATGCGTCAGCGCGCGCCGTGCTGATCGTCGGCGGCATCGGGATCCTGGCCGCGCTGGTCATGTCGACGATCGCGCTCGTGAACAGCAGCAACAGCGGCTCCTCGACGAGCACGGTCACGGTCACGACGCCGACGGCCTCGGCGGGCGGCGGCCAGACGGCGGCGCTCTCGGGCAACGCGCTCGGGCGCCAGCTGTTCGTCTCCGGCGACCCGGGGACCGGCGTCATCGCCTGCGGCAGCTGCCACACGATGAAGACGGCCGGCACGACCGCAACGGTCGGCCCGAACCTCGACAAGGAGCTCACCGCTGATCCCCCGTCGGCCACGCTCGAGTCGATCGTCAGCCCGAACAAGGAGATCGCGACCGGCTACCCGGCGAACGTGATGCCCAAGAACTACGGCACGGCGCTGACCAAGCCGCAGCTCGCCGCGATCACCACCTACATCTACCAGAGCACGAACCTGAAGGCCAAGAAGAAGGCCGCGGCGGGCACGTCGACGGCCGGCTGAGCGGACGCGCCGTCAGGCCGCGAGGTGCGCGAGCACCGCGCGGTTCGCGGCGACCGACATCAGCAGGTGGGTGTCGTCGGGGCGCATGCCGTCCGCGTAGTGCTCGAAGACGACGTGGCCGTCGTGGATCACGCAGATCCCGTCCGTGTACGAGTCCTGCAGGGCGCGCGCGAGCGGGACGCTCCCGCGCCCGAGCGCGACGGGCAGCGCAGCGAGGTCGCGCGGCCCGGCCGGGAGCTCGAGGACCGGGCCGTCTCCGCGCGAGATGCGCGCCGTGCGCGCCAGCTCGCGCACGTGCAGGAACCCCCAGCGGTCGAACGGGCCTTCGATCCAGTTGTCCGCCGTGACGAGGCGCTCGGGCGCAGGCGGAGCGCCCTGCATCAGCCCGAGCTCGACCGCCGACCTGGGTGGCTGCTCCATCATGGCCCGGCGGCTCAGCCGCGGGCGAGCTCGTCGGCCGAGGCGACCTCGGCGTAGCCGTCGCCGAGCGCGGCGATGAAGGCCGCGTGGACCGACGGCGCCGGAACGTCGACCCCGCCGAAGGCCAGTGCCGGCGCGGCGCAGGCGTCGTGGGCGACGCTGACGGCGAACCCGAGGTCGGCGGCGGCGCGGACCGTGGCATCGACGCACATGCTCGTCATCATCCCGCAGACGACGAGCTCCTCGGCCCCGGCGTCGCGCAGCGTCCGCTCCAGCGTCGTCCCCAGGAACGCGTTCGGCGCCTCCTTGGTGATGACCGCCTCGCCCGCCCGCGGCGCCACGGCCGGGTGGATCTCGATGCCGTCCGTCCCGGGGCGCATGAAGGTCGCCTCGGGCGCGTCCCAGACGTGCTGCACGTGGACGACCTGCTCGCCGGAGGCGCGGAACGCGTCGAGCACCGACGCGGTTGCGGCGGCCGCCGCCTCGGGCTCGTGCAGCGGGTGGGCGCCGCCGGGAAAGTAGTCGTTCTGGATGTCGACGATGACGAGGGCACGGGACATGCGGGGCTCCAGGGTCGGTGTCGCCCCGGAGCTTCGCACGTCAGGGTGCGGCCCCGGCGGGCGCGCGCCGGGCTGACGCTACGCTCGGCCCCCAGCCGACCCGCCGATGAGGAACCCGCAATGACCTACTGCCTCGCCCTCCGCCTGGACGAGGGCCTCGTCTTCCTTGCCGACACCCGCACGAACGCGGGGGTCGACAACATCAGCACCTTCCGCAAGCTCCACGTCCTGCGCCCGTCGCCCGACCGCGTGTTCGTGCTCGAGTCGGCCGGCAGCCTGGCGACGACGCACGAGGTGCTCGACCGCATCGAGCGCGACCTCTCCCAGCCCGGCGACCACGACAGCCTCGCGACCGTCAACCACCTCTTCGAGGCGGCGCTCTACCTCGGGCGGCTCAGCAACGAGGTGGCGGGCGAGCACCAGGAGGCGCTCGCCGCCGCCGGCGCGGACGGGACGGCGACGTTCATCCTCGGCGGGCAGATCGCCGGGCAGCGGCCCGACATCCTGCTCGTCTATCCCGAGGGCAACTACATCCGGGCCTCGGACGAGCGCCCGTTCCTGCAGATCGGCGAGAGCAAGTACGGCAAGTTCATGCTCGAGCTCGCGGTCGAGGCGCACGTCGAGCTCGAGGCCGCGGCGAAGATCGCCCTGACCTCGATGATGATGACCGCGCGCGCGAACCTGTCGGTCGGGCCGCCCTACGACCTCGCGGTCTACCTCAACGGCTCGCTCGCGCTCGACGAGGTCCGCATCGCGAGCGACTCGCCGTTCCTCGGCGAGCTCGACGAGGTCTGGACGCGCCACCTCTTCGACGCGATCAGCGACCTGCCGGGCGTGCCGCCGGACGTGGGCGCGAGCGTCGGCTAGCCTCGAACGACCCATGGATCCCGTGCGACGCATCGCCATCATCGGCTCCGGCCCGTCCGGCTTCTACGCCGCCGGCCATCTGCTGAAGGCGTTCGGGGACGGCTGCACCGTCGACATGTTCGACCGCCTGCCGACACCACACGGCCTCGTGCGCTCGGGCGTCGCGCCCGACCATCCCAAGATCAAGAGCGTCACCCGCGTCTATGACAAGACCGCCGGCCACGCGTCGTTTCGCTTCTTCGGCAACGTCACCTTCGGGACGGACGTCACGCACGACGAGCTCGCTGCGCGCTACAACGCGATCATCTACGCCGTGGGGACCCCGGACGGGCGCCTGCTCGGGATCCCGGGCGAGGAGCTGCACGGGAGCTGGGCGGCCACGGACTTCGTCGGCTGGTACAACGGCCATCCCGACCACGCCGGCCACGACTTCGACCTCTCCGTGAAGCGCGCCGTCGTCATCGGCAACGGGAACGTCGCGATCGATGTCGCCCGCATGCTGATGCTCGACGCAGCGGAGCTGACGGAGACCGACACCGCCGACTACGCCCTGCAGGCGCTGCGCGCCAGCGCGGTCGAGGAGGTCGTGGTCGTCGGCCGCCGCGGGCCCGCCGAGGCGGCGTTCACGAACCCCGAGCTGCTCGAGCTCGCTGAGCTCGCCGCCGCCGACGTCGTCATCGAGCCGGCGGGCTGCGCGGACGCCGCGGAGCTGCCCGAGGAGACCACCGCGCGGCGCAACGTCGAGATCCTGCGCGAGCTCGCCCAGCGCCCGCCCAGCGGGAAGCCGCGGCGCATCGTGCTGCGCTTCCTCGCCTCGCCGAGCGAGATCCACGGGGACGAGGAGGGCCGCGTCCGCGCGGTCACGCTCGAGCAGAACGAGCTCGTCGCCGACGAGAGCGGCACGGTCCGCGCGCGCCCCAGCGGCGTCACCGAACGTCTCGAGGCGGGGCTCGCGCTCCAGGCGATCGGGTACCGCGGCGCACAGCTTCCGGGCGTCCCGTTCGATCCGCACAGCGGCGTGATCCCCACGCGGGAGAGCCGCGTGGTCGGCGAGGACGGGCAGCCGATCCTCGGCGAGTACGCCGTCGGCTGGGTCAAGCGCGGGCCCAGCGGCGTGATCGGGACGAACAAGAAGTGCGCACAGGAGACGGTCGACGCGCTGCTCGAGGACCTCGCCGCCGGCCGGCTGCTCGACCCCGAGCCGCAGACCGACGAGCAGCTGGAGGCGTTCGTCGCCGAGCGCCAGGAGCATCACGTGCCCTACGCCGGCTGGGAGGCGATCGACCGCCACGAGCGCGAGCGCGGCGAGGCCGACGGCCGTCCGCGGGTGAAGCTCACGCTCGTCGAGCAGATGCTCGACGTCGCGCGCGGACGGTAGCGCCGCTCACGCGGCGCCGGCCGCGGCCCGTCGCCGCGCGCCGCGGCGCGTGCTCCAGCGCGACGCGCGGTGCACGATGCGCCGCTGGCGGCGAGAGAGCGGGCGGGCGACGGGCGGCCCCGTGACCGGGACGCGGTAGAAGCGGCGCTTCACGAGGTCCACGAGCACGAGGTAGACGACGACCATCGCCAGCAGCACGGCGAGGAACGTCGCCGGCAACGCGGTGAAGCCCAGCGTGTGCGCCACCGGCGAATACGGGATCAGGATCCCGACGGCGACGACCAACAGCGTCGAGATCAGCAGCGGACGGCTGGGCCTGCTGCGCAGGAACGGCACGCGCTGCGTGCGGATCGCGAACACGACGAGGCTCTGGGTCGCCAGCGACTCGACGAACCAGCCCGAGCGGAACAGCGTGGGCCCGGCGTCGAAGACCCAGAGCATCACCCCGAAGGTGATGAAGTCGAAGAGCGAGCTGACCGGGCCGAAGACGAGCATGAACCGCCGGATGAAGTGCGTGTTCCAGTGCGCCGGGCGCAGCAGCCGCTCCGGGTCGACGTTGTCGGTCGGGATCGTCAGCTCGCTGCAGTCGTAGAGCAGGTTGTTCAGCAGGATCTGCGTGGGGAGCATCGGCAGGAAGCTCAGGAAGAACGACGCGCCGCCCGCGCTGAACATGTTCCCGAAGTTCGACGAGGTGCCCATCAGGACGTACTTCATGGTGTTCGCGAAGATCCGCCGGCCCTCGGCGACGCCGCCCGCGAGGATGCCGAGCTCCTTCTCCAGCAGCACGATGTCGGCGGCGTCCTTGGCGACGTCGGTGGCCCCGTCGACCGAGATCCCGACGTCCGCGTCGTGCAGCGCGATCGCGTCGTTCACGCCGTCCCCGAGGAAGCCGACCGTCCGGCCCGCGTGGCGCTGTGCACGGATGATCCGGGACTTCTGCTCCGGCGTGACGCGCGCGAAGATCGTCGTCTGCGCAAGCGCCGCCGCCAGGCCGGCGTCGTCGAGCGCCTCGAGCTGGGTGCCCGTCAGCGTCCCGCGCACCGGCAGGCCGAGGTCGCGGCAGACCTTCTCGGCGACGCGGTCGTTGTCGCCGGTGATCACCTTGACCTCGACCTCCAGGCGCGCGAGCTGCCCGAGCGCCCCGGCGGCTCCGGGCTTCTGCGGATCGCTGAACACCAGGAAGCCGGCGAGCGCGAGGTCGCGCTCGTCGGCGTCCTCGAGGGCCGTCCGGCCTGCTGCGACGGGGCGTGTCGCCACCGCCACGACGCGCGCGCCGGCGGCGAACTGCTCGTCGAGCACCCGCTGCGCCGAGGGCGGCGGGCTCGCGCAGCGCTCCAGCACGATCTCCGGGGCGCCCTTGACGATCACGCGCGGCGCGGCGCCGGCCTCTGCGACGAGGACGCTCGACAGCCGCCGCTGGTGGTCGAACGGGCGGATCGCGAGCCGCGTGGCGTCCGCGCCGGCCGCCGCGCCGGCGGCGTCCAGCAGCGCGCGGTCGAGCAGCGTGCCGCCGATCGCCCGTCCGTCGGCGACCTTGGCCTCGTTGCACAGCACACCCGCGCGCAGCACCCCGTCGTCGGCGGCGCCCGACAGGCCGAGGGCGGCCGCGAAGGCGATCTCCCCGGTCGTCAGCGTGCCCGTCTTGTCGGTGAACAGCACCTCGATGTTGCCGAGGTCCTCGATGCTCACCAGCCGCTTGACGACGACCGACTGCCGGGCGAGGTTGTGCGCCCCCGAGGACAGGCTGATGGTCACGATCGCCGGGAGCAGCTGCGGCGTCAGGCCGACGGCGATCGCCAGCGCGAACAGGGTCGACTCGAGGATCGAGCGCCCGAGGGCGATGTTGATCACGAGGATCGACGTGGCGAGCAGCGTCGTCACGCGGACCAGGAGCAGCGAGAAGTCGCGCAGCCCGCGCTGGAACGCCGTCTCGGGCTGGCGGTCGCCGAGGCGCAGCGCGATCGCGCCGAACGCCGTCAGCCCGCCGGTCCGGACGACCACCCCGGTGCCCGCGCCGCCCCGGACGACGGTGCCCATGAACGCGCACGGGGGCAGGTCGAGCGGCGAGTCGCGCGCCGCGATGGGCCCCGCCTGCTTGTCCTGCCCGAGCGCCTCCCCGGTCAGCACCGCCTCGTCGCATTCCAGGCCGTCGGCCTCCAGCAGCCGCACGTCGGCCGGCACGACGTCGCCGAGGGAGAGGGACACGACGTCGCCGGGGACGAGGTCGACGACGTCGACGCGCCTCAGGTCCCCGTCCCGTCGCACGAGCGCCATGTGCCGCAGGCGCGCGTGCAGCGCCTCGACCGCCCGCTCGGCGCGGTACTCGTTGAAGAACCCCAGCCCGATGCTGAGCCCCATGATCGCGATGATGATCGTCCCGTCCGTCCCCTCGCCGACGAAGAACGACGTGAGCGCGGCGGCGACGAGCAGGATCAGGAGCGGGTTGCGCAACTGGCGCGCGAGCACGCTGAGCGGGCGCACGCCGTGGGCCAGGAGCGTGTTCCTGCCGACGACGTCGCGCCGGCGCCGGGCCTCGGCGTCGCTCAGCCCGCTCGCCAAGACCTCGAGGCGGTCGAGTACGGCGCCCGGCTGCAGCGTTGCTGCGGTCGCGAGGTCGAGCGCCCCCCAGCCGCTGTCTGCGACCGGGTCGCCGGTGGATGCGGGCGCGTGGCGCACCCGCGGGAGTATGGGGTGCGCCGACGCGGCCGGCCGATCGGCGTGTCATCTCGTAACGTGATGGGACGTTGGACGCCCGCACCGGAGATGCCGCCCCCGCGCACGTGGTCGCCCTGACGGGCGTCTACCACGCCGACGGCTCGCTCGTGGGCGAGCTGCGCTACTGGGTCGGGGCGCGGCTGGGCCGCACCCACTGCGCGCTGTGCGACATCACCCACGGGAGCGTGCGCGAGAAGCAGGCCTGGCGCGCGCGGCGCGAGCGCCTGGGTGCGCCGTTCGATGCCGTCCATCTCGACGAACGCAGCCCGGCCCAGCGCGCGGCCAGCGAGGGGCGGACCCCGTGCGTGCTGGCGCAGACCGCGGACGGCCGGGTCGAGCTGCTCCTGGGCACCGCCGAGCTCGAGGCCTGCGGCGGCGATCCGCAGGCGCTCGCCGACGCGATCCGCGCGGCGCTCGCCGCGCGACCCACCCCAGGATCGGTGTGACACGCTGGTGCGCATGCCTCTCGATCCGCCGATCCAGCAGCTGCTCTCGATGCTCGCCGCCGTGGGCGTCGCGGACATGAGCACCACGACGCCCGCCGAGGCGCGGACCTGGTTTCGCACGTTCACCGTCGACATGCGCCCGCCGGAGAGCGTCGTGCCCGTCGGCGCGGTCGAGGACCTCGAGCTCCCCGGCCCCGCCGGGCCGCTGCCGGCACGCCGCTACCGCCCGCAGGGCGAGGGCCCGCACCCGACGATCGTCTTCTTCCACGGCGGCGGCTTCGTCATCGGCGACGTCGACACGCATGACAACCAGTGCCGCACGCTGTGCCGCGACGTCGGCGCCGTCGTGCTGAGCGTCGGCTACCGTCTCGCGCCCGAGACGCCGTGGCCCGGGCCGGTCGAGGACTGCCTGGCCGCGACCCGCTGGGCGGGCGAGCACCTCGACGAGCTCGGCGGCGACCCGGCGGCCGTCGCTGTGGCCGGCGACAGCGCCGGCGGCAACCTCGCCGCCGTCGTCGCCCAGCGCGTGCGCGACGAGGGCGGCCCCGCGCTCGCGGCGCAGCTGCTGATCTACCCCGGCGTCGACATGGACGACGACGAGGAGCGCTACCCGTCCTACACCGCCAACGGCGAGGGCTACTTCCTCACGGCGGCGGACATGCGCTGGTTCGCCGACAACTACGCCGCCGCCGCGCCCGACCGCCGCGACCCGGGGATCTCACCGCTCTACGGCGACCTGGCAGGCCTGCCGCCGGCAGTCGTCACGACCGCCGAGTACGACCCGCTGCACGACCAGGGCGCCGCCTACGTGCTCGCGCTCGAGGAGGCCGGCGTCCCGGTCGTCCACCTGGACTTCGCTGGTCTCATCCACGGCTACTTCGACATGGCGCGGCTCTCGCCGGCGTGCGCCGAGGCCGTCGGCGCGACCTGCGAGGCGCTGCGCGAGCGCCTCGCCGCGGCCTGATCAGCGGTACTCGGGGTTCGGATGGTCGGGCTCTGAGAGGTCCCACAGCGTCGCGGCGTTGCCGTGCGCGGGAATGCCGCCCGCGTCCTTCAGCGCGCGCGCCTGGTGCAGGACGTTCCAGGCCATGAAGACGGCATTGCGCGTCGTCCAGGCGTTGCGCTCGCCGCCCGCATCGCCGTCGAGGTAGGAGGGCCCAGGGCCGGCCTCGCCGTTCCAGTAGCTGTCGGACTGCGGCGGGATCGTCAGGCCGATGTGCTGGAGCGCGTAGAGGACCTGGGCGCTGACGTGCTTGCCGCCGTCCTCGTTGCCGGTCGTCAGCGCGGCGCCGACCTTGCCGTAGTAGGACCACTGGCCGCGATCGTTGAGCTCGCCCGAGTACGCGTACAGGCGCTCGATCACCAGGCGGGTCAGCGAGCTCTGGTCGCCCAGCCAGATCGGCCCGGCGAGGATGAGGATGTCAGCGGGCTCGACGAGCTCGCGGTAGAGCGCCGGGAAGTCGTCCTGCTCATAGCCGTGGTCGCGCATGTCGGGCCAGACGCCCGGCGGGATCACGTGGTCGGCGGTGCGCACGACGTCGACCCGCACACCGAGGCCCTCCATGATGCCCTTCGGGATCGCCAGCAGGCCGTCGGTGTGGCTGGGCTCGGGCGAGCGCTTCAGGGTCCCGTTGAAGACGACCGCGCGCAGGTCGCCGTAGTCGGTCGGCGCGTCCTGCACCTGCCGGTCGATGAACGTCTGGATGGCCTGCGGGATGGGCACGGATCGTCTCCTCGGTCGCGGCATGCCACGCGGCGCGCCAGCCGATTGGTCATCTCCCGGCCCTCCGCGTTACAGCGGCGGTCATACTCGCCCGCGTGCCCGTGCTGCTGCTCGTCGTCCTGCTGCTCGTCCTCGCGCCCGCGGCGGACGCGGCCGCGGCGACCCCGTCGATCACACGGGCGCCGGTGCGCACGGTGCATGCCGGGCAGGGGACGATCGGCTACCGCGCCGTCGGATCCGGCCCGCCGGTCGTGCTCGTCATGGGCCTGTCCGGGACGATGGACACCTGGCAGCCGTCGTTCGTCGACGCGCTCGCCGCCACCCATCGCGTCATCACATTCGACAACGAGGGCATCCGGCGGTCGACGCTCGGCCAGGGCACGCTGACGATCGCCCGGATGGGCCGCGACGTCGCCTCGCTGATCCGCGCACTGCACCTGCACCGCGCCGACGTGCTGGGCTGGTCGATGGGCGGGATGATCGCCCAGGCCCTCGCGCACGACCACCCCGAGCTCGTCCGGCGCCTCGTGCTGTGCGCGACCGCGCCCGGCGACGGCCGCGCGACGGTGCCCGTGACGTCGATCCAGGAGCAGCTCGGCGCCGGCGACGTCGCCGGGCTGCTGGGCCTCCTCTTCCCGCCGGGCCACGACGCCGTCACGAACGCCTACGTGAAGGGCATCCTGTCGTTCCCGCATGCCCTCACGACGGCGCCGCAGAGCGTCATCACGCTGCAGCTGGGTGCGATCGCGCGCTGGCTGCGCGGCGCCGATCCCGCGGGCCACCCGCTCGGCCGGCTGACGCTGCCGGTGCTGGTCGGCGCGGGCGCGCGCGATCGCCTGCTGCCGGTCGCCAACGCGCGCCACCTCGCGCGGGCGCTGCCGCACGCGCGGCTGCGCGTCTACACGGACGCCGCCCACGGCTTCCTGTTCCAGGATCAGGCCGCGTTCCTCTCGCAGATCCGCGCGTTCCTGCGGCAGCGGCGCCCCGTCGGGCATTGACCTCAGCGCGCCCGCTGTTAGCGTCGGAGCATGCCGATCCCCGCGGTTGACCCGACCAGGCCGAAGAGCGTCGCGACACGGGTTCTCACGCCGCTCTTCCTCAGCCCGTCGGGCAAGTGGACGCTGATGAACGTCTCCAAGCGCGTCGATCCGCCACTGCTGCGACTCACCCGTGGCCGGATCTCGAGCGTCATGGTGCTGGAGCTCGTGCTGCTGACGACGACGGGCGCGAAGTCGGGGGTGCAGCGCACGGTCCCGCTGGTGTACTTCACCGACGGTGACCGGGTGATCCTGATGGCCTCCAACTACGGCGGCACCCGGCACCCCGCCTGGTACCACAACATCAAGGCGACCCCCGAGGTGACGCTGTATGCCGCCGGCTGCACCGGCCGCTTCGTCGCCGAGGAGACGACGGGCGCCGAGCGCGAGCGTCTGTGGGGGCTCGCCAAGCAGCATACGCGCGCGTACGCCCAGTACGAGCAGACCACGCAGGGGCGCGAGGTGCCGGTCGTGGCGCTGTCGCCCGCCGGCTGACCGTGCCCGCCGTCGAGCTGGACGCGCGGCGGGTCAGCGCGCGAGCTCGTCGATCGCCACGCTCACGGCGAGCAGCAGCGCCTCGTCCTGCCCGGGGGCGATCTCGATGCCGTAGGTCTCGCGCACGCGCACCCACTTCTTGGAGACCGTCGCGACGACGTCGCCGTCGCGCTTGATCTCGTACTCGTGGTCGAGGACGTTGCCCTTGGCCTTCATGTCCTCACCGCCCTCCACGTCGATCTCGTACCGGTCGCGGATCCCGACGATGAGCTTCTTGACGGTCGCGAGGTCCTCGCCGTCGCGTTCGATCTTCATCGTGCCGCGCACGTGCAGCTTGCGGTCCTGGATGTGCGCGACCTCGTTGCCCGAGGGGTCCTCGAGGACGAACGTCTTGCGGACGCGCATCGCCTTGCCGTTGACCTTGTAGGCGCGGTCGCCGCCGTCGTCCTCGATCCAGAAGTCGTCGCCGATCGAGAGCAGCTTCTCGCGCATCACGAAGCGCCGTCCCCCGTCGCCGTGCCCGAACAGGCCCATCGTCCTACTCCTTCTCGGCCGCAGCCGCGATCTTGCGGGACACCCATCCGGTGAGCCGCGGTGACAGGCGCTTGAGGCCGTACCCGGCCCACGCCTCCGGAGCCACGGGCGCGACGTCGCGGTCGCGCTCGACGGCCTTCAGGATGTTCACGGCCACGCGCTCGGGCCCGTAGTTGCGGCGCTGGTAGAGCCGGATGAAGCGCTCGCGCGCCGCCGGGTCGTCGGCCGCCCCGCGCGCGCGGCTGTTGCGCGTGATCGGGGTGTTGATGATGCCGGGGCAGATCGCCGTCACGCTGACGCCCGTGTCGTGCAGCTCGTCGCGCAGCGCCTCGCTGAGGCCCAGGACGGCGAACTTCGTCGCCGAGTAGGCGACGAGCGCAGGGTTCGCGAAGTAGCCGGCCATCGAGGAGAGGTTCACGACGTGCCCGCTGCCGCGCGCGACCATCGGCGGGAGGAAGAAGTGGCAGCCGTGGACGACGCCGAGGACGTTGATCGAGACGATCCAGTCCCAGTCCTCGAGCTCGGTGTCCAGGAAACCGGCGGCCAGCCCGACGCCCGCGTTGTTGACGAGCAGGTCGACCGCGCCGATCTGCCCCTCGACCTCGTGCGCGAACGCGCGCATCGCCTCGCGGTCGGCGACGTCGACGTGCCGCGCGAGCACGTTGCGCCCGCGGGCGCGCGCCGCCGCCTCGACCTCGCCCAGGCCGGCGTCGTCGACGTCGCAGATGACGAGGTCCGCGCCGCGCGCGGCGCAGAGCAGGGCCGTCTCGCGCCCGATGCCGCTGCCGGCACCCGTCACGAGCGCGGTGCGGCCGGTGAGGTTCGCGGTCTCCATCGCGCTCACGCCTCCCGTGCGGGGACCCAGCCGGCGGGGAAGGCCCCGGACGGGAAGTCGCCGGCGTAGTCCGGGAACCAGCGGCGCGCCACCTGCTCCGCGGGCCGGCCCTCCAGCAGCGGGCGCAGGTCGCCGAGCGTGAGCAGCACCCGCAGCGTCGCGCCGATCTGCAGGTCGGCCGCCGTCGGGCGCTCGCCGTTCACGATGCCCTCGGCGGCGAGCGCGTCGATGTGGTCGAGCTTGGGCGGCAGGCCGGCGAGGTCCTGGGCCAGGACGACGGCCGAGATCCGGTGGTACCTCCACGAGGCGCGCACGTAGCCGATCGCGAAGTCGGTGCCCGGCGGGTCGAGCGGACCCGCGCCGCCGAAGGTGCCCATCGCCTCGGGGCGGAAGTGCATCGCCCCCCATGGCAGGCGCCGCCCGAGGTCCTGCAGCACGGTGTCGCCCCAGAGCTCCGCCTCACGCACCGCCGCGGCGATCGGCTCCGGGTACAGGGCGGGCTCGGGCGCGAGCTGCTCGAGGCGCTGGAGAATCGCCGTCGAGCCGTGCACCGGCTCCCCGTCGATCAGCAGGCCCGGGACGGTGCGCGTCCCCTCGCCGTACAGCTCCTCGACCGCGGCGTTGTGCGTCCCGGGCCGCAGCTCGACGCGCTCGTAGGCGAGGCCCTTCAGGGCCAGGGCGGCCTCGACCGTCCTGCAGGGGTGCGACGGGGGAAGGACGTGCAGGACGAGTTCGGGGGCGGCCGCGGTGCTCATGGACCGGACCCTACGGCGTCGCGGCGCGGCGGGCGGCGCTCGGCACCACCGGCGCACCGGCGCCGCGCTGGAGCTCGCGAGCGATCGCGGAGTCCAGCGAGGCGTGGACCTCGCGCTGCATCCGCAGCGGACGCAGCGTGTGGGTGTCCGGCGTCGCGGCGATCAGGTCGATCTCGAGATCGGGCCAGCGGCCCAGGCGGGTGAGGCGCCCGTCGCGCTCGAACTGCTGGTACAGCGGCTCGTCACCGGTGAAGCACACCAGCGCGCTCTTGCCGGTGTCGCGCAGCTGATCGAACGCGCGATCGAGGTGCCGGGCGCGCGCGCGCTCCCACGGACGCACCAGGAACAGCAGCAGGCGGCGGATCGCCGCGCGCAGCGCAACGCTCGAGCGGCTCGGAGCGGCGCGGGCGGCGCCCCGGCCGTCATGAGCACTGTGGAGCGCGCGCAGCCGGCCCATCAGTGCGACCGTGATGGCCCATCGGTCCCACATGAGGGCACGCGGGTTGATCATCAGGGCTCCCGTCACGCGCTCGTCCCGGAGCGCGCCGTGGAGGGACCAGTGGGCGCCCGAGCACAGCCCGCCGAGCACGAAGCGGGGGCCCAGCCCGCGCGTCTGGAGGACGTCGAGCGCCGCGCGAGCCTCGTCGACGAACTCCGGGACGTAGAACGACGCGTCGTCCGACCACGCGTCCGACGGCCCGTCGGACTCGCCGATCCCGCCGATGTCCAGCCGCAGGACCGGGACGCCGCGCGCGGCCCAGCGGCGCGCGATCTCGACCCACATGCGGTTGGGCCCGATGTGGGTGATCGCACCTGCGTTGAGCAGGACGACGCACACGGTCGCCTGCGGTCCCGCCGGCTCCGCGAGGACGCCGAAGAGGCTGCCGAACGGCTGCTCGACCAGGACCGGCGTCTCGCGGACGCCGGCGCCGGCGACGGTCAGCTCGAGCGTCCGCAGCTCCGGCGGAGGATCGCCGGCAGGCACGGATCGGCGATCCGCTGCGCGGAAGTCCCCGAGCAGCCACGACGCGACCGTGTCGAACACGACGAGCGGCGGACGCGCGTCGTGCGGCTCGCTCATCATCGCGCCGAAGCCCGGGCCGTCGGCGACTCTGACGTCGGTCCCCAGGCGCTCGAGGGCCGGCCGCAGGCTCGGATCGACCTGCATGCCCTCGCGGCCCAGGAGCAGGGCGCGGGACGGGCTCCGCACGCTGGTCTCGAGATCGAGCGCGTCGAGCGCGGCGACCGTGCCGGCGCTGAGCAGGTGACCGGCGACGACCAGCGCGCCGTCGGGCAGCGGATCGTCGCCCTGGGGGAGCTCGCTCGCCTGGAGGCGCGAGAACGCGCGCAGCTCGCGCGTCAGCGTCCGCCCACGCGCCGGAACGCCCCAGAGGACCAGTTCGTCGATCGGGGCTCCGGCGTCGAGCGCCCGCGCGGCGATCAGCCCGCCGAGCCCGATGCCGACGGCCACGATCGTGGGACAGCCGCTCGCGGCCCGCAGCCACGCCGCGGCCGAGGTGGTCGCTCCGATCCAGGCCGCCACCAGGTCGGGGTCCTCGGGCGTCCCGGCGCTGTCCCCCGTGCCCGGGAGGTCGAAGCGCAGCGTGGAATGGCCGTCCGCGGCGAGCCGCTCGCTCCAGGCACGCCTGCTGCGCGCCGAGCAGATCTCCTCCCAGCCGAACGGGGGGCACAGCAGGACGGCCCGCTCCCGCACGTGCCCGGTCGCCGGATGGAGCACCGCGAACACCGGCGTCGGGTCGGCGGCGAGATAGAGCGGTCGCATCGCCTCGATGCCGCTCATGCGCGCCCCCCGCGGATCCCGACGCGCCCGCGAAGGTTGACGGCGCCGAGCTGTGCCCGCCGCAGCGTCGCCCCCGGGTGGCGCGCTGTGAGCAGGATCGACCGCATGCCGCCCGGTTCGACCGTGAACGCGTCATCGGAGACGTCGAACCCGGGGGCGTCGACCTGCACGCCATATGCCAGCCGGCGGCTGCGGACCTCGATCGCCAGGGTGCTCTCGTCGAGCACCGAGGCCGTGGCCCGCAGGCCCAGCTCCTCGGCCGTGAGCCGCCGCGTGGGACGGTCGCCCGGGAATCGGAAGGCCTGTCCGAGCACCTCCCGACCATCCGCGTCCCCGCGCTCCAGGGTCACGGCGATCACGTCGTGCGCCGGGGGGCCGAAGCGATAGGTCCACCCGATGTCGGCGAAGTGACCCAGCAGCGCCTCCGCGTCGCGCGTGAGCACGCTGTGGGCGCCCAGTTCGACAGGCTCCTGCGCGCTGTCCACGGCGTGCTCGTCCCGGTAGAGCGTCACGCGCAGCTGCGCACGGAGTGCCTCGGAGCCATCGTTGGCCAGGTGGATCGCGACACCGTTCAGGCCTTCATCGGTCGTCCAGACCGCAACGGGCGCGAGCGCGCGCCGCAGGTGGTGGTAGACAGTCTTCGGGCGG
>Ga0208851_1000053_pt1 | contig 47880 bp, 47 predicted proteins | sample NGESurshal092012_FD_184481 | JGI IMG/M metagenome (GOLD analysis project Ga0208851, IMG submission 184481) | Arctic peat soil microbial communities from Barrow, Alaska - NGEE Surface sample 415-2 shallow-092012 (SPAdes) | ecosystem: Environmental > Terrestrial > Soil > Wetlands > Peat ... | reverse complement strand
CGGAAGAGGAACGTCTTGAAGCGCGCGGTGGGCCGGTAGCGGCTGGCATGTCGATACAGCTTCACGAAGATGTCCTGGGTCAGCTCCTCGGCCTTCCCTGCGTCCTGGACGAAGCGATGGGCGAAGCGCGCGACGGACCGGTGGTGCCGGTCGTACAGCGTGGCGAACGCGGCGGTGTCTCCGGCCGCCACCCGCCGCATCAGTGCCGCGTCCTGGTCCGCCGGTTCGTCCACGGGCACTGGATGTGAACACGGGGCGACCCCTGGCAGTTGCGGGGAGCCCTGTCTCGTGGCCGCGCCATGGACCCCCTGGTATGGAGGAAGCACCCGTGGAACGACACCAGGAGACACGCATCGCCGCCGCGACAGCCAGCGAGCTGGATGCGCTGTTGCCCCAGGACCCGCTCGATCGCGCACTGGCCTCCGCCCGCGCCCCTGGGGCCGATGGCGTCGCGCGGCGCGCCGTGCTCGACCGGCTCGCCACGCTGGACCTCGGGGATCCACGGGCGACCGCGGACCGGCTGCAGCAGCTGCTCGCGTCGGAGGCGCTCGGAAGCCTCCGGGGCACCGACGGCACCTCGGCGCGGGCGGTCGCGGTCGAGCGTCTGCTCGGGCTGGGCTACCCCTACGCGCTCGAGGTCTCGCCCGAGGATCTCGCCCACTGGCGGCAGGAGCGCCCTTCCGGGGCGAGCGACGGGCGCGGCCTCGCGGTGCTGGTGATGACGGTGGCGGTGTGCCTGGCGCTGTGGGGGGTGTCGGATCCGCCGAGCGGGATCGGTCTCGTGTCCGTGCTGGCGCTGGAAGGCGTGACGGTGGCCGGGGCGGTGCGGCGGTCGCTCCGGGGCTGGGCCCGCAAGGCGGTGTTCGCGCTCGGGGTGCTCGCCTGCGCGCTCGGCCTCCGGTACGGGGTTGGGACCCTGCTTCCCGGCATCGCCGGGCTGGTGACCGCGCGCTTCATCTGGCCCCGCGGTGTCAGGGGGGTCGACTAGGAGATCTCCATCGGCAATACTGAAACAGCGTTCAGTCCACCCGTGCGAGGTCCAGGGGCTCCATGTCGGTGAATCCAGAGAAGGAAAAGGCGATCGAGCTGGCCATGGGCGCAGTGGAGCGCCAGTTCGGCAAGGGCTCCATCATGCGGCTCGGCAAGGACGAGCCGCTCGTCCGGGACATCCAGGTCATCTCCACCGGCTCCATCTCGCTCGACATCGCGCTCGGAGTGGGCGGGGTGCCGCGCGGCCGCATCGTGGAGATCTACGGCCCGGAGTCCTCAGGCAAGACGACGCTCTCGCTCCACGTCGTGGCCGAGGCCCAGAAGAAGGGCGGCATCTGCGGCTACATCGACGCCGAGCACGCCATGGACGTGGGCTACGCGCGCAAGCTCGGGGTGCGCACCGACGATCTGCTCCTCTCCCAGCCGGACACCGGCGAGCAGGGGCTGGAGATCGCCGAGATGCTGGTCCGCTCGGGCGCCATCGACGTGCTGGTGGTGGACTCGGTGGCGGCGCTCGTCCCCAAGGCAGAGCTCGAGGGCGAGATGGGCGACGCGCACATGGGAGTGCAGGCGCGGCTCATGAGCCAGGCGCTCCGCAAGCTCACCGGCACCATCTCCAAGAGCCAGACCTGCGTCATCTTCATCAACCAGATCCGCATGAAGATCGGCGTGATGTTCGGCAACCCCGAGACGACCACCGGCGGCAACGCGCTGAAGTTCTACGCCAGCCAGCGGCTCGACATCCGCCGCATCGGGGCCATCAAGAACGGGGAGCAGGTGGTGGGGAATCGGACCCGGGTGAAGGTCGTGAAGAACAAGATGGCCCCGCCGTTCAAGGAGGTCGAGTTCGACATCATGTATGGCGTCGGCATCTCCCGCGAGGGAGACCTCCTCGACCTCGCCGCCGCCGACAACATCGTGGAGAAGAGCGGCGCCTGGTACGCCTACGCGGGCGAGCGCATCGGCCAGGGCCGGGAGAACGCCAAGGACTACCTGCGTGACCACCCGGAGATCGCGGCGGCCGTCGAGCGCAAGGTCCTCGAGAAGTACGGCGTCCTGAAGCCGCCCTCGCCGGTGCAGGCGGTGCCGGACGAGGCGGACGAGAAGCGGGCACGGGTCAAGGCAGTCAAGTGACACTTCCGGCGTCGCTGACCCGTGCGGCGCGCCCGCCCTCCGTCGTGTTAGAGGAACGGCTGACGAGGGGCGGGCGCAGGCCTCATGGGTTTCGGTCAGTCCGGCTGGTTCACGGCGCTCCTCGAACAGGAGCTGGCGGAGCATCAGCCACTGGTGGATGCGCGCGCTCCGGGTAGCCCCCGTGCCCGCGCCCGTGCCCACGTCCGGATGGTCCAGCAGGACAGCGGGCTCCTCTACGGAACGCCGGAGCACGTCGCTGCGTCCGAGGGGATGACCCGGGAGGAGCAGCTGTCCCTCGCCGTGCTCCGGACGCTGGTCCGGCTCGCGCTGGACCTCGCGGACATCTCCGGGCTCGGGCCCGAGCGCCGGGTGGAGCGCCTCACCATCCTCTTCTCGGTGTGGAGCGGACATCTGCGCCTGGCCGAGACGCTGCAGACGACGCTGCGGCGCACCGGAGCGCTGCCGCGGCGAAGCGTACGGCGCCTGGAGACGCTGCTCGAGGATCGCGCGATGTCGCTCGGGGCGGACCCGCTCTACGGGCTCCTCCTCCACAACGGCGCGGCGTACGTGGACGCGCAGCTCTTCGCCCACCTCGCGCTGGCGGCCTGGCTGCACAAGGCGCTGGGACTGCAGCGGGCCCGGCGCCGGCTGGCGGTGGCGGCGCGTCAGAAGGCGCTCCTGGTCGAGGTGCTCACCGCGCTCGCCTGTGCCGAGCGGCCGCCCACGCCCGCGGCGCGACGGGCGATCCTCCGCCAGGTGGACTCGCTCGGTCTCCCGGCTCCGGTCGGCCCGGCGCTCCGGGCCCGGGTGAAGGAGGTCTTCCGCGAGCAGCCGGACCTGAACGTGCTCGTGCGCCCGGTACGGAGCCTGCCGCTCCGCCGCTTCATCCTGCAGCAGACGGTGCTCGCCTCGATGGTGGAGGGCCGTCGCTCGCCCGCCGAGCTCGCCTTCCTCCGGGCCCTGGCGCGGGCGCTGCGGATCGACCCCGAGGCGCTCCGGAGCATCGAGGGCGAGGTGGCGGAGTTCTACGCCGAGAACCGCTCGGTGCTCGACGTCTTCACCGTGCGCGAGAACGCGGCGTCTCTGGGGGACGAGTGGGTGAGCAGCATGCAGCGCACGCTCGACGAGGGCGCCCGGGCGCTGGTGGTCGAGGCGCGGATGATGGGCGAGCTCTCGGTGTTCCTGGGGAAGCTCGCCATCGGGCAGACGCTCACCCCGGCCGAGCGGCGCAGGATGCGCCTCGAGCTCATCGACCTGGCCAAGGCCATCCCGGCGCTGGCGGCCTTCGCCGCTCCCGGGGGGCTCCTGCTCCTCGCGGCGCTGGCCAAGGTGCTGCCCTTCAGCATCCTCCCGAGCGCGTTCCAGGGACCGAGGCGCCCGGCGCTGCCCGCCGAGGTCGCCCCGAGCGAGCCTGCGGTCAGGCTTGCTCACCCCGGCGACGCACCTCCACGATGAGCCGGCGGAGCTGCTCGAGGGTCGTCGCGTAGTCCTGCCGGCCGCGGTCCGCCCCGACCTGCTGCTCGAGCTTGGGCACCATGGGCATGAGGAGCCGGGCGGCGGCGACATCGCCCTGGACCAGCCACATCAGGGCCTGGAGCACGGCGGCGCGGGTCTCGGCCTCCTTGACGGTCAGGTTGTCGGCGAGCTTCGAAACCACCTCCGACTTCCCGAGCCGCCCCAGCTCCAGAGCCGCCCGCTGCCGAACGGGTCCCTCGGCATCTCCGAGCTTCCCCGTCCAGCAGCCCACGTCGGCCTTGCACTGGGCCCCGGCGCGGAGTGGCGCCTGGAAGGCCTTCACCGTCTTCAGGCGGTTGGCGGCAACCTCGTCCACGGGGAGGTTGCAGCCGTAGCGCTTGCAGTCGGCGGCGGTGAGCTTCGGCTCGTCCGCGGCGATGCGCTCCATGGTCGGGAGGTCGCGCTCATCCCCGAGCATGCCCAGCGCGCCGATGGCGTACTGCCGGGCATCCCACGGCCCATGGCCAGCGGAGCGCTGCAGCGCGGGGAGCGCCTCGCGGCCGCCCACCAGCACCAGCGCCCGGGCGTACTCGGCGCGGGCGAGCGGCTCGGGCTCCTCGAGCATGCCTTCCAGCGCCTTGCGCCCCTCGGCGGAGCGCATCTTCCCCAGCGTGCTCGCCGCGGCCATGCGAGCGTAGAGCGTCTGTTCGGGGGCGGCGGTCTTGAACCCGAGCTGCCTGATGAGCGCGGGTTCGGCGGAGGTGGCCCGGAAGTCGCCGAGCGACTCGGCGGTGCGCACCAGCACCACCGCCTCGGCCACCTCGTTGGAGCGGGCCCAGGCAGAGAGGTCCCGGTCCTTGCCCTCGAGCACGCGGGTGAGCGCGTCGGCCGCGGGCTTGCCGATCTCGAAGAGCGAGAAGCTGGCCTCCTGGGCGAACACGGTGTTGCCCCGCTGCTTGAACATGGCCTTGAGCAAGGTGGGGATGGCGCGCGGGTCGCCGATCTCCCCGAGGGCGACGATGGCGCGGCGGTTCACTGCCGGGGGGCTCCGGTCGTCGAGCGCCAGCTCCGCGAGCGTGGGCACCGCCGTCTGGGCGCGGAGCTCGCCCAGCGCACCGATGGCGTCCTGGCGGACGTAGTCGTCCCTGCTGCGGAGCAGGGACATGAGGGCTGGCGCGGCGCGCGGATCCTTGATGTCGCCGAGCGCCTGGGCGATGGCGGCGTTCATTCGCGAGGTCGCGCCGTCCGCGGTGTTCACGTCCAGGGCTGCGGCGAGCGGCTCCACGCTCGAGGGGTCCTTCAGCTCTCCGAGCGCCCGGGCGACGACCGCGCGGGTCTCGGGGCTCTTCTCGCTCGCGAGGCGCGCGTTCAGCATCGGGGCGAACCGCTTGTCCAGCCGTTTGCTCGAGCGCAGGGTCTCGAGCACGCGGACCTTCTCGCTCGGCCGCTGGGCCGCATCGAGCTGGTCCTCCCAGTAGGCGGGTGTGCTCGGATCCTTGCTGCAACCGGCGGCGAGGAGGCCCAAGGAGAGCGCCAGTGCATGCCGCAGCGTCCGTCCCATCCGTCCCCTCCCGGGGCAGTCCTGACCGCTCACGCTTTTACGCCATCCGGCCGACCGCTTCCATTCCGGCGAACATCCTCGTGGACGCGGGCGAGGGTAGAGTGTCGCCTGGACCCTCCGTGAGCCCCGAGGCCTACACCCGCCGCCAGGTCCTCGTGGACCGCCGCTTCCAGCTCAAGTACGCAGTCGGGCTTGCGGTGGGCGGAGCTTCGCTCTGTGCCGCCTTCGGCGCGGCGGTCTGGCTCGCGCTGCACCAGGCACGGGAGACGCTCGGCCCCGAGTCGCAGGCCACCCTGCAGGGAACCGAGACGACGGTCCTGGTCCTCACCGCGTTCATGGCCCTGGTCATGTCAGGCGTGCTCTCTCTGGTGGGGCTGCTGGTCACGCACCGGGTCGCCGGCCCGATGCGCGTGCTCCGGACCCAGCTCAAGCGGCTCGCCGAGGGCAGCTTCCCCCGCTGGCGGCCGCTGCGGAGCCACGACGAGCTGAGGGACATCTTCGGAGAGTTCCACGCCACGGTGGACGCGCTCCGGCGGCGCGAGCACGAGGAGCTCTCGGCGCTCGAGTCGGCGCTGGCCACGGGCGCCGGGCCGGAGGCCCGTGTCACGCTGAGCGCGCTCGCGGCCGACAAGCGCGCCCGCCTCGACGGATCCGGCGATGGCTGAGCAGGTGCCTCGCCTCGCCTTCTTCGGGACGCCCCTCTTCGCCGTCCCCGCGCTCCGGGCCTGCCAGGCAGTGGGCACGGTGCTGGCAGTGGTGACCCAGCCCGACCGGCCTCGCGGCCGTGGGCAGCAGACCTCTCCCTCGGCGGTGAAGGTCGAGGCCGAGCGTGCAGGGATTCCCGTGCTTCAGCCGGCGCGGCTCAAGGGCACCGACTTCGGCGAACGACTCGCTGCGCTCCAGCTCGACGTGGCGGTGGTGGCGGCGTACGGGCGCATCCTCCCGATGGACGTGCTCTCCGCGCCCCGGCTGGGCTGCCTCAACGTGCACGCGTCGCTGCTCCCCCGGTGGCGGGGCGCCGCGCCCATCCAGTGGGCCGTCGCCTCGGGGGACCGCGAGACCGGGGTCTGCCTGATGCAGATGGAGGCCGGGCTGGACACCGGCCCCGTGCTGGCCGAGCGGCGGACGCCCATCCTGCCCGGAGACAGCTCGGAGACGCTTCACGTGCGGCTGTCCGAGCTCGGTGGGGCGCTGCTCCGGGACGAGCTGCCGCGCTACCTCTCCGGCGAGCTGATGCCCCGCCCGCAACCGGCGGAGGGCGTGACCATCGCCCGGCTGGTGGAGAAGGAGGACGGACGTCTGGACTGGAGCCGCCCGGCGGTCGAGCTGGAGCGGCGAGTGCGCGCCTTCGTGCCCTGGCCAGGCGGGTGGACCCAGCTGGGCGTCCAGCTCCTCAAGGTGTGGCGCGCCGAGGTGGTGGACGGCAGCGGGGCGCCGGGGACGCTGCTCGCCGCGCACGGCGTGCTCGACGTCGCGTGCGGCACGGGTGCGCTCCGTCTGCTCGAGGTGCAGCCGGAGGGCAAGCGGCGGATGAGCGGCGCCGAGTTTCTGAGCGGACACCGCCTCGCGGAGGGCGAGCGTCCGTTCGGAGGAGGCGTGTGATGAACGTGCTGGTGCTTCACGGCCCGACGCTCCAGTTTCTCGGCCATCGCGCGGGAGACGCGGCGGGGAACACGCTGGCCGAGGTGGACCGGCGACTCGCCGAGAGGGCTCACGCGCTCGGCCACGTGCTGCGTACCGTGCAGAGCAACCACGAGGGCGCGCTGGTGGATGCGCTCTGGGAGCAGCGCAGCTGGGCCGAGGGCGTGGTCCTCAACCCCGGGCCGCTGGCCCTCGGGTCTCACGTGCTGCGGGCGGCGGTGTCCGCGTCCCGGATGCCGGTGGTGGAGGTCCTCCTGGCGCCGGCGAAGGGCCGGTCCGCAACGCAGCGGCGCTCTCTGCTCCGGGAGGTCTGCGCGGCACAGGTCGCCGGCACTGGCGCCGAGGCCTACCTCGAGGCGCTCGAGCGCCTGTCGCGCGACCGGAGCCGCGCCTCGGCTGCCCGGGCGACGAAGACGCTCGGCCGGGCATCGGGGCCGAGCGCCGCCCCGCGCGAAGGAGCCGGCGAGCCTGCAGCGCGTACACGGGCCGACGTCCCGGCACGCCCCTCGGGCAAGTCCCTGGGCGCCGAGGTTCCGGGCCCTGCGGCGCGCGGCAAGACGCTCGGCGCCGGTCGCGGCGAGGCCCCAGGTCGGCGCGCGGATGGACGCCTCGCGCCCGGGGAGGTGACGCGGTCCGCGCCGGCCGCGCCCGCGCCGCTGGTGGCCGGAGGGAAGACGCTCGGCCGCGGCGCCGTGCCCGCGCCGGCGCCGACGCGGCGACCGGGGGCCGGGCTCACCCGGGCGGAGGTGCGGGCGCACATCGCGGACCGGCTCGCCGGCCGGCTGACTCAGGCCGGGCTCGCCACCTGGGCCCGGGGTGAGTGGGTGGCCCTGCAGCGTGGCGCAGCGGTGGAGGCGGGCCAGCGGGACCAGCTCGAGGAGGTGCTCCAGGCGCTCTTCCTCGCGGTGCAGCCGCGCTCGGCCCTGAGCGATTCGCAGCTCGTGGACTGGATGGCGGCGCTGGAATGAACGCCCGCGCGGTGGCCATCGACGTGCTGGCTCGCGTCGAGGCGACCGATGCGTACCTGAATCTCGTCCTGGGCCAGCGGCTGGCGGAGACGCCGCTGCCGGACCCGCGGGACGCAGCGCTGGTGACCGAGCTCTGCTACGGGGCCACGCGGCGGCGGCTCGGTCTGGACCGGGTCATCGGCAGCTTCTCGGACCGCAAGCTGCACGCGCTCGAGGACCGGGTGCTGGCCGCGCTCCGGGTGGGCGCCTACCAGATCTTCCACTCCCGGGTGCCGCGCCGGGCGGCGGTGTCCGAGACCGTCGAGGGGCTCAAGCAGATCGGCCTGTCGCGGGCGGCGGGCTTCGTGAACGCCGTTCTCCGGAAGGTGGCGACGCTGGAGTCGCTCCCGCTTCCGCCCGAATCGGAGGTCGCCGAGCACCTCGCGGTGCGTGAGAGCCACCCCCGCTGGCTGGTGGAGCGCTGGCTCCGGCGGCACGGAAGGGCCACCACCGAGGCGATGCTCGTCGCGAACAACGAGCCACCGGCGGTGACCGTCCGGACCAACTCACGCGCGGGGACCCGCGAAGGGCTGGCGGCGCTCTTCGAGGAGGCGGGCCTCGCCGCGACGCCCACGGCCCGCTCGCCGGTCGGCCTGCGCCTGTCCTCGCCCGGCGCCGTGGACGGCCTCGTGGGGTATCCGGAGGGGCTCTTCCAGGTACAGGACGAGGCCGCGCAGCTGGTGGGCCTCTACGCCGCCATCCCCGAGGGAACGCGAGTGCTCGACGCGTGCGCCGCCCCGGGCGGCAAGGCGTGTCACCTCGCCGAGAGCCACCGCGTGCTCGCGGTCGACCTCTATCCGGCGAAGCTGGAGAAGATTCGCGCAGAGGCCCGCCGGCTCCGCCTCGAGGATGCCATCGAGGTGCTGGCGCACGACGCGACCGAGCCGTTCCCGCCGTCGATCGGCGAGGTGGACGCGGTGCTGCTCGACGCGCCGTGCACCGGGCTGGGCACGCTGCGGCGGCATCCGGAGCTGCGCTGGCGTCGGCAGGAGGAAGACGTGGCGCGGCTTGCCACGCTGCAGCGGCGCATCCTCGAGCGCTGCCAGGAGGTGGCGCCGCCCGGAGGTCTGCTCGTCTACGCAGTGTGCAGCACCGAGCCGGAGGAGGGGCAGGACCAGATCGATCTGTTTCTGCGGAGCCACCCCGACTTCACGCTGGAGACGCCGCCGGTGGCCGAGCGGCTCGGCTGGCCCCTGGTCCAGGGAGCGCTGCGCACCCTTCCGGGACCGGACGGAATGGACGGCTTTTTCGCCGCCCGGCTCCGCCGTCTGGCGTAGTCTCCGCGCGCTCTTTCAAGGAGAACCCCATGCCACGCGCGCTCGTCGCAGCGCTCTGCCTCACTGCCGCCCCCGTGCTCGCCTTCGAGGGCGTCATCGACACGAAGATGACCGCCGCCGCCGGGGAGATCGGCGGAAAGCCGACCTCGGTCAGCGGGATTGGGAAGATCTCCATCAAGGGGCTGAACACCCGGATGGACCAGGAGATGAACATGCCCGGGGTCGCGGGCCCGATGAAGCAGACGGTCATCCACCGGGCCGACGAGCCGAACGTCACCTACATCCTGCATGACGCCAGCAAGACCTTCACCAAGCTCACCGAGGCCAAGGACGACGGGAAGGACGCCAGCGCGGGCTGGTCGGTGAAGAAGATCGGCAAGGACAGCGTGGCCGGCCGGTCCACCGAGCATGTCCAGGTGATGCACGAGGGCAAGGATCCGATGGACGTGTGGATCGACACCGCCCTGGTCTCGGCCGGAGATCTGGAAAAGGCGTTCGCCGCGGGCGATCGGCGCCAGGGTGGCTGGTGGCCGGCGCTGAAGAAGGCGGGCGTGGCCGGCATCCCGCTGAAGGTGATCGCGAGGACCGAGCGCGATGGGGGCGTGACCTGGGAGGCCACGTCGGTGAAGGCGCAGTCGGTCGCGGACTCCGCGTTCAAGATTCCGGCGGACTTCACCGAGAGCAAGGGCGGCATGGGCATGGGCGGCGGCTCGATGACCCCGGAGCAGCAGCAGCAGATGCGCGAGCAGATGATGCAGAAGCTGACGCCCGAGCAGCGCAAGCAGGTGGAGCAGATGATGAAGCAGCGCCAGGGCGGCGGGCAGTAGCCACCGCGGGGGGGGCGGCTACTCGTCCGTGGAGGCGGCGCCCTTGAATGCGTCGAGCACGGCCTGCGAGGCGCGGTCGAGGTACTTGCCCTTGCGGACCAGGAGTCCGATGGGGCGGGCGAAGTTGCCCTCGGCGAAGGGGCGCGCCACCAGCGTGCCCTGCGTGACCTCGTGCTGGACCGTGGCGGACGGGAGCACCGAGATGCCGACCCCCATCTCCACTGCTCGCTTGATGGTCTCGACGTTGTCCATCTCCATCACCGGCTCGAGTTCCACCCCTTTCTCCCGGAGGAGCCGATCCAGCGCCTTCCGGGTGGGCGCCTCGCGATCGAAGGCGATGAACGGGGTGTCGGCGAGCGCGGTGAGGGAGATCTTCCCCTTGCCGGCCAGGGGGTGGCTCGGCGCGCAGACGACGGTGAGCTTGTCGTCCCGGAAGGGGATGACGTCCACCCCGGCGCGGGGCTGCGGGTAGGCGACCACGCCGATCTCGGCGGCGCCGAGGATGACGTCGTCGTAGACCTGATCGCTGCGGCGATAGATGAGCCGCATGTTCACCTTGGGGTGCGTCGTGAGCAGCCCCTTCTGGATGCTCTGCAACTCGTGGAGGCCCACCGAGTAGATGGTGGAGACGGTGCAGGTGCCGGCGATCTCGCTCGACTGCTCGCGGATCTCCTGCTCCACCTCGCCGAAGCGGGCGAGGATCTCCTTGCACCCGCGGAAGAGCCGCTCACCCGCCGGAGTCGGGGTGACCTGCCGGGCGCTGCGGCTGAGCAGCTTCTGCTCGTAGCGGTTCTCCAGCGCGCGGATCTGCTGGCTCACCGCCGACTGGGTCACGTGGTTCAGCTGTGCGGCGCGCGAGAAGGAGCCGGTCTCGACGACGTCGCAGAACATCTTGAGCGACTCGAGTTGCATGAGAGAGCCTCATGTGAAGGACGGGCGGTATTAGCGTCGGTGGGGCGTGCACGCAACTCATCTAAGAACCCGCTCAGGCCGCCTCACCACAATCCACGGGAAGTGCGGCTCCGGTGAGACCCGCTGCTGCAGGCGATGAGAGATACAGGACGAGCGCGGCGACCTCGTCGGGCTGGACCGGCCGCCCCATGGGGTTGCTGGCCAGAACGGCGTCCCGGGCCTGCTCGGGGCTGCGGCCGGTCCGGTGCACCACCGCCTCGAGCGCGCGGGTGAACATGTCGGTCTCGGTCCAGCCGGGGCAGATGGCGTTCACGGTGACCGCCTTCTTGCCCCACTCGATGGCCAGGGCCCGGGTCATCCCGAGCAGCGCGTGCTTGCTGGCGCAGTACGCGGACGTGTACCGGATGCCGCGCAGCGCGGCGATGGAGCCGATGTTGATGACCCGGCCGCCGCCGGCCTCCGCCATGCGCGGGATGAGTGCGCGGCAAAGCAGGTACGGCGCCACGGTGTTGACCTGCAGGACTCTCCGGAGGTCCTCGGGGGTCGTCCTGTGCAGCGGCGCCGAGACGGTGATGCCGGCGTTGTTCACCAGCACTCCCGGGACGGGGTCGGCGTCGGCGAGCGCCTGGGCCGCCCCCTCGAGCTGTGCCGGGTCCGAGAGGTCGCAGGCCATGGCCTTGAGGAGGTCGGAGAGTGGGCCCGCCTCCTGGCGGAGGGACTCGAGGCTCTCGGCGGTGCGGGCCAGCGCCACCACTGGCCAGCCGGCGCGGAGGAAGGCGAGGGCGATGCTCTTGCCGATGCCCCGGTTGGCGCCGGTCACCACGGCGCCTCTGGATTGAAGGTCGCTCATCGTGGGGCGGCACCCTAGCCGGAGCGGCACTCGGTCCGGGAGCGTGGCAGAGTCCACGCCGCACGATGGTGCCGAGCGACGAACGAAGGCGGGTCCGGATCGCCGAGGTCATGGGCAGGATGGTGCCGGGGTGAAGACGCTGGCGCTGCTGAGCTCGGGTGGGGACAGCCCGGGGATGAACGCGGCGCTCCGGGCGGCGGCGAAGACCTGCGCGGCGCGAGGCGTGCGGCTGCTCGGGGTGCGCGACGGCTACGAGGGGCTCATCGACGGGCGGATGGTGGAGGTGGTCCCCGGGCCGTGCCCGCTGCTCGGCGAGAGCGGCCTCGACGTCCTCGGGAGCCAGGGCGGCACGGTCCTGGGCTCGGCGCGCAGCGCGCGCTTTCGCGAGGCGGCCGGACGGGCGCGGGCGGCCGACGCGCTCCGCTCTGCCGGTGTGGAAGGCCTCATCGTCGTCGGCGGCAACGGCTCGCTCACCGGCGCGCACGCGCTCGCCCGTGAGCACGGCCTCCGGGTGATGGGCATCCCGGCCTCCATCGACAACGACATCGGCTGCACGGCGCTGGCGATCGGGACCGACACCGCGCTCAACACCATCGTCGAGGCGTGCGACCACGTGGACGACACCGCCCGGGCGCACCACCGCGCGTTCGTCATCGAGGTGATGGGTCGGGCGTGCGGGTATCTGGCGATGGCGTCCGCCGTCGCGGTCGGGGCGGATGCGGTGCTCTTCCGGGAGCAGAACCGCGACGAGGACGCGCTCGTCCGTGCGGTGGCGGGGGTCATCCAGGAGTGCTTCACCCGCGGGAAGCGCCGCGTCCTTGTCATCAAGGCCGAGGGCGTGGAGATTCCGTGCACACGGCTCGTTCGACGGGTGGAGGAGCAGCTCGGGCAGGTGGAGGTCCGAGCGGTCGTCCTCGGACACGTCGTCCGCGGCGGGCATCCGAGCTTTCTCGACCGGATGGTCTCGGCGCGCCTCGCCTTCGCGGCGGTGATCGGGCTCCTCGAGGGCGCGACGGACGAGATGGTGGCCTGGAACGCGCCGCTTCCGGGCGGGGTAGCCACCCCCGACGGCTCGGTGAAGCGCTTCCCGCTGGAGCGCGTCCTGCAGGAGACGGCGGCGCTCGAGGACGGGTCGAGCCCGGTGATGGCGCGGCGCCTCCAGCTGTTGCAGCAGGTCGAGGGCGTGCTGCCGCTCTAGGTCACGGCGGCGGAGGAGGAGGGGACGTGGAGCGGACCGGGGTCGAGGCGCTGTACCGGCTGGACGACATGCTCTCCGCGGAGGAGCGCGCCGTCCGTGACGCCCTGGCCCGGGTGGTGGACGCCGAGGTGCTCCCGGTCATCGGGCGGCACTTCCGCGAGGGGACCTTCCCGGCGCAGCTCATCCCGCGGCTCGGCGAGCTGGGCGTCCTGGGCGCGAACCTCTCCGGATACGGGTGCGCGGGAGTGAGCAACGTCGCGTACGGGCTCGGGCTGCAGGAGCTCGAGCGCGGCGACTCGGGGCTCCGCAGCTTCGCCTCGGTGCAGGGCTCGCTGGTGATGTATCCGATCCACGCGTGGGGCTCGGAGGAGCAGAAGCAGCGCTTCCTGCCGGCGATGGCTCGGGGGACGTCCATCGGGTGCTTCGGGCTGACCGAGCCGGAGGCGGGCTCGGACCCGGCGAGTCTCCGGACGCGGGCGGTGCGTGACGGGGACGGGTGGGTGCTCGACGGGAGCAAGGCGTGGATCACCAACGGCACGGTGGCCGACCTGGCGGTGGTCTGGGCCAAGACGGGTGATGGCCCCGAGTCGGTCCGCGGCTTTCTCGTCGAGAAGGGCATGCCGGGATTCGTGGCGCGCGAGATTCCCGGAAAGCTCTCGCTCCGAGCGTCGTGGACCGCGGAGCTGTCGTTCACCGAGGTGCGCGTCCCGGACCGAAACGTGCTCCCGGGTGTCCAGGGGCTCCGTGGCCCTCTCGGCTGCCTGAACAACGCGCGGGCGGGGATCGCCTTCGCGGTCACGGGCGCGGCCATCGCCTGCTTCGAGGCGGCGCGGTCCTACGCGGTCCAGCGGCGGCAGTTCGATCGGGCGATCGGGTCGTTCCAGCTCACGCAGGAGAAGCTCGCGGACATGCTGGAGCGCATCGTCCAGGCCCAGCTGCTCGGGCTGCGGCTCCTTCGGCTGAAGGACGAGGGAAGGGTGAGTCCGGTGCTGGTCTCGCTGGCGAAGCGCGCCAACGTCCGGGCGGCGCTGGAGATCGCTCGGTCGGCGCGGACGATCCTCGGGGCGAACGGCATCACTGACGACTTCCCCCCGCTGCGGCACGCCTTGAACCTCGAGTCGGTGCTCACCTACGAGGGCACGCACGAGGTTCACACGCTCGTGCTCGGCAAGGCGATCACCGGCATCGACGCGTTCGGGTGAGGGGCCAGGTGGAACAGGTCTACAGCTGTGGCGATTGTCCGGTCTGCAAGGTCCTGGGGGACCTGATGCTGCTGGAGGCGGTGCAGAGCCGGACGCTGTTCCTCCGCTGCTTCCGTTGCGAGGGAGCGTTCGAGTCGCCGATGTCGCGGGCCGACGAGCTCCGTCCGGTGGAGGCGCTCGCTCCGCAGGGGTTCGTCCTGCCCGGGCCAGAGCGGATCCGGGAGGCGATCGACGGAGGTTGGGGCGCGACGGTGATGGTATCGCTGGATACGGACTGGAAGGCGCGGCTCGGGCCGGGGCTGCGGGCCGAGTCGGCTGTCGAGCCGCCGCGCTGAACCGCGAGGGGGTAGGGACCGATGGGACAGAGGCAAACTGACGGACGGGTGGACCCACTCGTCGCCGCCCCGCAGGTCTACCGGGTGGTGTTCGAGAACGAGCGAGTGAGGGTCCTCGCGTTCGAGACGAAGCCGGGCGACAGCTGGCCGCTGCATGGTCACCCCGACAGTGTCGTGGTCTCGCTGACCGAGTACAGCGTGCGGAACGTCATTCCCGGTCAGCCGCCCACCGAGCGCCACACCAAGCCCGGAGACGTCCGCTGGATCTCGGCAACGCAGCGGCTGTCAGCGTGGGTCTGATGAAGGCACTTTCTCGCGGGGGGACGTCGGGGGGCGCTATTCCCGGCGCTCTCTTCCGGGACGAGAGCCGAGAGGTCGCCCGGAGGCGACAGAGCGGGAGAACTCTCCTTGCGGAGAGTGTCACCGACCGGCCTGGCGCTCGGGCCGCGCCTTGCGCGTGCGGGCCCCTCTCTGGAGGCGAACCTCACAGGAATGAGGCATCAGTCCTCGGGGCATCCCCGGAATTCCAGGCCGAACTGCTCTCTCCAGTCGTGATCCAACGCACCGACTCCCGCAGCCACGCAGCTCTCCGCTGCTCGTTTTCCGTGTGAACCTCTCTCGCGAATGACTCAACCGAGAGATCGGTGGGTTTCACGCGCCAGGCTCGCTCGACGGCGCGGCACGACGACGCCCGATCGCACGGCTCCGGGCCGCTCTCAAGGGGCCGGCTCCTTCAACTCGACCATGATCCCTTGCATCTGCGTCGAGCCGCTGTTCGCGCCAGTGTGCTGGGGACCTGGCCGGAGATGTGCAGCGTGCGCCCGGCGGGTACGTCGACCACGTGGGTGTAGCCCCGCGGAGTCGAGAGAGCCGCTGGATTCGCAAGGATCAGTCCGGAGGATCCGGAGTGTGCGCACCCGAAGGTCAGGACCAGCAGCCGCGGGACCACCGCGATCTCAGCCCGGGTCGGGGCCCGTCGGCGTCTCGCCCTGAGCCGGGGCCTCGGCTGCCTCCTCGGCCCGCTGCTCTGCTGACTGGGGCGCGTCCGCCGCGGCCCGCTCCTCAGGAGTCTCGGCCGCCTCGGACGCCGCGCGCGCCTTGACCTCGTCGTCGCTGAGGAAGCCCACCGGCGAACCAGGCGCGTTCAGGAAGCGGACCGCCTTCGGGAACTCGGCGACCAGCGCCACCCCGAGCTCGGCCGGGACGAGCGCATGCTCGATCTGCGCCGGGTCAGGCCGCTCCACCACGGCGAGCCGGCCCTGCTCCAGCGCCTCGGCCTGCGCCTCGGACAGCTCGAGCCGCCGCAGCCGGTTCTTGCGCGTGACGAAGTAAAACGTCCGCTCGCCCGGCTCCACCGCCACCTGCGCGGCGAGCACCTGGTCGCGGAGCTGGCGGTCTCGCTCCACCTGGCGCTTCGCCTCCAGACGTTGCGAGGCCTTGCTCCCGGGCAGTGGCGGCAGCTTCGGAATGGCGGAGATCGGCTGAAGCCGTGCGACCAGCAGCGGTCCTCCCGGTGCAGGGCCGGAGCCCGCGCGCTCGGGGCGGTCTCGCCGCTCGGCACGGGGCGAGGGAGCGGACGTCTTCTCCGCCTTCTCGGCCTGGTCGGGAGTCACCAGACCTGCCTTCAGGAGCTTGTCTCGGAGGTTCTGCACGAGACCGTGGCTTCTACCCGTGTCCGGGCGGCGGGCGGAAGCCCCGTGCTAGGCTCCAGCGCGTTCCGTGTCACACTTTCCGCGTCTGCTCACCGCTGGGCTGGTGCTGCTCGCCGCCTGCTCCGACCCCGTCGACCGCGCTGCCAAGGAGCGGATCTTCTCGCCCGAGGCCCCGCCGCTGGTCGTCTCCTCGTCCAGGGAGACGCTCGACGCCCAGAAGCTCGCCACCGACCCGAAGCTCGCCCACCGGGTGGTCGACATGGGTGCCGCCGAGGTGACCGAGCGAATCGGTCCGCACCGCTTCACCGCCGAGGTCACCTTCGACTGGAGCGCGGGCAAGGAGAAGGTCAAGCTCACCGAGAACAGGCTCCTCGAGTCCGGCGCCGGCGGCGTGGCGGGTGACTTCCACGCCCGCATCGACAACAGCCGCGACCAGGGGCTCGAGCTCGTCCGCGCCCGCGGGCAGGTCTTCGCCCGGAGCAAGTACGGCAAGTACCGCCTGCGCCTCCGGGATCGGGGCATCGCCGAGCGTACGCGCGCCGAGGCCGCCGGCGCCCTCGCCGAGCTGAACAGCCTCTTCCAGGACCGGCTCGAGCTCGCGCTCGACGGCCCCACCTCCGTGGAGGGTCGGCAAGCCGTCCGGTACACGGTGAAGCTCGCCGGCCCGGCCGCCGGCTCGAAGGCTCCCCGGAGCGAGGCGCCCTCCGCGGCCTACGCGCGGAGCGGCCTGGACGAGGACAGCGGGCGCCGCCAGCGCTTCCTCGAGCAGCGTCAGCCCACGAAGCTGTCCGGCGAGGTGGTGGTGGACGGCTCGACCGCGGTGGTTCTCCGCGCCCACCTCGATGGCATGCTCTCGGTCCCCGGCGGCAACGGCGTCGCCCCGGCCCAGCTCCACGTCGTCCTCGACCAGCGCATCAAGGACGTGGGCAAGCCGGTCGATCTGAAGGCCCCCGAGGGCCACCTCCCCGACGCGGACAAGCCCGAGGGCATCGCCGACGCCCTGGACCGCTTCGGCATCCCCCGGAAGGGGGCGCCCGATGCCGGGACCGAGACCGAGACCGACGAGGACACCTCCGGATAGGCGCGGTCCGGCTCGGGATTTCGGTCTCCGAGTCCGCTCCCGCCCGAAAAGTTGATCTCGCCCGACCGGCCCGTAAGTTATCGGAACGCCGCGGGTTGAGCGCGGCTCCTCTGGACACCCGTTCAGAGGTGGGACACGGACGAGGACTCATGGAGCGCACGCCGAAGAAGCAGCCTGGAGCGGTCATCGAGGCGCTGCGCTCGAAGAACGAGGTCCTCACCCCCGCCGAGGAGCGCGCCGTCCGCATGACCCGTGGGCTCGGGGTCCGCGCGGACGCCCCGCTCGCCCGCATCGCCCCGGAGGGCACCGAGCTCGCCGATGAGCTGCTCCTGCTCGAGCTGCAGCTCGCGCGTCAGGCACGGGCCCGCGTGCCCAGGCTGCCTTCTCCCGCGAAGTCGAAGATCGTCCGCTCCCTCCGCGCCCGGCGGTAGTCAGGCTCCCAGCACCGACACCAGCTCGGCCCCGAGTCGCTCGAGGTCCAGCGGACTGGCGCACAGCGCGGGAGTCATCTGCTCCGGCGGCTCCGGGGCGCCCCGGCTCCAGAGCGCCACCAGCCAGCGCGCCGCGAGCGGGTTGCGGAACTCGTCCGCATCGAAGCGCCGGTCGGCCTCGGCCCACACGCAGCTCGCGAGCGCGGCGGCGCGGAGCTGCCGCTGTGCCACGTCCAGTCCGGAGATCATCCCGAGCGCACGCCCTCGCCCCACCTGCACGTGCAGCGCCGTGGAGACAGCCTCCGCCGCCTCCCCGATCCGCGCCAGGGTGGGGCCGCTCACCATCATCTCCCGGAGGCGCGGCTGGAGCGCGGCCTCGGCGCGCAGCGCTCCGATTGCCACCAGCGCCTCCATGCGCGCCACCTCGCGGGCCGCTGCACGCCCGAGCTGGAGCGCTTCGCGCAGCCAGCGCTCGTGCCAGAGCAGGCCACGCACGAGCCAGCCCGACGCAGCCACCACCGCCGGATCGCCCATCCACCGGTGCTCCACCGGCGCCTCCGACTCGACCGACGCGAGGTGCAGCGCCTGGCCCGTCCACCAGAACCGCTCCGGCACGTCGACCGCGCCTCCATCGGGCCGGGAGAGCAGGAGCTCGATGCGCTCGGGCACCTCCACCGGGACCACCTGCGCCGCCGGGCCGGGCACCACCTGCGTCCGGAGATGCCGCGCCCGCGTCTCGGCGTCGGGCAGTCGCAACGCCCACGCCCGCAACGCCTCGTCGGCACGCTCCAGCGCTCCGGGATAGCCGGGGAGGGCGCGGACGCGGTCGAGGTCCGCAAGACTCGCGTCGCCGCGGGGCAGAGGCGCGAGCCGCGGCGACACCTTCCCCAGCGCCCAGCCCAGGACGTCGCGGTAGGCATCCTCGGTGGACCGGAGAAACCCGTGGAGGTCGAGCGCCGCCCAGCCCGCATCACGCCGGGCATCGACCAGCGTCACGACGTCCGGTGCGCCGAGCGCGCCGGCGGCCCCGGCGAGCGCGGCCTGGACCCGCTGTGCCACGGAGAGGAGCGCCTCCCAGCTCCGGTCCACTTCCGCCTCGCGCTGCAGCCGTGCCGCCCGGTCCTCCGTGCGGGGGAGTTCCGCCTGCGCCTCGGCCAGCGGCACCTCGAGCCCGCTCCCGGGCGAGCTCCGCCAGCAGGCACCCTCCAGCGCATGGCGCGCATCCCGGGCCGCGGCCTCGAGTGACGCATCCTCCAGAAAGCGCCACAGGAGCCGCAGCCGCGGTGCCTCCACCTCGGGCACCCGGCGCGACGTGAGCAGCTCGCCCACCGCGCGCGCGGTCTCGGGGGACACCACCTCCGGGTGCGCCGCATCGACCGGCGAGAGCCGGGGCACCGCCGCCCCGGCCTGGGCGCGGACCCGTCCGAGCTCCTCGAGCCACGCCTCGGCGTCCACGCGGAGCGCGTTCAGCGATGCCATGGGTTCCAGTCTCGCCCGGTCACGGATCGGCGAGGAGGTCGGCCGCGGTGAGCTCGGGCGCAGCGCGGCCGGCCTCGTACGCCAGGAGGCCCAGGGCGTCGTACCGGGGACGGATCCGGTCGGAGAGCAGTCCGATCCGCTTCAGATTGGGGATGATGCGCTTGAACATCGTCTGGCGGAACGAGCCCATCAGCTTGCTGCCCACGGTGAGCCGCTCCCACTCGGCGCGCTTGAACGCGTGCGCCCAGTGCTCCTCGTAGAACTCCCAGGCGAGAAACCGGTTCCTCAGGAGGAGCGCGACCTCGAACGCCCAGTCCTCGCGCTCGCGACGCTCGCGGTCGGTCAGTCCCTGGAAGCACTCCTGGAGCGCCAGCACCCCGAAGTGCACGTGCCGGGCCTCGTCGGTGATGACGTAGGTGAGGAGCTGCTTGAGGAGGGGCTCGCGGGTGATCTGCCGGAAGGTGCCGAACGCCCCGAGCGCCAGCCCCTCGATCATGATCTGCATCCCGAGGAACTTCATGTCCCAGCGGGAGTCGGTCATCAGGGCGTCGACGATGGTGTAGAGGTTGTCGTTGATCTCGTAGAGCTTCTCGAGCTTCCGGGTGAGATAGCCATGGAACACTTCGACATGGCGTCCCTCGTCGACGACCTGGCTGCTGCCGTAGAGCTTCGCGTCCATCCAGGGCACGGCCTCGGTCACCTGGCACGCCGCGAACAGCGCCCCTTGCTCCCCGTGGAGCGACTGGCTGAGAAGCCACGCGAGCAGGTCGTGCCGCTGCTTCATCCGCGCGTCCTCGCCCAGCGTCTGCCATGCGGGCGTGGTGGACACCGGATGGAAGTCCTCCGGGATGAGCGCGTGCTCGGGGTCGAGCGGGTCCACCGAGCGCGACCAGTCGAGGTCCGTCGTGCCGTTCCACTGCGAGGTCTTGGCCGCCTCGTACAGCCGAGCCAGGTGCGGACGGTCGCGGAGGTAGCTCCAGTCGAAGATGGCCCGGTGCTCGGCCTGCATCGCGGTGCTCTGGGCGCCGCGCGCCTCCTGCATCACCAGGCCCCGGTAAGCGGGCCCGAGCAGAGAGGCGAGCACCCGGAGGTTCCCGCTCGCCGACGCCTCGCGGAGCACGGGTCCGGAGCGCCCGAGGTTCTGCACCGCCTTGGCCAGGGTGGTCATGGCGGAGCACGGTGGCAGGAGCTTGATTCCCGGGTCAAGGCATGAAGCGCCGGGTGTTCCAGACGGACGCAGCGGTTCCGCTCGAGGTCGCAGTGGCCCGCGGCCTCGCTTGCCCCCTCGACGCCGCGCGCGCGCTCGTGGTCCGTGGCGCGGTGTACGTGCGCGGCCGGCGCCAGCGCGAGGCGACGCTCGCCGTCGCGGCCGGGAGCCCGGTGCTGGTGGTGCTCGAGGAGGGAGGACGGTCCTCCACTGCCCCGGAGGCCCCGGCCATGCCGCTGCGCGTCCTGTACGAGGATCGCGAGGTGCTGGTGGTCGACAAGCCCCCGGGCCTCCCCGCACAGCCCACCCCCGGAGGGGAGCGAAGCCTGCTCCTGCTCGCCTCGGAGCACCTGGGCGGCGAGGCCGGGCTGGTGCACCGCCTCGATCGAGAGACCAGCGGGGTGACGGTGTTCGGCAAGTCCGGCCGCGCCACCTCTGCCCTCGCCGCCAGCTTTCGGTCCGGCGAGGCGCACAAGCAGTATCTGGCGGTCACCGCGCCCGGGCTGGCCGAGGTGGGGACCTGCACCCTGCAGCTGGCGCGGGACCCCTCGCGGCCGGGGCGCTGGCTGGCCCGGCCGCGGGACGGCCTCGGGGCCGAGACGCGCTTCCGGCGGCTCGGGGCAAACGCCGCGTTCGCCCTGGCCGCGCTGTGGCCCCGGACGGGTCGCACGCACCAGCTCCGCGCCCATCTCGCCGCGCTCGGCGCGCCCATCGCGGGGGACAGGCTCTACGGTGGACCGGCGGAGCTCGGCGGAGTCCCGGTGGGCCGCTCGCTCCTCCACGCGCACGTGCTCGTCCTGCCCCATCCACGCAGCGGCGCGCCGCTGAGGCTCGTTGCGCCGATCCCGGACGACGTAGGCCGCTACCTGGACGACCTCGAGGTGGTTCCTCCCGAGGACGCCCCCGAGCTGCTCACTGCACCGCCACCCGGACCCCGATGACCATGAGGTCGCCGGCGCCCGAGAGACCGTGCCGCCAGCCCACGTCCAGACCGACCGTGCCGAACACCAGCCCGACCCCGCTGCTGAGGAAGTTCTGGTGCGTGGGCTCCTGCCACTCCCAGCCGCCGCGCAGCGAGAACGCCGGCCCGAGCAGCAGCTCCAGGCCGCTGTTCCAGATGGGGTGGAGCGGCCCGTTGCCAATGTCGCTCCGCACCTCGCTGGCGATGCGGACCGGGCCGACCAGCAGCCCGAACCCGACCTCGAACGTGCGCGCCAGCTGCGGGTTGTTGGTGGGGATGAGGTTGTAGGCGGCAAACCCCAGCGTCATGGTCGGGAGGACCAGGATGGAGATCCCGGTGTTCAAGCTGGCCACGTTCGCCTTCGGGCTGGCCTGGTAGATCCACCGCGTGCCGATGCCGAAGGCCACCCGATCGCCAACGCGCGAGGCGAGCGCGATGCCGTTGTTGATCTGGTTGACGGTCCCGACGCCGAAGTCCGCGGTGATGTAGTGGAGGCTGTAGGCCGCGGCGAGCTCGGGGTTGGTGCTGTCGCGCGCCCAGGTCGCGCCGAACCAGCCTCCGTTCTGCCAGCTCCAGCCTCCGGCGAACTCGAGCTGGAAGGCGGGGAACAGCGCCACCGCGGCGGGGTTGCCATCCGCGGAGTTGGCGCCGATGCCGAGCTCGCGGAACGCGCCTCCCATCGCCACCTCGCGGGCGCCGTGGGCGGTGTCGTAGGTGACGGGCACGTTCGCTCCGGCGAGCAGGGGACGGGCGGCCAGCAGCGAGAGAAGCACGACGAGACGGGGCATTCTTGGCAAGAGACTACGCCCTCAGGGCAACAGCACCGTCGACCCGGTGGTCCGGCGTGCCTCGAGGTCCATGTGTGCCCGCGCCACGTCGCGCAGCGGGTAGCGCTGGTTCACGTGGATGGTGAGCGCTCCCCGGGCGACGAGATCGAACAGCGCCCGGGCCCCAGCGAGCAGATCCTCCCGCTTCGCGACGTGGGTGCCGAGCGTGGGCCGGGTGACGTAGAGCGAGCCGCCCGCGGCGAGCCGCTGCAGCTCCAGCGGCGGCACCGGCCCGCTCGAGGCGCCGAAGAGCACCATCATCCCGAAGGGGGCGAGGCAGTCGAGCGAGACGTCGAAGGTGTCCTTGCCCACGGAGTCGTACACCACTGGCACCTTCGCGCCGGAGGTCAGCTCCTTCACCCTCGCCGGCAGCTCGCGCCGGTTGGACGCGTCGATCACCAGCGGGTGCGTGCACCCGGCCTGCTGCGCCAGCTCCGCCTTCGCCGCGCTTCCCACGGTGCCGATGACCGTCGCGCCGAGATGCCGGAGCCACTGGCAGAGGATGAGCCCGACACCGCCGGCCGCCGCGTGCACCAGCACGGTCTGCCCGCGCTCCACCTTGAACGTCCGGCACACCAGGTACCAGGCGGTGAGACCCTTGAGCAGGGAGGCGGCGGCGGCCTCGTCCGACACCCCGTCCGGCACGGGCGCCAGCCGGTCCGCCGGGTAGTTGCGCGCCTCGGCGTACGCGCCCAGGGGAGCGCCGGCATACGCGACGCGCTCACCGACCCGTACCGAGGTCACCCCGGAGCCGACCGCGGTCACCACGCCGGCCGCCTCCTGCCCGAGCCCGCTCGGCAGCTGGAGCGGGTAGTGGCCGTTGCGCTGGTAAACGTCGATGAAGTTCAGGCCCACCGCGGTGTGCAGGATCGTGGCCTCGCCCGGCGCCGGCGGCGGGACCGCGACCTCCTCGAGGACCATCACCTCGGGTCCCCCCTGCTTCGTCAGTCGAACCGCGAGCGGCATTCCCTGGGCCTCTCCCTAGCTGGCACCGGCGCGGGCGCGGCGCGCCTCGATGAAGGAACGAACCGCGCTCACCACGAACCCGAGACACACCAGCAAGGTGACGAGCTGGGCCACGACCGCCACGGGCCGCTCGGCCGTCCCGTTCACCAGCGCGGGCAGCTTCAGGACCCCCGGCACGCAGCCCAGGGCGCCGAGGAGGGCGACCAGCACCGCGGCGTGCATCGCATGCATCCGCAGCCGCGGGTTCCGGGCGACCGCACCGGAGACGGCGATGAGGACCCCCAGTGCGGCGGGAATGAGGGCCGTGGGGGCGTGGGCGCCGGTCCCGACGTACGTGCCGAGACCGATGGCGATCAGGATGACGCCGACGAGGAGAGCGAGCGTGGGCATGGGCACGCTGCCTCTAGCCCGCGCAGACAGCTCGTGTACAGTCCTCGCCCCTCGTGCGCCGCCTCCCCGACACGCTCCTCGTCGTCGTTCTGCTCGCCGTGCGGACGGCCAATGCCTACGTCCCCGCGCCGAGCGCCATCTTCCGACACCTGCTCTCCGGCCGGGAGGACCAGCGCGTCAGCAGCGCCCGGGTCGACGGCACGCTGGTGCTGTCGGGCGCCGCCGCCGCTGAGCTGGGCGGACGCAGCGAGCTGCAGTCGGACGCCCGGGTGTACCTTCGGATGCCCGGCCGCTGCCGGCTCGAGGCGAGCGGGAGCGAGACGGGCAAGCTCGCCGTCATCCAGAATGGGGGCCAGCAGAGGACGGAGGGCCCGAACGTCTCCTCGCTCGATGCTGGCGTCGCCGAGCTCTGCGCCATCCTCGCCGCACGGGGCGCGGGAGATGGCCGGAGCGAGCTCGAGGCCCATCTCAAGAAGCGGGGCGTGAATCTGGCCACCTCGTGGCTCGCTCGCTTCGGCGGGCAGGTCGCCTATGTCGTCGGCGGGACCAAGGACACCGACGCCCAGTTCTGGGTCTTCAAGGACAGCTGGCTCCCCGCGCGCATCCGCTGGACCGAGGGCGGCACTCGCTGGGACGTGCGCTTCGTGGACTACAACTCGCCGGCCGGGGACTGGTTCCCTCGCGCCGTCGAGGTGTCGCGCGACGGCGAGCGCCAGATCCGGTTCACCACGCTCGCGGCCGACCCGAGGGCGAGCGTCTCCGAACGCCTGTTCTGATGCCGCAGCTCGCCTCGGTGGCGGTGGGGCGGCCGGTGAAGGGCCCCTTCACCTACGTCGTCCCCCCGGAGCTCGAGGGCCGGCTGCGGCGAGGGCAGCGGGTGCTGGTCCCGTTCGGCCGGGGGCGCGCGCTCGGCTTCTACCTCGGACCGGGTCAGCCGCCGGCACAAGGCGCGGCCCTCAAGCCCGTCTCGGCCCTGCTCGAGGACACCCCGGCGCTGCCCGACGACGTGTTGGCGCTGGTGGAGTTCGCCGCTGCGTACTACCGCCATCCGCTCGGAGAGGCGCTCCGCGCTGCCCTGCCGCCAGGGCTGGCCGATCCCGCCGAGGGCCCGGAGCCGAGCGCCGCGGTGGTGCGCACGGTCGTCGTCGTCGGAGCGCCTTCGGTCGATGCGCTGCGGCGCGCGCCGGCGCAGGCAGCCACGCTCGGGTACCTCCTGGCCGTCGGCGGACGGGCGGAGCTGGACGAGCTCGGGCGCGCGGTCCCCGGCGCCAGGGCGGCGGTGCAGCGCCTCGTCGAGCGTGGCTGGGTGGCGGTGGAGGAGAGCGCCGTCGAGCCCTCGGTGGCTGCCGGGCTCGGGCAGGTCCGGCCGGACCGACTCACCGGCGCGCAGGCCACGGCGCTCACCGAGCTGCAGCGCGCGCTCGACGCCGGCGGTTTCCATCCCTTCCTGCTCCAGGGCGTCACCGGGAGCGGCAAGACCGAGGTGTACCTCCGCGCCGCCGAGCATGCGCTGTCCCGGGGCGGCGGTGCGCTGGTGCTCGTCCCGGAGATCGCCCTCACCCCCCAGCTGGTGGGCCGGTTCCGGAGCCGCTTCGGCAGCGCGGTGGCCGTCCTCCACAGCGGGCTGCGCGACCGCGAGCGCCTGCTCCACTGGAAGGGGCTGCGCGCGGGTGCGGTCCGCCTCGCGGTGGGGGTTCGCTCGGCCGTCTTCGCACCGGTGCGTGACCTCGCGCTCATCGTCGTCGACGAGGAGCACGACCCGTCCTTCAAGCAGGACGAGAAGCTCCGCTACCAGGCCCGCGACCTGGCCGTCGTCCGCGCGAAGCAGGCCGGGGCCACCGTGGTGCTCGGCTCGGCGACCCCCTCGCTCGAGACGCTGGAGAACGCGCGACGCGGGCGGTACCAGCGGCTGCGGCTCCCGGCCCGGGTCGACGACCGCCCGATGCCCGACATCACGCTGGTGGACCTCCGGCGGGTGCGCGCGCTCCCGACCGGCTCCGGGCAGCCGCCCGCGCTGTCGCCACCCCTGGTCGACGCGCTGGGCGAGGTGCTCGGCCGGGGACAGCAGGCCATCCTCTTCCTCAACCGCCGGGGTCACTCGGCGGCGCTGGTCTGCGAGGCCTGCGGGCAGGGCGTGTCCTGCAGTCGCTGCGACGTCTCGCTCACGGTTCACCTCCGGGCCCGCAACCTCCAGTGTCACTACTGCGGCGAGACGCGGGCCTTGACCGAGCAATGCCCGGCCTGCGGCGGCCCGCTCGCCCCGGTGGGCGCAGGGACCGAGCGCGTCGAGACCGAGGTGGCGGAGCGCTTCCCCCTGGCGCGGGTGGCCCGGCTCGACCGCGATGCCGCGACGACGGCGGAGCGATTGACCGAGCTGCTCGCCCGCTTCGCCCGCGCCGAGCTGGACGTGCTGGTGGGCACCCAGATGGTCGCCAAGGGGCACGACTTTCCCGGCGTGACGCTGGTGTGCGTGGTGTCCGCCGACACCGGGCTCCTGCTTCCGGACTTCCGCGCCGCCGAGCGAACGTTCCAGCTGGTGACCCAGGTCGCCGGGCGCGCCGGCCGCGGAGCGGAGCCGGGGCGGGTGCTCGTCCAGACCTGGAACCCCGAGGCCGACGCCGTCGCCCGGGTGCCGGGGCACGACTACGAGGGCTTCGCCGAGCACGAGCTCGGCTGGCGCGAGGCCCTCGCCTGGCCCCCCTTCAGCCGCCTGGTGGCGGTGCGCATCGAGGGAGAGGACTCCGGCCAGACGGCGGCGGTGGCCCGGAAGCTCGGAGATCGCGTGGCTGCGCTCCTTCCGGGGCCCGCGACGGGGGTGCGCCTGCTGGGACCGGCCCCGGCGCCCATGCCCCGGCTCCGGGGCAAGAGCCGGTGGCAGCTGCTCCTCAAGGCTCCGCGTCATGCGCTCCTGGGACCGGTGCTCGACCAGCTGGAGCGGGACCTCGAGGTGCTGCCCGGTGGGGTGCGCGTCGTGGTCGACGTCGATCCGGGGGCGATGCTGTAGGCTCCATGGGGCCCAGGACAGACCGTGGCGTCAACGCTCCTCCTCGTCCACGATGACCTTGCGACCATCGCGCTCGTGCGCCGGACGCTTGTCCGCGCCGGGCACACGGTGGAGCTCGCCACCTCTGCCGCCGACGCGCTCTCGGCCGCCAGCACCCTGCAGCCAGCCCTGGTGCTCCTCGCCCCGGGTGTGGAGAGCGGACGGGGGGCAGCGCTCCTCCGCGAGCTCGGCTCCCGTCCGGACACCGCTCGGCTGCGCGTCCTGCTCCTCGGCCGGATGGTGGATGGCCACCGCGGCCCGCTGCTCCCGACCCCGTTCCGCTCCGAGACCTTGCTGCGCGCCGTCGACGAGGCGCTCGCTGCCGAGGAAACCGACGAGCCGGTGACCGACACCTTCGGTGCCGGGTCGGGATCGATCGCCATCGAGGACTTCGCCCCGGAGACGGTGGACCTCGACTGGTCTGCTCCTCCGACGGCCGCCGCGCCGCCGGCTCACATGGAGGCGTTCGACGCCGGGCCGCTGCTCGAGGGCGAGCCCGGCGCGGACCCCGATGGGGGCGTGGCCGGCGACGGCGAGCTGCTCCTCGGCTCCGAGGAGCCCTCCCCGCTCGTCCCGGGAGTGCACCCGGACCTCGAGCACACCGCCCCGATGCTCGCCGTGGCCGCCGGGGCCTGGAGCGCCACGACCGACCACACCCTCTCGCCGCTCGATGCACAGGCGTCGAGCGCCGCCGCGCTCCTCGAGGACATCGCCGCCGAGGCCCGGGCCCGCGAGGAGCAGGCGCGCGCCGCGCAGGAGGCGGTGGCCGAGGAGCAGCGGCTCCGGCGGGAGGCCGAGGCGCTCTCCGAGTCGCGCTCCCGCGAGCTGAGGGACGCCTCTGCCGCGGCGCTCGCCGCTCGCATCGACGCCGACGAGAAGCGCGCGCAGGCGGAAGCCGCCCGCGAGGAGCTCGAAGCAGCGCGGGCCGAGGCGGAGGTGGCGCGCACCGAGGTCGAGGCGGCGCGCACCGCCCGCGACGCGGCCGACGCGGCGCGTGCCGCGCTGGAGCGGACGCTCGACGAGGAACGGCGGCGCGGCTCCGAGGCACGGGCGGCGATGGAGTCGGCCCGGGCGACCGGGGTGGCCGAGGGAGAGCTCCTGGCAAAGACGCTGCGCGAGGCGGAGGCGCGCGCCGAGTCCGAGACGAACGCTCGCCTGCAGCTCGAGGCTCGCTCGCAGGGCGCGCTGGATCGCCTCGGGCGGGAGCTGGAGCAGCTCCGGGCCGCGCTGGCCGAGACCACCGAGGCGAACCGGGCGTTCTCCGAAGCGAACCAGGCGCTGGAGCGGGAGGCGGCGGAGCTGGCCGAGCGGCTCGCCGCCGAGGAGCAGGCGTCGGCCGAGGCGCGGCGGCAGGCCGAGGCCTGGCTCCAGGGGGAGCGCGCGCAGGCGGACGCGCTCCGCCGGGAGCTGCTGGAGGCGAAGACCGAGCTGCGTCGCCTTCACCTCGAGGTGGAGCAGGGGCGCGAGCGCCACGCGGAGGCGGAGCTCCGGGTCGCGCAGCAGGCCGCCGCCCGCGCCGAGGCGGAGGAGGCCGCCCGCGCCGCCGCGGAGGAAGCATCCCGGGCGCGCGAGGAGGCGCAGCGGGCGAGTGCGGACATCGTGCAGGTCCGGCGCGAGGCCGAGACCCGGGTGAGGGCCGAGGAGGAGCGGCGGACCGAGGCCGCCCGCCTCCAGGCCGAGGCGGAGGCTGCCGAGGCCGTGCGGCGTGCCGAGGAGCGGGTGCGCTGGGCGGTCGCGGACGCCGGCCGGGTCACGCTCGAGGAGCTGGCGGCGCTCCTGTTCCGGCTCGAGGGAGGGCGGGCCACGGCGCGGCTCGAGCTCCGCGCGGCGGACGCGCTCCGGGTCCTCTGGCTCGAGGAGGGCGCGCTCGCGTCGGCGGCGAGCACCGTGTCCACCGAGTCGCTGCTCGACCACGCCGTGCGGGACGGCCTGGTGGACCTGGTCGCCGAGCGCGAGCTGCGCATCCTGCGGCTCGGCGAGCCGGAGCTCATCGCCGAGCTGCTCCGGCGCAGGCTGATGACCGACGCCGAGCTGGTGCCCTTCCTCCAGCGGCTGACCGAGACGCGGGCGCTGGAGGCCCTGAGCGAGCCGGTGTCGTTCTACCGGCTGAGCGCGGACACGCCGCCGCCCGGGGGAAGGCACGCCGCCGTGCGCTCGATCTCCGCGCTCGCGGCAGAGGGCGTGCGGCGCGGGCTCCCGGCGGAAGACGTGGACCGGCTGGTCCCCTCGCTCCGGGCGGTGCCGCGTCTGCTGCGACGGCTGGACCCTCAGGCGCTCGCGCTGGGGGACCGTGACCGGCGGGTGATCGAGGCGGTGGACGGCGAACGCACCATCCAGCAGCTCCTGCTCGCGTCCGGCGCGTCGCGCGATGCGGGCAAGAAGGCGATCGCGGTGGCGGTGGCGCTCGGGTGGGTGGAGCTCCGCCCGCCCTCGAAGGACGAGGCCCAGGCGGAGACGGTGGAGGTGGCCGCCGCGCGGCTCGAGGCCCGGTGGGCGCAGGTGGAGGACGCGGACTACTTCACCGTGCTCGGGCTGCCGCGGCATGCCGGCCCGGACGAGGTGGCGCGCGCCTTTGCCCGGCTGTCGTCGGAGTACGACCCGCTCCGCTGGTCCGGCCATCCCGACCCGCGGGTGCAGGCGCGCGCCGAGCGGATGCAGGCGCTCCTCTCGGAGGCGGCCCGTGCGCTGTCGGATGACGGGCTCCGGAGCGCCTACGCGCGGTCGCTGGAGTGAGGGCGTTGCAGGCGTCCCGGCGCCGTGGCTATGACCAGGGCCGATGGTTCGCGAGATTCGCCTCTGGCCAGACCCCGTGCTCCGCAAGAAGGCGCTCCCCGTCGAGGCGGTGGACGCGTCGGTGCGCACGCTAGTCAGCGACATGTTCGAGACGATGTATGCCGCGCCCGGCGTGGGGCTCGCCGCCCCGCAGATCGGCGTGCTCCAGCGGGTGCTGGTCCTGGACACCCGCCCGCGGCAGCCCGAGGTGAAGCCGGTGGCGATGATCAACCCGCGGGTCGTGGCGACCGAGGGCGGGCTGTCGGTCTATCGCGAGGGCTGTCTCTCGATCCCGGGCGAGGCCGAGGAGGTCGAGCGCCCGGCGGTCGTGACCGTCGAGTTCCTGGACGTCGACGGACAGGTACGGCAGCTCCGCTGCGAGGGACTCCTGGCCACCGCGGCGCAGCACGAGATCGACCACCTGGACGGCCGGCTCTACGTGGACTTCCTCCCCGTGCTGCAGCGGCTGTCCATGCGCCGGCGGGCGAAGCGCCGGAAGCTGGAGCACGCCGAGGCCGGGCAGCAGGGCGTCTCGACCGAGCTCTGAACGAGACCGATGCGACCGATCTCCGGACTGCTCTCGGCGCTGGCGCTCATCGGCTGCGCGGGTTCGTCACCTCGACCGGCCACGGGAGGAGCGACGATGGAGCGCGTGACGGGGACGGTCAGCTACCTGCAGCGCATCGCCCTGCCGCCGTCGGCCGAGGTGAAGGTGACGCTCGCCGACGTCTCGCTCGCCGATGCACCGGCGCTGGTGCTCGGGGAGCAGCGCATCGCGACGGGCGGCCGTCAGGTGCCGTTCGAGTTCGAGATCGCCTACGACCCGGCGAAGATCATCCCGAGCCACACCTACGCGGTGCAGGCCCGCATCGAGGACGCGGGCACGCTCCTCTTCATCAATGACCGGCACTACGCAGTCCTCACCCGCGGCGCGCCTGCCCGGGTGGAGATGGTGCTTCGAGCCGTCCCGGCGTCGCCGTAGACTCGAGCTGCCGGCGGACCCGCCGTCGCTCGAAGAACGGCAGCCGGTCGATGAACAGCGTGCCGTCGAGGTGGTCGATCTCGTGCAGGAGGCAGACCGCCGACTGCCCCTCGAGCTCGCGGACCGAGACGTTGCCCGATCGATCGGCCGTGCGGACCTGGACGCGGGTGGCCCGCGGCACGCTGGCGACGATGCCCGGCACCGACAGGCAGCTCTCCTCGACCATGCCCGGGGACCCACGGGCGAGGACCTCGGGGTTGATGAACACCTCCGGCCGGACTCGCCCCTCCGACACGTCGAGGGTGAGGACGCGGAGGTGGACGTCCAGCTGGGGCGCGGCGAGCCCGATGGCCCGTGCGGCGTGCATGGTGTCGATCAGCTCGTCCACCAGGCGCGCCAGGTCCGGACCGAATGAGTCGACGGGCCGAGATCGCATCCGGAGCCGCGGGTCCGGGTAAGTGAGGATGGCGCGTGGTCCCATGATCGCTCAGGTCGCGTAGCCGCTTGCGGCGGCCGCGGGCAGGGGAGGGCGCCGGATGAGCGGGGCCATGGCCAGGATGGTCGCCGCGAGCAGGACCAGCTCGATGACGTACACGCTGGTGTACCCGAGGGCCCTGGCGTGGGCCGCGGCAGGCCCGTGCCCTGCGACCAGCGTGTGGCTCACCAGGTCGTGAATGACGCCGCCCAGCGCGACCGCAACGCCGGCGGCGCTCGCCTGCACCGCGCCCCAGGCTCCGAGCGCCAACCCGCGCTGCGACTCGGGGGCGCTGTTCATCGTCGCGGTCAGCGTACCGTGGCCGAAGAGCCCCGCGCCGAACCCGATGCCCAGCGTGCCGAGCGCGAAGAGGACCGGGGAGCCGAGTGGCGCGGCGGCGATGACCGAGAGGAATGCGGGCAGACCCACCGCGGCGCCGAGGCTCGCCATCCGGAACGGATCGAACCCCCGGCTCAGCACCCGCGAGGCCAGCGCGAACCCCACCAGGCCTCCGAGGGCGAGCGTGGCGGTCAGCTTGGTCGTCGCGCCGACGCTGAGGTGGAGGATCTGCCCGCCGTAGGGCTCGAGCAGGATGTCCTCCATGCTGAAGGCGATGGTCCCGAGGCCCACGGCGACCAGCCGCCGGCGGGCGCCCTCACCGGAGGCGAACGTGGACCAGGACTCTCGGAACGACGGCTCGGGCGCGGGCGGGGCCGAGCCGCGCGGCCGTCGCGGCTCCTGCTTCCAGAGTGCGACGACGTTGAGGACCATGGTGGCCACCGCCGCGGCCTGGATGACCTGGATGAGCCTGCCCGGTGTGAAGTGGACGAGCACCGCCCCGAAGACCAGCGCGCTCACCATCATCCCCACCAGCAGCATCACGTACATCAGGCCCACGACCCGGGGCTGGCTCTCCGTCGGCGCGAGGTCGGTCGCCAACGCGAGGCCCACCGTCTGGGTCATGTGCATCCCGGCGCCGACCAGGAGGAACGCCACCGCCGCGCCCAGCCGGCCGATCCACGGCGACCACGCGCCCGCGTTCCCGCCGCCGCTGAGCACCAGGATGGCGAATGGCATCATCGCCAGGCCACCGAACTGGAGCAGCGTGCCCTTCCAGATGAACGGGACCCGTTTCCACCCGAGATGCGAGGTGTGCACGTCGGAGCGGAAGCCGATCAGCGCCCGGAACGGCGCGAAGATGATCGGCAAGGACACCATGAAGCCCACCATCCAGGCCTCGACGCCCAGCTCGACGATCATCACGCGGTTCAGCGTGCCGATGAGCAGCACCAGCGCCATGCCCACCGTCGCCTGAAAGAGCGACAGACGGAGCAGCCGGCTCAGCGGAAGGTCGGGGGTCGCCGCGTCGGCGAACGGCAGAAAGCGCGCCCCCCGCGTTATCCAGAGGCGCATCGCGTTCTGGCTGTAGCGATTCATGCGCGCCCGGGGACGATGGGGAACGTCGAGGTGGATGGAGGCCTCGACGTTCGCCCGGGTTCGGACATCGGTGGCGCTTACTGCGGTGGCGTCACCAAGGCCGTGGCTGCTGGCCTGGCCCTGCCCTGCCAGAAGGCAGAGAACCAGGTCGTGTGGGTGAGCACGGCGTAGTGAATGAGCAACGAGATCAACAGCACCGTGCCCAGGAAGAGAGGAAGCCCGACGGTCGGCTTCACGACCAGCCAGATTCTCGCTTGGTTCATGGTGTCGTTCTCAGTGCAACCAGGGGGTGTAGACGTACGCCAGGAAGTGCGCGAACACGGCAATCACGAAGAAGATCCGCGCGCCGTCGATGACGTGTTTGTGCAGCTCTTCCGCTTCTCGAATCGTCAGGCCGGTGAGCCACACCCGGTTCGGATCATCCTCTGCCATGACGGGGGTTCTCCTTTTCTTGGGACAGGTGAATAGTTTGGGCGCCCTCAGAGCGAAATTTCGTTGTCAACCGATCCGGGGCATCTGTAACCTGTCGCTGACAGACGGAAGTGTCAAGTTGATTCGACAGTGGTCGACGACGGCAGGTGCGAGAATGAGGTTACCCAGTTACCAGAGGGCGTTGGCGCGCCCAGAGGAACAGCCATGAGCTTCAAGATCGTCCCCGCGGATGAGAACGAGACCGGGGAGGGGCTCGTCTCGGAAGTGCTCGGAATCCCGATGATCATCCGGGGCGAACCCTCCGTTCGGCTCCTGGACGACAGGCGAAAGTTCGAGCCGACCTGGCGCGGCCACGCTCTGTCCGAGAAAATCGGGGTTCCGGCCCTGTCGAAGAGCCAGTTGACGACCTCGCAGCGGTTCGGAATCCCCACACTGACCAAGTCGGGCAAGGGGCGGGCCAAGCTGTTCAACGGGACCATCTCCGAGCGCCTCGGCCTCCCGACGATCCTCAAGGGCCGCTGAGGACAGGGGGCCGCGGGGAGACGTCAGCGCGCGGCCAGTTGCCGGCGCAGCGGCTGCCTCGACCCGCGCCGCCCGGGCGCGGGAGGGACCACCGCGGCCGAGCGAGGTGGACGGGAGCCCTTCACGACTCGTGGCTTCGCCTGGGCCACTCCGATGCGCGGGCAGAGCGTGCGGACCACGCACCTTTCGCAGGCCGGTGAGCGGGCGAAGCAGGTCCGCCGCCCGTGCCACACCAGCAGCTGGTGCCCCTTCGCCCAGAGTCCTCGCGGGACGAGCGCCTGGAGGTCCTCCTCGATGCGGCTCGGGTCCTCTTTCCGGGTGAAGCCGAGCCGGCCGGACAGCCGCTTCACGTGGGTGTCCACCGGGAACGCGGGCTCGCCGCCGAGGTGCACTGTCACCACGCCCGCGGTCTTCGGCCCCACGCCGGGAAGCGCCGCGAGCTCGGCCCGCGCCGTGGGCACCTCGCCTCCGTGCCGCTCGGCCACCGCCGCCGCCATGCCCTTCAGCGCCTTCGCCTTGGCGCGGAAGAAGCCGCAGCTGTGGATCATCTTCTCCAGCTCGGGCGTGTCCGCCCCGGCGAGGGCGCGCGCGTCGGGGTAGCGCTGGAAGAGCGCGGGGGTCACCCTGTTCACCCGCTTGTCGGTGCACTGGGCGGCCAGGATGACCGCGGTCAAGAGCTGCAGCGGGGTCTGGTAGTCCAGCTCGATGCGGGCCTCGGGCATCGCCTCGCCCAGCCTCTCCAGCACCTTCACCGCGCGCGCCTTCCGCTCGGCCACCGTCTCGCGAGCCATGCGCTGGTTGTAGTACGGACCTTGCGATGGCCACCCCCCCGATCGACCTGCGATCCGACACCGTCACCCGCCCGACGCCCGCCATGCGCCGCGCCATGGCCGAGGCCGAGGTGGGCGACGACGTCTACGGCGAGGACCCCACGGTGCGTGCGCTCGAGGCCCGCGTCGCCGAGCGGCTCGGGCTGGAGGCGGCGCTCTTCGTCCCCTCCGGAACGCAGGGCAACCAGATCGCCATCGGCGTTCACACCCGCCCCGGCGAGGAGGTCATCCTCGAGGAGGGGAGCCATCCGTTCCACTACGAGAACGGGGCGATGGGCGCGCTGTGGGGCGTGCAGCCGCGCACCGTGGTCGGCCAGCGGGGGCTGCTCACCCCGGCGCAGATCCTGGCGGCGTTCCGCGGACAGGACGACCACCTGCCGCGCTCGCGCCTGGTCATCCTCGAGAACACCCACAACCGCGGCGGGGGCACGGTGTGGAAGCCCGAGGCGTTCGCCGCTGCCGTCGCCGCGGCGCGGTCCGCGGGCCTGTCGGTCCACCTCGACGGCGCGCGGCTGTTCAACGCCGAGGTCGCGGCCGGCGTGCCGGTCAGCACCTGGGCGCGGCTCACCGACTCGACGACCGTGTGCTTCAGCAAAGGGCTCGGCGCGCCGGTGGGGTCGGTGCTCGCCGGGAGCAAGCCGTTCGTCGCCGAGGCGCGCCGGCTGCGCAAGCGGCTCGGCGGAGGCATGCGGCAGGCCGGCATTCTCGCTGCGGCGTGCCTCCATGCGCTCGATCATCACGTCTCGCGCCTGGCCGAGGACCACGAGAACGCGCGCATTCTCGCCCGCCGCCTGGGCGAGGTCCCCGGCGTCGTGGTGGAGCTCGACCGTTTGGCGACCAACATGGTGTACGCCGAGGTGCCGGTCGACGCGCCGCCGCTGGTCGCACGCCTACGCGCGGCTGGGCTGCTGGTGAACCCCGTAGGTCCCCATGCGCTGCGGCTGGTGTGTCACCTCGACGTGGACCGGGTCGGGTGCGAGCGCGCAGCAGACATCCTGCGAGCCTCGCTTGAGAGCAGGTAGGCATCTGTGGGGCAGGGGTGCCGCGGTCCTTTTGGCTGGACTGAGCGGGGGAGGTGGGACAGGTTCGTCGGGCTGACCCGGGCCCCGCGGCCGGCAGCGCAGGACGATGCCCCGGAAAGCCCTCGTCACAGCCCTGGCCGCCCTTGCTCTTGCCGGGTGCGCGACGACGCGTGGCGCCGGCGCGGTCACGCCTGACCCCATCGAGGTGGTGCGGCCTGAGCCCGCGCCCAGGCCGGAGCCGGTTCCCGCGCCCCCCGACCAGCCGATGACCTCGAGCCTGCTCCGGGCGCGGCTGGTGGCCTTCGTGCTCGAGGCGGAGGCCCGGCGGTCCGAGGCGGGACCGGCCAGCGCAATTCCTGAATCGGAGCTCGCGGCCTGGCGGCGCATCCAGGGGGACGTGGACCGGTTCCTCGCGGAGCCCTCCGGTGAGGCGCGGGCCGAGGACGTGCAGATCGCTCGCGGCTCGCTCCGCGCCGCGCTGGACCGTGACGGACAGGCGTACGGGGGCGTTCCTCCCGAGCTGGTGAGGTCGGTCGAGGAGCGGCTCGCCAGGCTGGACGAGCGGATGGGGCCTCCCCCCGGCCCGCGTTTCCAGTGGCCGCTCGAGGACATCAAGGTGACCAGCGGCTTCGGCCGGCGGTTCCACCCCATCGCCCACCGGAACAAGATGCACTCGGGCATCGACCTGGCCGCCGACCGCAACCAGCCGGTGATGGCCGCCGGCCCCGGCATCGTGGTGCGCGCGGGGTGGATGCACGGCTACGGGTACGAGGTCACGGTCGATCACGGCAACGGCCAGCTGACGCGCTACAGCCACCTCGCGCGCACGCTGGTCCTCGAGGGGACCGCGGTGGTGAAGGGGATGCCGCTCGGGCTCGCGGGCCGCACGGGCACCGCCACCGGCGTGCACCTCCACTTCGAGTACTGGAAGGACGACCAGGCCCGCGACCCGCTGAGGGACTTCGCGCGCCTGGTTGGTGACGAGGGCCCGAGGCCCATCGTCCTCGCACCCTCCCGCTCGACGAAGCGCCGGATGGTGGTCGCCCGCAAGCCTGAGGGTCCGGGCGCCTGATCGCGCTGGGCCTGCTCCGGTTCACGCTCGGAGCGCTCCTCGGCTCGGGCACGCCGGACGGGGGAAGCCTCCCCGAGGTCTACGTGGACGGCTCGGCCGCTCCCGGCGGGGATGGAAGCGCCGCGCATCCGTTCCGGACCCTTGCTGCCGCGCCGGGGAAGGGACGGGTCCGGCTCGCCACCGGCGTCTACCCGGGGGGGCTGCTCCTGGAGGACGTGGAGCTCGTCGCCGGAAAGGCGGTGGTGTTCGCTGCGCCCGCCGGCAGCCCCTGTGTGCGAACGCGCGGAACGGTGCGACTCCAGGGCCTGCACCTCCAGGGCGGATCGGCGGGTCTGGTCGTCGAGTCCGGGCGGACCAAGGCCGAGGACATCGCCTTCAGCGGCCAGCGCGGCCCAGCGGTCGAGGTGCAATCCTCGGCCGAGCTCGTGTTGTCCGGCTCGACACTCCAGGCCTCGGTGTCCGGCTTCCCCGGGGTGCGAGTCCTTCCAGGCGCGAGGGTCGAGCTGCGCACGGTGCGCATCCGCGGACCGTTCCAGCGTGCGGTGGACGCGGCTGGGCCCGCGGCGCTCCGCCTGTCGGGCGTGAAGGTCCAGGACGCGGTGACTGGCTTCTGGCTCTCCGGTGGTGCGGCATCGCTCGAGTCGGTCGAGGTGAGCGGCGGCCGTGGCCCGGGGCTCTACGTCGCTGGCGGTGCGTTGCAGCTGCGCCAGGTCACGGTCTCCGGACACGAGTACGGGCTGCTCAGCGGCGGAGACGCGACGCTCGACGTGCGCGGGTTCGACTCGACAGGAGCGGAGCGCGCCGGGGTGGCGCTGGTCCGAACCCGGGGCGTGCTGGAGAAGGTCCGCGTGGAGTCCGCGGGAAGTCTGGCCGGGGTGCAGCTCGTGTCCTCCGAGGTGCGGATCCATGGGCTGGAGCTCGTGGGCGGCCGCTCCTCCGGGCTCCTCAGCCGCAGCTCCCAGCTCACGCTCGAGGATGCGACCTTCGTCGGGCCGCGTGCCCAGGACCCCATCGACGGAGACGCCGTGCAGATCCGCGCGGGACGCGCATCGCTGGCGCGGCTGCGCATCCAGGACTGCAGCGGGATCGGGCTCCTCGCCGCCGAAGGCGCGACGGTGACCGTGGCCCGTTCCAGCGTCCGCCGCGCCGGGGTGGCGGGGCTGTCGGTGGAGACCGAGGCCAGACTGACCGCCACCGAGGTCCTCGTCGAAGGGACACAGGGCCCGGCGGTGCTGGTGGACGCGCGGGGAACGGCCGAGCTCCACGCGCTGACTGCGCGCGCCAACCGCGACGGTGCGGTGTGGGCGGAGTGCAGCAAGGGCGCGCAGGTGGTCATCGACGGCTGGACCGGGGACGTCGCGCCCGCCGCTGCGGCGTGCATCCGGGAGAGCGGGCGGCTCAGCCCAGGGCGATGACCTGCACCGGAGCAGGCTCAGGCTCAGGCTCCGGGACGGGCGAGGCGCGGTCGGCGATCCAGCGCAGGATCCGCGGATACACCTCCAGCGGCGCCTGCTCGCCGAAGAGCAGGTCTCCGTGTCCGTAGTCGAGCGTGTCGCCATTCTCGCGGCCGAAGAGCATCAGGGTCTTGTCCTCGGTGCCGAGCAGCTCGAACTGTCCCTCCACGGCCTTCGGCGTCGCGAGGGCGTCCTGACTCCCGCCCATCACCAGCACCGGCGTGCCGACGTGTCGCAGGCGCGCCCGGTAGTCGGTGCGGCCGTCCCGGCTCCGGAACACGTCGTGGCGCGTCCAGTCGTCCAGCTGCCGCATCAGGCGGTACCCCATCGACGAGACCAGGTTGCAGTACATCTTCCGGAGCACCCGGGGGGCGATGGCCTTGGGGTTGAGGAGCACCTCGGTCAACGGGAGCGTCACGTGTCCGAGGAACGGGGCGAGCGCGATGCTGAGCCAGCGCTGGCGGAAGGCGAGTGGCCACGCCAGCCACAGCGCCAGCCGCGACAGCCGGACCACCCAGCCGGTGTAGCGGAAGAAGACCGGCGCCCCGAGAGCGCACAACCCGCGGATGCGCGCCCCGTCCGCTCCGCCCAGCACGCCGTAGCCCACGAGCGCGCCGAGCGAGTGCCCCACCCAGAACGCGCCGGGGGCGCCGGTCCGCTCCAGGGCGTGGGCAAGCAGCGCCGGGCCGTCCTGGGCGATGAGATCGTCGGCGTCGTAGTGGAAGCGCTGCCAGAGGTGGCGGGCCCGGGACGCGCCTGCGCCTCGCCAGTCCACGCTGAAGACCTCGAAGCCGGCGGCCGCGAAGGCGTGGGCGAGGGAATGCGGTGGGTCGAAGTCGAAGTTGAGGTGGTTGGCGGCGAGGCCATGACAGAGGAGCACGGGCTCGGCGAAGCGGCGGACCTCCGGACGGCGGTGGTAGACGGCGATGCGCGTTCCATCGGGCGTTGGCACCAGGGTGCGCGCCGGTCGCGGGCTGCGCAGCCGGTAGTACGCGCGGACGGCCAGCAGGTAGGCCCCGAGAAAAACAGCCAGCAGCGCCAGCGCGGTGACGGTCCGGACCGGGTCCATGGTGCTAAGGTTTCGCGTCCCGGCGGGCAGAGCCACGACAGGGGTCCGTCCGCCGAAGGGGCCGGAGATCGATGAAGCTGCACAAGCTCAAGTTCGTCCTGCCCAACCTGTTCACCGTCACCTCGATCTTCTGCGGCTTCTACGCCCTCACCCTCTGCGCTGGCGAGGCCAGTCCGTCGCAGCTGTACCAGGCGGCGCTGGCCATCTTCTTCGCCATGTTCTTCGACGGCTTCGACGGGCGGGTGGCCCGGCTCACCCGGACGCAGAGCCAGTTCGGGGTGGAGCTGGACAGCCTCGCCGACGTCATCTCCTTCGGGGTGGCGCCGGCGATGCTGGTGTACAAGTGGGCCCTCGCGCCGCTGGGGCTGGTGGGGCTGGTGGTCTCCTTCGGGTTCACGGCCTGCGGGGCGCTCCGGCTGGCGCGGTTCAACGTCCTCGCCCACGCCACGGACCACAGCGGAAGCAGCCGCTTCTTCGTGGGGCTGCCCATTCCGCTCGCTGCGGGGATGATCGTCTCGATGGTCATCGCCCACCACGGGATGCGCGGCGGCGACCCGCTGGGCACCGGCGCGCAGGTTCCCATTGCAGTCGTGGTGGCGGTGCTCGCGCTGCTGATGGTCTCCACGCTGCGGTACCGGACGTTCAAGGACGTCCGGCTGAACCGGAAGACCCTGAGCATCTTCATGCTGGTGTGCCTCTCGGGCGTGCTGGTGGCGACGCGCATCCATCCTTCGTACGTGCTGGTGGTGTACTTCGGGGCGTACTTGGCGCTGGGCTTCGTCGAGTCGGGCCTGCTGCTCGGCCGGCGTCTGTCCGAACGTCGGGAGGCGAGCGAGCCGGTGCCGGCGGAGGGCGTGCTCGGGGACGAGGACGAGGTGGACGAGCAGGATTTCCTGTAAGCCCCGGCCCGGACCCCCATGCGCATCGAGGCCCTCTGCACCGGTGACGAGCTGCTCACCGGCGTGACCACCGACACCAACAGCACCTGGTTCCAGGAGCAGCTGCTCCTGCACGGCGAGCAGGTCGCCCGGACCACGGTCGTCGGTGACGTGCGCGAGGAGATCCTCGAGGCGCTGCGCACGCTCTCCGCGCGGGCGGACGTGGTCCTCGTCTCCGGCGGCCTCGGTCCCACGGCGGACGACCTCACGGCCGAGGTGGCGGCCCAGGCGGCCGGGGTGCGGCTCGTCCTCCATCCGGCTGCGCTGGAGGCCCTCCGCGAAAGGTTCGCCCGGCGGGGGCTGACCGTCACCGAGAACAACACCAAGCAGGTGATGGTCCCGGAGGCGGCGGAGGTGGTGCTGAACCCGGCGGGCAGCGCGCCGATGTTCGTGCTCCGGCTCGGCAAGGCGGTGCTCTTCTTCGTTCCCGGGGTTCCCCGCGAGTACCGCGCGCTGGTGGACACGGCCGTGCTCCCGCGCATCGACGCGCTCCGGGCCGAGCGGGGGGAGACGGGCTTCCGCGCGCTCCGCCTGCTGAAGACGGTCTTCCTGGCCGAGTCTCACCTCGACGCGAGGGTGCGGCCACTGGCGGCGACGCACCCGCGGGTGACGTTCGGATTCCGGACGCACTTTCCCGAGAACCACCTGAAGCTGATGGCGGAGGGGCGGACGGCGGAGGAGGCCCGCGAGGTGCTCGAGGCGGCGGACGCTGCATCCCGGCCACTGCTCGGAGACCACCTCTTTGGCATCGACCGGGACACCATGGCGGGGGTGGTGGGGGTGCAGCTGCTCGCCCGCGGTGAGACCCTGGCCCTGGCGGAGAGCTGCACCGGCGGGCGCATCGGCGACATGTTGACCGAGGCGCCCGGCGCGAGCGCCTACTTCCTCGGGAGCGCGGTGTCGTACGCCAACGCGCTCAAGGAGCGCTGGGTGGGAGTGTCGCACGAGACGCTCGTGGCGAGCGGCGCCGTCTCGGAGCCCGTGGCGCGCGAGATGGCGCGCGGGGCGCGGACCGCCGCGGGCAGCACCTGGGCGCTGTCGGTGACGGGGATCGCCGGCCCGGACGGCGGGACGGCGGAGAAGCCCGTGGGAACGGTGTTCATCGGGCTGGACGCACCTGGGGGAACCGAGGTCCGGGCGCACCGGTTCCACGGCGATCGCGAGCAGATCCGCACCGCCAGCGCCTACGCGGCGCTCGACTGGCTTCGGCTCCGCACGCGCGAGGTGCGGCCGTGACCGCGCCGGCGCCTCCGGCGTCGCTGCGCGAGGTGGCGGCGCTCAGGTGGCTGCGGGCGTACCGTACCGAGCTGCTCGTCTTCGCCTGCAGCCTCTTCGCGCTGGCCTGCTTCAGCGGCCCGCGGTTCCTCCGGCAGAGCGCAGCGCCGCACTTCGTCTACCAGGCGAAGGCGTTTCTCGAAGGGCGGCTGGACCTCGACCCGGAGGTGCTCCCCAACCTGGAGGACTGGGCGTGCGTGCGCGAGGCAGGCGGAGTGAAGACCCGCTGCACCCGACCGGCGCTCTCCACGGACCGCTGGTACGTGAGCTTCCCCGCCTTCCCGGCGGTGCTGATGCTGCCGTTCGTCGCGGTGAACGGCTACCAGCTGAACGACACGAGCTTCGGGGTCATCCTCGGCGCGCTGGCCATCACGCTGTTCTATGTCCTGGCGCGCGCGCTCGCGCGGCGGGGCGAGCTACAGCGGACGGAGGCCGAGGCGGTGCTGCTGGCCGGCGTGCTCGGTTTCGGAACGCTGCTCTTCAGCTGCGCCATCCGGGGTGAGGTCTGGTTCCTGGCCGAGGTGCTGGGGGTGGTGCTCACCTGCCTCTACCTGCGCGCGGCGGTGGGTGCGTCCCGGCCGGTGCTGGCGGGGGTGCTCTGGTCCATGGCCACCCTGACCAGGACGCCCCTGGTGTTCACCGGGCTCTTCTTCCTGCTCGAGGTGCTCACGCCCGGTCCGACCGGGCGTCTGGACCAGCTCCGCGCGGCGCTCCGGAACCCGCGGCCCTGGCTGAGGCCAGTGCTCGGGTTCGCGGCGGGGGCGGCGCCCCTGGCCCTGCTGGCGATGGCCTTCAACTGGATTCGCTTCGGAAGTCCGGCGGAGTTCGGCCACCGGTTCCTCTTCGAGAACCGGGTGAACGCGGACATCGACGCGCACGGCCTGTTCAGTCCGGCGTACCTCGGACGGAACCTCCAGGCTGCGTTCCTGATGCTGCCCCGCGTGCAGGGGTCGCCGTTCCGGCTTGGCTACGATCCGCAGGGGCTGTCGATGCTTCTGACCATGCCCTGGCTGGTGCTGCTGGTCTTCCCGAGGGAGCGACCGCGGCTCCACTGGCCGGTGTGGCTGACGGTGGCCGTCTGCGCGCTGCCGGGGCTCTTCTACCAGAACACCGGGTACATGCAGTTCGGGTTCCGGTTCAGCCTCGACTACACGCCGTACCTCGTCCTGCTGCTCGGGCTGTCGGGCTGGTCGTTCCGGAAGCCGCTCGTCCAGGTGCTGGTGGGGGCGGCGCTGCTGGTGAACACCTGGGGCGCCCTCGCCTTCCGGGGCTACACCGAGCTGGTCCGGCGGCTGTGAGCCGGGTGCCGACGCGGTTGACTTCCGGGCTGCCCGGCCGCATCGAGTGAGTCGTGGCGGAGATCGCACTTCCGAAGCGCTGGCACACCCGCGAGGACAGCGGGCTGGTCCTCGACGGCGAGCTGAACTGGATCCACGACGGAGAGCGCATCACGCACCCGCGGATCATCGAGGCGTTCAACGCGGGGCTCGTGCCCACGGACGACGGGCGCTTCCAGCTGCACATCGGGAGCGACTGGGCCTACGTCACGGTGGAGGGCGCGGCGTACCGGGTCAACGCCCTCGACACCGACGAGCGCCGGGTCTACCTCCGGCTCAGTGACCGCACGGGTGAGGCGCTCGAGCCGTCGACGCTCCTTCTCGGCGGCGACGGCGTGCTCACCGCCCGGGTGAAGGCAGGTCGCGCCATCGCCCGGTTCTCCCGTGACGCACAGTTTGCGCTGGGGCAGCTGCTCGCGAGCGACGGCTCTGGCTGGGCACTGGTGCTCCCGAAGGAGCGTCTCCCGGTGCCACTGAACCCGGTTGCACTGGGCGGCTGAATCAGGACGCCTGGGCGACGGCGTCGCCGAGGTGCTTGGAGAACGTCGCCGCGTCGATGTTCGCCCCGCAGACGATGAGTCCCACGCGCTTGCCCGAGAGTCGGTCCCGGAGCGGGCCGAGCAGCGCCGCCGTGGCCGCCGCTCCCGCCGGCTCGACGGCGAGCTTGGCCGAGGAGAACAGGAGCAGCATCGCGTCGCGGAGCTGGTCGTCGTCCACCAGGACCAGCGCGTCGATGAATCGGCGGCAGAGCGCGTAGCTGTACGGCGCCGCGTGGGGCGCTCCGAGGCTGTCGGCGATGGTCCGGACCGCCTCGATGGACCGAGGCTCGCCGGCGGCGAAGCTGCGAGCCATCGAGTCCGCCCCGGTGGGTTCGACGCCATACACCGCGGTGCGCGGGCTCAGCTGCTTGACCGCCGCGGCGACCCCCGCGGCGAGGCCGCCCCCGCCGATGGGGACGATGACCGCGTCCAGCTCGCCGGCTTGCTCGATCAGCTCGAGCCCGACCGTGGCGGTGCCGAGCGCGGTCTTCGGTCCCTCGAAGGGATGGACGAAGGTCCGCCCCTCCGTCGATTCGATCTCCCGCACCCGGTCGAACGCCTGGTGCACGTTGTCCACCAGCTCCACCTCGGCCCCGAGCTCGCGCGACCCCGCGACGCGGAAGGGGCTCGCGCTCCGCGGCATGACGACCTTCGCGGTCGTCCCGAGCACCCAGGCGGCGTACGCGGTGGCCATGGCGTGGTTCCCGGCCGAGACGCAGGTGACCCCGCGGGCGAGCGCGTCCTTCGGCAAGTCCAGCATCACGCACAGCGCGCCCCGCGGCTTGAAGCTCCCGGTCCGCTGGAAGAGCTCCTCCTTCAGCACGACCTCGGTCTTCCCGAGCCGGCGCTCCACCAGGGGAGAGTGGAGGCGCCGCACCGGCGTGGTCACGACGAGGTCGCCCAGCCGGGCGCGCGCCGCACGGATCGCCTCGACGCTGGGGGCCTCGGACATGGCCCCCGAACTGTAGCCCGTGTCAGGCGGCCGCGGACTCGGCAACGGTCGACGGTGGGGCGGCCGGGCGGGCCTCCGCGCCGAGCACGCGGGGGATGAGCGCATCGAGCGCCTGCGGACGCTCCCGGAGCCACTCCACCGCGCGCTCCCGGCCCTGGCCGATGCGCTCGCCGTCGAGCTGGTAGTGGCTGCCGGACTTCTCGATGATGCCCAGTGTCACCGCCAGGTCGAGCACCTCGCCGGCGCGGCTGATGCCCTGGCCATACAGCACGTCGAACTCGGTCTCGTGGAAGGGAGGGGCGACCTTGTTCTTCACCACCTTCACCCGGGTGCGGGTGCCGATGACCTGCTCGCCCTCCTTGAGGTTGCCCAGCCGGCGGATCTCCATGCGCACCGAGGCGTAGAACTTGAGCGCGTTGCCTCCGGTGGTCGTCTCCGGGTTGCCGAAGACCACGCCGATCTTCATGCGGATCTGGTTGATGAAGAAGATGACCGTGCCGCTCTTGCTCACCGCGCCGGTGAGCTTGCGCAGCGCCTGACTCATGAGTCGCGCCTGGACTCCCATGTGCGCGTCACCCATCTCCCCCTCGATCTCTGCGCGGGGCACGAGCGCTGCCACCGAGTCCACCACCACCAGGTCGACGGCGCCGCTGCGGACCAGCTGCTCGGTGATCTCCAGCGCCTGCTCCCCGGTGTCGGGCTGCGAGACCAGGAGGTCCTCGATTCGCACCCCGAGCTTGCGCGCGTAGGTCACGTCGAGCGCGTGCTCGGCATCGACGAAGGCCGCGACTCCGCCCATCGCCTGGACCTGGGCGATGGCATGGAGGGCGAGGGTGGTCTTTCCCGACGACTCGTTTCCGAACACCTCGATGACCCGCCCGCGCGGGTACCCCCCCACGCCCAGCGCCCGGTCGAGGCCCACCGAACCGCTGGGGATGACCGCCATCGGGGCGACCTCGCCGTCACGTCCGAGCTGCATGATGGCTCCCTTGCCGAACTGCTTCTCGATGGCTGCCACCGCCGCCGCGACGGCCTTCAGCTTCTCGCTCACCTTCCCCACGCCGCACCTCCGCCTGTCAGATGTTCAGGGGGCGGACAGCAATTGGCGGGCCGGGCCTCGTGCCCGTGGTCGGGAGTGGGGCACCGTCCCTCCGCGCGGCCGGGGTCGACCGCGAGGTCGGACGGCGGGGTCAGGCTGTGGTGCGCTCGGTGGAGGGAGTGCCGGGCTCGGGGTCCACCGCCGCGCTCGACAGCGCCGCGTGCATCGTGACCACCGCGTCGCGAGCGCGCCGGACCAGCGCCTCCCGGTCCGACATGGTGAGGTCTGCCGTCGGAAGTGGCGCGCCGATGGCGATGCGGACCACCCCGCGGCGGAGCGGCCTGAGCCCCGAGGGCATCACCTTCAGCGAACCCTGGATGGCGACGGGGACGATGGGCACCCCCGACTGGAGCGCCAGCACGAACGGGCCCTTCTTGAACGGCAGGATGGTGCCGTCCCGCGAGCGAGTGCCCTCGGGATAGGCGAGGAGCGAGATTCCCCCCCGCACCCGGTCGGCGGCAGCGTTCAGGGTGCCGACCGCCTGCGTGCCGTTGCTCCGGTCGACGAAGACCATCCCCGTCCAGGACATGTACCAGCCCAGGAAGGGGACCTTCCGGAGGGTGTGCTTGGCGATGAAGCGGAGGTCCACTGGCAAGATGGCGAACGCCGCCGGGATGTCGAGCGACGACTGGTGGTTCATCACGTAGATGGCAGGTCGGTCCCAGCCGGTCTCGGGCAGTCCGGAGACCTGAAGCTCCGCGCCCGAGAACCAGAGCATCCCCGGCGCCCAGAACCGCCGGGCGAACCGCAGCGGGAGCGACGGGTCGCGGAAGAGCGTGCCCAGGAGCAGGGCAGTGGAGATCCAGAAGATGGACCACACCGCCATTGCTGCGTAGCGGACCAGGCTGGAGAGTCTGTTCAGTCCCATGCGAATACGAACGCGTTGACTTCGTGGCTCCTGGTTCGCACATCCGGGTCGACCATGGAACCCGACCAGCGACCCCACGTGGTGATCATCGGGGCCGGATTCGCGGGCCTCGAGGCGGCGAAGATCCTCGGACTGTCAGATGACGTCCGGGTGACAGTCGTCGACCGGCGGAACCACCATCTGTTCCAGCCCCTCCTGTACCAGGTGGCCACCGCGGCGCTGGACCCGAGCGACATCGCGGCGCCCATTCGCATGGTGCTCCGGCACCATCGGAACACCGAGGTGATGCTGGCCGAGGTCGCGTGGATCGACCGCGGCACCCGGACCATCGAGTTCAACGAGGGTGCCTCCCTGGGCTACGACCACCTCATCGTCGCCGCGGGGGCGCAAGACACGTACTTCGGCCATCCGGAGTGGGAGCGTCACGCCCCCGGGCTGAAGAGTGTCGAGGACGCACTGGAGATCCGCCGCCGGCTGCTCTTTGCGTTCGAGGAGGCCGAGCGCGAGGAGGACCCCGTCCGCCGCCGCGCCTGGCTGACCTTCGTCATCATCGGGGGAGGTCCCACCGGGGTAGAGCTCGCGGGTTCGCTGAGCGAGATCGCCCACCGGGTGCTCCCGCGGGACTTCCGGCGCATCAACACCCGCGACGCGCGGATCATCCTCATCGAGGGGCAGGATCGACTCCTCCCGGCGTACCCGGCCCATCTCAGCGAGGACGCCCGGCGGACGCTGGAGCAGCTGCAGATCGACGTGCGGCTGGGGCTGCGCGTGTCGAGCATCGACGTTGACGGAGTGATCCTCGGAGACGAGCGGATCCAGGCGCGGACGGTCCTCTGGGGAGCGGGTGTCACGTCCTCGCCGCTCGGGAAGTGCCTGGGCGTCCCGGTCGACCGCACGGGGCGCGTGGCGGTGAAGCCCGACCTGACGCTCGAGGAGGACGCGCGGGTGTCGGTCGTCGGTGACCTCGCCGCGGTCAGCCAGGACGGCAAGCCCGTTCCGGGCATCGCGCCGGCGGCGATGCAGATGGGGCGGAAGGCCGCGCGAAACGTGCTGCGGCGAATCCACGGGGAGCCGGTCCGGCCCTTTCGCTACGTGGACAAGGGCATCTTCGCGGTGATTGGCCGAGGCTCGGCGGTGGGGACGCTGTTCGGCCGCTGGGACCTCTCGGGGTTCCCCGCCTGGTTCGTCTGGGTGACGGTGCATCTGATGTACGTGGTGGGGTTCCGGAGCCGGATCGCCGTGCTCTTCTCCTGGCTCTATTCGTACCTGACGTGGCGGCGGATCGCGCGGCTCATCACCTTCACCCCGTGGCTCCGGCAGCGCGAGCAGGAGCCAGCCACTGACTCCGTGCGCGCGCTGCCGTCTGGCGTCAGAACGGCCGCGAGTGTCGCGCAGGTCCCGGTGGCCGCCGCCGCGGAGCGCTGATCCGGGATCAGCGGTGCCTTCGCCCGGATGGGACGCGGGCCGGGCACGACGTCCGGCGCCATGCCCTGACCGGCCTGGCCTCGAGGCTCGCGACGCCGGCGGGTTGTCGCAGCGGAACGGCCCGTGAGCGGCCGATGTTTCGCGAACACGCTTCAGGGAACTTTTTCGGACGCTCCCAGCCGGCAGGAGGGCTGCGACCCCCTCGTTTGCCGTCCCTTTTGGTTCCCCCAACACGGTTCCCGAAACCGCTCCAACGCCGCTCAACACGTTGAAACTGTTCCTCCAACTTCCTTCGCGAAACCGTTTCGGACGCCTCCAGGGCCCCGCGCGACCCCCCCTCGGCGCGGACCGTCCGAAAAAGTGTCGTGAACCGCGTTGGCGAAACCGCGACAACCCGCCACGGGACGGGCCGCGGCCAGGGGGCATCCGGGCGACTGCGCCCGACCCCGGAAGCCCCGCCGTCCCTACAGGCTGGGTGAGGCGGTCGACGAGGCGGTGGGAGCACGTGGCCGGCTCAGGCTGGCGACCGTGCCACCTTCAGCATCCGTGACAGCGGACTGGAGGGCGCCTCGTTCCCATCGAGCAAGGCAATCAACCAGTCGCGCCGGTCCATCACCCGGAAATCGACCGCCAGCTGCACATCGACGTCCTCGATGTCCCCGTGCCCCTCCAGGTCCGCCCGGGTCCGGGAGAGCTTCAGGATGCGGTCATGAGCCCTGGCGGACAGCCCATACCTGTCCATCGCCAGCCGGAGCATCTCCTCTGCCCGCGGCGTGGTCCGGCAATGCTGGCGGACGAGCCGGGGCGACATCTGCGCATTGCAGTGGATCCCGGCCTCGTCGCGGAAGCGCTCCCGCTGCCTGGCGCGGGCTGCCTCGACGCGCTCGCGGTACCAGCTGCTCGGGGTCTCCGGCCTGGCAAGGGCCGCGAGCCGGTAGCCCTCGACGCGGCGGG
>Ga0208851_1000052_pt1 | contig 47967 bp, 46 predicted proteins | sample NGESurshal092012_FD_184481 | JGI IMG/M metagenome (GOLD analysis project Ga0208851, IMG submission 184481) | Arctic peat soil microbial communities from Barrow, Alaska - NGEE Surface sample 415-2 shallow-092012 (SPAdes) | ecosystem: Environmental > Terrestrial > Soil > Wetlands > Peat ... | reverse complement strand
GGCCGTCGGTGCCGGTCAGCGCGGTCGCCTCGCCCACGGAGGTCCTGGTGAGCCCGGCAGCCCGGTGAGCCATCGCGCGAAGCTGGCCTGACCGGTGCAGGGCGACGAGCCGGCGCTTGCGGCTGTACGCTCGCGAACCGTGCGGCTGACTCCGGGCACTCGAGTGGGGCCTTACGAGGTGGTGCTGCTTCTCGGGCGCGGCATGTCCGAGGTGTACCGCGCCACCGACACGCGGCTCGGCCGGGACGTGGCGCTCAAGGTGGTCGGAGAGCCGCTTGGGACACGCGGGCCAGCCGTGGAACGCTTCGAACGCGAAGCCCGACTGGCCGCCTCGCTGAGCCCGATTGCGTTGCTCCGCCTCCGGCCGCCAAGCTCGTTCACATGGCGACGACACGGCGCTGGCAGCCCACGGCCTGCATCCTCTGCGAGTGCAACTGTGGGCTGGAGGTGGAGCTCGGCGGCGAGGGAGGACGTCACATCGTCCTGGTCCGGGGTGACAAGCGTCATCCCTCGTCGAAAGGCTACGCCTGCGAGAAGGCGCACCGGCTGGACCACTATCAGAACGGACGCGACCGGCTGACCGGCCCGCTGCGGCGGCGCGCCGACGGCACCTTCGAGCCCATCGACTGGGACACGGCCATCCGCGAGGTGGCCCAGCGGCTCGCGCGCGTCCGGGACCAGCACGGCGGCGAGTCCATCTTCTATTACGGCGGCGGCGGGCAGGGGAATCACCTCCCCGGCGCGTACAGCACCGGCACGCGGCGGGCGCTCGGATCTCGCTGGCGCTCGAGCGCGCTCGCGCAGGAGAAGACCGGAGAGTTCTGGGTGACCGACCGGATGTTCGGCGTGCCCGCCATGCGCTCGGACTTCGAGCACTGCGACGTCGCGCTGTTCCTCGGGAAGAACCCATGGCACTCGCACTCCATCCCGCACGCCCGTGTCACCCTGAAGCAGATCGCCGCCGACGACAGCCGGACGCTGATCGTGGTGGACCCGCGGCGGACCGAAACCGCCGAGCTCGCCGACATCCACCTCCAGCTCCGACCCGGCACCGACGCCTCGCTCCTCGCGGCGCTGCTCGCCGTCCTGGTGGAGGAGGGGCACCTGGACTGCACGTTCCTCGCCGAGCACGCCGTCGACGTCGAGACGGTGCTCACCGCGCTCCGGGCCGTGCCAATCGCCGCCCACTGTGCACGCGCCGGGCTGGAGGAGGCGCTGGTACGACGGACCGCCCAGGTGATCGGCCGCGCCCGCGCCCTGGCCAGCTTCGAGGATCTGGGCGTGCAGATGAATCGCGACTCGACCCTGGTGAGCTACCTGCACAAGCTCCTCATCGCGCTCACCGGGAGCTTCGGTCGGAAGGGCACTGCGTTCGTGCCCACGGTCCTCTCCCCCATCGCGGGGGGCGGCTCGGAGCGGAAGAGCCCCGTGGCGGGCGCGCGGATCGTCGCCGGGCTCGTCCCCTGCAACGTCATCGCCGAGGAGATCCTCACCGACCACCCCGCTCGCTACCGCGCCATGCTGGTCGAGGCAGCGAACCCCGCCCACTCCCTTGCCGACTCGAAGCGGTTCCGCGAGGCGCTCCGGATGCTGGACACCGTGGTGGTCATCGACGTGGCGATGAGCGAGACCGCGCGGCTGGCGGACTACGTCCTGCCCGCGGCGAGCCAGTTCGAGAAGGCCGAGGCCACCTTCTTCAACTTCGATTTCCCCGAGAACTACTTCCACCTGCGCCCCCGGCTGCTTCCCCCACCCGCGGGCGTGCTTCCGGAGGCGGAGATTCACGCCCGGCTCGCGCTCGCGCTCGGCGCCATCACCGACGACGACCTCGCGCGACTTCACGCGGCCGCAGCCGCCGGGCCCGAGGCCTACCTCGAGGCGGTGCTGGGCGAGGTGATGGGCGACCCGCGGCTCCGTCATCAGGCGCCGGTGCTCCTCTACCGGACCCTGCCGCTCGCGCCCGAGGTGCGCGAGGGCGCCATCGTGTTCGCCCTCGCGCTCCGGGCGGCCACCGAGAGCCCCGCCTCGCTCGCCCGCGCCGGATTCGGGGGGTCGCCGTTCGAGGCGGCGCAGGCGCTCTTCACCGCTCTGCTGGAGAAGCCGTGGGGGGTGGTGTTTGCGGTGGACACCTGGGCGGAGGTCGTCCGGCGCATCGCCACACCCGACGGAAAGATTCACCTCGCGCTGCCGGACATGCTCGAGGCGCTCGCGAGCCTGCCGACTGCCTCCACCGCGCTCGACCCGGAGTTCCCGTTCGTCCTCTCGGCCGGCGAGCGGAGATCGTTCACCGCCAACACCATCATCCGCGACCCCACCTGGAGGACGCGTGATGCGGGGGGCGCGTTGCGGATGAGCCCGGAGGATGCCGCAGCGCTCGGCGTGTGCGCCGGGGACCAGGTTCGCCTGTCGACCCGCCGCGACTCGGTCGTCGTCCCCGTCGAGGTCTCGGAGACGATGCAGGCTGGACACGTCTCGCTGCCCAACGGGGTCGGGCTGGTCTACCCCGGTGAGGGTGCGGCGGCGCGGACCGGCGCGGCGCCAAACGAGCTCACCGCCGCCGAGGACCGAGACCCGTTCGTCGGGACGCCCTGGCACAAGAGCGTGCCGGCTCGGGTCGAGCGCGCCTGACCTGCCCCTCAGGCATCGGCCACCCAGGACTCGATGGTCCGGGCCTGCATCGGTCCGACCCGCCGCCCCCGCTCACCGCCGGCGCGGAACAGAACGAGCGTGGGCACGGCGAGAAGCCCGTAGTCCTCACAGCCCTCGGGATGCTGCTCCACGTCGAGCCGGAGCACGATCGCTCTCCCTGCGAGCCGGTGCGCGACGGCGTCGATCACCACCGCCGACGCGACACAGGGCTCGCAGTCCGGCGTCCAGAACTCGACCAGGAGCGGGACCGGTGCGGCGCGGATGGCGTCGCGGAGCGCACCCGGCGAGACCGGCTGTGGCGCACCTTCATCCGAGACGGCCGAGCCGCAGGCAGCGCACCCGCGCACGCTCGGGGCCTCCCGGCCGAGCCTCGTGAAGAGGCCGCACACCGCGCAGCGGAAGACGTCCACGGTCGTCACCTCCAGCGCGGGTGAGAGCCACCCGGGCTGCCGAGAGGTTCGTCCGCGGCTCAGGCGTGCACGGCGGCCCGGAGCGCGTTCCGCACGGCCGTCCGCACCTCGGCCGGGACGCCACCTCCGGGGAGCGCCCGACAGAGCGAGACCGATCGCTTCAGCTCTGCGCAGGCCGGCCCGCAGCGGGGACAGCCGGCGAGGTGCTGCTCGAGTCGAGCACACGCGGCCTGGTCCAGGTCATCCTCGTCGCGCGTCAGCAGCTCGCGGGCCAGCTCGGGACAGGCCGCCGGATGATCCGGATCTGCGCCGAGCAGTGCAGCGATGCGCTCCTGCATTGCGATGCGTGCTCGGTGCAGCCGGCTCTTCAGCGCCGGAACCTCGACGCCCACCACCCGCGCCGCCTCCTCCGCCGAGAGACCCTCCACATCCCGGAGCAGCACCACTTCTCGCTGCGCGTCGGGCAGCGCGAGCAGCGCCTCCTGGAGCACGCGTGCCATCTCGCGGGCGTGGGCGCGGTCGTCGGGCGCGGAGGCGGGAACGCTCACCTCGCGCGCTGCTGCTCCCTCGAGCGCCTCGTAGCGGGCGGGCTCCCCGGCACCCCTGCGGCGTGCCTTGGTACAGAAGCTCCGTGCCACCTGGTACAGCCAGGTGGAGAGCTGCGCGTCGCCCCGGAACTGGCGCACGCCCTTGAAGGCCGCCAGCAGTGTCTCCTGGAGGACGTCGCGCGCGTCCTCCTCGTTCCCGCACATCCTCAGCCCGAAGCGAAAGATCTGGCGTTCGTGACGCGCGAGGAGCGCCTCCAGCGCCGCGTCGTCCCCGGCACGCGCTGCCTGCAGCAACTCCTCGTCCGTGCGCTCCATCACGCCCCGAGTGTAATCACGGAGGGGCGGACGATACTCGGGTCTCTCGAACCCTGGACGTGACACCCTGGCTCCCACGCCCTGCTCGAGGGTGTTCCCGGAGGACCCGAGATGAAATTCGCCGAATTCATGTCCAGCCCCATCGGTCGAGGGCTGCGCGTCGTGGTGGGTGCGCTGCTGGTCTACGTGGGGCTCGCCGTGGTGCAGGGAGTCGCCGGCACGCTGATCGCCGCGGCGGGCGTGGTCCCCATCGCCACGGGGATGCTGAACGTCTGCCTCCTCGGTCCGCTGCTCGGCGCGCCGATGAAGGGGTCCACGAAGACGTTGCCGAAGACCTGAGGCTGCGCTCCCTGAGGGCTCAGGACGGGCCCGCGCCACGCAGCCATGCCTCGAGCGATGAGGCCGGCTGGACGCCCATCCGTCGCTCGCGCTCCTGGCCGCCGCCGAAGAGAACCGCGGTGGGGATGGCGCGGATCTGATGCTGCGCGCCGGCCTCGGGGTGTGCCTCGGTGTCGAGCTTCAGCACCACCGCCTCGCCCGAGAGCCGGCGAGCCACTTGATCGAAGATGGGCGCAGCGACGCGGCATGGCCCGCACCAGGGGGCCCAGAAGTCGACCAGCAGCGGCACCGGGCAGGCGGCGATGGCACGCGCGAGCCCGGGGGAATCGACGTCCTGCGGTTCCCCCGTGGTGGTCAGCGGCTGCTTGCAGCGGCCGCACACAGGAGTTCCTGCCCCGGGCCCGACCCGGTTGAAGGCGCCGCAGCGGGGACACCGGTAGGTGCGCATCGCCCGGCTCAGCGCGTGCGGGTCAACAGCACGCGCTCCTCGGTCAGCTCGTCCATCGCGTAGCGCACGCCCTCGCGGCCGAGCCCGCTCCGCTTGACCCCGCCGTACGGCATGTTGTCGCTCCGGAGGTTGGGCGCGTCGTTGATGATGACTCCACCCACTTCGAGCCCGTGGAACGCGGACCGGACGCGCGAGAGGTCACGGGTGAAGACGCCGGCCTGCAGCCCGTACTGTCCGTCGTTCACTGCTCGGAGCCCCGCCTCCCAGTCCGCGACCGGCCACACCTCCACCACCGGTCCGAAGAGCTCCTCGCGCGCCGCCCTCGACTCCGGTGGAACGTCGGCGAGCACCGTGGGCTGCAGCAGCCGCCCGTCGCGTCTGTGCCCGGTCAGCACCCGTGCGCCGCCGGCCAGCGCCTCGTCCACCCAGGCAGTGATGCGCTCCGCCGAGCGGTCGTCGATGACGGGGCCGCAGACGGTCCGCTCGTCGGCGGGATCCCCGGTGGGCACCGCCTTCGCCCGGGCGAGCAGCTTCTCCACGAACGCGGCGTGCGCCGGAGCCTCCACGAAGACCCGCTGCACCTTGATGCACACCTGGCCCGCGTAGCCGAACCCCGCGGCCACGCACCGCTCGGCCGCCCAGTCCAGGTCCGCGTCGGCGCCGATGAGCGCCGCGGCGTTCCCGCCGAGCTCGAGCAGTGCCCGTCCCGGCGCCTTCTGCTTCAGCGCCCAGCCCACCGTCGCGCTTCCGGTGAAGGAGAGGATGCGCACCCGGGGGTCGGTGGCCAAACGCTCGGCCACGGCGTTGTCGCAGGTGAGGACCTGGAAGCCGGCCGGATCGGCACCGGCCCCGTGCGCGAGCTCGGCCAGGAGGAGCTGCGCGGTCGGCGCCTGCGGCGGCGGCTTGACGATGATCGGCGCGCCCACCGCCAGCGCCGGAGCGACCTTGTGCGCCCCGAGGTTGAGCGGAAAGTTGAAGGGGACGACTCCGACCACCACGCCTGCGGGGAAGCGCCGTACCTCGCACTCCACCCCCTCGGTGCCGCCATCCATGTCGACCGGGACGACCGAGCCACCGAAGCGGGTCAGCTCGGCGGCCGCCAGCCGGAAGACCTCGATGGCCCGGCGGACCTCCACCCGCGCCTGGGTGACGGGCTTCCCTGCCTCGTGGCAGATGGCCTGCGCCAGCTCCTCGCCCCGGGTCCGCAGCCCGGCGACGATTCCTTCGAGCACCTCGCGCCTCTTCCCCGTGCTCTGCCGCTGCAGGCGCGCGCGCGCCGAGAAGGCCACGGAGAGCGCCTGCTCCGCCTGGGCGGCGGAGGCCTGGGCCACCCGGCGCAGGAGCCTGCCGTCCCACGGTGCGCGCACCTCGGCCTGGTGGCCCCCGTCGACCCAGGCGCCGTCGATCCACAGCCGTCCGTCCGCCATGCGGCTGACGTACTCCTGCCCGCGGCGGCTCGCCAGGTCCGGAGCTCCCGCCCCGCCCGCTCGCTCCGGCATTGAACGGCCGGCAACCGTGTGGCAAGCGTGCCGGGCGCCGGATGCCGGACACCCAACCACTCTCGTACCGCAGGCGCGCCACCCTGCTGGTCATCCTCTGGGTCGTCCTGGCGGTTCTGCCGGTGCTCTTTCCGGCGGCGATCCTCCCCTTCGCCGGCTCGGCGCTGATCGCCTATCTCGTCGCCCCGATCCTCGACTGGCTCACCGGACGGAAGGTGGCGGGCCGGGCGATCCCCCGGTGGGTGGCGATCCTTCTCATCTACGCGCTCTTCTTCCTGCTCTCGTACCTGTTCCTGATCGCCATCGTCCCCCAGCTGTACCGGGAGATGGTGCGCATCTCGTCGAACGCCTTCGCCTTCGCGCGCTCGCTCACCCCGGGGCGGATCCAGGAGATCGCCCGGCAGATGGAGGACTGGCTCACCTCGCACGGCGTGCCGGTGGCGCTGTCCTCCCGTTCGCTGGAAGGAGCCGACGCCGCCGAGGCCTACACCGGCCGCCCGAGCTGGAGCCTCTCGATGGATCTTGAGCGTCTCATCCGCGACGCCGCGGAGCGCTTCTCGGGCATCGCCAAGGCCAACGTCGCCCGACTGGTCGAGCTCACCCGGGCGCTGGTCACGGGCGTGTTCAAGGGCGTCTTCACCTTCTTCCTGATGCTGATGGTGGCGGCCTTCCTGTCCATCGACGCCGCAGGGATCGGCGCCTACTTCCGCTCGCTCGTCCCCGCCGAGTGGGGAGCCGACGCCTCGCTGCTGGTCCGCCGCATCGATCGTTCCTTGGCGGGCGTGGTCCGGGGCCAGGTGACGATCTGCATCATCAATGGCGTCCTCACCTTCGCCGGCCTGTTGCTCTTCGGGGTGAAGTTCGCGTTCCTGCTGGCCACCGTGGCGACGTTCTTCAGCCTGGTCCCCATCTTCGGCACCATCATCAGCTCGGTCCCCATCGTCATCATGGCTCTGGCCCAGAGCTGGAGGGCGGGCCTGGGGATGCTCTTCTGGATCATCGGGATCCACGCCCTGGAGGCGTACTTCCTGAATCCGAAGATCATGGGCAACGCGGCGCGAATGCACCCGGTGGTGGTGGTGTTCGCGCTGATCGCCGGCGAGCAAACCTACGGGCTCCTGGGCGCGCTCTTCGCGGTCCCGGTCGCCGCCATCGTGGTGGCCTGCTTCGAGTTCGCGCGGCAGAAGGCGCAGCCCGTGCCGCTGGACGTGCGCGGGGCCTGATCGCTCAGCAGCGGGTGGTGACGACGCAGTGGCGCGAGCTGTCGCAGTAGGGCAGACCACACGTGTTGTTCACCGTCTGGTTGGTCGGATCGGGGCTCCCCGCGGGACAGGCGCCCGGGGCAGGGCAGGTCGGCGCACGCGAGGCGTTGACCACGCCGGTTCCGTTTCCGCAGCAGCCGTTCGAGACGCAGTCCGACTGCTGGGTGCAGACATCTCCCACCACGCCGCCGCCGCCGTCGTCCATCGGACCACAGGCAGCGAGCGCGAGCGCCGCGCCAACCAGGACTCCCAGGAACTTCCTCGTCATGGACCCACACCCCCGGTGCTGTTCGCACCTCAGGACGGTCGATGCCGGGGAATCTTCATCGGTTCATCGAGCCGAGGAAGTCCGCATTCGATTTCGTGGGGCGCATGTGCTTGAGAACGAACTCCATCGCGTCGATGGGCGTGAAGGGGTGCAACACCTGACGGAGCGCCGTGACCCGGATGAGGTCCTCGGGGCGGAGCAGGAGCTCCTCCTTCCGCGTCCCTGACTTGTTGATGTCCAGACAGGGGAAGATCCGCTTCTCCATCAGCTTCCGGTCGAGCACGATCTCCGAGTTTCCGGTTCCCTTGAACTCTTCGAAGATGACCTCGTCCATGCGACTGCCGGTGTCGATGAGCGCCGTGCCGATGATGGTGAGGCTGCCGCCCTCCTCGATGTTGCGGGCCGCGCCGAAGAAGCGCTTCGGCTTGTGGAGCGCGTTGGAATCCACGCCGCCGGAGAGGATCTTCCCCGAGGGCGGAACCACCGTGTTGTAAGCGCGGGCGAGCCGGGTGATCGAGTCGAGCAGGATGCACACGTCGTGCTTCTGCTCGACCAGGCGCTTGGCCTTGTCGATGACCATCTCCGCGACCTGCACGTGCCGGGTGGCGGGCTCGTCGAAGGTGCTGCTCACCACCTCGCCCCGGACGTTCCGCTCCATGTCCGTGACCTCCTCCGGCCGCTCGTCCACGAGGAGCACGATGAGGAAGATGTCGGGGTGGTTCTGGGCGATGGCGTGGGCGATGTTCTGCAGAAGCACCGTCTTGCCCGCCTTGGGCGGAGCGACGATGAGGCAGCGCTGGCCGAGGCCGATGGGGGTGAAGAGGTCGATGATGCGGGTCGTCATCTCCGACCCGTCGAACTCCAGGTTCAGCTTCCGCGTCGGGTAGAGCGGCGTGAGGTTGTCGAAGAGGATCCGCTCGCGCGCCTCGTGGCTGGTCGGATCGACGAAGTTGACCTTGTCGACCTTCTGCAGCGCGAAGAACCGCTCACCCTCGCGGGGCTGGCGGATGGGACCGTAGACGGTATCGCCAGGGCGGAGGCTGAAGCGCCGGACCTGGCTCGGGCTGACGTAGATGTCGTCCGGGCTGGGCTGGTAGTCGCTGTCCGCGCTGCGCAGGAAGCCGAAGCCGTCGGACTGCAGCTCCATCACGCCCTCGGCGTGCACCTCGAACTTCTTGTCCGCGATGCCGGAGAGCAGGGAGAAGATGAGGTCCTGCTTCTTGAGCCCCTGCGTGCCCTCGACCCCGAAGTCCTGAGCCATGTGGGCCAGCTCGGTGATCTTCATCCGCTTCAGGTCGGTGAGCTTCAGGACCTGCATCGGCGTACCGTCGGCCGCGGTGACCACCGCGCCGTTGTCCGAGGCGAGGTCGGCGGCCGAGGGGCGCTCGGCCATGACCGGGGGCGCCGATGGATCCTCGGGCACCTCGTTCAGCTCGTCGTCCCGGACCGGGCGCGACATCGGGGTGAGCACCGGGCGGAGGGGGGTCTGCACCTCGGCAGCCGCGACGCCGTTGGTCTCGCCATCGGGCGCGTCGGGGTCACGGCGCTTGCGGGGGGCGCGGCGACGGGGAGCGGACTCGGTGGACGCCTCGGGAGCGACTTCGAGGTCCGCAGGCTTCTCTTTGCTGGAACGGGCTTTGCGCATGGGGAACGTGCACCCCGCGCCAGGGAGAGAGGGCGGGGAACTGAGCCGACCCGGCAACCGCTCGGCGCCTCGGCGGCAGCGAGAGGCGCTTGACGACATTGATGCGGTGGCCGGTGCGGAGTTGAGAGCTCGCGGACGGTGGACTTCCACGTCACCCACGAGCCAGAAGGACGTTATTGACCGACTCCCCCGGTGTCAAGAAGACCTGGACCGGGGTGCCCACCCCTCGACCACCCGCCCGTGAACGTCGACACCGCCCGAACCCGAGCCGAGGAGCTGAAGCAACGCATCGCCCGGGCCGACCACCGTTACTACGTCCTGGACGATCCGGAGCTGACCGACGCGGAGTACGACGCCCTCCTCCGCGAGCTCCAGGCGCTCGAGGCCGAGTTTCCTGCTCTGCGGACGCCTGACTCGCCCACGGCTCGGGTCGCGGGCGCCCCCTCGGAAAAGTTCCGGCCCGTGACCCACCGTGTCGCGATGCTGAGCCTGTCCAACGCGTTCTCCGACGAGGAGCTGGTGGAGTTCGACGCCCGGGTGCACAAGGTGCTCGGGCCTGAGGACGTCACCTACGTGTGCGAGGCCAAGCTCGACGGGCTGGCGGTGGAGCTGACCTACGTCGACGGGCAGCTGGTCGAGGGAGCGACCCGCGGTGACGGCAACGTGGGCGAGGACGTGACCGCGAACCTCCGGACCATCCACGTGGTGCCGCTGGCGCTACGGACCCCGGCGGAGGGTCCGCCCCCGCCCGGCAGGGTCGAGGTCCGGGGCGAGGTGTTCCTGCGCCGGGCGGACTTCGCCCGCCTGAACGCCCGTCGCGAGAGGGAGGGCGAGCCGCTCTACGTGAACCCCCGCAACACGGCGGCGGGCTCGCTCCGGCAGCTCGACCCGGCGATCACCGCGGCCCGTCCGCTCTCGTTCTTCGCCTACGAGCTCGGCGGGTGGGGCGAGGACGCGGCAGCTGGGCCGTTCACCCGGCACTCCGAGAAGCTGGCCTGGCTCGCCGCGGCGGGCTTCCCGGTGAACCCGGAAAACCGGCGGGTGCAGGGGCTGGAGGGCGTGCGGACTGCGTATGCGGACTTCCTCGCCCGCCGCCACGCGCTCGCCTACGACGTGGACGGGATGGTGGTGAAGCTGGAGGCCGAGGACGCGCGCCGCCGCCTGGGCCAGGTCTCCCGGAGCCCACGCTGGGCCGTGGCCTACAAGTTCCCTCCGGAGGAGGCCCGGACGACGGTGGAGAGCATCGAGGTAAACGTCGGCCGCACCGGCGCGCTCACCCCCGTGGCGTTCCTCACGCCGGTCCAGGTCGGCGGGGTCACGGTCTCCCGCGCCACGCTGCACAACCCGGGGGAGCTCAGGCGGAAGGACGTCCGGATCGGCGACCAGGTGTTCGTCCGCCGCGCGGGCGACGTCATCCCGGAGATCGTCAAGGTCATCGACTCGGTCAGGACCGGGGAAGAGCGGGAGTACCTGTTCCCGGAGCGCTGTCCGGTGTGCGGCGCCGCGGCGGTGATGGACGAGGACGGAGCGATCCTGCGCTGCACCGGGCTCGACTGCCCGGCTCAGCTCCAGGCGCGGCTGCAGCACTTCGCCAGCCGCGGCGGGATGGACATCGAGGGGCTCGGGGACAAGCTCGCCGAGCAGCTGGTCGAGTCGGGACAGGTGAGGCGCGCTGCCGATCTCTACCGGCTCGACCTTCCTACCCTGACCGGTCTCCAGCGAATGGGCGAGAAGAGCGCCCGGAACTTCCTCGCGGCGCTCGAGGGCAGCAAGCAGCCGCCGCTCCGGCGCTTCCTGTATGCGCTGGGGATCCGCCACGTGGGCGAGGCCACCGCGCGCGCCCTGGCCGACCACTTCAAGGACGTTCGCGCACTGTACGGCGCCGACGTCGAGGCGCTCACCCGGGTGAAGGACGTGGGGCCAGAGATGGCGAAGGTCATCGGCGGCTTCTTCGGCGAGGAGAGGAACCGGGAGGGCGTCGAGGCGCTGCTCGCCGCCGGCGTCTCGCCCCAGGCGCCCGAGGACACCTCGCGCGGGCCGTTCGCCGGCAAGACCGTGGTGCTCACCGGGACGATGGTCGCCCTCACCCGGGAGCAGGCGAAGGAGGAGGTGGAGCGCCGCGGAGGGAAGGTGTCGGGCAGTGTCTCTCGCAAGACCGACTTCCTGGTCGCAGGCGAGGAGGCGGGGAGCAAGCTCAAGAAGGCGGGCGAGCTCGGGGTCCGGGTGCTCGACGAGCCGGCCTTCCTGGATCTCCTCGCCGCGGCGTCGTAGAGGAGTCGGCGTCATGGAGCGCTCGGCCGTACACCTGGTCGTGGTCGGACGCGTGCAGGGCGTGGGCTTCCGCGCGCACGCCATCTCCCAGGCCACCCGGCTCGGCCTCTTTGGATGGGTGCGGAACCGGATGGACGGCACCGTGGAGGCGCGCGCCGAGGGGACACCCCAAGCCGTCGAGGCCTTCGTCGCCTGGTGCCGCCACGGACCGCCCGCGGCTGACGTGCAGGACGTCCAGGTCTCCGCCCAGTCCCCGACCGGGCTCGACGGTGGTTTTCAGGTGGGGACCGGCGGATGAGCCATCTCTGCGGCGTGCTCGGCATCCGGCCCGGGTTCAAGGTCTCGGTGGTGAATCCGCCGCCGGGGTTCGTGGCCCAGCTCAACCCGCTCCCCGACGGCGTGGAGTTCCTGGTCACCGCCCAGACCGGGCTCGACGTGGTGCTCTTCTTCACCCGAACCGCGGGCGAGCTGCTCTCGCGACTGCCGGCGCTGGCCCGCTCCATCGGCCTCCCGGGGCGGATCTGGGTCGCCTGGGAGAATGGCGGGAGCGCTCTGGACGAGGACGCAGTTCGTCAAGCGGGCCTGGACCTGGGTCTGGTGGACGACAAGCGGGCCGCCTTCGCCGACCGGTGGGTGGCGCTCCGCCTCAAGCGCGAGTCACGGGCCCGCCCCTCGCGCCCGGGGAGCCGGCAGCCGTCCATCGCCGACGCCTAGGCGACGGCCGTGTGTGCGTGGCAAACCGCAGAGTTTGCGGGATCGCTTGCGCCGGGCCACCCTTCTCTGCAACTATTCGGCCTGAAAGGGATTTTTAGACGGGACCTGCGTCCCCGGGACGCCGCAGCAGTGCGGCGCTCCACTCCGGGCGCTCGAGGCCGCCGGCGTCTCCACCCTGGAGCCGCCCGACGGGCCCCGGCGACACCCACCCGGGGCGAACGGCCGCAGGAAGGGCAGCACCCAAACACTTCGAGGGAGTCCTGACTGTCGTGAACCCCCTGCGCCCGATGACCGTTCACCGCCCCAGGGGCGGTGGGTCTGGGCCGGTTGGCTCACCCAGGACTCCCTCCTTCGCGCGCGCTCCTGAACCGCTCGATTCCGCCGCCACCCGTCCGGCGGACGGCGAGTCCGGATGCGCGCGCACGGGGTTCCCCCATGGGCAGCATCCTGTTGATCAACGCGGCCGGCCGCGAGACGCGCGTGGCGCTCGTCGAGGGCGGGCACATCGCAGAGTTCTATCTCGAGCGTAAGAAGGACAAGGGCGTCGTCGGAAACATCTACAAGGGCCGCGTCGTCCGGGTGCTCCCGGGCATGCAGGCGGCCTTCGTGGACATCGGGCTCGACAAGGCGGCCTTCCTCTACGTCAGTGACGTCGTCTACGACCCGGACTTCGCCCGGGCGCAGTTCGAGCTGACCGAGGGCGAGCACGAGGACACGCCGGACGTCCCGGACGAGGTGGAGGACGCCGCGGCGGCAGTCGCCGAGCCCCAGGCCGAGGTCGAGTCACCGCCGTCGCTCCACGCCGAGGTCGAGCACGTCGAAGCCCACGCCGACGCTCTCCACGAGGCCGCCCACGCCGAAGCGTTCGAGGAAGCAGCGGTGGAGGGCGACGACGTCGATCTGGACGACGCCGACGAGGTGTCGGACCCGTTCGACCTCGCTCCCGCCGAGCTGGACGCAGAGCGGGCGTCCACGTCGGGCATCGACGGGGCGGACGTTGCGGGTGGCGACGCTGGACCGGAGCAGCCCGCCTCGGGCGAGCTGGCCGCGGCGGCCGAGGTTGCTCCGGTCGCGCTCGCCGCCCCCGAGCTCGCCATCCCGTCGGCTCCGGTGGGTGTGGTGGAGCCGGGACCCGCCGGAGCGGAGGCTGCGCCGCCCGCGAGCGAGGGCTTCGCGGCGAACGCCCCGGCGGCACCCGGCAGGTCACCGGGTCGGGGACAGGAGCGTGGCGGCCGGCCCGAGCAGGGCGAGCGCCGCGCCCCGCGCGAGCTGCGCGAACGCCAGCAACAGGAGCGGGGACGCGACCGCGATCGGGACCGCGGCCGCAACGGACACGGAAAGCGGGACAGCCGCGAGGAGAGGGAGCGGCCCCCGAGGCCCCGGAAGGAGGTCCGGATCGAGGACCTCTTGAAGGTAGGCCAGGAGGTGGTGGTCCAGATCTCCAAGGATCCCATCGGGAGCAAGGGCGCCCGGCTCACCTCGCACATCAGCATCCCCGGCCGGCATCTGGTCTTCATGCCCACGGTGGACCACGTGGGAATCAGCCGCCGGATCTCGAACGAGAAGGAGCGGCGGCGGCTCCGCGAGACGGTGGACCGGCTCCGGCCGCCCGGGACGGGCTTCATCGTCCGGACCGTCGCGGAGAACGTGCCGCAGGCCAAGCTGGAGAGCGACATCCGGTTCCTGATCGAGATCTGGAACCAGGTGGTCAGGAAGAACGAGAAGCGGGGCGGCCCCGGCCTGATGCACCCCGACCTGGACCTCATCCTCCGCGCCACCCGCGACCTCTTTGCCGCGGACGTGGAGAAGCTGGTGGTGGACGAGCGCGACGAGTACGAGCGCATCCTCGGGTTCGTCACCGCGCAGGATCCGGCGCTGGCCCAGCGGGTGGTCCTCCACGACTCGGACGAGCCCATCTTCGACAGCTACGGCATCGAGCAGGAGATCCGCCGCGCCACCCAGCGCAAGGTGTGGCTCAAGAGCGGCGGCTACCTGATCATCGACCAGGCCGAAGCGCTCACCGCCATCGACGTGAACTCCGGGCGGTACGTCGGCAAGAAGAGCCTCGAGGAGACGATCACCAAGATCAACATGGAGGCCGCCAAGGAGATCGTCTACCAGCTCCGGCTCAGGAACATCGGCGGCATCATCATCTGCGACTTCATCGACATGGAGAAGCCGCAGAACCGGGACAAGGTCTTCAAGGCGCTCCAGGAGGCGCTCGGCCGAGACAAGGCGAAGACCAACGTGCTCCGCATCAGCGAGCTCGGTCTGGTGGAGATGACCCGGAAGCGGGTCCGTGAGTCCATCGGCCGGATGCTCCACGCCGACTGCGGGTATTGCGGCGGCCAGGGGTTCGTGAAGACCGACACCACGGTGGCCTACGAGATCTTCCGGGAGGTCCGCCGCGAGGCGCCGAACTTCAAGGACCCCACGCTGGTCGTGAACTGCAACGTCGAGGTGGCCCGGCTGCTCCAGTCCGAGGAGCGCGACGAGCTTCGTCACCTGATGGACCGCTACAACAAGACCATCCAGGTGAAGCCCCAGACGACCTACCACCGCGAGCAGTACGACATCTACGGGCGCAGCGTGCACGGAGAGGATCACAAGGTTGCCTCGTCGGCGACTGCGCTCCGCGCGCCCGAGGGCGCGGGCCTGCCGATGGAGCGGGCGGAGCCGGCCGCCCGTGGCGAGCGAGGCGGCGGCGAGCGGGAGCGCGGCCAGCGTGGCGGGCGCAACCGCCGCGGCGGCCGGGACCGCGAACGGGACCGCGGCGAGCGTGGAGACCGCGGCGACCGGCGTGAGGGTGGTGGCGGTGGCCCTGGCGGACCGGCCGCTCCGGGCGGCGCGGACAAGGCGCCGGGAGCCTGAGGGGCAGCCCTGGTGACGGCGACGGCCCTCACCACCCGGAAGTCAGGTGAGGGCGCGGGGCGCATGGGGGCCGTCTTCTCCGGATACCGAGGCGAGCACCTCGGGCTGCGGGCCGCCGCGCTCACGTACATCAGCATCTTCTCGCTGGTGCCCATGGCGGTGGTGGGGCTGGTTCTCCTCCGCGCCATCGGCGAGGACGTCTTCGAGCTCCGCGTGGAGCACCTCGTCCTCAGGCTCCTCTCGCCAGGGCTGGCGGAGAGCACGCTCGCCACGCTCCGTGGCATCCTCAACGACGCCTCGGCGCGCGTGGCCGGATGGGTGGGCTTCGTCGCCCTGGTGGTCTCCGCCATCCCGCTGATCCAGATGCTGGACCAGTCCCTGAACGAGGTCTGGAACGTCCGCGAGAACCGGCCCTGGCCGGTGCGGTGCCTGGTCTGGCTGGCTGCGCTGTTCGCCGTGCCGCTGCTGCTCGCAACCGTGGTGACGGCGAGCTCGGTGCTCCGGCGCTTCCTCAACGACGCCGGCATCCCGTTCAGCGGGGAGATCCTCTCCGTCGTCTCCACGCTGGCCGCCATCGGCGCGCTCGCCCTGCTCTACGTCGTCACCCCGAACTGCAGGGTGCGCTGGGGAATGGCCTTCATCGGCGCCGGGGTGGCGGGCCTGGTCTGGACGGTGCTCCGCGCGGGCTACGCCGGGTTCGCCGCCCAGACGTTTCGCTACGGCGTGCTCTACGGCTCGCTCGGCGCCATTCCGCTCTTCCTGCTCTGGCTGTACCTGAGCTGGCTCATCGTCCTCGCCGGGGCCCGGCTGGGGTATGCCCTCCAGAACGCCCGGTACCAGTCGGTGTGGCCCGCGCTGGTCGGCCACCCGCGCGGGCGGGAGCTGGCGGCGGTCCGCATCGTCCAGCAGCTCACGCGTGACTGGCTCGGGGAGAGCCGCTCTCCCGACGGGGCCACGCTCTCCCGGGAGATCGACCTCCCCGAGGACGTGGTGCAACCGATCCTCGAGGCGCTCCGCGACGCCGAGCTGGTGCACGAGGGGAAGCGCTCGGGGTGGAGCCCGGCGCGGGACCCGGCGCAGCTCACCCTCGGTCAGGTCATCGCCGCGCTCGGCGGTTACGGCCTCGGGCCGCCGCCGGGGCCGGACACCTCCCTGCCCGCTCCCGACCTGGCGCTGATCGACTCGGTGCTCCTCGCCGCGGACGTCGAGTCCGCACGGACGCTCGGGTCCTGGAGCTGGGTGGACCTGGGCGCTCTGCAGCGCCGGCCACCCACACCAAATTCCTGAGGCATTGAGGCAGCTTGACCGGGGTCTCAACTTGCCTTGCGCGCGGGATTCTGCAAGTGTCCAGAACCACTGGTGGGTTCGCCGACCTGCCGAGGGAGCGTCCCGGCGATGCTGAAGAGCGATCTCATCAACATCCTCGTGTCCAAGCGCGGGATCACGCAGAAGCAGGCCGAAGCGACGATCGAGACGATCTTCGAGTCGATGAAGGACGCCCTCTGCCGTGGAGAAAACATCGAGATTCGCGGCCTTGGGGCCTTCCACGTGAAGCACTACGACGGCTACCAGGGGCGGAACCCCAAGACCGGACAGGTCATCCCGGTGAAGCCCAAGCGTGGCCTCCTCTTCCGGACGGGCAAGGAGCTGCGGGATCGGGTCAACCGGGCCACGGCGACCACCCGGGTGGACGGGTCCGGCTCCTCGAGTGACGAGGACGCCGCCTAGGTCGAGGCGGCTTTACGTCAGGGTCACGCGGTGAGCCGTCCCAGCGGCTTGACCCGGAGCGCCGGGTCCAGCTCGGCGTACGCCAGCACCGCGACCTCGGGGAAAGCGCCCTCGCAGAGCGCGCGGAGCGTCCTGCGGACATCTCCCGAGGCCAGGAGGACCGCCCGGCCGTCCTGCACCAGGTCTCCGACCGCCTCGAGAACCGCCTGGACGCGCTCGGGCTCGAGCGCGGGGACGCCGTCCACGGTGCGCGTCCGCAACGCGTCCTCGAGTGCCGGGTCCACCAGCCACGCGAAGAGAGCGCCCGAGGGCGCATGCTGGTGGCTGATCCACCGCGCCAGCGCTTGCCGGCACCGCTCCGCCAGCCCGGCCGCGTCGCCCTCCACCCCCGGCGAGGCGAGCGTCTCCAGCACCCCACGCAGGTTGCGGACGCTCACTCCTTCCTGCAGCAGACGTCGCAGCACGTCGGTGAGGACCGGCAGCGGGACCTTCTCCAGCACCGGGCGAACGAGGGCGGGGCTCCTGGCCTCGAGCGCATCGAGCAGGAGCTGGACGTCCTGCAGTCCGAGCAGCGCCGGGGCGTGCCGCCGAGCGACGCTGGCCAGGTGCTCGACGACGAGCTCGGCGGGAGCGAGCGCGTCCAGGCCGGCCAGGACGAGGCGGTCCCGGGCGGGCTCGGGGACCCGGGCGAGGGCGCGGCCCGTGGGCGGATTCTCCACGGGCTCCGCGTCGACCGAGAGAAATCCGAGCTCGGCAGCGGTGCTCCGGACGAGCACGCCCGAGGTCGGGAGACGCCCGGTGGCCGCGGGCACGTCGTCCACCAGGATCCGGTACACGCCCGGAGGCAGGGACGCCCCGGCCCGGACGTGAACACCGGGCAGCCGGAACCCGAGCTCCACCTCGAGCGCGGCGCGCATCTTCCGGAGCGCTTCCTGGAACGGACGCGCCCCGGCCGGACCGTCGGTCCATCCCGGGGAAAGCTCGAGCGCGAGCGGCGACGGGCCCGGAGTCGCTTCCGGCTGAGCCGCGGCAGGCGCCTCGTCCCGCGATACCTCGGGGGTCGAGTGCTCTCCGGACTCGCCCGGCCGCCACCAGTGCCCGAGGCAGAGCAGCGCCACCCCCAGCAGGAGGAAAGTGACCCACGGCATCCCCGGGACGAGCGCGAGCGCGCCTGCCACCCCCGCGAGGAGCCACGGTGCACCGCGGCTGCCGAGGAGCTGCAGCCCGATGTCGTCCCCGAGCGGCTGCCCCTCCTCCCCTGGCGACACCCGGGTCACAACCAGGCCCGCGGCGACGGCGATGCAGAGGGACGGGACCTGGCTCACCAGCCCGTCCCCGATGGCGATGAGCGCGTACCGGGCGAGCGCCTCCTGACCGTCAAGCCCGCGCTGCAGCATCCCCACCAGGACACCGCCCACCAGGTTCACCAGGACGATGACCAGGCCCGCCAGCACATCGCCCTTCACGAACTTCATCGCCCCGTCCATCGCGCCGAACATCTGCGACTCGCGCTCGAGCGCACGGCGACGCTCGCGCGCCACGGCCTGGTCCACGAGCCCGGCCCGGAGGTCGGCATCGATGGCCATCTGCTTGCCGGGCATGGCGTCCAGGGTGAACCGCGCGGCCACCTCGCTGACCCGCTCGGCGCCCTTGGCCACCACCAGGAACTGGACCAGCGTCACCACCGCGAACACCACGCCGCCCACGACGTAGTCCCCGCGGACCACGAACTCGCCGAAGGCCTGGATGACGGCCCCGGCGTGCCCATCGGCCAGCGCCAGCCGCGTGGAGGATACGTTCAGCGCGAGCCGGAACAGCGTCGTGACCAGGAGCAGGGTCGGGAACGCGCTGAGCTCGAGCGGCCCCGCGGCACGCAGCGCCGCCACCAGCAACGCCGCCGCGGCGACGAGGTTGAGCGCCAGCCCGAGATCCAGCAGCCACGGAGGAAGCGGGACCACCAGCGCCCCGAGGATGGCAGCCACGAGACACGGCAGCACGAGCTCCCGGTTCCGGAGTACGGCGGCGAGCACGGACTCGAGGCGCCTCTTCACTGCGCAGCCTCGGTCCGGTCCATCGCGACCTGGAGCACGACGGCCGCGGCCCGGTAGAGCTCCTCGGGCACCTCCTCTCCGAGGTCGTACTGGATCAGACCTCGGGCGAGCGCCACGTCGCGCACGACGGGGATGCCGAGCGCGAGCGCCTGGCGGCGGATGTCCAGGGCATCCGCCTCGCGGCCCTTGGCGACGAGGTACGGGGCGTCGCTCTCGTCAGGGGCCCAGCGGAGCGCCACCGCGACGTGCGTCGGATTCACCACCACCACCGAGGCGCCCCTCACGCCGCGCGCCCGGCCGGAGAGGAGCAGCTGACGATGCACCGCGCGACGATGGGCGCGGTGGCGTGGGTCACCCTCCTGCTCGCGCTGCTCGCGCCGGACCTCATCCCGGCTCATCCGGAGAGAGCGCCGGTGCCGACCACGCGCGAGCAGCAGGTCGAGCGCGCCGAGTCCCGCGGCGAGCAGCAGCGCGCGCACCCAAACCCGGGCCGCCTCGGGCCCGAGCAGGAGAAACGCGGCGCCGGGACTGGGCAGGGCGGGCAATCGGAGCGCTGGCGGAAGCAACGTCCACGCGCCGGCCGTCAGGACGGAGAGGAGGAGCACGGCGACGAGCAGGCTCCGGCCGAGCTCACCCACGAGCCGCCAGCTGACGATGCGGCGCAGGCCCGCGAGCGGGTCCAGACGGGCGAGCCGCGGCACCAGGACGGCGCTGGAGGGGGCCCACCCGGACGCGGCGACACCCGCCAGCGCCGCAGCGAGCAGAGCGCCACCGAGCGCCGGCGCAGAGGCCCTGACGAGCAGGAAGAGCGCCTGGTGCAGGGCGGCCGGCCAGCGCGCGCCGGGAACGAGCAGCGCAGCGGTCCACGCGCGGAGCTGGTCGGTGAAGCCGGTGAGTCCCAGCGCCGCCCCGGCACTTCCGCCTGCAAGGACCAGGGTCCCGGAGAAGAGTCGGCTCCGCGGGACCTGCCCCCGCTCGCGTGCCTGCCGGAGCCGCCGGGGCGTGGGCTCCTCGGTACGGTCACCGCTCACGGCCCCACCGCCGCCTGCAACCACCCGCCCTCGGGCGAGAGCACCCACGCGAGCAGCCGCTGGCTGACCACGCCGAGCGAGAGCCAGAGCACGGCCGCACCACCGAGGATGCGCACGGGTACCCCCACCTCTCCCATGGGCAGCCCCGGAGCAGCGCGCAGGGCGAGGCCGACCGCGGCGTCCGTGGCCCAGCTCAGCGCCACGACGGGGGCGGCGATGGAGAGGCCGACGGCGAGCGCGATCCCCAGCAGCTCCGCGAGCGCCACCGCGCTGCCGGAGCCCAGGGACGCGGTCCCGGGCGGGAGCAGCAGATAGCTCCGGCCGAGCGCGCGGAGCGTCGCCGGGAGCACGCCCCCGGCCAGCGCGAGGCTGACCAGCAGCTGGTACAGCATGTCCCCCGTCGCCGATTCCCGGTGGCCAGCGCCCGGCAGCGCAGCCTCGGCCGAGGTCCCGCGGACGAGGTCGATGAGGCGGCCGCCGATCCGCGCGGCATCGAAGGGAAGCGCGGCCCCGAGCCCGAGCGCGAGCCCGACGCCCGCCTCGCGAACGCCGCGCGCCCAGAAGTCGACCGAGACCCCCGCGCCCGCTCCGACGAGAGGACGCAGGGCGAGCGCGAACGCGCCCGCCACCGCCAGACGGACGCTGGGCGGCACGAGCTGGCCGCCGAACACCGGGCAGAGCAGCGCGAGTGGAAGGATCCGGAGGGTCCCGAGCAGCCACCCGAGCAGCTCCGGCCGGGCTGCCGCGGCGACATCGGACAGCGCGCGGATCATCGGACCGACCCGACCGCCTGCAGCAGCGCGGTGGTGAAGCGCAGCAGCTGACCTCCGATCCACGGGAACGCGACGGCGAGGGCCAGGAGCGCCGCGCACAGCCGCGGAACGACCGAGAGCGTTGCCTCCTGCACCTGGGTGACGGCCTGGAGGAGCCCCATGGCCACGCCGACCACGAGACCGGCGAGCACCGGGGGCATGGAGGCCAGCACCATCAGGATGAGCGCCTCGCGCCCGACGGCCAGCAGCGCCTCGGTGCTCATGCCCTGTACCCCTGCACCAGGCTCCGGGCCAGGAGCGCCCAGCCGTCCACTGCCACGAAGAGGAGGACCTTGAACGGCAAGCTCACCTGTGACGGGGAAAGCGACTGCATCCCGAGCGCGAGCAGGACGTTGGCCACCACCATGTCCACCACCAGGAACGGGAGGAAGACCAGGAAGCCAATCTGGAACGCCTGCTTCAGCTCGTTCAGCACGAACGCGGGTGCCACCACTGCCAGATCGCTCTCCGACACCCGCGCGCCGCCACGAAGCTCGCACGCGAGCGCCGCGAACTCGGCGCGGAGCTCAGGGCTTCCATGCTGGAGGAGGAAGGCCTGCAGCGGCTCGGCGGCGCGGGAGAGAACGCGTAGCATCTCCGGGCCGGGCGCTGGCGGCAGCCGCTCTGCGTGCACGCGGGCGAGCATCGCCTCGGCCACCGGACCCATGACGACCAGCGAGAGCACGGCAGCGAGGCCGGTCAGCACCACGGTCGGCGGCGCTTGCTGGGTCCCGAGCGCCGAGCGGGTCAGCGAGAGGACGACGCTGATCTTGGTGAAGCTGGTGAATGTCACCAGGAGGAAGGGCAGCAGGCTCAGGGCGGCGAGGGCGAGGAGCAGCGCCACCGGGTTCGCCCCGGGGTCCGGCAGGGCGATGGGCGCCGCAGCGAGCAGCCCGGGCAGCGAGGTCACGGCGACTCCTCGAGCGGCAGCGGGGTGACGCTCGCGCCGGCGGTGACGAGGTAGCGACGGCCGCAGGTCTCGACGAGCGCAATGGTCACGCGAGGGGCGAGCTCCAGCCGCTGCAGCACCTGGACGGGTCGAGCGCTGGGCTCCGCCCCCGACGGGGCGCGGATCCGCAGCGCGACCGCCGCGGCTGCAGCGAGCACCGCCGCCGCGGCGCCTCTGACGCCGGGCCCGAGGACCAGCAGCATGAGCGCCGCCCCGCCGAGCGGGGCCAGAAGGTCGACCGGGCGCCTCACCAGGACGGGGAGGCTCACGGGACGAGCTCCAGGATGCGCGCGGCGACTTCGCCCTCCACCTCGACCAGCTCCGCCCGCGCGATGCGCCGATCGCCCGCGCGCAGAAAGACCGGGTCGCCGCTTCTCACCCGCAGCGGGAGCACGGCCCCCGGCTGGAGCGCTCCGAGCTCCTCGAGGGACACCGAGAGATGGGCGAGCTCGACCTGGACCTCGACCGGCAACTCGGACAGCGCTGGATCCACGTGGGTGACCTCCTGTGAGGCAAGGTTCAGCTCGGCGTGCGCATGAGAGAACCCGGCCGAGGAGAGCGTGCCGGCGAGCGCCACGCCGGGCCGGGCGAGCAATACCGAGGCGTGCAGCTGTCCCTCGTCGAGCCGCGCACCCGGAAGCACCACCGCGGCGCCGCGGAGCAGAATCGCCAGCTCGTGTGGCCAGAGCGCGCCGCATCGGACGCGCGGCGAGAACTGGATGCGTGCGCTCCCCGGGCCGCCCCCGAGGATGAACTGGCTTCGAGTGACGGGGACCTGGAGTGCCACGGCACGCAGCGAGAGCTCCGGGACGTGCAGCACGGCCCTCCCACGCACGGACGACGGTCCGAGTCCGAGCTCGAGCAGGAGGGAAGGACCCGCTCCCAGGCGCCGTCCGGCCTCGTTGCGGGAGGCGCCCACCTGGACCAGGCGTGGCCTCCATCGCGACTCGGCCACCCTCACCTCGCGAAGCGCGGCGAGCACGGAGAGGAGCAGCTCCCCCACCAGCGCGCGCTCGAAGGGGGTGACCGCGAGCACGGGGGCGTCCGGCGGAGGGGCCCCGGTGCGAATCGCGGCCAGCGAGGCGGCGAGGCGGAGGTCAAGCTCGAGCACCGCCTCCGAACCGGGCCCGGTCAGGGCGAGGACACAGAACAGCGCGGAGTGTCCGAGGACGCGTCCCGGGGCGAACGGCAGCTCCGCAGCGCGCACCTCCAGCTCGGTGCCTGCCTCCAGAGCGTCGGCGAGCGCCCGGGCGGCGGCGCTCCTGAGGGCGTTCAGCTCGGCGACGAGCCCGGGCCGACTGCCGAGGAGCACGCGCGTCCGCCCCACCTTCCGGGCGATGAGTCGGGCCGGGGGCAGGTGAAGGTTCGGTCCAGGAAGCGCGGGCATCGCCGGCGCCGATTGCCAGGGGCGGGCCAGCGCATCCCCCTCGTCAGGAGGTCGGACCTGTCCGGAGACGCGGACCCGGGAGACGGTCGGTGAGACGGTGCAGGCGGACGCCCGAGTGCGGAGGCGTACGGCCGCAGCTGCGAGCGTGCGTGCCTGTCATGACATCGGCGCACGTCGCCCACCCTCGTTCGAGTCGAAGGTGGTGACGGACCTGGGACGCGTGTGACAACAACAAGCGCCGTCGTCCATCGGAGTCCGAATGCTTCGCGCATGGTTGCCAATCATCGTCGTCGTCTCGGCCGTCGTCGTCGGCGCGTGCAGCCTCGGCGCGTACTCCGGTGACCCGGGACAGACCGCGACGATCGATGCTGGGCCGGTGCAGACACCGAGCGACCTGCCGTGCGAGGTCGCGAACTTCCTCGCCGCCGACTGCCTCCTCTGTCACGGGCCGGTTCCGAGGAACGGCGCCCCCAACCGCCTGGACACCCTCGCCGCGCTGCAGGCGCCGTCGTACTCGCAACCCGCGAGGAGCAACGGCGCGCTGGCGCTGGAGCGCATCCAGAGCACCAGCTCACCGATGCCGCCCGTGCCGTACTCCCGGGCGACGAGCACGCAGATCGCCGCCTTCTCCGCCTGGGTGACCGGAGGCATGTCGGCCGGCAGCTGCACTGCCCCGGTGGACGCCGGGAGCCCGCCGATCAGTGATGCCGGCGTTCCCGCGACCGATGGCGGTATTCCCACCGATCTGCCCTGCGGCGTGGCGCAGACGCTCGGCACGTACTGCACCGCTTGCCACTCGTCGCCGCCGACCAGCGGTGCTCCCTTCGCTCTGAACTCACGCATCGCGCTCCAGTCGATATCGCCGACCTACGCCGGCCAGACGCTGGCCCAGCGCGCGCTGGCGCGGATGCAGAGCACGACCTCCCCGATGCCGCCCGCTCCGTACGCCGGCGTGCCGGCCGCGGCGGTCAGCGAGTTCTCCACCTGGGTGTCGAGCAACATGCCGGCGGGCAGCTGCACCACTCCGGTGGATGGGGGAACACCGCCGATCGGCGACGGCGGAGTGGACGCCGGGCCGTCCGACGCGGGCGTCGCCGGGGACCTTCCGTGCGACGTCGCCAGCGTGCTCTCGGGCGTGTGCACGGGCTGCCACGGCAACCCACCGACCGGGGGTGCGCCGATGCCGCTGACCTCGCTGGCGCAGCTGCACCTCGCCTCGCCGAGCAACCCCGCGGTCACCAACGGTCAGGCCTGCGTCCAGCGGATGGCGAGCACCACCAGCCCGATGCCGCCATCCCCCGCCGCACCAGTGCCCGCCGCACAGCAGAACGCGTTCTCCGCCTGGGTGAGCGCCGGAATGCCCGCTGGAAGCTGCGGCGTGGATGCCGGGACGCCGGATCCGGTCTTCAGCGGCCCGCCGACCTGCACCAGCAACACCTACTGGACGCAGGGGGACCAGGGCAGCTCGAGCATGCACCCAGGCCTCGCCTGCATCGCGTGCCACGCCGCGCGAGGGGACGGGCCACCCGCCTTCTCCATCGCCGGCACGGCCTTCCCCACGGGCCACGAGCACGACAACTGCTACGGGAGCGCGGCCCGCAACGCCGTGGTGAGCGTCACAGACGCCCGCGGGACCAACCGGACGTTCACCGTCAACGGGGCGGGGAACTTCTACGGACAGGCGGGCGGAGGCTGGCCGGTGTTCCCCATCCGGGCGACGGTCACCTTCAACGGCAAGACGCGCGCGATGAGCGGGGCGGTGAACAGCGGCGACTGCAACACCTGTCACACGGTGCAGGGCAGCTCCGGCGCGCCCGGGCGTATCGCCCTGCCGTGAGCCGGCGGGCTGCTTCCGCAGACCGGCAGGTCCCCGTCGTCGCCGAGCGCGTGTCGTCGGACACGTCTCACTCGTGCGCCATCCTCTCTGGATGCGCCCGGTCACATCGTCCACTTCGCCGGCCCCGAGGGCCCAGCGCTCGTCGCCGGACACGCCCTGGATCGTCCCCTGAGCTAGAGCTCGGCCGCGAGGCGGCGGGCCCAGCGCTCCAGCGGCCCGGAACCCTGCGGCCCGGCGTCTCCCGGAGCGAGCCTCTTCCGGACCTCGGCACCCAGCAGGCCGGGGATGTGTTCGACCCGCCCTGCGCCCGAGGCCAGCCGGTGCGCGCAGACGCGCGCCAGCGCCGCGTGACGGCCACTGCGGCCCATCCTCTCCAGCCGCGCGCATCGGCGCAGCGCTGCCGGTCGGAGAGACTCCGCGAGCCCCCCGAGGAGCGACGCCGCCCGATCCGGGTCCAGCACCGTGACCGTGAGAACGAGGAGCTCGAGGGCCCGCGAATCGTCGCCCTCGGGACTTGCCTCGTGTCCAGGGACCGGCTTCACGCCGTCTCCCGGCGCGTGAGTGGGGCCTGCACCACCGGCCGGAGGGCGACGCTGGCCCTTTCCAGAGCCGGCGAGGATCCGCGGCGACGGCGGCGACGCCGGAGCACCACCACGGCCGCTGCGGACGCAGCACCGAGCACCAGGATACAGAGGCCGAGCAGGGCCGGCCCCCAGCCGAACCGGGCAGGTGCGGTCGCCCGGACCGGCACCGATGTCACCACCTCGGAGAGAACGAGCGTCACGGCGGATGGCTCGAGGCCCTCCATCGACCCTGCCACGAGGGCCCGGAGCTCGTCTCTCATCCCGCCCAGGTGCGCCGCCGCCGTGGGGTGGACCCGGAGATAGACCGCGGCCTTCGTCGGAGACACCGGCGCGCCGGCGCGCATCGGCTGCGGCCGGACCAGGTGGACCCGGGCCGAGACGACCCCATCCACCGCCTCGAGCGTACGCGACAGCTCCCCGGACTGCGCCTCGAGCAGCAGCGCGTGCTGCTCGACCGGGTCCGGCACGAGCCCCGGCTTGAGCAGCTCGCGAACGCCCGCCGGACGGGCCCGAGGAAGCCCCAGCTCGGCCAGCACGCGCACCGCATCCGCGGCGTCTGCCGGCTCGACCTCCACCGCCCACGTCGGCGGACGGCCATCCTCCACCCGCTTCCGGGCGCGGAAGCCGCGCTCGAGGAGCACGGTCTGGATCTCGTTCGCCTGCCGCTCGTCGAGCCCCTGCTGGACCTGGGCCGAGCACCCCACCGCGAGCACCGACAGCACGACGCCGAGCGCCCGCATCGCTACACCTGGGTCTGCAGCAGCGTCTTCACTCCGCCGCTGACCCGGTCGAGCACCTTGCCTGCGAGATCCACCGTCTGGCTGGCCTCGGCCACGCCCGCCTGGAGCGACAGCAGCTCCGCGGGAGAGAACGTCCGGCCGGACGCCGCGAGCGCCAGGATGCGATCCATCCGCGCTTGCGCCGCGGCCACCCGGCCGAGCCAGGCGCCCGGCTCCAGGCGCACCCCGTGCGCCGAGGCGACATGGCGCGGCTCCACCTCGCTGCGCGACGCCGCCGGGGCGGCCCGCTCCCGGAGCCGGGACTCGAACCGGACTGCCGGTGCGCTCCGCGCCGGCGAGGGCGAGGGGACCACGACGGCGGTGCCGATGCGCTCGATGGCCATCCTGCTCACCGGATGTTGTTGATGGCGGCCTTCGCCGAGTCGGACCGCACCTTGAGGATGTTCGAGACGGCGGTGAACTGCTGCGCCTCAGCCTGCATGTACTGCTGGATGCGGAGGTAGTCCTGGCTGCTCAGCTCGCCCGGCTGGGCCAGCAGGGCCAGGACGTCGGCGTCGGAACGAATGGGAGCGGGGGCGCCTCCACCGCCGGTCAGGGCCGAGACGGCAGACGCCACGCCGGAGACGATCCCGCTCACCAGCCCCGCGGGTGGCGAGAGCACCGAGAGCGGACCGCCGACGCCCCGAGCGAACCCGCCGAGCGCTGATCCGAGGATGTCTCCGAATCCCTTCTTTTGCGGGGGCTGCGGCGCGACCGCTCCCGTGACGACCGGCGTGTCCATTCCGTCCTCCGTGGCCCGACCTGACCCGGGCCGGGCACGATTCACGGACCATGCCCGGGCCCGCTCCTCCCGGCCGGTGAGGCGGACACTCCACCCCGCGAGACGGAGCGACCGGCAGAGGAGACGCGCCGAAATTTGCCCGGGCGCCGCACACCCCTCAGACTCCGCTGTCGACATGCCGGACTCGCCCGACCTCGGCTCCATCCGCGAACGCCAGCACCCCCGCGTCGCCGCGCACCTTCCGGTGGAGGTCCGCGGCCCGGGGATGCTGCGGCAGGCGGTGGCCGAGGACATCTCGCTCGCCGGCTTGCGCGTGCTCGGGCTCCGCGCCCCGGTCGGCGAGTCGCTCACCGTCGCCCTGCCGCTCCCGGGCGACCGGCTGCTGCAGCTACGCTGCTCGGTGATCCGGATCGAACCCACGGGCGTCGCGCTCGAGTTCGATGGGCTGGACTGGGACGACCTGTTCGCCCTCGCCCGCTTCCTGCACCCGCGGCTTCCCTGACGGGGCGGCGGGTTCAACCGGGGGAGCGCAGCCGCTCCACCAGCTCCATCAGCTCGGCGCCCCGGAACGGCTTGTGAATGTAGCCGTTGGCACCCGCGGCGAGCGCCGCCTCGAGGTCGCTCCGGCGCGTCTTGGCGGTCAGCATGTAGAGCGGCACCGCCGCCGTGGCCGGATCCGCCTTCAGCATCCGGCAGACCGTCAACCCGTCCATGCCTGGCAGCACCACGTCGAGCAGGATGAGGTCGAACCGCGATTCACGCGCACGCCGGAGCCCCTCCGCCCCACTGCCGGCCGTGTCGACCTCGACCGGACCGTCGTCGAGCATGCTCCGGACGAGCTCCCGGATGACGGGCTCGTCCTCCACGACCAGGATCCGGAACGGAGAGCGGGAGTCCACGACGGGCCGGGGCCAGCGTCTACCACGTCCTTTGCGTTCGCAAGGGCCTCAGCGCAGGGGGGACACTCCCGCGGGGTCCGTCCACCCCTCCAGCCCGTTTGGCAGACGCACCCGGACGAAATCTCCCGAGCGATCGAGCATCCGGAGCTTGACCCCGGGGTGGAGCTCGAATGACACCTTGCTGCGCGCCTCGGGGACCTCGTGAACCGGGAGGGTCCGGGCGAGCACCACGCCCTCGTGCACGGCCTCCTGGCTGTAGAGGTGGGCCCCCAGCACCGCCAAGGCCGGGAGGCTCAGCGTGAGCGCCGACGCCGCCCCGCCGAGCAGCCATCCGCGCCAGCGCCTGAGGAACATCCGGATCCCGAGCAGCAGGAACCCGAGCGCCCAGAGCGCGGCAAACAGCCCACCGGCGAGCGCGGGCGAGGTTGCGGCGGCCACGCGCTCCACGAACGGCTCCTCGCCCTGCGACCCCACCAGCTGATCGAGCTGCCTGCCCCGCGCGATGGTGAGGTTCGCCTCCACATCCGTGCCCCCGCCCGCGCGGCGTGCCTGCTCCAGCGCGAACACCGCCTCACCGACTTTCCCCTGCGCCAGAGCGGTGGTGCCGAGGTTGTAGAGGACGTCCGGGCCGTCGTGTCCCTGCTCCAGCAGGGTGCGAAACGCGTCCTCGGCCGCCGCGGCCTCCCCTCGCCCGTAAGCTGCGAGCCCCTGCTGGAAGAGCAGCTCGGCGTCCCCGGGCATCAGGCGCCCTCCCATTGACCGGCGAGCGCCTCGGCGTCGGCGAGCACGGCGGCACGATCGATCCGGGCGGCGCCCGGGGCGAAGCGCACCTCGTCGCAGGCGTCCTGCACGCGGGCCACGCCGGCCTGGACGTCCGGGGTGGCGCCCGCCTCGACCAGGCGGAGGCGCAGCGCCTCGCGGGTGAGCCCGGTCACCGGGGTGCCGAGCCGGAGCGAGAGCAGCTCGGCCACCACCCCGTCCACCTCGGCGGAGAAGGCGATGTCGTCCATCCCGGGGCCGGCGGTCCTCAGTGTCCCCAGCCGGGCACGGGCCCGCTGCTCGCGCCTGCGCCGCTCCCCGGACGGATCCGACTTCGCCCGGTGCCGCTGCACCGCCTGGCCGGCGAGCGCCCCGGCAAACAGCAGCGGTGGCAGCCCGAGCAGCGCCATGAACCACGGCTGGCGCCACGGCGGAGGTGGCCGGTCCAGCGCCGCCCCGACCCGGAGCGGACGGAGCGCGGTGGCGCTGAGCACGTTGCGCGCCGGAGGCTCGTCGCCACGGCCGGCCATCGAGGCCACCGGGCCCGTGCCCGTGCCGGGGACGACGGCGAGGCTCATCGGCGCGGTCCGGCTGCGTTCGTAGCGCCCGGTCTCCGGATCGAAGTACACGAGCTCGAGCGCGGGGATCTCGAAGGTCCCGGTCTGCTGCGGCAGCACCAGGAACTCCTGCGTCCTCCGTCCCTGGATGCGCCCCCGCGCGGTGGACGTCTTGTCGGTGGTGCTCGGGTCGTAGAGCTTCAGCGCTGCAGGCAGCGCCGGACGGGGAAGCACCAGGTCCTTCACGTTCCCCCGACCATCGGCCGAGATGCGCAGGGTGACCGGACTGCCCAGCTCGGTGCGGGTGGACGTCAGCTCCGCCGACAGCGTCCAGGTGCCCACCGCGCTCTGCTGGAACCCGGGCGGCGCCCCCGGAGGCAGCGGCTTGACCTTGAGGACCAGCGGCGGCGACGCGCGGTGCTCCCGGCGTCCCGCGAACAGGAATCCGGTGGTGATGTCCGCCTCCACCGAGCCGATCTCCCGCTGCCCGGACTTCACCGGGAACAGCGCCAGGCGCCGGAGCAGGTACGCGCGGTACGGCACGCCGTCCACCGTCCGCGTCTCTCCAGTGAGCTCCTTGGGCGTCTCGACGTCCTCGGTCCAGAACCCGTCCAGCTTGGGCATGGTGACCGCGTCCACCCGGCTCAGATCCACCCGGGCGTAGATCCACAGGGAGAGGGTGGCCTGCTCGCCCTGGTAGACCTCCTTCTTGTCCAGCTCGCCCCGGAGGAAGAGATCCTTCTCGCCCGCGGCCTGCTGCCGGCGCCGGAAGACGTCGAACGGGTTCTCGTCGTCGTCCCCGAACGGGCTCATGCCGAACGGATCCGCACGCGGCCTGCCGCTGCCCTGCGGCGCGGGCACGTGACCGGACTTCACCACGAGGGTCACCGGCTGGGAGCGAAAGACGCCGCTCGAGGCGTGGAGCTCGGCCGGGGGAAGGGTGAGCTTGCCTGGCTTCTGCGCCCGCATGCGGACCGTCAGCGTGGAGATCTGTTGCACCCGGGGGCCGCCCGAGCCCAGCCGGATGCTGCTCTGGGTCGCGCGACTCGTCCCCAGCGTCTCCACGGTCGGGACGTCCGGCAGCTGGAGCGAGGAGCCCGAGGGGGCGTCGATCGCCCGCACCGTCACGATGAAGATGTCGTCGGTGCCCACCTCGGTCCTGTCCACCTCCTGGGTGACCACCGGCGCGTCTGCGGCGAACGCGGCGGCGGCGAGCCCCAGCAGGGCGGTGGCGAGCAGGCGGTTACCAGTCCTTCTCATCGGGCTTTCTCTGCCTCTTCTTCTGCTGGAACCGCCAGAGCTGGAGATTCCTTTCGTTCTGTCGCATCGCATCGAGCAGCCGCTCGGCGTCTCCCCGGTCGAGCCCTCCGGCGCGGCCCGTGCCCCCATCGCGCAGCAGCTCCGGCTCCGGGGCGCCGGCGTCCGGCGTGTCCTGCTGCTGGCCCGCATCCGTTCCGCTGTCCCGCGCGGCCCCCTGCGAGCGGCGCTGCTCGGCCTTCGAGCCGCCGTCGGTCTGGCCTCCGTCCGGGTTTCCGTCGGTCCCGGCGTCGTTCCGCTGGCTGCCGGCGTCCCCGCCCTGGCCGCCGTCGCCCTGCCCGCCGTCGGAGCCCCCGTCACCGGGTCCAGCGTCAGGGGGACCGCCGTCCGTTCCTCCGTCAGGGGACTGCGACTTCGGCGGCGGCAGCTTGCGCAGCAGGACCTCGAGGTTGTGCCGCGCGGCCTCGTCCCGGGGCTCCATCACCAGCGCCTTGCGGAAGGCGCCGATGGCGGCCTGGGTGTCGCCGAGCTGCGCCAGCGCGTTGCCCATGTTGTAGAGGTCTCGCTCCTTGAGCGACGGGCCCGCCGCATCCGCCGCGCGCCGGTATGCGTCCCGTGCCGCGTCGTACCGCCCGAGCCGGTACAGGGCGTTGCCCCGGTTGTACTCCAGCGCCGGATTCCCGGGCGCCTCCTGCTCGGCGGCGGTGAAGTCGCGGAGGGCGTCCTCGAACTTGCCCTCGTCGTAGGCCTTCAGGCCCCGCTCGACCAGGGGCGGATTGGTCTCGAAGGGGCCGACCGCCCGCGCCGGGCCGGCCAGGACGAGCAGCGCCGCGCCGAGGACGCCCGCGGCCCCCCGCCTCCGCCCGCCGGCGCCGACGAGCATGCCCAGGACGAGGAGCACGAGCCCGGGGAGGAGGAACGCCTGGAAGCGCTCGTCGTAGCGGACAGTGATGCGGCTCTCCAGCTCGGACTTCTGCAACCGGTCGATGCGGGCCGCCACCTCCGGGACCGCGACCGCACCCGTGCGGTGGAAGTACTCGCCCCCGGTGGCCTGGGCGATGGCCTCGAGGCCGGCCTCGTCCAGCCTGCTGAGCACCGTCTGCCCGGTGGATGGATCCTTGAGATACCCGGTGCGCTCGCCCTGCTTGTCCAGCACCGGGATGGGCTCGCCACCGGCGTTGCCGATGCCGATGGTGAAGACCTTGATGCCCGCGGCCTTGAGCGCCTCGGTCGCCTCGCCCACCTCGCCCGAGAGGTCCTCGCCGTCCGAGAGGAGCACGATGACCCGGTCCTTGGCCCCGCGGTCGGCGCCGTCGAGCACCTGCTTCGCCGTCAGCAGCGCCGCGCCGATGTTGGTCCCGCCCTCCTGCATCTGGTCCGGGTCGACGGCGCGCAGGAAGAGCTTGGCCGCCGCGTAGTCGGAGGTCAGCGGGCACTGGATGAAGGCCTCGCCGGCGAACGCCACGATGGCCACCCGGTCGCCCTTGAGCTCGTCGAGCAGCGTGGACAGCTCGAGCTTGGCCCGCTCCAGCCGGCTCGGGAGCACGTCCCTCGCGCGCATCGACTTGCTCGCGTCGAGCGCCACGACGACGTCGATTCCCCGCCGCTTGGTGAGCTCGGCGCGGCTCCCGCATTGTGGCTGGGCAAGCGCCACCGCGAACAGCAGGAGCGAGACGCCGGTGGAGAGCGCGCGCACCACCAGCGGTGTGGAGCTGACGCCCGGCGCGAGGCTGTCCCCGAGCCGTGCCCCCAGGAGGCGACGGACTGCGGCCCGGCGCCGGAGCGCAGCGAACGCCGCCACGGCTGCCACGAGCACCGCCGCGACCCCCAGCAGGAGCCACCCGGGGGCGCCGAGGCCCACCGGATAGCCGAGGATGGTGAAGCGCCAGGCCGACTCGGTCACGGGAACACCCGGAGCACGGTCGAACGCAGGAACAGCTCCAGCGCCGCACAGAGGAACGCGGCGAGCAGGAACGGCGGGAACTCCTCGCGGTAGTTGGCGCTCGCTCCGCCCTCGAGGAGCTTGCTCTTGTCCAGCTTGTCCAGGATGCCGTTGAGACCGGCGCGGAGCGAATCCCGGTCCGTTGCCCGGTAGTACTCGCCTCCGGTCATCCTGGAGATTTGCTGGAGCAGCGCCGGATTCACCGCGATCTCCAGCTCCCGGTAGCTCGGGTTGCCAAACAGGTCCGTTCCGTCCGGGAACGGGACCTTGCCGCCCTTTCCGACCAGGATGGTGAACACCGGGATGCGGAGCGCCTTGGCCATGGCGGCGGCGTCCAGGGGCGAGATGCGGCCGGCGTTGTTGTCTCCGTCGGTGATGAGCACCACCACCTTGCTCTTGGCGTCCGAGTCGCGCAGCCGGTTGAGGGACACCGCCAGGGCGTCCCCGATGGCGGTCCCGTCCTCGAGCACCCGGGTCCGCAGCTGCTTCACCACCTCGCGGAGCACCCCGTAGTCGAGCGTGAGCGGCGCCTGGGTGTAGGCGGCGCCGGCGAAGACCACCAGGCCGATCCGGTCGTTCACCCGCGAGGCGATGACCTCGTTCAGCGTCTCCTTGGCCACGTAGATGCGGCTCTGCGGCCGGAAGTCGCCCGCCTCCATCGAGGTGGAGAGGTCCAGGGCGATCATGATGTCGATGCCCTCCACCGACAGGTCACGGACCCGCGCGCCCACCGTCTGCGGCCGGGCGAGCGCCGCGACCGCCAGGGCCACCGCGGCCATCCGGAGCAGCGGGAGCCCTCGGCGGAGCACCGCCCGGAGCCCAGTCCCGCCCGCCGCCAGCACCCGGGCGACCGGAAACCGCAGCGCCGCCACGCGGTGCCGGGCGGTCCACACCGACCAGGCGCCCACCACCGGCACGAGCAGGAGGAGCCAGAACGCCTCGGGGTTCTTCCAGAGGAACGGCGTCACCCGGGCGCCGCCTCCGCCCCGGGCGGGGGCTGCGTGGTGGACGTGGGCGGTGGGCGCGGCCGGGTCGCCTCCACCAGCGAACGGGCGAAGGCCAGCGCGCCGGCGCACGCCGGCACCGGGACCTCCCCGCGGGCGTAGCGGGCGACGTCGCACTGGTCCACGAAGCGCCGCAGCCCGGACTCGTCCACGCCCGGGAGACGCCGGCGCTCCACCTCGCGGAGCAGCTCGCCGCTGGTGCACTCGAGCGCGTCGAACGCGAACCGCTCGCCGAGGTAGCCGCGCAGGAGCCCGTTCAGCCGGAAGTGGAACTCGCGTTGGAGCCCCCGCTGCGGCAGTCCCTCGGACTCGAGCGCGTCGAGCGCCACCCGGGTGCGCTCCTCGAGGGGCAGGGGTGGCGCCGCGGGTGCGGGGTGCCTCGACCTGCCGAGCCAGGCACGGCGGGCGAGGATGCCGAGCGCGAGGGCCGCGGCCAGTCCCAGCAGCCACCAGAGCAGCCGCCAGCTGCGGACCGGCACGTCCTCGTTGGGCTTGATGTCCTGGAGCTTGGCGCCGAGCTGGTCAGCGTCCTTTGGCAGGCTGCTCTTCGCCTCGATGTCCGGCCCGTCGATGCGGGCCACCCCCGCGCCCTGCGGCTCGACCACGTCGAAGGTGAGCGTGGGGAGTACGTGGCTGCCCAGCGCGAAGAGGGACATCTTCAGGAGGTAGGTCGTGGTGCTCTCCGCCTTGCCGTCGGCCCGCGTGCGGCTCTGCTCGAGCAGCTCGAAGCCGCCGAGGTCGCGAGGCGTCCGCAGATCCCAGCGCTGCCCGGGGGGATGGTGGAGGGTGATGCGGTAGACGAACGGATCCCCGAGCCGGACTGCCTCGGGGGTCAGCTGGCGGTCCACGGCCAGGGGCTGCACGGTGCGCTCGGCCCCGGCGTCCGCCGGGGCGGCTCGCGGTGCGGGGGCCGCAGCGGCCAGCTGGCCGAGCAGGAGCAGCAGCGACACCGATCTCACGCCGCGAGCCTCCGCGCACGCGCCCGGAAGAATCGTACCAGCGCCTCGCCGTGGTCCTCGCCGGCGCGGAGCTCCACCGAGTCGAGCTCGAGCTTGCGGAAGACCCGCGTCCGCCCCGTCCGTGCGCGAGCCATGGCCGCCTCGAAGGCCCGGCGCACCGGCGGTGACGCGGTGTCCACGAGGGCGCGCTCTCCGGTCTCCGGATCCTCCAGCTGCACCAGGCCGAGCGCGGGGAAGCATTCCTCCATCGGGTCGCGGAGCACCACCGGGACCACGTCGTGCTTCATCCGCGCCGTCCGGAGCGGGGCCTCGTAGGCATCGAGGAGGAAATCGGAGACCACGAACACCACCGTCCGCCGCTTCGTCACCCGCGAGAGCCAGGCGAGCGCCAGCGACAGATCCGTCCCCTTCCCCTCCGGCCGGAAGGAGAGGATGTCGCTCACCAGCCGGAGCACGTGCTTTCTGCCCTTGCGCGGTGGGATGACCTTCTCCACCCGGTCGCTGAACAGGAGCAGCCCCACTCTGTCGTTGTTGGCGATGGCGGAGAAGGCGATCTGCGCCGCCACCTCGGCGGCCATCTCCGACTTCCGGGTGCCCCGGGAGCCGAACTCCTCGGACGCCGACACGTCCACCAGGAGCACCACCGTCAGCTCGCGCTCCTCGGTGAACACCTTCACGTGCGGCGCGCTGGTCCGGGCGGTGACGTTCCAGTCGATCGACCGGATGTCGTCGCCGGCCTGGTACGGCCGCACCTCGCTGAAGGCCATGCCCCGCCCCTTGAAGACGGAGTGGTACTGCCCCGCCAGGAGCGCGGAGACGACCTGGCGGGTGGCGATCTCCAGCCGGCGGATGCGCCGGATGAGCTCCCGGGGAAGCATCGGAGCCCCTCAGGGCACCTCGACCTTGTCGAAGACCCGCTGCACCACCTGCTCCGGGGTGAGCTCCTCGGCCTCGGCCTCGTAGGTGAGCGTCACGCGGTGGCGGAGCACGTCCATCCCCACCGCCTTCACGTCCTCGGGGGTGACGAACCCCCGGTGGCGGAGGAAGGCGTGCGCCCGGGCGGCGAGCGACAGGAAGAGCGTGGCCCGGGGGCTCGCCCCGAAGTCGATCGCGTCCTTCAGCTCGGAGAGCCCGAAGCGCTCGGGCTCGCGCGTGGCCCACACCACGTCGAGGATGTAGTCCTTCACCTTGTCGTCCACGTAGATCTGATGGACCACCTCGCGGGCCGCGGTGATCTGCTCCGGGGTCACCACGGGAGTGGCCCGGGGCGTCTCCACGCCGGACATCCGATCCATGATGATCCGCTCCTCCTCGCGCGTGGGGTAGCCCACCACCACCTTGAGCATGAAGCGGTCCACCTGCGCCTCGGGGAGCGGATACGTCCCCTCCTGCTCGATGGGATTCTGGGTTGCGAGCACGATGAACGGGTTCGGCAGCCCATAGCTGTGCTCGCCGATGGTCACCTGGCGCTCCTGCATCGCCTCGAGCAACGCGGACTGAACCTTGGCCGGGGCGCGGTTGATCTCGTCGGCCAGGATGACGTTGGCGAAGATGGGCCCGTGCCGGACGGTGAACTCGCCCGACTGCTGGTTGTAGATCATGGTCCCCACCAGGTCCGCGGGCAGCAGATCCGGGGTGAACTGGATGCGCTGGAAGCGGCCGCTGATCCCGTCGGCGAAGGTCCGCACGGTGAGGGTCTTGGCCAGCCCGGGCACGCCCTCGAGCAGCACGTGGCCGTTCGAGAGCAGGCCGATCAGCACGCGCTCGATCATCTGACGCTGACCCACGATCACCTTCGCGGCCTCGGCAGAGAGCAGGTCAACGAAGGCGCTCTCCTCCCGGACCCGCTCGGTGAGGGCACGGATGTCGATGTTCAGAACTGGCTCCTGGGTTTGACCGGGCGGCGGACTGTAGAGTTCGCGCCCCGAACCCCGCAACACATGAGAGTCACAGGCATTCCGCACTGCGGCAGGTCTACAGGAGAGGGCCGGACGGTTCACCGGGGGTGCGTCCGTTGACAACACACGCCCCCGAGGTGGTCTCCTCTCCTCTGTTGTGACCCAGGGGAGGTCGCTGTCGTGATGACATCGTCGCGGGCCGAGGCGCTGATGCTCTTGCCGGACTGGGCCAGACGCCTGTCCGCAAAGGGGGCGGTGGACTTCACCGAGGCCCTGCAGGGGAGCTGGCGGCGCGACGGCGAGGAGCTGGATCGGCCGATTCACCTCGTGCTGCACCACCAGGCGGCGAGCGCGCGGCGGCTGCTCGAGTCGGGCGCGATGGAGACGGTCGGTGAGGTGTCGCTGGACGGTCTGACGTACCCGGTCCGTGGCACGCGCCGAGTTTCCTGGAGGACGGGCCGGGTCGACCTCGACCTCGTCTCGGATGGATTCCGCTTCATCGGCGGGCTGCACAACCTGCTCTGGCGGGGTGAGCCGCACCGCTTCCGCATCGAGACGCTGGCCGGAGCGCCGGTGGGCGATGCGATCCTTCGCCCGCGCGTCGGGGCGCCGCAGCCCGAGGTTGCTGCGCCGGCCGGGCCGTAGGTCAGGGCGGCCGCAGTCAGCGAGCTGTCCCGCTAGTCCTCGTCATCCAGGTCGTCGTCGTGGGTAGGCGCCGGCGCATCGCCCGAGGCATCCGGCTCGAAATCCGGCGCCCGGCGGTCCGCCAGCGCGTCCGCACCCATCCCCGGCTCGTAGCCGGCGAGAAACGGTGCAGCGGCGGCGCTGGCCACCACCAGCGTCGCGAGCCCGTGGAGCGACCGGCGTCCGGCAGCGTCCGCCGAGAGCGCCCGCTCGAAGAACCCGGGGGCACGGCGCTCGGCCCTTGCCGTCGCACGCAGCAGCACCTCGGGCTCGCGTGGGGGGACCGCTCCCGGCTCGAGCGCCGAGAGGGCCGCGCGGATCCGGTGGAGCACCCCGGCGCGTGCATCGGCATCCATCGCCGCCAGCCCATCCGCGTGCGCGGTGGCGAGCGCCTCCGGAGGGGCGGTGATCAGGAGGTATCGCCAGCGGGCGAGGGCCTCGGGCCCGGTGACCGCCGTCGCCTCAGCCTCCTCGGGTGGGCGCCGGCCCCGGAAGAGCCGGTCGAGCAGTCCCATGGGGCGATGAAACACGGATGAAGCGGCGCGCGCCAGCCCCGCGGTGGCATCATCCGGGGCCATCCGGAGCGCCGCGGCTCACCCCCTCGCGCGGCTGGTGAAGATTGCCGACCTCGAGGACAGCTGCGACACGTCCCGCATCGCCCGGCCGAGCGAGCGGGACATCCAGCGGCTGGCGCGCTACCGCCGGGCGCTCGCGCTCATCGACGCCCTCCCTCCGCCGGACCCGGGGTAGGCGGACCCGCTACTCGCTCGGGGCGAAGAGGCGCAGGTCCACGGCCTCGCCCATCGCCCGGTGGCCCGCATCGTTCGGGTGCAGGTGATCGCCGCTGTCGTACGCAAGCAGCAGCCGCGAAGGGTGGCGTGGATCGCGGAGGGCCTGGTCGAAGTCGAGCACCGCGTCGAATGCCCCCGAACTCCGGATCCAGGCGTTCACGGCCCGGCGCACGCGCTCCTTCTCCGGGGTGAAGTATCCCCCGTCCGCTCCCTCGAAGGGAGGGATCGTGCCGCCGTAGATCTTCAGCCCCGCCGCGTGGGCGCGCCCGGCGAGCTGCCCGTAGGCCGTGACCAGCTGCTCGGCGGAGACCGGAGGCGCGCCGGGCTCCACCGCGCCCGGAAACCCGAGGTCGTTCGTTCCCTCCAGCACCACGACCCACCGGGCGCCTGGGCGCTCGAGGACCTCCGGACCGAAGCGCTCGAGTCCGCTCCGCCCCATGCCGCCTGCGAGCAGCCGGTTGCCGCTGATCCCCGCGTTGACCACGGCGATGGCGGCCCCGCCGGGGCGGGCCTGGAGCCGACCGGCGAGCACCTCAGGCCAGGGCGCACGGGTGGACCCGCCTCCCTCGGTCAGCGAGTCACCGAACGTCACCACCACCGCGGAGTGCGTGTCGGCCCGGGCGCGCATCCCCCCGACATACCGGGGGAGCGCGACAGCGGCGACCACCCCCACGCAGATCGCGACCACGGAACCGAGCGTGCGAAGGGCACACGCGGCGGTCAGCGGCCGCGCCATCCGCTCACCGGCTCAATCGTCGCAGTCGTCGTCACCGTCATCGAAGAGACGGAGATCCACCGTCTCGGCCATCCGCTTGTAGCCCGCGTCGTTGGGATGCAGGTGGTCACCGCTGTCGTAGGCGGGAAGCATGCGGTGCGGCTGAGCCGGATCGCGGATGGCTTTGTCGAAGTCGATCACCGCGTCGAACTTGCCCGCGTGGCGGATCCAGTCGTTGACCGCCTCGCGGACGGGCTCCTTGTCCGGCGCGTAGTAGCCAGGAAAGGTCGTTCCTTCGAAGGGCGTCAAGGTGCCACCGTAGATCTTCAGCCCCGCGGCGTGGGCGCGCGCGATGAGCTGCTTGTAGGCGGCGATGATCTCCGCCGCGGTCGTCCTCGGGAGGGCGGGTTCGAGGATGCCCGGAAAGCCGATGTCGTTGATGCCCTCGAGCAGGGTGACCCACCGTGCACCCGGCTGCGCGATCACGTCGCGATCGAATCGCTCCTGCGCGCTCGGGCCGGCGATGTCCTTTCGAAGGCGGTTGCCGCTGATGCCCTGGTCGACGACCGAGAGCGGCTCGTTCCCGCGGTGTCCCCGGATGCGGTCGGCCAGATAGTCGGGCCAGCGGTGGTTGGCATCCACGGTCGAGGCGTAACCGTCGGTGATGGAGTCGCCCAGCGTGACGATGGCCCTGCCCTTGCGGGCCCGCACCTCGACGTCGGACAGGAGGTAGCGCGAGAGCGCGGTGGTGGCAACGGGCAGCACGCTCGCGCCGGTGAAGTCACCGGGCGTCGAGATGTACGTGGTCGAGACCCCGAGCGAGTGCACCGTGAGGCCACCCGAGCCTGCCGGGAAGTAGATGCTCACCGCGATCTCCTGGAGCGCCTCGACGTCGAGCCTCACCGGGTCGCTCACCGCGAGCGCGCCCGCAGCGATGGTCACCGTCGACTCACCGCCGAAGGTGACCGTCCGGTCGGTTCCGGGGAGGATGCCCGGTCCGCTGCCCTGTCTGGCGACGTGAAGCGGACCCACGGTCAGCGGACCCGTGCCGAATCGGTTCGACAGCCGGATGCGGAGTCGATCGCCGCCGAGGCTCAGCCGTACGTGCTCGCGGATGGTCTGACCGGCGAGTGCGGGAGCCGGGTCCGAGGGGCTCGCGCCCCACACGGCAATCCAGGAGCCATCGCGTCCATCGCCGTGCTCTCCGGCGACCGCGGCGGGGGGAAGGAGGGCGAACGCGAGCAGCGCGAGAGCGACGACCATCCGCGGGCGCGGACGGGACGAGACGACGTGCAGCATGTGTGGCCTCCTCGCGCACTCGGATTCGTCGAGCGCGGAGGCGCATGGACCCACTCCGTGAAGGCTGCTTCAACAACAATCACCCGCCGCGGCGCGCCACCCCGGGCGGTTCCGAGATGACGCGCGGCGACGACCGCGCGCGTCGAGCGCGCTCTGCGACCCGTCGCTGAACCCCTACATCTCCAGCGCCACGGCCGCGCCGTGAAATGTCGCCGCGATGCGGACCGCGTCGTTCACGTGGTCCTCGGTGAGACCGCCCTCGACCACCACCCGCTCGTGGGAGCGGATGCAGCTCTCGCAGCCGTTGATCGCGCTCACCGCGAGGCAGAACAGCTCGAAGTCGGTCTTGTTGGTCGCCACCTGCACCAGCCGCTGCATTCGCAGGCGCGCGGGCTTCTGCGCGTACTCGTCGCGGCCGACCATGTGCCGGAAGCGGTAGTACACGTTGTTCATTCCCATCAGTGCCGCCGCCGCCTTCGCGTCCTCCACCACTGCGGGGGGGACCTCGGTCAGCGCGTCTTCGAGGGTGGCCTGGCGCAGCTGGGGGTTCCGGCTCGCGATGGCGCAGGCCACCGCGGTCCCCCAGACCTGCTCCTTGCTCAGCGTGCCCGGCTGCAGCACCGACCCGAGGTTCAGCCGCAGGTCCTTGGCGGCATCGGGGATGGCGTTGCGCAGGGTCTCCAGCGCGTTCATCACCCGACCTTCTTCATCTTCTGGGTGAGGGTCTCCTCGCCCTGCTTCCAGTTGCACGGGCAGAGCTCGTCGGTCTGCAGCCCGTCGAGCACGCGGAGCACCTCGGGGATGTTCCGGCCCACGCTGAGGTCGTTCACGCTCGCCCAGCGGATGGTGCCCTCCGGGTCGACGATGAAGGTGGCCCGGAGCGGGACGCCGTCGGTCTTGTGAAGGATGCCCAGCTGGGTGGCCAGCTCGCGCTTGGTGTCGGCCAGCATCGGGAACGGCAGGGCCCGGAGGTCGGGGTGGTCCTTCCGCCACGCGAGGTGGACGAAGTGCGTGTCGGTGCTCGCCCCGAGAAGCTGCGCGTCGCGCTCGTTGAACTGGGCGTTCTGCTTCCCGAACTCGGCGATCTCGGTGGGGCAGATGAAGGTGAAGTCCATGGGCCAGAAGAAGACGACCTTCCACTTGCCCGAGTAATCCTTGTTGGTGATGTCCTTGAACTCCTTGCCCTTCTCCAGGCTCACCGCAGCCTTGAGGTTGAACTCGGGAAACTTGTCTCCGACGGTCAGCATCGCTCTCGCTCCTTGGGGGTTGTTGTCTTCGAAGGCTCGGCCTGGCCCCGGCGGGGCCCGCCAGCGCGGGTTGGATGCGCCGCTCGCCTCCAAATGGCAAGCAAATCATCCACTTGTCCAGTTCTGCCTCCGATTAGAACACCGAAATATCGGTACATGGACGCGGTTCAGAGGGAGCCGCCGCACCGGCGCATCGGTGGGGAAGGGGTTAGAGTCCCACGCATGACAGCTGTCGCCCCGCTGCGCCCGGTGGACCTCGCCCGGGACCTCCAGGAGCTCGCGACCCTGGTCGGGTCCGAGCAGGCCGTGGACGACGTGCTTCGCCGTGGCCTCGACTGGCTCGCTCGCGTCGCGCCGTACGACCTGGCCACGGTCTTCGTCCTCGAGCAGGAGCAGCTGGTGGTGCGGGCGGCGCGGGGTCCCCTCGCGGACGACCGCGTCCGCCAGCACGCGCTCGCGCTCGAGCAGTTCCCCTCACTGCGGGAGGCGCTGGAGACACGTCGTGCCCGGACCTTCCTCGAGCAGGACCATCGCCAAGGGGACGGCGATCCGTTCGACCACGTGCTCGACCTGCCGCCCGGCCACGCGTGCCTGGTCGCGCCGCTGGTCGCTGGAGACCAGACGCTGGGTGTCCTCACCCTGGACCGGACCGTGTGCGAGGTCTACCCGCCCGCGGTGGTGAACCTGGTCGAGGTTTACGCGCAGCTCCTGGCGATGGCCATCCAGGGCGCGGGCAAGACGGTGACCCTCGAGCGGCTGCACCAGCAGAACCAGGCCCACGCCAGGCTCATGGAGGAACAGCTCGGTGGTACGCCCGAGCTGGACGGGAAGATGCGCAGCGCCCAGATGCAGGCGCTGCTGCGCCGCGCGCGACAGGTGGCACAGGCCCGCACGCCGGTCCTCATCCGCGGCGAGCCGGGCAGCGGAAAGGAGCGGCTCGGGCGCGCCATTCACGCGTGGTCGGCCAGGGCCGAGCATCCCTTCGTCCCGCTCAGCTGCGCGGCGCTCGCCGACGGAGCGCTGGAGCTGGAGCTGTTCGGCCACGTGGAGGGTGCGTTCGCCGGCGCCGGGCGTGCGCGGGCGGGCCGCCTCGTGGTGGCGAACGGCGGCACGCTCTTCCTCGACGAGGTCTCGGAGCTGCCGCTCTCCCTCCAGACGCGCCTCTTCCGCGTGCTCCAGGACGGCGAGTTCGAGCCGGTGGGGAGCGACCGTCCGGTCCGGGTCGACGTGCGCGTGCTGGCGGCCACCAACGCGGACCTCGAGTCCGCCGTGGCCGCGGGGCGTTTCCGCGAGGACCTGCTCTACCTGTTGGATGTCTTTCCGCTGGAGATCCCGCCGCTGCGCGACCGGCGTGAGGATGTGGCGGTGCTCGCCGCTGCGCTGCTCGAGGAGCTGGCCAGGCGGACCGGGAAGACGGCCCGGCGGCTGACCTCCGAGGCTCTGGCCCGCCTGGAAGCGCACGACTGGCCGGGGAACGTCCGCGAGCTGGCCAACGTGCTCGAGCGCGCGCTCATCCTCGCTCCTGGCGAAGAGCTCGGCCCGGAGGTGATCGACCTGCCCGGGCGGCGACGGCGGGAGGGGCGTCTCCGCGACGGTGAGCTCGCCACGCTGGCCGAGGCCACCCGGCAGCACATCGCCCGCGTGCTCCAGGCAACCCGTGGCCGAGTCTACGGCCCCGGCGGCGCGGCGGACATCCTCGGGCTCAAGCCATCCACGCTCCAGAGCAAGATGAAGAAGCTCAACCTGCGTCGGCTTCCTCCCGCTCAGAGCTGATCCCTCCCGTGACCGGAGCGCCACGGAAACGTCCCTCGGACACGGGACTCCGTGTCTCTACCCTCCGCCTCGCCTCATCGACGTCTCACTGGAGGTTCGACCGATGCGCCGGAATGCGTTGGGACTCATGCTCGCGCTGAGCACCGGAGCGCTGGGCTGCGGCAACAGCGTGAAGAGCTGGAGCTGTGCTTACGTCTGCACCAGCCCGCAGGCGGCTGGCACAGCCACGTATCAGGATGACGACGCCCCCGAGGCCGAGGACAAGTGCGCGGCAGATCACGGCGGTACGAAGTGCAGCACGGGCTTCAGCTGCACCTGCGTCCAGGCGCCCTAGCCCCTCGAAGCGGATCGGACGGGCCTCGCGTGTCGTGAACTCTTTGCGACACGGCCGCCTCCCTCGTGGCGTGGCGAACGTGCGACGCGCGCCGCCTCGCAGCTGCAACGGAGGCGGACTGATCCGAGGATCAGCCGCCCTGCAACCCCGCAGAGTCGCAGACCGGGCCGCCAGCGGTGGAACGCTCCCGGCCGGCCGGGTCGCGCGCAAGAGTTCACAGACTCAGCGTCAAGCCGCACCTGCGCGGGGCGTATTGGACCCGGCCTGCTGCCACGTGGAGGGAACCAGATGCGTCGAGCGCTGCCGATCCTGTCCTTGCTGCTGCTGTCCCACGCCGCCGTCGCCAACGCCGACGAAGAGCTCGGCGACAACGACATCCGGAAACGGGCCGACTTCGCTCCCGGGCAAGAGCGGCCGGGAAACGGGGGCTGGATGTTCGCACAGTCGAGCGAGCTTCCCGCGTCCGGGCAGGTGGCGGTGAACAGCCGCTTCACGTACTCGCAGTCCGGAAATCCCGCCCGCCCGTTCGTCAATGACCTTGGGAGTCCTGGCGGGATGCTGGAGGTGGGCGGGGAAGTCGGCGTGACCAACTGGATGTCGTTCCAGGCGAGCGGCGTTCTGGGCAACAGCTATGTCTCCAACGCCGGCTCGACCGGCGCCGTGGCTGGCCTGCGGTTCGGGCTGCTGCCTCGCGAGTGGAAGCACGTCCAGGCCGTACTCGGCGGCGGCTGGGTGCACGAGCTGAGCGGCGGCAATGGCGCGTTCGGAAACCTCCAGCTCGGAGTGGAGTACGGGCGAGTCCGGGGCCAGGTCACCGGGCACGTGGAGCACATCTTCGCCACCGGCCGTGACGCGGTGGACATCATGCTGACCGCCGGTGCCTCGGTGCGCGTGGTGAGCTGGCTGCGACTGGGCGTCGAGTACGTCGGGCAGGATCTGGAGGGACAGTTCGATCCGGCGGAGGCCGAGGGCGGACCGCGTCACCTCATCGGCCCGACGGTGGGGCTCAGCTTCGTCGACGACAAGCTGAGCATCGTGGGGGGACCAGCCTTCGTCATCGGCGGCCTCAACCCAAACAGTGTCATCGCCCGCGCTGCGGTCTCCTACGCCTTCTGAGAACGTCCGGCCTGCCGGAGAGCCGCCGCCCCGACGGGGAACGGCGGCTCCCGGTGGTGAGGTCGCTACTCCTCGAAGGTGCCCTCGAGCTTCTTGCCCCGGCGGTGGGTGGACTGCCGGATGGCCTCGCGGAGCCGGACCTCGTCGGCGTCGGGACGGCTGAAGTCGATGCCCGCGGTCGCCTTCGTCCACTCGGCCGCGTCGTCTCGATCTTCCTTCAGCTCGCACCGGTCGTACCGGTCACGGTCGTCGTGGTCGTGACCCTTGCCGTCCTTGAAGAGCTCCAGCAGGTCGTTGGCCGCGGCGTCGTAGAGATTGAGCGGCGGGACGTCGAGGATGATGTCCACCGTCTTGAAGATGCTGGAGAGGCTGGCGTGCGTCGTCAGGAGATAGCCCGGCTTGATGGACGGACCGATGGCCAGGAAGATCGAGCGGCTCCCGTCCACGTGGTCGAACCCGTTCTGGGTGTCGTCCTCGACCACGAAGATGACGGTGTCCTTCCAGCAGGGGCTCTTGGAGAGGAGATCCACCGTCCGGCCCAGGGCGTCGTCGTTGTCCTGGACGAAGCGGACGAAGCTCCAGGGCTGGCTCCCATCCGGGTAGATGTCGTTGGCTCCGCCGCCGTGGTCGTTCGGGTAGTACAGATCCACGTACTGCGGCAGCTTGCACTCGCCCTTCTTCCGGTCCACGTAGCGTGACTCGAAGATCTGCTTGAACCGGCTGAAGCGGCTGAAGCGAGAGGGATCTTCCGGCAGGATCCCGTCGGGGATGCCGGTGTTGTACTCGGGGTAGATCTGATCGCTCCGGTCGCGGATCACCTTCTCCATTGGCACGTTCACGTGGTTGCGGATCCCGGTGGGGTCGGTCCCCGAATCCTCGTCCACCTGGGCGAACTCGTAGCCGTTGCCGAAGTTGACGAAGCTCTTCCCGTGCCGGACCAGGTGCAGCGCGATGCCCCCGGCCTGGTTGTAGTCGTTCGGGTCGGGCGTGCTGTTGGCGTCGGTGAAGCCGAGCCGGCCGGGGTACGGGAGGTACGAGGCCGGGTTGTCCCCGGCGTCACGCCGCCGCCCGCCGTACGAGGCAGGCCAGTGCGTCTCCTCGAACTCGCTGGTGTAGGTGTTGGCGAGCCAGCGGTGCCCGTCCGACGAGACCGAGGGCTCGAGGAAGAAGTTGTCCGAGAAGGCGTACTTCAGCGCCAGGGCGTGGTGGTTCGGGCTCGCGCTCACCCCGAGCGAGTAGCTGGGCTCGCCGTTCACCGGCTGTCCGGAGGTGGTCCGGGTGATGTCGCCGAGAATCAGGTCGTGGGTGGCATTCTCCTTGTTGATGAAGACGACGTGCTTCACGCGGGCGCGGACCGACTCCACCTTGCGGGCCAGCTTCTCCTGCTCCTCCTCCGGGAGCTTGCGGAGGAAGCCGTTGTTCTTGAGGACCCGCTCGGTGTCGCGGGCGAGCTGGGTGGAGTCCGGCACGGGGATGATGCTCACCGAGCCGAAGGTGGATGAGCGGGGCGAGCCGAGGTTGTCCGGCGGCGTGGGGTTGTTCGGCAGCGCGCCACGGCCGCGGGCGTTGGCCACGTAGAGGGTCTTGCCGTCCGCGCTCACCGCCAGGGAGGCCGGCCACCAGCCGGTGGGAATGTGCCCACGGACCTTCCCATCCCGGATCACCGCCACCGCGTTCAGGCCGGCCTCGGCGACGTACAGCGTCTTGCGATCGGGGGAGAGGGCCAGGGCGACCGGCTGCACGCCGCGGAGCTTGCTGTCCGCGCCCCGGAGCGGCGAGAGGGGGATGCGGTCCACCTCACTCCACTTGCCCGGACGGAGGACCGCGACCGAGTCGTCGTTGCCGTTGGCGACGTAGATGGCATCGGAGCCGACCGCGAAGGCGTTGGGGTGCGGTCCGGAGTAGGCGGGGCCGGCGCCGTCGTCGTCGTCGTCGTCGTCGTCCCGGTCCAGCACCTCGTCCAGTCGCTCGGCGATGGCCGGGCCGGTCTTCACCACCGCGCGGCGCGAGGCGGTGGTGGGCGTCGAGAGATCGAAGACCCAGACCGAGTTGCTCTCCGGGGCGTTCGGTGACCCCAGCCCGGGGACGGTGAAGTCCTGGACCGGCTTGGTCACGTACCCGCAGCGGATTCCCGCGGGGTCGCGCAGCGCGTCCGACAGCGCCCGCGGGTCCACCTTGGTGATCTTGATGCTTCGGTCGGTCCTGGTCTCGTCGGGGTAGCCGGCGCCCGGGTAGCAGAGCGGGTAGTCGGCGTTGGAGTTGCCGGTGGGGCTCGCCGGGTCCAGGTGCTTGAACTGGAAGGTCCCGACGTTGGCGACGTAGAGCCGCTTCCCATCGGACGAGAGGGCGACGTCGTAGGGGTAGCGGCCGACCGGGATCGCCGCCTTCACCGCGCCGAAGTTGTTGGGATCGAGGATGTTGCCGCTGCCGTCCACGCCGGTGGCGATTCCCCTCGTGTCCAGGACGTGGACCTTGAACCCGCCCTGGTCCACCACGTAGAGGAACTGCCCGTCGGGCGAGAGCGCACTCTTCCCGGGGAACGTCCCCTTGAAGCGCGGGCTCGGTGCGGTTGGGCTCATCGGGGCGGTGAAGGCATTGGCCGCGCCGTTGAGGTTCACCGAGCCGATGATCTTCCCGCTGGCGGTCTCCCCGACCCAGACGTTGCCGATCTCGCCTCCGGAGGCGAAGAAGCGCGCGCCGTCACGGGAGAAGGTCACGCCCATGAACGTCGAGTCCACGGCGATCAGCTTGGCCGCCGGCGCCGCGCTGCCCAGCTGCGAGATCAAGGTGACCGAGAACGGAGTGATCCCGCTGTTGATCGTCGCCAGGGTCTTCCCGTCCGGCGACAGCGCCAGTCCGAACGGCTTCGGGGCGCCCACGCTGACCTCCGTGCCGGCGGGCGTCACCAGGCGGCCGCTGGGCAGGACCGCCGCGTCCAGCCCGTCGATCGTCACGTGCTGGGTGGCGGGCTGCTTTCCCGCCGGTGCTCCATAGCTCAGGAACCGGGACCCCTCGTCCCGCCTCCAGGCTGCCAGGGTGAGGCCGAGAGCGAGCACTGCCCCGGCCAAGAGAAACGTCTTCCACCGCATGCCTCGCATGGTCCAGCTCCTCCATCGGCGCGGTCCGCCCGCGCTCCGGAACACCCGTAAGCCCTGCCCGCGCCAACGCCGTGGCCCGCCTGACAACATGCGACGGCAGTCTCGCCCTGCTCCTGCCCTCGTTCGAGGGCCCCGACGCACGCGGGCGAGCGCCGCGAGTCAGGCGAACCGGGCACTTCGAGGGCGCTCGGGGCCGATGAGGGCCGCGTGAGCCCGGGGGCGCGGGTCTCTCATCGTGCTCTCATCGTTCCTCGACCGGATCGTGCGCCAAGCGTGACCGGACCGCTGCAGGGCGCTGCTAACCCGGCCCAACCGAACGAGCGGGAGGGCTGCATGGCACGGCAGGAACTGATGACGGTAGCGGTGGTCACGCTCTGGAGCGTCGGGGCGATCGCCCACGAACCGATTCCCATCCCGACGGGGCAGCGAATCACGCCCACCGCGGCGCCTGGGTCGAGCTTCACGGCGCTCAATCCCCGGCTGCCGGGTCTGCCGG
>Ga0208851_1000051_pt1 | contig 48024 bp, 43 predicted proteins | sample NGESurshal092012_FD_184481 | JGI IMG/M metagenome (GOLD analysis project Ga0208851, IMG submission 184481) | Arctic peat soil microbial communities from Barrow, Alaska - NGEE Surface sample 415-2 shallow-092012 (SPAdes) | ecosystem: Environmental > Terrestrial > Soil > Wetlands > Peat ... | reverse complement strand
CCTATCCTCAGGCCCCGTGGAGGCCTTTCGGATCGTGGGGGGCGCCCGGCTGACCGGCGAGGTGCGGGTCACGGGCGCGAAGAACAGCGTGCTCAAGCTCATGGCCGCCGCGCTGCTCGCCGAGGGGACCACCGTGCTCCACGAGGTCCCCGACATCCTCGACGTCGAGTACATGGCCGAGCTGCTGCGCCGCCTGGGCTGCGAGGTCGTGCGCGACACCCCCACCCGCACGGTGTCGATCACCGTCCCCGAGGTCCCCTCGCACAAGGCCGACTACGACCTCGTGCGCAAGCTGCGCGCCTCGATCAACGTCCTCGGCCCGCTCCTGGCCCGCTGCGGGCAGGCCGACGTCGCCCTCCCAGGCGGCGACAACATCGGCAGCCGCGGTCTCGACATGCACGTCGCCGGGCTCGAGCGGCTCGGAGCCACGGTGCGCAGCGAGCACGGCTTCCTCATCGCCACCCGCGACGAGCGGCTCCACGGCGCCACCGTGTGGCTCGACTTCCCCAGCGTCGGCGCCACCGAGAACCTGCTCATGGCCGCGGTCCTGGCCAAGGGCACGACGGTGATCGACAACGCCGCACGCGAGCCGGAGATCGTCGACATCTGCCAGATGCTGCTGTCGATGGGCGCGCAGATCGACGGAATCGGCACGTCGACCCTGGAGATCGAGGGCGTCGACTCGCTGACGCCGACGGAGCACACGACCGTCCCGGACCGGCTCGTCGCGGGCACCTGGGCCGTGGCCGCGACGATGACGCGTGGTGAGGTGACCGTGCGCAACGCGCGCGCCGACCACATGGAGATCGCGCTCGACAAGCTGGTGAGCGCCGGCGCGCTCGTCGACGAGCTCGACGACGGGATCCGGGTGCGCTGCCACGACCGGCCGCGCGCGGTCGACGTCGTGACGCTGCCCTACCCGGGGTTCCCCACCGACCTGCAGCCCCAGTTCATCGCGCTGAACTCGATCGCGCGCGGCGCGGCGATGGTCACCGAGAACCTGTTCGAGGCGCGGTTCCGCTTCGTCAACGAGATGGTCCGGCTCGGGGCGGACGTCCGCACCGACGGTCACCACGCCATGGTGCGCGGCAAGGAGTCGCTGTCCGGGGCTCCCGTGGAGGCCGCGGACATCCGTGCCGGCGCGGGGCTCGTGCTCGCCGGCCTCGTCGCCGAGGGCGTCACGACCGTCTACGAGCCCCACCACATCGACCGCGGCTACGAGGGGTTCGTCGACGACCTCGTGCGCCTCGGCGCCGAAGTCACGCGGGTGTCGGTCAACCAGCTCGACTGACCGGTCCGTCGGACCGGTCGGCGTCGGCCCGCTCGGAGGGCTCAGCCCCGGTCGATGACCCGGCGCGCCCGGTCGACGTCCTCGGGGAAGACCATGAGCCTCGGCCCGGCGAGGGTCTGGGCCAGCGTCGCCCGGATCCCCGCGTCCTCCAGCGCCCGGCGCACGATCTCGGCCTCGACGTAGGTCGGCGGTGCGGAGACCGACACGAGGAGGCCATACTCGTCCACCCGCCCGCTTGTCGGCCGGCGCTCCACGACGGACGACCCGTGGGAGAAGGTCCAGCGCAGCAGGAGCACCAGGATCCCGACCATGCCGAACGCGATGAGCGGACCCACCAGGAACGAGGCGCTCGTGTACTGCACGGGTCCATCGTCGACCCGATCGACCGTCCGGGCCAGCCGCTGGCTACTGTCGAGATGGTCGCGCCCGGCCCCGTGGCGCCGACCTCGGACACAGGAGGCCACAGTGGCGCAACAGGTCGCGGTCATCGGCGCGGGACTCATGGGCGGCGGGATCGCCCAGGTGGCGGCCGTCGCGGGCTACGACGTGGTCCTGCGCGACGTCACGCCCGAGGCGCTCGAGCGAGGTCTGGGGACGATCAGGTCGTCCTACGCGAAGTTCGTCGACAAGGGCCGACTCAGTGCGGAGGCCTCCGAGGCCGCGCTCGGGCGCATCACCACCACGACCGAGCTCGACGCCGTCGCCGACGCCGACCTCGTCGTCGAGGCGGTGTTCGAGAAGCTCGAGGTGAAGGCCGAGGTCTTCCGCGAGCTCGACCGGCTGTGCAAGGACGGCGCGGTGCTCGCGTCGAACACCTCGGCGATCCCGATCACGTCGATCGCCGCGGTCACCTCGCGTCCCGAGTCGGTCGTGGGGACCCACTTCTTCTCACCCGTGCCGATGATGAAGCTCTGCGAGGTCGTTCGCGGCTACAAGACGTCGGACGCCGCCATCGAGGCGGCTCGGTCGTTCGCCGAGGGCGTGGGCAAGACGGTGGTCGTGGTGAACCGCGACGTCGCGGGTTTCGTCACCACGCGCCTCATCAGCGCGCTGGCGATGGAGGCGGTGCGGCTGCTCGAGTCCGGCGTCGCCTCCGCGGCGGACATCGACACGGCCTGCCGCCTCGGCTTCGGGCACGCGATGGGCCCGCTGGAGACCATCGACCTCACCGGCGTCGACATCATGCTCAACGCCGCGAGCAACATCTACGCCGACACCCAGGACGAGACCTTCGCACCGCCGGAGCTGCTGCGCCGGATGGTCGCCGCCGGCGATCTCGGCCGCAAGTCCGGTCACGGTTTCTACGACCACTCCTGAGCTGGAGGCCCGAGCATGCGTGACAAGCCCTGGTTGATGCGGACGTACGCCGGCCACAGCTCCGCGACGGAGTCGAACGCGCTCTATCGGCGCAACCTCGAGAAGGGGCAGACCGGGCTGTCGGTGGCGTTCGACCTTCCGACGCAGACGGGCTACGACCCCGACGACCTGCTCGCTCGTGGCGAGGTGGGCAAGGTCGGAGTTCCGGTCACGCACCTCGGTGACATGCGGGCGCTCTTCGACGGCATCCCGCTCGATACGATGAACACGTCGATGACCATCAACGCCACGGCGATGTGGCTGCTCGCGCTGTACGCGACCGTCGCCGAGGAGCAGGGCGCCGACCTCGCCTCGCTGTCCGGCACGACGCAGAACGACATCATCAAGGAGTACCTGTCGCGCGGGACCTACGTGTTCCCGCCCGGCCCCTCGCTGCGGCTCATCACCGACATGATCGCCTGGACGGTAATCGACGTACCGAAGTGGAACCCGATCAACATCTGCAGCTACCACCTGCAGGAGGCCGGTGCCACGGCCGAGCAGGAGATCGCCTACTCAATCTCCACGGCGATCGCCGTCCTCGACGCCGTTCGCGACGCGGGCCGGGTGCCGCCGGAGCTGTTCGGCGACGTGGTCGCGCGCATCTCGTTCTTCGTCAACGCCGGCGTGCGCTTCGTCGAGGAGATGTGCAAGATGCGTGCGTTCGTCCAGATCTGGGACGAGCTCACCCGCGAGCGCTACGGCGTCACCGACGCCAAGCAGCGACGCTTCCGCTACGGCGTGCAGGTCAACTCCCTCGGGCTCACGGAAGCCCAGCCCGAGAACAACGTGCAGCGCATCGTGCTCGAGATGCTCGCCGTGACGCTGTCCAAGGACGCACGGGCGCGCGCGGTGCAGCTCCCGGCGTGGAACGAGGCGCTCGGGCTGCCCCGTCCGTGGGACCAGCAGTGGTCGCTGCGAATCCAGCAGGTGCTGGCCTTCGAGAGCGACCTTCTCGACTACGACGACCTGTTCACGGGTTCCGTGGTCGTCGAGACCAAGGTCGCCGAGCTCGTGGCAGGCGCGAAGGCGGAGGTCGACCGGGTCCAAGATCTCGGCGGCGCGGTGGCGGCGGTCGAGTCCGGGTACATGAAGGGGCGACTCGTCGCGGCCCACGCCGCCCGTCGGGCGCGGGTGGAGAGCGGCGAGGAGATCGTCGTCGGGGTCAACGCGTTCACCTCGACGGAGCCGAGCCCGCTGACCGCCGCGGGAGTCGTCACGGTGCAGACGGTCGATCCGGCGGTGGAGGCAGAGGCGGTCGCGCGGCTCGTCGCCTGGCGTGGGCAGCGCGACGCGGCTGCCGTCGACGCCGCGCTCGCCGAGCTGCGTCGTGTCGCGGCGACCGACGAGAGCCTGGTCCCGGCGACCCTCACCTGCGCCCGCGCGGGCGTGACCACAGGGGAGTGGTCGGGTGCCCTGCGCGAGGTGTTCGGCGAGTACCGCGCCCCCACAGGCGTGTCGGGCGTCGCCGGCGTCGGGCCGGTGAGCGAGGAGCTCGCCGTCGTACGTGCCGCCGTCGCCGCGACGGGCGCCGAGCTGGGAGCCCACCTGCGCATGCTCGTCGGAAAGCCGGGCCTCGACGGTCACTCCAACGGTGCCGAGCAGATCGCCGTGCGCGCCCGCGACGCCGGGTTCGAGGTGGTCTACCAGGGCATCCGGCTGACGCCTGCGCAGATCGTCGCCGCCGCGGTCGAGGAGGATGTCGACGTCGTCGGGCTCTCGATCCTGTCGGGGTCGCACCTCGAGCTCGTGCCGATGGTCCTCGACGGACTGCGCGAGGCGGGGCTCGCGGACGTCCCCGTGGTCGTCGGAGGGATCATCCCCGACGCCGACGCCGACACGCTGCGCTCGCTCGGGGTCGCCGCTGTGTTCACTCCGAAGGACTACGACGCCACTGCGATCATGGCCCGGGTGCTCGACGAGGTCCGGGCCGCGCACTCGCTGCCGCGGCTGGTCGGGGCAGGCGCGTGATCGACACGCGGGTGCTCGTGCTGCGCCACGGCCAGAGTGAGGGCAACGTCGCGCAGGTGTGGACCAGCTCGCCGGAGGGCTACCCGCTCACCGAGCGCGGTCGCGAGCAGGCCCGCGCGGCCGGCGAGCGGCTCGCGGGCCGCGGGGTCGCTGCGCTCTACGCCTCGCCGCTCCCGCGCGCGCAGCAGACGGCACAGGAGGTCGGGCAGGTGATCGGTCTCCCGGTCGCGACGCTCGCGGGCGTGCACGAGCTCGATGTCGGCGTCCACGAGGGCGAGCACGACGACAGGGTCGCGCCCGTGGCGCTGGACGTCTTCGGACGGTGGTGGCGCGAGGACGACCTGTCGGCCGGCTTCCCCGGCGGCGAGACCGGGTTCCAGATCGTCGAGCGGATGCGTACGGCGCTCGACTCGGTCGCCGACCGGCACGATGGCACGACGTCGCTGGTCGTATCGCACGGCGGAGCGATGGCCCTCGGCATCCAGTCCCTGTGCGACAACCTCGACGCGCTGTTCGTCTCCCAGCACATCCTCGCGAACTGCGAGCTCGTCGAGCTCCGACGCGACGAGGGCGGCTGGCGCTGCGAGATGTGGGCGGGCATCCCGGTCGACTGAGCCCCCCGGGGCGGTCCTCAGCGGTCGAGGTCGCGGAGCACACCGAGGCGCATCGCGGTCGTCACGGCCGCCGTGCGGTCGGACACGCCGAGCTTGTCGAACGCGTGGAGCAGGTGCGTCTTCACCGTCGCCTCGCCGATGAAGAGCTCCTGGGCGATGTCGCCGTTGGACATCCCGCGCGACACCAGCGCGAGCACCTCGACCTCGCGCGGGGTGAGCTGGTCGTTGCTGCGCACCTGACGCATCAGCTTCGCGGCGAGCGGTGGTGCGAGGACCGTCTCCCCGCGCGATGCCGCACGGACGGCGTCGACGAGCACATCGCGCGGGGTGTCCTTGAGCAGGTAGCCGGTCGCGCCCGCCTCCACCGCCCGCAGGATGTCCGTGTCGGTGTCGTACGTAGTGAGCACGAGGACGCGTGGCCCTCCGGCGGCCGTGATGAGGCGGGTGGCCTCGACGCCGTCCATCACGGGCATCCGCAGGTCCATGAGCACGACGTCGGGCTCGAGCTCCTTCGCGCGCTCCACTCCCTCGCTGCCGTCGGACGCCTCGCCCACGACCTCGATGTCGGGCTCGCCGCCGAGGAGGCCGGACAGCCCCGAGCGCACCACCGGGTGGTCGTCGACGAGCAGCACCCGGATCACGGCACACGCACCCGGACCCGGGTGCCCGCGCCGATGCCGGACGCCACGTCGACGAGCCCGCCGACGACCTGCACGCGCGAGGCGAGCCCGTCGAGACCGAAGCCCTCGCGCGGCGCCGTCGGGTCGAATCCGACGCCGTCGTCGGTGACCGTGACTGTCGCTCCGTCCTCGTCGAACGTGAGCACGACCTCGATCGACGTCGCACCCGCGTGCCGCCGTGCATTGGCCAGCGACTCCTGCGCGGCCCGCAGCGCCGTCACCTCGCTGCTGGGCGCGAGCGTCCGGGGCGGCCCGTCGACGGAGAAGCGCACGGGGACATCGGTCTCCGCCGAGTGGCGCTCGACGAGGCGGCGCAGCGCACCGACGAGACCGTCGCGCTCGAGCGAGGGAGGAGCCATGGCGGCGACGAGTGCGCGCGCCTCGGCGAGGTTGTCGCGCGCCGTCTCCTGGATCTCGGCGAAGCGTCGCGCCGCATGCTCCTCGTCGCCGCGGTCGAGGGCCGACTCGCCGGCCTGGGAGAGCATCACGATGCTCGTGAAGCCCTGCGCGATGGTGTCGTGGATGTCGCGGGCGATGCGCTCTCGCTCCTCGAGCGCACCGGCCTCGCGTTCGGCCGCGGCCAGCTCGTCCTGCGTCGCGCGCAGCGTGTTGAGCAGGTCGCGGTTGCGCCGGCTCTCGCGGATGAGGCCGTCGATGTAGAGCCCGATCGCGAGTGCGAAGACGATGTAGCCGACCGCTCCGAGGCCGTTCCACAGCCAGGCCTCGCGCGTCCAGCCGCCACGCCCGACGAGCACCAGCGAGAAGGCCAGCGTGAGGACGACCGTCGCGGCGATGGAGCCCTTGCGCGGCAGCAGGACGAAGACCTGCGGGTAGAGGGCGAACAGCAGCACGAGCGTGGCGGGGTCGTGCGCCTCGAGGAGGAGGAGCAGCGTCCACGCCACGGCAAGGTAGGCGACGGCGAACGCCATGCTGTGCCGGCGTAGCGCCGTCAGGCCGAGGAAGGCGTAGGCCAGGACGAGGAGCGCCAGGAGGAGGACCGGGACCGGTCCGTCACCGTTGGCCACGACGATCGCCAGGGCGGCGGCCACCATGAGGCCGAAGAGCAGGTGCCAGCCCACGAGGGAGCGCGCAGCGAAGTCGGGCTCGTCGCACGGCTGTGCCGGCCCTCGTCCGTCGAGCGCGCCCTCGGGAGTGGTCACGGGGTCAGTCCTGCCCGCGCTTGTTCCACCGGAAGAACATCAGGCTCAGCACGAGGCCGCCGACGCACCAGGCGGCGAGCACGGCGGCGCAGGCGGGAAGCTCCCACGACCCGGCCACCTCGAGCGACGCGGCGGAGTCGGGCAGGAAGACGCTGCGCATCGCCTGCGTCAGCCACTTGAGCGGGAAGAACGAGGCGAACACCTGCATCCAGTGCGGCAGCTGCGAGAACACGAAGAACACGCCCGACGTGAACTGCAGGACGAGGACGATCGGCGACACGACGGCCGAGGCGCCCTTGCCGTTCTTCGGCACGACGGAGAACGCGATGCCCAGCAGAGTGCAGGAGACGAGACCGAGGACGCTCGCCCACAGGAAGGTGAACCACTTCGCCGGGTCGCTCGGCAGATGCAGCTTGTAGAACAGCACGCCGACGACGATGAGGATCGTGACCTGGGCGATGTAGGCCACGAAGACGAGCCCGATCTTGCCGACGAAGTAGGACAGCTTCGGCATGGGCGTCCCCTGAAGACGCTTGAGCGTGCCGTCGTCGCGCTCCATCGGGATCGCGATCGCGAGGTTCTGGAACGACGTGTAGAGCACGCCCGAGGCGATCATGCCGGCGACGAAGTACTGCGCGAACGTGATGCCCGGACCGATGTCCTGGTTGCCGAAGACGGAACCGAAGATGACGAGCAGCAGGACCGGCAGCAGGAAGTTCCACACGGCCGAGTTGCGGTCGCGGAAGAAGGTCTTGAGCTCGATGCGCACGCGGCGCAGACCGAGCGACAGCGAGCTCGGCGACGGCGCAGCGCTCGGGCGGGCGGTCGTGGCGGTCGTCATGACGTGGGCTCCTCGTCGTCGCCGATCAGGGACAGGTAGACGTCCTCGAGGCTGGGTCGGTGGACGGCCAGGGCCGGAACCTCGCCGTCGAACCGTCCGGCGAGCTCCTGGACGAAGCGGGTGGGTTCGTGGGTCACCTGGGTCCGCTGCTCGTCGGCCTCGCGCCAGGTCACCGTCGCCAGCGACTCGTCCCGTCCACCGAGCCGGGACGGCACGTCACAGGCGATCAGTCGGCCGCGGGAGATGACACCGACGCGGTCGGCCAGCACCTCCGCCTCGTCGAGGTAGTGCGTGGTCAGCAGGATGGTCGTCCCGGTCCCGCGCAGCCCTCGGATGAGCTCCCAGAACTCACGGCGTGCCTCGGGGTCGAAACCGGTCGTGGGCTCGTCGAGGAAGAGCAGCTCGGGCCCCCCGATGATGCCGAGCGCGACGTCGAGGCGACGGCGCTGCCCACCGGACAGGTCGAAGCCGCGCGTGCTCCTCTTCTCCGCGAGACCGACGGACTCGATGACCTCGCCGACGTCGCGCGGTGAGGGGAAGTAGCCGGCGAAGTGCGCGACGGACTCCTCCACGGTGAGGTCGCCGAGGTCGCTCGCGCTCTGCAGGACGATGCCGAGGCGCGAGCGCCAACGACCGTCGCCGTGCGCCGGGTCGACACCCAGGACGTCGACGTCGCCCGCATCTCGTTTGCGGTAGCCCTCGAGGATCTCGGTGGTGGTCGTCTTCCCCGCGCCGTTGGGCCCGAGCAGGGCCAGGACCTCACCACGCACGATGTCGAGGTCGACGCCGTCGACCGCCTTGGTCTCGCCGTAGTGACGCCGCAGTCCGCGCACGCGTACGGCCAGGTCCGCGTCTACGGGGGCGGGGACGACGAGCGGGCTGGTGGTCTCGGTGGTCATGGGTCCACCTTGCCGCACCGCGGCCGTCACCCGCAGCGAGCGGCTGGTGGCTCCTCGTCTCCACCGACCGGTGGAGGCGCGCCGACGCTCAGAACAGCCGCGACTCGGTGTCGTCGAGGCCCCGGAGGGCGTCGTAGTCGAGGACGAGGCACTCGATGCCGCGGTCCTCGGCGAGCACGCGAGCCTGCGGCTTGATCTCCTGCGCGGCGAAGATGCCGCGGACCGGCGCGAGCAGCGGGTCGCGGTTGAGCAGCTCGAGGTAGCGGGTGAGCTGCTCCACGCCGTCGATGTCGCCGCGTCTCTTCAGCTCGATGGCGACCGACCGGCCGTCGGCATCGCGGCACATGATGTCGACCGGCCCGACGGCGGTGGGGTACTCCCGCCGCACCAGGCGCCATCCCTCGCCGAGGACCTCGACCTGCGCGGCGAGCAGGGCCTGGAGGTGCGCCTCGACACCGTCCTTGACCAGGCCGGGGTCGATACCGAGCTCGTGCGCGCTGTCGTGGTGCACGGATTCGATCGTGATGACCAGCTTCTCACCGGCCTTGTTCGTGACCGTCCAGGTCTCGGCCCCGTCGTCGTCGACCGCCGTGCTCAGCGTGCAGGGCGGGCTCATCCAGTTCAGCGGCTTGTAGGAGCCGCCGTCGGAGTGGACGAGCACGGAGCCGTCGGCCTTGACCAGCAGCAGGCGCGTGGCGCTCGGCAGGTGGGCGGTCAGCCGGCCGACGTAGTCGACCGAGCACGAGGCGATGACGAGACGCACGGCGCGACGCTACCCGACCCCGGGCCCGCCTCCAGTCCGCGGTCGGCCGGGGCCGCCTAGTAGAAGAACGCGAGGACGAGGCCCATGAGCGTCAGGCCGAGGATGTCGCCGCCGACCTCGATCGCCCACACCGTGAGGCCCTGTCCGGCGAACAGCCGGTGCCCGAGCGACGCCGCAGCGGCTATCCCCACGCCCACCGCGGCGCCGGTGACCGCTCCGAAGAGGGGAGTGGCGTCGGTCTTGTCGTAGACGGCCATGGCGGCCTGCAGCACCCAGCACAGGGTGAGCGCCATGACGACGCTGCCGACGACGGTCAGGCCGAACACGGCGCCCATCCCGAGACCGCCGTCCCCGGGCGGGACCGACGGGTCCTTGCCCAGGGCGCGGGCCCACACGGGGTAGAAGGTCCTGGGCCCGAACCAGACGAAGTTGGCGACGAAGGCCACGACCACGGCAAGGAGCACGGCGAGGACGTTCACGGTGACGGTCATGGCGGGACGCTAGCGGCCCCGACCGGTCCCGCGGGAGGGGTTCCTGCGAGGATCGGACCGGTCCTCGACGCCGCGGTCCCTCGGGTCGCGTCGGCCGGGGATGTCCCTGCAGATCGACTTCAGCGAGGAGCGACCATGTCGCGCGAGATCACCCGGGTCGGCGTCGTCGGGCTGGGCACCATGGGTGCCGGCATCGCGGAGGTGTTCGCCCGAAGCGGCTACGACGTCGTCGGGCTCGACGCCAACGACGCGGCGGTTGACCGCGGCCGCGAGCACGTCGAGGGGTCCACCGAGCGTGCCGTGAGACGCGGCAAGCTCACCAACGACGAGCGGGCGCAGGTCATCGGGCGGATCCGCTTCACGACCGACTACGCCGACCTCGCCGACCGCCAACTCGTGGTCGAGGCCGTTCCGGAGAGCCTCGAGCTCAAGCGCGAGATCTTCGAGCAGCTCGACAAGGTCGTCGAGGCCGACGCCATCCTTGCGAGCAACACCTCGTCGCTGTCGGTCACCGAGATCGCGGTCGCCACCGCCCGTCCGTCCCAGGTCATCGGGATGCACTTCTTCAACCCGGCACCGGTGCAGGCGTTCGTCGAGATCGTGAGCACCGTCGTCACGTCGCAGGACGTCGTCGAGGACGTGCAGAAGGTCGCGCAGCGCCTCGGCAAGCTGCCGGTCGTCGTGGGCGACAAGGCCGGCTTCATCGCCAACGCGCTGCTGTTCGGCTACCTCAACCATGCCGCCTCGATGTTCGAGACGAAGTACGCCTCGCGCGAGGACATCGACGCCGCGATGAGGCTCGGCTGCGGACTACCGATGGGGCCGCTCGCGCTGCTCGACCTCATCGGCCTCGACACCGCCTACGAGATCCTCGACACGATGTACAAGCAGGGCCGCGACCGCCTGCACGCGCCCGCACCGGTGCTCAAGCAGATGGTCACCGCGGGTCTGCGCGGCCGCAAGAGCGGTCGTGGCTTCTACACCTACGAGGCACCGAACTCGCCGGTCGTGGTGCCGGACGCGATCACCCCAGCGCCCGACGGAGCGTCGGCCGTCACCACGCGACCGGTCGACAAGGTCGGCGTCGTCGGCTCGGGGACGATGGCCGTGGGCATCATCGAGGTGTTCGCCAAGGCCGGGTTCGACGTCCTGTTCGTGGCGCGCAGCGACGACAAGGTCGCGAAGGTGCGCGCGGCGCTCGAGCGCTCCCTCGACAAGGCGGTGGCGCGCGGGAAGCTCGCCGAGGCCGACCGCGACGTCGCCCTCGCCCATGTCGCGGGCACGACCCGGCTCGACGACATGGTCGATCGCGACCTGGTCGTGGAGGCGGTGGTCGAGGACCTCGCCGTGAAGACCGTGCTCTTCGAGGCGCTCGACGAGATCTGCAAGCCGGGCGTGATCATCGCGACGACGACCTCGAGCCTGCCGGTCGTCGACCTCGCCGCGGCCACGACGAAGCCGCAGGACGTCGTGGGCATGCACTTCTTCAACCCTGCTCCGGTGATGAAGCTCGTCGAGGTCGTCTCGACCGTCGCCACCGCGGACGACGTCGTCGCCACGACCGTCGATCTCTGCCGGCGCCTCGGCAAGCACCCGGTCACCTGCGGCGACCGGGCTGGCTTCATCGTTAACGCGCTGCTGTTCCCCTACCTCAACGACGCGGTGAAGATGCTCGAGGCCAACTACGCCTCGGCCGACGACATCGACACGGCGATGAAGACCGGCTGCGGCTATCCCATGGGCCCCTTCGAGCTGCTCGACGTCGTCGGGCTCGACGTGTCGCTGGCGATCCAGCGCACCCTCTACCTCGAGTTCCGCGAGCCCGGATTCGCCCCGGCGCCGCGCCTCGAGCACCTCGTGACAGCGGGCTACCTCGGTCGCAAGGCCGGTCGCGGCTTCCGCAACTACGACTGACGCTCGCGTGGCACGCCGCAACCGCCGGGCATCCGACCCCGAGCCACGCCCGGCCGGAGGGGCGCACCAGGACGTCGAGGAGCACCCGGACGGCGACTGGGTGGTGCGGCGTGTCTCCGGGGCGAACGCGACGAAGACCTACCGCTGCCCCGGGTGCGACCAGGAGATCCGCCCCGGCTCCCCGCACGTGGTCGCATGGCCGGCCGACCGCTCCGCGGGGGAGGAGGACCGGCGGCACTGGCACACCGCCTGCTGGAACGCCCGGGGACGCCGAGGCCCGGTGACGCAACGGGGCCGAGGCCCACACCACTGACCCCATCCGCCAGACTGATGAAGTGGCTGTCTCCCGAGCCGGGAAGCAGCCATTTGATCAGTCTGGGCGAGGGGTGGTGGGGTGTGGCTGAGATCGTCGCGAACAGCGTGCTGCCGGCGCGCCGCGAGCCGCTCACGATCACGACGTCCGACGGCCTCCGGCTCGTCGGCGAGCTCGCCTCCCCGCTCGACCGCGACCCGGTCGCCACGATGGTGTGCCTGCACCCGCTGCCGACCCACGGCGGCATGATGGACAGCCACCTGTTCCGCAAGTCGGCGTGGCGGCTCCCCGCGCTCGCCGGCATCGCCGTCCTGCGCTTCAACACCCGCGGCACGACGAGCGCCGCCGGGACCAGCGAGGGTGCCTTCGACGCCGGCGAGGGCGAGGGCAACGACCTGCGCGCCGCGGTGGCCGACGCCCTCGAGCTCGGGCTCCCGCACCCGTGGCTCGTCGGCTGGTCGTTCGGCACCGACGTCGTGCTGCGCCACGGCGACATCGACCCCGTGGAGGGCGCGGTGCTCCTGTCTCCGCCGTTGAAGTTCTCGACCGACGCCGATCTCGACCGCTGGGCGGCGTCGGGTCGTCGCCTCACCGCGCTCGTGCCCGAGCTCGACGACTACCTCCGCCCGGCGCAGGCGCGGGCGCGCTTCGCGCGGGTGCCGCAGGCCGAGGTCGTGGGCGTGGAGGGTGCGAAGCACCTGTGGGTGGGGGAGAAGTACGTCAGGATCGTGCTGGACGCGATTGCCTCGCACCTCGTGCCGGGAGCAGCACCGCTGCCGGGCACGTACGACGGACCGATGGAGAGGTGGAACGACCTGTGACCAGGTTCCGCTTGGATGGCCGCACGGCTCTCGTCACGGGCGCGTCCCGAGGCATCGGCCGGGCCATCGCTGAGACCTACGCCGCTGCCGGGGCGGACGTAGCCCTGCTGGCGCGCGACGAGACGATGCTGGGCTACGTCGCGGCCGAGGTGGAGAAGCACGGCCGTCGCGCCGTGGTCCTCCCGTGCGACGTCACCGACGCCGCTGCCATCGCCGCTGCAGTGACGAGGGCGACCGAGGAGCTCGGGCGCATCGACGTCCTCGTGAACAACGCCGGCGGCAACTCCTTCTCGATGCCGCTCGTGACGATGCGCTTCTCCGGCTGGGAGAAGACCCTGCGGCTCAACCTGGACTCGATCGTGCACACGACGCAGGCGGTGCTGCCGGGGATGCTCGAACGCAGGTCCGGGGCGATCGTGAACGTCGCCTCGGTGGCCGGCCTGCGCGGTGCGCCGCTGATGTCGCACTACGGCGCGGCCAAGGCCGCCGTCATCTCGCTCACGCAGTCGCTCGCGGTGGAGACCGCCTGGGCCGGCGTACGGGTCAACGCGCTCGTTCCCGGCTGGATCGAGACCGACCTCACCGACTTCCTGCGGGCGGACGACGAGGCGGAGAAAGGCACGCTCGCGCGGGTGCCGATGGCGCGGTGGGGACGGGTCGAGGAGATCGCCGATCCCGCCCTGTTCCTCGTGTCCGACGCGGCCTCGTTCATGACCGGGCAGGTGCTCGTCGTCGACGGCGGCCTGTCGGCGATGCCATGAGCGCCTGATGGCTCCCACCGTCGTGCTCCTGCACGCGTTCCCGTTCGACCGCCACGTCTGGGACGGCGTCATCGACGTGCTCGCCGAGGCCGACTGGGACGTCGTGGTCCCCGACCTGCGCGGCTTCGGCGAGTCCTCCTACGGCGAGGACGGTCCCGACGACGAGCCTGCCCTGTCGTGGATGGCCCGTGACGTCCTGGGGATCCTGGACCGGATGGGCGTGAGCGCTGCCGTCTTCGCCGGGATCTCGATGGGCGGCTACGTCGCGATGGAGATCGTGCGGCAGGACCCGGCGCGGGTCGCGGGCATCGCGCTCGTCGACACGAAAGCGACGGCGGACAGCGACGAGGCGCGGGCCAACCGGCTGAAGGTCGCCGAGCAGGTGCTGGCCTCGGGTTCGACGGACGCGCTCTCCCGCGCCATGGTGCCGACGCTGCTCGGCGCGTCGTCGCTGGAGGAGCGTCCCGACGTCGTCGCGCTGGTGACCGGCTGGATCGCGGCTGCCGACCCGCAGGCGGTGGCGTGGGCTCAGCGCGCGATGGCCGCGCGCCCCGACTCGCTCGCCGACCTCGGGTCGCTCGCGGTTCCCGCGCTCGTCGTGTGGGGGATCGAGGACGGCATGAGCCCGCGCGCCGAGCAGGACCTCATGGTCGAGGCCCTGCGCGACGCGCGCCTCGTGGTCGTCACCGAGTCAGGTCACCTGAGCACGGTTGAGGCGCCCGAGCAGGTCGCTGACGCCCTCGTCACCTTCCTCGCCGACGTGAAGCGCCTGCCCCAGTCCACCTGACGCGGCCGGCCCCGGGTGGTCAGTGGGTCAGGGTCGGCCAGGGGGCGGCGGCCTCGAGCTCGAAGGCGAGCTCGAGAAGACGGCGCTCGTGGCCGAAAGGAGCCGCGAGCTGGACGCCCATCGGGACGCCGGCCGCGGTGCGCCCCAGCGGCAGCGAGATGGCGGGTGAGCCCGAGACGTTCTGCAACGGCGTGAACGACACGTAGCGCAGGACGCGCAGGAGGTGCGTGCGCGGGTCGACGTCGGGACCGAGGAATCCCAGCGGCGGCGGCTCGTGCGCGAGCACGGGGGAGAGCATGACGTCGCAGTGCCCGTAGACGGCCTCGTGGTCGCGGGCCAGCGCCCGGAGCCGGCGCAGCGTGCCGGGCAGCAGCGCCGCCTGCTCGCGCGCGACGGCGGCGAGCTCGCGGGTGAACGGCTCGACCCGCGACCCGTCGAAGCCACGGCCGAACTCCAGCGCGCCGAGCCGACGCGCGAGACCGGCCAGGAGGCCCCAGTAGCGCAGGAAGTCCGGCCCGAAGGAGTCGTCGACCGGGCGCGCCACCTCGACGACCTCGTGGCCGAGCCCGGCCATCAGGTCCGCGGTCGCCGACACCAGGGCCACGACGTCGTCGGACACGGGCAGGCCCATAGGCGCGACGGTGACGACGCCGATCCGCAGCCGCGCGGCCGACGGTCCCTCGACGTCCCCGATCACGGGCAGCGCCGGCACCCGGTGCATCCGTTCGGCCTCGGCGTAGTAGCGGGCGGTGTCGCGGACCGTGCGGGTGAGCACCCCCTGGACCGTGATGTCGACGGGCAACCGCGACACGATGTCGGGCAGGCGGCCCCGCGTCGGCTTGAGGCCGACGAGCCCGCAGCACGACGCCGGGATACGGATCGAACCGCCGCCGTCGTTGCCGTGGGCGAGCGGCACGACGCCGGCAGCCACGAGCACGGCCGAGCCGCCGCTCGAGCCGCCGGGCGACCGCTCGAGGTCCCAGGGGTTGCGCGTGGCGCCGAACCGCCGGGTCTCGGTCGTGGCGGTGAGCCCGAACTCCGAGAGCGTGGTCCTCGCGATCGGTGACAGCCCGAGGCGCAGGGCATGCGCGACCCACGGCGAGCTCGCCACCGCAGGCGTCTGCGGCACGGCGAACGAGCCGTGCGACGTCGGGCAGCCGGCGAGCGCCTCGTTGTCCTTGAGCACCGTCGGCACGCCCGCCAGCGGCACGTCCTCGGTGGCGAGCCCGACCGGTGGCGCATCGACCCAGCTCGTGACGGCGTTGAGCACCGGCTGCACCGCCGCGGCCCGCGTGGCAGCTGCACCGCGCAACTCTGCGGCAGACACCTCGCGGCGGCCGAGCCGGCCGAGCAGGCCCACCATGTCGTCGCGTCCGAGGGCGTCGTCGGTGTAGGCGCTGCACCGGGCCGCGGCGTCGCTCACCGTCAGATGTCGCGGAAGCGGTTGATCTCGGTCAGGTGCTGGGCGCGCAGCTCCTCGTCGCGGACGCCGAGGCCCTCCTGCGGGACGAGAGCGAGGACGCCGACCTTCCCCTGGTGCAGGTTGCGGTGCACGTCGTACGCCGCCTGCCCGGTGTCCTCGAGCGCGTAGGTCTTCGACAGTGTGGGGTGCACCTTGCCGCGCGTGATGAGCCGGTTGGCCTCCCACGCCTCGCGGTAGTTCGCGAAGTGCGAGCCGACGATGCGCTTGAGGTTCATCCAGAGGAACCGGTTGTCGTACTCGTGCATGAAGCCCGAGGTCGAGGCGCACGTCACGATGGTGCCGCCCTTGCGCGCGACGTAGACCGACGCGCCGAAGGTCTCGCGGCCGGGGTGCTCGAACACGATGTCGACGTCGTCGCCGCCGGTGAGCGCGCGGATGTCGGCGCCGAGCCGGCGCCACTCCTTCTGGTCCTGGGTGTGCTCGTCCTTCCAGAACTTGTACCCGTTCGCGCTGCGGTCGATGATCAGCTCGGCGCCCATGCGTCGGCAGATCTCGGCCTTCTCCTTGCTCGAGACCACGCAGATCGGAGTGGCTCCGCCGTTGAGGGCCATCTGCGTCGCGTACGACCCGAGGCCGCCGCTCGCGCCCCAGATGAGCACGAGGTCGCCCTGCTTCATGCCGGCCCCGTTGCGCGACACCAGCTGGCGGTACGCCGTGGAGTTCACCAGGCCGGGGACCGCCGCCTCCTCCCAGGTGAGGTGGCCGGGCTTGTGCAGGAGCTGGTTGGCCTTGACGAGCGCGATCTGCGCGAGTCCGCCGAAGTTGGTCTCGAAGCCCCAGATGCGCTGCTCGGGGTCGAGCATCGTGTCGTTGTGGCCGAAGGGGCTCTCGAGCTCGACCGACAGGCAGTGCGCGACGACCTCGTCGCCGGGCTTCCACGTGTGCACCCCGGGACCCGTGCGCAGCACGACGCCCGACAGGTCCGAGCCGATGATGTGGTAGGGCAGGTCGTGGCGCTTCGCCAGCGGGTTCGTGCGGCCGTAGCGCTCGAGGAAGCCGAACGTCGAGACCGGCTCGAAGATGCTCGACCAGACGGTGTTGTAGTTGACCGAGCTGGCCATCACGGCGACGAGCGCCTCGCCGGGGCCGAGATCGGGCAGCGGGACGTCCTCGACGTGCAGGGACCGGCGCGGGTCCTTCTCGCGGGTCGGGAGCCCCTCGAAGATCTTCTCCTCGTCCTTGTGCACCGTGACGGCGCGGTAGGAGTCGGGGATGGGCAGTGCGGCGAAGTCCTCCGCCGTGGCGGAGCCGCTCAGGATCGCGTCGAGGATCTGCTTCACGTCGCCCTCCGGGGGTCGGCGCTGGTCGTGCGGTACGCGGCGGTCGCGTCCGTCACCGACGCTAGCGAGCCGGTCTCCCGCCCCCTCCGAGGGGGGGTGGAGGGCGACATCCCGGTCCTAGTGGGGGGTGGGCGCCGGTTCCACCAGCTCGATGAGGACGCCGCCGGCGTCCTTGGGGTGGACGAAGTTGATCCTCGAGCCGGCGGTGCCGCGGCGGGGGGCGTCGTAGAGCAGGCGCAGTCCGGCGTCGCGCAGCCGCGACGAGGCGACGTCGACGTCGGTGACGCGGAACGCGACCTGCTGGATGCCCTCGCCGTTGCGGTCGAGGAACTTCCCGATCGCGGAGTCCGGTGACAGCGCGGACAGCAGCTGGATGCAGGAATCACCGATGCCGACCATCGCCTCCTCGACCCCCTGCTCCTCGTTGACCTCGCGGTGCACGAGCGACAGCCCGAAGGCGCGGGCGTAGAAGTCGATGGCCGAGTCGAGGTCGCGCACGGCGAACCCGACGTGGTCGATGGCGGTGACGACGGGTCCGAGGACCTCGGCGGGGGTGGGGGAGCTCACGGCGCTATCGTGACGCGTACCCGTCCCGGTGTCGAAGGAAGGTCCCCCATGAGCCTCGGAACCACTGTCATCGTCGCCGGAGCACGTACGCCGATGGGCCGGCTGCTCGGCTCGCTCAAGGACTTCTCGGCCGCGGACCTCGGCGGCGTCGCCATCAAGGTCGCGCTGGAGCGCTCGGGCGTGCGCCCCGACCAGGTCGACTACGTGATCATGGGCCAGGTCATCCAGGCGGGCGCCGGACAGATCACGGCACGCCAGGCGGCGGTCAAGGGCGGTATCTCGATGGACGTGCCCGCCCTCACGATCAACAAGGTGTGCCTGTCGGGCCTCGACGCGATCGCACTGGCCGACCAGCTGATCCGCGCCGGCGAGTTCGACATCGTCGTGGCCGGCGGCATGGAGTCGATGACCCAGGCGCCGCACCTGCTGCCCAAGTCGCGCGAGGGGTACAAGTACGGCGACGTCACGCTCGTCGACGCCATGGCCTTCGACGCTCTCACCTGCGCCTTCGACCAGGTCGCGATGGGCATCTCGACCGAGAACCACAACGCCCGCTACCCCGTCGCCAGCCGCGAGGCCCAGGACGCCTTCTCCGCGCGCTCGCACCAGCTGGCCGCCATCGCGCAGAAGAACGGCGTGTTCGCCGAGGAGATCGCGCCGGTCGAGATCCCCCAGCGCAAGGGTGACCCGATCGTGTTCGCCGAGGACGAGGGCATCCGTCCCGACACCACCGCCGACTCGCTGTCGAAGCTGCGTCCGGCGTTCGCCAAGGACGGCACGATCACCGCCGGCTCGTCGTCGCAGATCTCCGACGGCGCCGCTGCCGTCGTCGTCATGAGCAGGGCCAAGGCCGAGGAGCTCGGGCTCACGTGGCTTGCGGAGATCGGCGCCCACGGTGTGGTCGCCGGCCCCGACGCGTCCCTGCAGGAGCAGCCGGCCAACGCGATCCTCAAGGCGCTCGGCCGCGAAGGCCTCAGTGTCTCCGACCTCGACCTCGTCGAGATCAACGAGGCGTTCGCCGCCGTCGGCATCGTCTCGACCGACAAGCTCGGCGTCGACCCGGAGAAGGTCAACGTCAACGGCGGTGCGATCGCGCTCGGCCACCCCGTCGGCATGAGCGGCGCGCGTGTAGTGCTGCACCTCGCGCTCGAGCTCAAGCGCCGTGGCGGAGGCATCGGTGCCGCCGCGCTCTGCGGCGGCGGTGGTCAGGGCGACGCCCTCATCGTCCGCGTTCCGTCGGCGTAGTGGCGCGGACCCCCGGCGTCGCGGAGCTCGTCGAGCGGGCCCGCGAGGGGCAGCCACGCGCGGTCGCGCGGCTGATCTCCTACGTCGAGGACGCGTCACCGCTTCTGCGCGAGGTCACCGCCGCGCTCGCGCCGTACGCCGGCCGCGCGCACGTCATCGGTCTCACGGGGTCCCCGGGCGTCGGGAAGTCCACGACCACCTCGGCGCTGGTCGCGGAGTACCGGGCGCGCAGCCTGCGCGTCGGCGTGCTCGCGGTGGACCCGTCCTCGCCGTTCTCCGGGGGCGCGCTGCTCGGCGACCGGGTTCGGATGCAGGACCACGCCACCGACCCCGGCGTGTTCATCCGGTCGATGGCCTCGCGCGGGCATCTCGGCGGGCTCGCGTGGGCCACGCCGCAGGCGATCCGGGTGCTCGACGCCGCGGGCTGCGACGTCGTCCTCGTCGAGACCGTCGGCGTGGGGCAGAGCGAGGTCGAGGTGGCGGGGGCGGCCGACACCACCGTCGTCCTGCTCGCCCCCGGGATGGGCGACGGCGTGCAGGCCGCGAAGGCAGGCATCCTCGAGATCGGCGACGTGTTCGTGGTGAACAAGGCCGACCGCGACGGTGCCGACTCCACGGTGCGCGAGCTGCGCCACATGATCACGCTGGGCTCCGGCCCGCGGGCCGGTTCGGTCGCGGATCCGTGGCAGCCTCCGGTGCTGCGGACCGTGGCGTCGCGCCGCGAAGGCGTCGAGGAGGTCGTGGCCGCGCTCGACGAGCACCGCGGGTGGCTCGAGCGCACCGGCGCCCTGACGCAGCGACGTCGGACGCGGGCCGAGGGAGAGATCGAGGCGATCGCCTTCGGCCTGCTGCGCACCCGCATCGGCGACCTCCACGGCGACGCGCGGCTCGAGTCGCTCGCTGCGCGGGTGGTCGACGGCGACACCGACCCCTACGCCGCGGCGGACACGCTCGTGGCCGGTCTGGCGCTCTGACCGGGCTGCACAACGAGAGAAGGCTGGTGCCGGTGGACGTCGCGGACTCGCACTCCACGCTCGTGCGCCAGACCGTCGTGCTGGCCCTGGCCGCGTCGCTCGGGACCCTCCTCGGCTGGGCCGGCGCACCGCCGCGGTCCGGGCTGGGCGTCGGCAACATCGTCGTCTGGGGTGTCGCCACGGTTGCTCTCGGCGCGGTCGAGGGCACCGCGCGCGCGAAGGCCATCAGGCTCGGCTTCTACGGCTTCGCCCTGGGATTCGCCTTCATGTGCTTCGGCTACTCCGGTGAGGGTGCGCTGACGACCAGGCTCGTGCCGTTCGCCATCATCGGGATCTTCTGCGGCGTGTGCGCGATCGCGCTCGGCGCCCTCGTCCATGTCATCCGCTCCAGGACTCGCTCGTCGTCCTGAGCTCAGACGCGGGCGGCGGCCCGCTCGACGGTGAGCAGGCTCTCCTCGGCGTGCTCCGCGTGGTACGCCGCACCGCCGCCACGCAGGCCGAACAGCCGCTTGCTCCAGAGCAGCCACACCACCGCCGCGATGTTCACCACGAGCGCGAGCACGCGCAGCACGGTCACCCTGTTCAGCAACTCGTGGATCTCCAGCGGCAGGAACACGCTCGTGGCGACCACGGCGAAGTACTCGCCCCATCGCTTCACCATCCAGAGCCCCACCGCCTCGGTGGCCTGGAGCGCGGCGTAGGCGAACACGCCGATCGTGATCCAGACGAGCGCCGTGTGCGAGAGCCCGAGCACCTCGTCGGCCCAGCGGGTCACGAACGAGCCGTCGATGTTCCAGCCGATCTGGTCGGCGAACGGGCGCAGGAGCGGCAGGTCGGTCTCCCAGGCGTTCTGGATCGCGCCCTTGTTGCCGCTGAACCGGATGATGCCGAACCCGACCAGCGTGAGCACCAGCGCCTTGAAGCCCCGCTCGCACGCGAGCAGCCGCATGATCACGCGATCGCGCAGCAGCCGCCCCCGCGGCACCTCGGGCGCGGCGTCGGCCGGGCCGCTCGCCGCCGGTGCGCCGACCGTGAAGTCGCCGCAGCGCAGGCACCGCCAAGCCTCACCGGCCGGCGTGTCGACGTGGAGGCGCTCGCGCAGCGCCGGCTCGTCGGGGGCGTACGTCGCATGTCCGTGCCGTGAGCAGTGCCGCAGGTTCCAGTCCACGCCGCGACCCTACGACCAGGGGCACCGCGCCACTCAGGGTGAACAGTGCATGACGCGACGAAGTAGTCCGGGCCGCGACGTATCAGCAGGGCTAGGGTCGGCTCTGGTTTCCCAGGAGGTGCTCCATGTCGATGCACGAACTCGTCCCGCGGGGACTCGCCATCGTCACCGCAGTCGCACTGCTGCCCCTGCTCTCCGCGTGCGGTGCTTCCGGGGCGGTGTCGAGCGCCGCGTCTAACGCGGCGTCCGTCGCGTCCAAGGCCGCCTCGGTCGCTGCGTCCGCCGCCTCGGCGAACGCGGGCGACTCGTCCAGCGCGCCCGCGGAGTCGAGCAGTCCGGCGGGCTCGAGCGCGCCCGCCGGGACCTCGACGATCGCGGCTGCGGCCGACTACTGCGGCGCCTTCACCGCGATGCAGAAGGTGGCGGGCAAGGGCGACGTCGCCACCGCCGTCGCCGTGTTCCACCAGTCCGCGGCCGACATGAAGAAGTACGCGCCGGCGGAGATCGCCGACTCGGCGAACGCCTACGCCGACATCTTGGACAAGGTCGCCTCGGCGATCGAGGCGCGCCAGGCGCAGGGGACCTCGACGCTCGCCAAGGAGCTCGGTGCGAACCCGAAGGCGCTCACCGATGTCGCCACCTACGTCGCGAAGCACTGCGTCGGCTGACCGCGATCCGGCTCCCCGGCCCGTCGCGAGTCGCGCGGCGGGTCCGGCCGACCTGCTGCCAGGATGGGCGGCGTGCAGCTGACCCCCGCCGAACGCGACCGGCTCCTGCTGTTCACCGTCGCCGAGCTCGCCCGCGCCCGGCGAGCGCGCGGCCTGCGGCTCAACGTGCCCGAGGCCACCGCGCTCGTCGCCGACGCCGTGGCCGAGGCGGCCCGGGACGGCAGGCGGCACGAGGAGGCCATCGAGGTCGGCCGGTCGGTCCTCGGCCCGGACGACGTCCTCCCCGGCGTCGCCGACGTGCTCCACGACGTGAAGGTGGAGGCGGTCTTCGACGACGGCACCCGCCTCGTCGTCGTACCAAACCCGATCGGCGGTGAGTCCCTCGGCGTCGACGCACCCGGCGCGGTGACCGCGTTCGCCGTGCCCGAGCGCGGCGAGGCCGCAGACGCGGCGCGACGGGCGGCGCTCGACGTGGTCGAGGTCGACGTGGAGAACACCGCAGCCGTGCCGATCACGGTGACGAGCCACTTCCACTTCCTCGAGGTGAACCCACGGCTGTCGTTCGACCGTGCGGCGGCCTATGGCCGCCACCTCGACATCGCCGCCGGGTCCAGCCTCACGTTCGAGCCCGGGGAGACCGCGCGGGTCGCGCTCGTCCCGATCAGGGGCGGGCGCGTGGTGATCGGCATGGCCGGTCTCGTCGACGGCCCGCTCGACGCCCCCGGCGCGAAGGAACGGGCCGTGGATCTGTTGCGCGCCACCGGATTCCGCGACACCGGGGGCGGCGTCGGTGATCCCGAAAACGCCGTCGGCCGTGTGCGTGCGCACCTAGCCGCCCACCCGGAGGTGCAGTCGTGACCCTCAACCCGAACGCGCAGCCCGCCACCTACGGCCCCCGCACCGGCGACCGCGTGCGGCTCGGCGACACCGGGCTCGTCGTCCAGGTCGAGGCGCACAGCCAGCCGGACGACGACGAGTTCCTCCTCGGCTTCGGCAAGACCGGGCGCGACGGCATCGGCATCCGCGCGGTGACGACCGCGGAGTCCTGCGACGTGGTCGTCACCAACGTGCTGGTGATCGACGCCGTCCTGGGCATCCGGACGGCGAGCATCGGCATCAGCGGCGGCCGGATCGCCGGGGTCGGGCGAGCCGGCAACCCCGACACGAACGACGACGTCGACATCGTGATCGGCACGGGGACGATCGTCATCAACGGCGAGGGGCTCATCGCGACCGCAGGCGCGGTCGACACGCACGTGCACCTGCTGTCACCCCGGGTGATGGAGGCCGCGCTCGCGTCCGGCGTCACGACGGTGATCGGGCAGGAGTTCGGGCCGTTCTGGGGCGTCGGCGTCAGCGGCGCCGGACCGCTGCGGTCGGCGTTCGCCGCGTTCGACGCCTACCCGATCAACGTCGGGCTGCTCGGGCGCGGCTCCGCCTCGCGCCGCGGCACGATGGTCGAGGGACTCGAGGCGGGGGTGTGCGGGTTCAAGGTGCACGAGGACACCGGCGCCCACCTGCGCTCGCTCGACACCTGCCTCACCGTGGCCGAGGAGTACGACGTCCAGGTCGCGGTGCACACCGACGGCCTCAACGAGGGTCTCTCGGTCGACGACACGCTCGCGGTTTCCGACGGGCGGGTGTTCCACGCTTACCACGTCGAGGGATGCGGTGGCGGCCACACGCCCGACGTGCTGCGGCTCGCGGGCGTGCCGCACGTGCTCGCCTCCTCGACCAACCCGACCCTGCCGTTCGGGCGCGACGCGGTCGCCGAGCACTTCGCGATGATCATGAACGTCCATGCCCTCAAGCCGGACCTGCCGAGCGACGCCGCGATCGTCCGTGCACGCGTGCGCGCCGCGACGATGGCCGCGGAGAACGTGCTGCACGACCGTGGCGTCATCCCCATCACCTCGAGCGACGCTCAGGGCATGGGCCGCGCGGGGGAGACCGTGCGGCGCACCTTCCAGCTCGCCTCGGTGCTCAAGCCGGCCGACGACGACAGCCCGCACGACAACGATCGCGTGCTGCGCTACCTCGCGAAGCTGACCATCAACCCGGCGCTCGCCCACGGGCTCTCCCACGAGGTGGGATCGCTGCAGCCGGGCCGGATGGCCGATCTCGTGCTCTGGTCGCCGGCGTCATTCGGCGCGAAGCCCTACCTCGTCCTGAAGTCCGGGCTGCCGGCCTGGGGCACCGTCGGAGACCCGAACGCGGTCGTCGACGTCGCGGAGCCGCGGCAGATCGCGGCACAGTTCGGTGGCATCGGAGGTGCGGCCGTCGACCTCGCGGTGGTGTTCACGAACGGCGCTGCGGTCGATGCCGGTTCCGACGTGTTCTTGACGCGTCGTCGCCGGGTCGCGGTGCGCGGCTGCCGGGACGTGGGTCTGGCGCAGATGGTGCGGCACCGCGCGTCGGCCGGCGTGGTCGTCGACCCCGGTGGCGGCCGGGTGCAGCTCGATGGCGAGGAGCTCTCGATGGAGCCGGTCTCCAGCGTCCCGCTCAGCCGCCTGTACTTCCTCTAGGCAGGTGGGTGAGGTGTCCGCTCGGCGGCTCCCGTTCCGGATCTCCGACTCCGAGGCGCGGCAGATGTACTCCGGCAGCCGCGGCAACGCCTCGGCCCGCCGCTACGCCCGGTTCTGGTCGTCTGTGTTCGCAGCTGGCCTCTCGCCACGCCGGTGGGTGACGCTCGAGGTCCCCGGACGGAAGTCCGGACGTCGCACCCGGTTCCCGCTGGGCATGGCCGACGTGGACGGCCGGTGGTACCTCGTGTCGATGCTCGGCGAGGACTGCCACTGGGTGCGCAACACCCGTGCCGCCGGCGGTCACGCGGTGATCCGGCACGGCCGGGCACGTCGGCGCCTGCTCGTCGAGGTTCCGGTGGACGAGCGCGCCCCGATCATCCGGCGCTATCTCGAGGTGGCTCCCGGCGCTCGACCGCACATCCCGGTCGACCGCACGGCACCGCTGCCGGACTTCGAGCGCATCGCCGCCCGCTTCCCGGTCTTCGCCGTAGTGCCGGACGCAGGGGGCTCCCCGCCGACGGTGCCGACCGGGCGGGCGTCCTAGACCGGCGGGACGCGCAGGGCGACCATCACAGCGCTGGTGAGGGTCTCGATGAAGTCGTCGTCGACCTCCGCCTCGCGGACGAGCAGCCGGTGCAGCAGCGCCCCCGCGAGGACGTCGTAGAGCAGGTCGAGACGCGCGTCCGCGAGCTCGCGGGTGATCTCGCCCCGCGCGACCGCGCGGTCGAGCCCGTCGGCGACCATCTGGCGGGCCGGGGTGATGACGCGGCCTTCGACGGCCGCGCGCAGCGCCGGGTCACGTCCTGCCTCGGCCACCACGGCGAGGTAGGCGGCGCGCGCCGCCGGACGGCTGTAGACGCCGGCGCAGGCACGGATCGCGTTGTTGATGTCCTCCGCGGCACCTCTGCCGGGCGCCGTCCGGGCATCCGCCACGAGCTGGGCCACGGCAGCGACGGCGAGGTCGGCACGCGAGGAGAACCGGCGGTAGACGGTGGTCTTGGCGACGCCGGCCCGGGCGGCCACGCCCTCGACCGTGAGCGCCGCCCAGCCGTCCTCGGCGAGCATCGCGCGGGTGGCGTCGAGGATCGCCGCGTCGGCCGCCACGGACCGCGGCCGACCGCGGCCGCGGGTGGCGGTCGCGTCGGTGAGGTCGGCGGCGCTGCTCATCGGGAGCACTCTCCCACGCTCGGGCTCGGGTGCCGAGGCACCGGGCGGGTCTGCTTTGCCTCGACGATCCCAATGTAATACGATACGAAGCGTAGGGAAAATAAATCGAAGGAGGCCGTCATGGCTGCCACCCACACCGTCCGAGCTGCTGCGCTGCCCGGCACGGGCACCACCGCCCACGGCGCCCGGAGCACCGCCATCGAGCCGGCCGACCGCGTCCTCTGGCTCCAGGTCGGCATCGCCTCGATCCTGGGCGCCACCGCGGGCCTGCTCGGCACCTGGGCGATCGTCGCCACCCAGACGCTGCAGATGCACTTCTGAGCACCCCGCCCTGCACCGTCCGACCGCATCGGCCCCGTCGCCGGTCGGATGGGAGGATGGCGGCGTGAGCACCTCTGCGCCCCTGCCGCCGTCCCGGGTCCCGCTGCACGGGGCCGTCGACCTCGCGGCGATCGCCGCCGCGCGCGAGGCCCAGGCCGCCGCGGAGGCGCGCCTCGCCTCGGGCGAGGTCCCCCCGCCGACCTCGCTCGTCGTCGACGTCACCGAGGCCACGTTCCAGACCGAGGTCATCGACCGCTCCTTCCAGGTCCCGGTCGTCCTCGTCCTCGGCACCGCGCGCTCGCAGGGCACGTCGGTGCTGCTTCCCACTCTCGAGGCGCTGGCCCTGGCCGACGCCGGTGCCTGGCTGCTCGCGACGGTCGATGCCGAGCTCGAGCCGCGGATCGCTCAGGCGCTCCAGGCCCAGGCGATCCCGACCGTTTACGCCCTGATCAAGGGGCAGCCGATGGCGCTGTTCGAGGGCGCGCTCCCGGAGCCGCAGGTGCGCCAGTACCTCGACGAGGTGCTGCGCGTCGCCGCGGCCAACGGTCTCACCGGACGGGTCGGCGCCGAAACGATCGTCGACGAGGAGCCCGAGGCAGATCCCCGCTACGACGCCGCCTACGACGCCATCGAGGCAGGCGACTGGGACGCCGCGGAGGAGGCCTACCGCTCGATCCTCGCGACGAGCCCCGCGGACGAGGATGCCACTGCCGGCCTCGGCCAGGTGGCGCTGCTGCGCCGGACCGACGGCGCGGACCCCGTCGCCGTGCTGGCGGCGGCCGACGCTGCTCCCGACTCGCTCGAGGCGCAGGCGCTCGCCGCGGACGTCGAGCTGCTCACCGGCCGGGTCGATGAGGCGTTCGCCCGCATCGTCGGCCTCGTGCGCCGGACGTCAGGAGACGAGCGCGCCACCGCCAAGGACCACCTCATCGGCCTGTTCGCGCTCGTCGGCGACGCCGACCCCCGCGTGGGACGGGCGCGCACCGCGCTGGCCAACGCCCTGTTCTAGGCCGTCGCCACCGCCCTCGTCGCGCTACGTCGCCCAGCGGTCAGCGGGCGCGCGGCTCGTCCGGCGGCGCGGTGACGTCGTAGGCGTAGTCGGCATAGGACCTATGATCCTCGCGCGGCTCGAGGTGCGTGCTCACGATGACGTGCTCGAGGGCTGCGCGGATGTCGGACTCGACCTCCTCGACCACGTCGTGGGCCCGCTGCACGGTCCAGGCTCCGGGCACCAGCACGTGGAAGCTGACGAACCGCTGCCGGCCGCTCTCGCGCGTCTGCAGACCGTGGAAGCCGACGTCCTCGGTGCGGTGACGGTCCAGCACTGCGGTGACGAGCGCGACGTCGGCGGGCGTCAGCGCGGCGTCGAGCAGCGAGGAGGTCGAGGACGCGACGAGCCGCCAGCCCATCCACAGGATGTTGAGGGCGACGGCGATGGCCACGAGCGAGTCCAGCGGGAGCCATCCGGTGACGGCCACGAGCCCGACTCCGACGACGACGCCTACCGAGGTCCAGACGTCGGTCATGAGGTGCTTGCCGTCGGCGACGAGCGTCGCGGACCGGTGCTGGCGACCGACGCGTATGAGGAGCCACCCGACCGCACCGTTGACGGCGGTGGCCAGCAGGGTGATCGCCAGGCCGATCCCGAGCTTCTCGAGCTCCTGCGGGTGCAGGAGCCGGTTCACGGCGGACACGATGATGAGGGCCGCAGCGACGAAGATCATGAGGCCTTCGATGCCGGCCGAGAAGTACTCGGCCTTGCCGTGGCCGTAGTGGTGCTTGTCGTCGGCCGGCCGCACGGCGACGGTGAGGGCGACGAGCGCGATGACGGCGGCGACGAGGTTCACCACCGACTCCGCGGCGTCGGACAGCAGCCCGACCGAGCCCGTGAGGACGTAGGCGCCGGTCTTGAGGACGATCGTCACCACGGCCGCCGCGATCGACAGCCAGGCGTACTTCGTGAGCCCCGGCATGCCGTCCGTCGGGGCCGTTCCCTCGGTCACGCGGAGCACCTCCTGAGCAGCCCCGTCAGTCTCCCAGGGGGGAGGCTCGGTGTCCGCTCGGCAGCTGCTGGGTGATGCAGTGGACGTTTCCACCGCCGAGCAGGATCTCGCGGCCCGGCACCGTGCGCACCGAGCGGCCGGGGAAGAGCTCCCGGTACGTCGCGACTGCCGCCGCATCGTGGGGGTCGTCGAAGACGGGGAGCACGACGATGCCGTTGCCGATGTAGGAGTTCACGTAGGAACCGGCGAGCCGCTCGCCGGCGACGCGCGGCTGCGATCCGGGCACCGCGTCGACACCGGCGGCCTCCTCGGCGGAGATGGTGAGCGGGCCGGGCTGGTGGATCTTGACCACGCGCAGGGGACGCCCCTGGGCGTCGGTCGTGCTCTCGAGGATCGCGAGCGCCTCGGCGGAGCGCTCGTACTGGGGATCGTCGACGTCGTCGGTCCAGGTGAGCATCACGACACCCGGCGCGGCGAACCGCGCGAAGTTGTCGATGTGGCCGTCGGTCTCGTCGAGGAAGACGCCGCGGGGCAGCCAGATCACCGTCGACGTGCCGAGGTGCGCGTGCAGCTGCTCCTCGATCTGCTCGCGCGAGAGGTGCGGGTTGCGGTTCTCGTTGAGCAGGCACTCCTCGGTGGTGAGCACCGTGCCCTCGCCGTCGATGTCGATCGACCCGCCCTCGAGGATGAGATCGGGCCGGTAGACCGGCACGCGCTCGAGGTCGCAGACCTTCGGACCGACGAGGTCGTCGGCGTCCCACGGGAAGTACAGCCCGCCGCGTAGCCCGCCCCACGCGTTGAAGCCCCACGAGACGCCGCGCACGGCGCCCGCGTCGTTCACCACGAAGCTCGGCCCCGTGTCGCGCACCCAGGCGTCGTTCGTCGTCGTCTCGACCAGTCGGACGTGGTCGGGCAGCAGTGCGCGGGCCGCGGCGTACTGCCTGGCGGACACCAGCACCGTGACCGGCTCCGCCTCGGCGATGGTCTCGATCAGCGTCCGCCACGCGCGCTGCGCCGGCTTCGCGCCGTCGCGCCAGTTGTCCGTGCGCTCGGGCCAGACGAGGAAGCAGCCGGCGTGGTGAGCCCACTCGGCGGGCATCCGGAAGCCGTCGTCGGCAGGTGTCGTGCTCAGCGTGGCGGACATGGGCGGCAGCCTGCCAGACGCCGCCCGGGCATCCGTGACGACGGGGGTCAGACGAGGCGCTGGTTCCAGACGAGGCCCGCGGTGGCGGCGCCGATCGCGAGGAGCAGGGCGATGCCGGCGAAGAACGCGGTGACCTCCTGGGTCTTGACCTCGTAGGCCACCGTCGCGCCGATCTTCGCGTAGATCGCGCCGAGCTGGTCGGCGGTCTCGGCGGTGAACGACCGGCCGCCGCTGTCCGCGGCGATCGTCTTCATGGCCTCGACGTCGACCGGGACCGGCACGTCTTGACCCTGCACGTTGACCGTGCCGTCGGCGGTGCCGAAGGCGATCGTCTCGATCGGCACGCCGGCCTTGCCTGCCTCGCCGGCGGCGTCGTTGGCGGCCTGGACCGGATCCTGGCCGTCGGCGGCCACGGTCGGGGTGCCGTCGCTCATCAGGACGATCGCGGCCTGCCCGGGCTTGCCGGAGGCGTTCTTGCGTGCCCCCTCGACCGCGGCGAGCGAGGTGCGGATGCCGTCGGCGGTCGCCGTGCCGGGACCGACCGAGAGGTTGCCCAGCGCGTCGAGCACCTGGGCGTGGTCGTCGGTGGGGGACACGAGCAGGCGGGCAGCGGTGTCGAACGTGACGAGACCGACCTGGACGCCGTCGGGCAGGTCCTTCACGAAGGCGCGCGCCTGGTCCTCCGCCGCCTTCAGCCGGTTCGGCGACACGTCCGTGGACGACATCGACGCGGAGGTGTCGATGGTCAGCAGGATCGTCGCCTTGTCCTTCGGCGTCGGGATCGCCATCACCGGCTGGGCGAACGCGATGGTGAGCAGGACGAGGGAGGCGAGCGCCCCGGCCGTGGCGATGTGCCGCTGCCAGCCGGACCGCTTGGGTGCCACCGAGTCCAGCATCGAGACGCTCGTGAACTTGACGACCTGCGTGTGCCGACGTCGCTGGATCAGGACGTAGGCGACCAGCAGGAGTAGGGGTGCCACGAGCAGCAGGAGCCGCCAGGCGGACAGGAAGGTCATCGCAGGGCCAATCCGGGTGTGGGGGCCGCGCCGGTGGACGCGGCGGACGTGGTGTGGGCGATCGCCTGGATCGCCGCGGGGGTGCGCAGGGCGCGACGTCGGGCCGCGAAGGCCACCGTGTCGGTGAGCCAGTCGCGCGAGGTCGAGAGGCCGACGTACTCGGCCCCGGCCGAGCGGATCGCGGTGCGGATGGCGGCGTCGCGCTGACCCGCAGCCTCCGCGTAGCGCTCGCGCAGGCCGCGGGAGCCGGAGTTCACGTAGCGCTGCCGACCGGTCTCGGTGTCGACGACCGCGAGGATGCCGACGTCGGGCAGCTCGAGCTCGCGCGGGTCCGTCACGTGCACGGCGACTACCTCGTGGCGCAGGGCCAGCAGCCGCAGCTCGCGCTGCCACCGCTCGCCGTCGAGGAAGTCGGAGACGACCACGACCTGGCCGCGGCGTCGAGCCGCGCCCTGCAGCCAACGCAGCGCTGCGCCGAGGTCGGTGTGCTCCGAGGGCGGCGCGTCGGCACGGGGCGTGTCGTGGACCGCGGCCAGCGCCGTCATGAACGCCGCGCGACCCTGGCGGGCCGGACGGTGCAGCAGCCGGTCGGTGCCGCTCATGACCAGCCCGATGCGGTTGCCGCCCCCGAGCCGCAGCATCCCGAAGCCGGCGACGGCACCGAGGACGACGTCGCGCTTCTCGCAGCGCGCGGTGCCGAAGTCGAGGCTCGCCGAACGGTCGGCCACGATCCAGGTCTCGGACTCGCGGTCGGCCTCGGTCTGGCGCACGTAGGTCTCGGCCGACCGTGCGGTGAGGTTCCAGTCGATGAGCCGCGCGTCGTCGCCGGGGGCGTAGGCACGGGCGCCCGCGCGCTCGCTGCCCGGACCCACCGAGAGCGTGGCGTGGTCGCCGCTGGCCATGCCGTCGATCCGCCGGCGCACCTCGAGCTCGAGGCGGCGCAGGACGTCGCTGCGCGCAGCAATGTCCGCGACCGGGGCGGAGGTCACCGCGTGGTCGCGGCTCATCCCGCCGCCGGGTAGGGCGACGGCGCCGCGACGACGGTGTCGACGCGCACGCCGCTGTCGGTGTGCGGGGCGATCCGCGGCGCCTGGACCTTGGAGAGGATCTCGCGCAGGACGTCGTCGGGCGTGACGCCCTCGGCCAGGGCGTCGTAGGTCAGCGTGATGCGGTGACGCAGCACCTCGGGCGCGACGTCGAAGACGTCCTGCGGCACGACGAACCGACGGCCACGCAGCACGGCCAGGCCGCGCGCGGCCGAGATCAGGCCGAGGGTGCCACGGGGGCTGGAGCCGAGCGCGATGTGCGGGGCGAGGTGCTCGAAGCCCCAGCGCTGCGGGTCGCGGGTCGACATGACCAGGCGTACGGCGTAGTCCTGGACCGCGTGGTGCACGAAGACGTCGCGCACCACGGCCTGCAGCTCGAGGAGCTGCTCGAGGGTGAGGACCTGCTCGCCGTGCGGCGCCGCGGCGCTCATCCGCGTGGCGATCGCGGTCTCCTCCTCGTACGTCGGGTGCGGCACCACGACGTGCATGAGGAACCGGTCGCGCTGCGCCTCGGGCAGGTTGTAGACGCCCTCGGACTCGATGGGGTTCTGCGTGGCCAGCACGACGAACGGCTTGGGCAGCTCGCGGGTGTGGCCACCGATGGTGACCTGGCGCTCCTGCATCGCCTCGAGTAGCGCCGACTGCACCTTCGCAGGAGCGCGGTTGATCTCGTCGGCGAGGACCAGGTTGGCGAACACGGGGCCCCACTCGATGTCGAAGTCCTCGGTCGACGGGCGCCAGATGCGCGTGCCGACGAGGTCGGCTGGCACGAGGTCGGGGGTGAACTGGATGCGGGTCATCGAGCCGCCGATGACGTTGGCCATCGTCGACACGGTGAGGGTCTTCGCCAAGCCGGGGAAGCCCTCGATGAGGACGTGACCACCGGCGAGGAGGCAGACCATGACGCGCTCGACGAGCCGGTCCTGGCCGACGACGACGCGCTTGACCTGGAACAGGGCGTCCTCGAGCAGGGCGGCGGAGTCCGCCCTGCTCGAGGCGGCGCCGGCGTCGTTCGGCATCGGGGTGGGGGTCGTCACGAAGGTCTCCTGGTGCTCGGTCGGGGTGAGGTCGGTGGGGACGTTCTCGTCGTGCTCGTGCTCGTGCTCTGGCGGCGGGTTCTCTGACTGCGGGGTCTCGTGCTGCGGGCTCTCGGTCATGCCACCGGTCCGCTCCCGAAGGTGACGTCCGCCGTGCGGCTCTTGCCGCTCGCGGTCGTCCACGTGATCGAGACGGTGTCGCCCGGGTGGTGGGGGGCGATGAGGGCGCGCATCTGCGGATTGGTGGAGACCTTCTGGCCGTCGACCGAGGTGATGGTCGAGCCGGCCGTGATGCCGGCCTTCTCCGCGGCCGAACCGGGCACGACGCCGCTGACGACGATGCCGCCGCTGGACCCGCCGACCTGGATGCCGAGGAAGGCGCTGGCGCCGATGTGCACGGTGCTGGAGGCCTTGCCGTCGCGGATGTCCTGTGCGATCGCGAGGGCCTGGTTGACAGGGATGGCGTAGCCGTCCGTCGTCGACGTCGAGCCGAGGCGCGAGGTCGACGCGCCCACCGATCCGGCCGTGATGATCCCGATGATCTTCGCGTCGCTGCTCACGAGCGAGCCGCCGGAGTCGCCAGGCTGGATCTGGGCGTCGGTCTCGATGAGGCCCGTGAGGTCCTCGGAGGTTCCGTTCTCGCTGTCCATCGCGGTGATGGACTTGTCGAGGCCCGTCACCGTGCCGACGGCGACGATCGGCTTGCCGCCCGCTCCGCCCGCGTTGCCCATGCCGGTGACCGTGTCACCCTCCTTGACCGTCGACGAGTCGCCGAACGGGGCGAGGGTCAGGCCGGAGGCGTTGCGCAGCTTGATGACGGCGATGTCGTGCGTGGCGTCGTAGCCGACGACGTCGCCCTGGTAGTAGGTCGTGGTGCCGGCGACGGCTGCCTTGATCGAGGTCGCGCCTGCGATGACGTGGTGGTTGGTGAGGATGTAGCCGTCCTGTGTCAGGACCTCGCCGGTGCCGGCGGCCTGGTTGCCGTCATAGCCGACCGTGGTCGTGATGTTGACGATCGACGGCGCCACCGCGGCGACGACGGCCGGGTCGGCCTTCGGCGAGGAGCTCGACGACCCGCTCGACGACGAGCCGCCCTGCGACCCGGCACTGGGGGTCGGCTGCGGGTCCTGGCCCGGCAGGAGCCCCTGGCCCGGGTCCGTGGCGTTCGGGTCGGTGGCGTTCGGATCGGCGCTCGGGTCCGTCGTCCCGGGGTCGGTCTGTCCGGGCGTGGCCGTGGCAGAGGACGACGGCGGGCTCGCCACGGAGGGGGAGTCGCTGTGGGGGAGGGCCTTCACGATGCCGAAGCCGACGAGCATCGCCACGAGGACGGTGGCGATGGCGGCGACGAGCCCGCGGTTGACCGACCGGTGCGCGGCGGCCGCCGGGGCCGCCGGGGCGAGCCCGAGGCGCGCGTTCGGGTCGGGCGCCCCCCAGATGCCGCCGACGGTGTCCGGCCGGCCCCACAGCGGGGACGTCCACGGGTCCGGCGCAGGGCCGCGCGGGACGCTGGTCACCGGGGTGGTGGCGGTCGCGTAGGCAGAGCCGGGCCGAGGCGGGGCCCAGAGCTCGAGGGGGTCGAAGCCGTCGGCGTCGTCGCCCGGTGTGCGAGTCGTGTCCATGGTGTGCTCGTGCCTCCGTCGGTCCGATGCGTGGTGCCTCTCTGCTACCCACGATGGGACGCCGTCTAACTGTGCGGACCATGAGAAAACGCGGTCAGGAAGCGAAGAGTGGCACGATCCTGGTCACGGATCGGTGACGAGCGGGCGAACGGACGCCGTACGCCGTGACCTGGGACACCTCGAAGGCCCGGTCACGTCGATGACCGGGCCTTCGAGTGGTGGCGCTAGGACCGGCGGCGGCGACCGGTGCCGGCCTCAGCCCGAGGGGCGCGCTCGCGCGGCGGCGGCTTGGGCACGAACGGCAGCGCGACGGTCGCAGCGAGGCCGACCAGGATCACCAGCGACGCGATGCCCGTCGTGACCTTGCTCGCCCGGATCATCGCCTCGGACGCGGCGTCGCCGTAGGCGGCGGTCGCCGGGTTCTCCTGCAGGCTCGGGATGACGGCGCCCGCGGACCCGGTCACGGCGTCGGTCACCTTGGTGACCACCGGCGCCGGGGTGCCCGAGGCCTCGAGGGACGTCGTCGTGGAGCGGCCGAGCGTCGTGATGAGCAGCGTGCCCAGGATCGCCACCCCGAGCGCGGAGCCGAGCTGCCGGAACGTGCTCTGGAGCCCCGAGGCCTGGCCCGACTCGGCCACCGGGATCTCGGCGAGGATCACGCTGGTGAGCTGGGCGGTCGCCATGCCGACGCCGACGCCGTAGGCGAAGAGCCAGAACGCGATGAGCCAGCCGCTGATGCTCGCCGACAGCGTGATCGCCAGTCCGGCGACCGCGACAGCCTCGGTCGCGAGGCCCATGCGCACGACCGCCCGGCCGCCGTAGCGGGCGGTGAGCTGGGGCGTCATGCCGGAGATGACGAAGGTGCCGATCGCCAACGACACGATGAGCCAGCCCGTGCCGAGGGCGGAGAAGCCGAGGGCGTTCTGCAGCAGCAGGGGCAGGGTGAAGAGCAGGCCGAACTCTCCGAGCGCGACGATGAGCGCGGCGATCGAGCCGTAGCGGAAGGACCGTACGTCGAGCAGGCGCAGGTCGACGAGAACGATCTTCCCGGCGCGCTGACGCTTGCGCTGCACGAACCAGAAGCGCGTCATGAAGGCGACGCCGACGGCCATCGCGATGGGCACGGGCGAGATCGACCCGTCGGCCTGGCGCCACCAGCCGTAGTTCTGTCCCTCGATGAGTGCGAAGACGATGCCGGCCATCCCGATCGTGGACAGGGCGACGCCGTAGAGGTCCAGCTTGCGAGGGGTCGCGTCGTCGCGCGTCTCGGGGACGTAGAGCAGGATCAGGGCCAGGACCAGGATGCCGACGGGGACGTTGATCCAGAACGCCCACCGCCAGGTGTAGTACGTCGTCAGCCAGCCGCCGACGAGCGGGCCGACCGCGGCCATGCCGCCGATCGTGGATCCCCAGACGGCGAAGGCGATCGCGCGCTCGCGGCCGTGGAAGACGGCGTTCACCGTCGACAGTGTCGCGGGCAGGATCATCGCGGCGCCGAAGCCCTGCAGGAGGCGTGCGGCGATCAGCGCCGCCCCGCTCCCGGAGAAGCCGGCGAGGATGCTGGCCAGGACGAACACGACCATGCCGACGAGGAAGACCCGGCGTCGGCCGACGATGTCGCCGACGCGACCGACCGTCAGCAGGAGCGCCGCGAAGACCAGCGAGTAGATCGCGTTCATCCACTCGGCCTGCGTCGCGTCGAGGTGCAGGTCCTCGATGATGACCGGCAGCGCGACGTTGACGACGGTCGCGTCCATGATGACGAGCGAGACGCCGAGAGCGACGGCCACCAGCGCCCACCAGCGGTGGGGGACCTGGGCTGCGGCCGGCGCGACGGGCTCCGGGGTAGTGTTATCGACAGACATGGCGGTATCTTATCGACAAGAACGTCGGGAAAGCACCTTCATCCGCGTGATGGTGCTCACGGGAGGAGGGACGGACGGTGCCGAAGATCGACGCGCCCACGGTGGCGGAGCACCACAGCCGACGGAGCAGCGCCCTGGTCGCCGCGGGCGCGGACCTCCTTGCCAGTGGCGGGATCGACGCCGTGACCCTCGCGGGCGTCGGGGCGGCCACCGGTCTCGCCCGCTCGAGCGTCTACCAGTACTTCGACTCGGGCCCGGCGCTGCTCGCAGCCGTCGTGGAGGACGTCTTCCCGCGGTCCACCGCGCTGTTGGCGCGGGCCGTGGAACGCGCGTCGTCGCCTCAGGCCAAGGTCGACGCCTACGTCGTCACCGCGCTGGACCTCGCGACCGACCCGGCTCATCGGTCGCTGTACGCGCTGGCCGGCGCCGGCCTGCCCGAGCACTGCCGGGCGCGCATCGCCGAGCTGCACGAGGAGCAGCTCGCGCCGTTGCGCGACGCGGTCGCCGCGATCGGCGTCGCAGACCCGGCGCTGTCGGCGCGGCTGCTGCGCGGCGTCCTGCAGTCCGCGACCCAGGCCGTCGTCGAGGGAGCGCCGAAGGCGCGCGTCAAGCGCGAGGTGCTGGCGTTCGTGCACGACGGGCTGGCCGGTCCGGCGTAGGGCTGCCGCCGGTCGACCGTGGCCGATCGCGCGGAGTGGCTGCCCGGGTTCTCGCCGCCTTCGGCGCGTTCGCCGGAGGGGCTGGCCGCTACCACGTGGTTCTGACAGCGAGGCGCAGTCGGGACGGTCGCCCGTGGATCAGAATTTGCCGATTCTTTAATGGTCCCAACGGGTTTCGGGGTTGATTCGCGTGGGTACACGTATACCATCCTGCTATGAGACGGCTCCCGGCCCCGGCCGACTCGTGGGTCGACGTGGCGCTGGTGAAGGAGGTCTCGCGGCGCCGGATGACCGAGCTCGCGAACGGCAGGCCGATCCGGTTCCAGGTCCTCGAGCCGGCCGTCGTCGCCGCGTTCGAGGGAGCGTGGCCGCACGCGGACTCCTCGGAGGTCCGCGCGATCACCGGCCGCTCGCGGCGTCGGGCGGCGATGGGCGCCCGGCTCGATGCGGCTCTCCGGGTGGAGGTGGGCGACACCACGATCGCGGGTCTGGTGGCGGAGCTCGTCGCGATCGACCCCACAGATCTCGAGCCCGCGGCACGACTTCGCTACGTGCTGCTCGCCGACCGGGTCTCCGCGTGGGGCCAGGCCCAGGCGTCGCGCGCGTAGGCCGTCTATGTCGGCCCTGCGGCCCTGGTCGGCGCGGACGCCGCGGCGCAGGCGAGGCGCGATCGGCACCTGCGCCTCGAGGTGAGGGTCGCCCGGCGGATCAGCGACGACGCGGTCGCGCGTGACATCGACGCTGCGCGTCGTCTCGACGCCGAGCTGCGTCCGGTGCGGGAGGCGTGGTCGCGGGCCGCTGTGTCCTTCCGCCACGTGGCGGCCTTCCTCGATCGGACCCGTCTGTGCCCTCCCGAGCTGACGACCGCCGTGATCGACGGCTCGGTGACCGGGTCACCACGACACCGTCGACCCGGATCGGGACGGTGCTCAACGCCGCGCTGTCCTGGCTCGACCCGCGCGGTCAGGCCGCCCGAGCCAGGCGTGCGCGCACCGACGAGGTCGGCGTCACCCAGCGCACGCTGGCCGACGGCCTCGGTCAGATCACCGTGATCGACAAGCTCGAGGTCACCCGCGCCATGATCGAGCGGATCGACGACGACGCCGACGAGGTCCTCGCCCACTCCGCGGCCTGCGGCCCTTGCGCCGACGTCGTCCCCGCCGAGATCGGTCCTGCCCGGGCGGCGGCCCTGCGCGGAATCTTCTTCGCGCGACCACACCATCAAGACCGACGGCGACCTGCAGATCCTCGAGCACCGTGCCGACGGCACGACGCGCTGGCGCACGCGTGACGGCCAGGTCGACATGGCCCGGCCACGCCCGTACCTCCCCGAGGCTGGCCTGCCGCCCGTCCCTCCGGACGACGAACCCTGCCCGTTCTGAGCGAGGGATCGACAGGCTCAGAGCAGGCTGCGGCCCCCTCGACTCGCGGCCGCGTCAGCCCTTGACGGGGAGCGAGCGGGCGTAGGCCATGCCGATGCGGACCCACGTCCCGACCTGCTCGTCGGTCACGAGCTCCTCGGCGGGCACTCGCAGCCAACCGGACATGGGCCGGCCCTGCATCACGGCGACCTCGGCACTCGTCGTGTCGACCAGGTGGTCGGACTCGGACGGGTCGACCCGCACGAGCGCGCCACCCTGGCCGCTCGCGGCGATCGCCATGGCGCCCTCGACGACCAACGCGAGTCCGCCGAACATCTTCTTCTCGGTGATCCCGGGTTCGCCCTCGAGCAGCTCGCGCATCCGGGTCGCGAGCTCCACGTCGTGGGCCATGTGTCCGGGCTCCTCGTGATCGGCGACGGTCAGGCGTCGGCGGCGAGGATCTGCTCGCGCAGGATGTCGCCGTGGCCGGCGTGCCTCGCGAGCTCCTCGACCAGGTGCAGGTAGACCCAGCGCAAGGACATCGGGCTACGCCGGTTGTGCAGGGCGACGTCGTCGAGGGAGTGGCTCGCCGCGATCCGCTCCGCGTCGGCGACGGCGGCGAGGTAGCCGGCGCGCACCGACGCGACCGTGTCGCCGTCGTCGAGGTCGAAGCTCTCGTCGACCTGCTCGGGCAGCCCGAGCTCGGCGCGGGAGCGGCCATCGAACGCGATCTCGAACCAGACCCGCTCGACGAACGTCGCGTGCTTCACGAGGCTCAGCACACTCGTCTTCGAGGGCACGAGCCGTCGTTGTGCCTGCTCCTCGGTGAGTCCGTCGAGCAGGGCTGCGACCTCGCCGCGGTTGTCGGCGAGGAACGCCTCGATCTGCTCTCGCTCACCGGACAAGAGGTTCGCGTCGGCGAGGTAGTCGCTCATGGCCGCGAGTCTAGGGACGAGTTCACCTGTGCCGGCAGCGGTTTCTCGGGCACCATCACGACATGGACCGCGAGCTCGTCGCCGAGGCGCGCCGCTGCGCGGACGCGGGATGGGCCTGGGTCCTCGACCAGGTCCGTCGTGACGATCACGGTCCGTGGATCCCGCTGACCGTTCCGGGCGACGGTGCCGTCACGTCGGCCCCGCCGAACCGCGACTGCGTGTACGACGGCATCGCGGGCCTGGCGTTCGTTCTCGCGGAGCTCCGGTTGGCTCGACCCTGGACCGACGTCGAGAGCCACCTCGCCCGCGAGGTCGTGGAGCGGCTCAGCGTCGCAGACGTCGGTGACGAGTGCGGGCTCTACACCGGGCTTTCGGGGAGCGTGACGGCGCTCGCGCTGCTCGACCCCGCCGCGGCACGGTCCGCCTCGGACCGCCTCGCGGCGCTCCTGACCGCCGACGGTTGGCTCTCCGGCCAGGTCGACGAGCCGGCGGCGCCGGTCAACGACGTGCTGATGGGCGACGCGGGGACGATCCTGGTCTGCGCGTGGCTGGGCGGCGACGTCGCGGACGGGCTGGTTCGCACCGCTGCGGATGCCCTGCGCGCCAGGGCGGTCCCTTCGGAGTCGGGCCTGGCCTGGAAGATGTTCCAGGGCGACCGGGACCGGTGGATGCCCAACTACTCCCACGGCACTGCCGGGATCGCGACGGCGCTCGCGGTCGCAGGCCACCGGCTGGACAGGTCGGACCTCGTGGAAGCTGCCCGGCTCGGTGCCGAGCACCTGGTGACCCTGGCCGACATCGAGGGCGGCGGCTTCCGCCTGCCGTTGCAGATCCCGACGGCCGAGGACCGCGAGGCGTTCGCCTACGGCTGGTGCCACGGACCGGCCGGGACGATCAACCTGTTCGGGGCGCTGGAGCTCGCGGGTGTCGGCACCGTCGCGGGAACGTCGACGACCGAGTGGCGAGCGCGCGGCGTCCGCAGCCTCGAGTCGAGTGGACTGCCGGCGCGGCTGCGCCCGGGATTCTGGGACAACGACGGACGCTGCTGCGGCACGGCAGGTGTCCTCGAGGCCGTCCTCACCCACGCTCAGGCGACGGGGGATGCCGCCTGCCTCGCGTTCGCCGACCGGCTCGCGTCCGCGCTGGTCGACCGGGCGATCGCCATGGACCAGGACGGCTCGCAGTGCTGCTGGCGGTTCCACGAGCACCGGGCCGACCCACCGGACCTCGATCCCGGAGTGGGCTGGATGCAAGGTGCCGCCGGCATCGTGGCGGGGTTGAGCCGCTATTCGCGGGTGCGCGAGGGCGGGCTCAGCGCGAGCCGGACGGGCCTCCCGGACGACTGGTGGATGCGCGTGGGCGCGCCGACCTCCTGACGGAGGCGGAGAGTCGACGCTGGTGCCCGGTCAGCCCGGTCAGCCCGGTCAGCCCGGTCAGGCCGGTCGCAGCCAGAGCGCACCGAGCGGCGGGACGCGGACCACCGCGGAGTACGGGCGCCCGTGCCAGGAGACCTCCTCGGCGAACACCGCCCCCATGTTGCCGACGCCGGAGCCGCCGTAGGCCTCGGCGTCGGTGTTGACGACCTCGTCCCACAGCCCGCCGAACGGCAGCCCGATGCGGTAGCCCTCGTGCGGTCCGCCCGAGAAGTTCACGACGCAGGCGAGGACGGCGCCGTCGTGGCCCCAGCGCAGCCAGGAGAACGAGTTCCCCGCGGAGTCGTCGGCGTCGATCCACTCGAAGCCGCCCGGCTCGTTGTCGCGCGACCAGAGCGCGGGGGTGCCCTTGTAGACCCGGTTGAGGTCGGCGATGCACTGCTGCACCCCGCGGTGGTCGGCGTTGTCGAGCAGCCACCAGTCGAGGCCGCGGGACTCGCTCCACTCGGCGTACTGCGCGATCTCGGAGCCCATGAACAGCAGCTTCTTGCCGGGGTGCGCCCACATGAAGGCGAGGTAGGCCCGGACCTGCGCGAGCTGCTGCCAACGGTCGCCCGGCATCTTGCTCACCAGCGACCCCTTGCCGTGCACGACCTCGTCGTGCGAGATCGGCAGCGTGTACTGCTCGCTCCAGGCGTAGATCAGGCCGAAGGTCATCTCGCTGTGGTGCCACTGCCGGTGGACCGGCACGCGGCTGACGTAGTGCAGCGTGTCGTTCATCCAGCCCATGTTCCACTTCAGGCCGAACCCGAGGCCGCCGAGGTGCGTGGGCCTCGTGACGCCCGGCCACGCGGTGGACTCCTCGGCGATCATCACGACACCGGGGGAGCGCTTGTACGCCGTGGCGTTGGCCTCCTGGATGAAGGACACCGCCTCGAGGTTCTCCCGACCGCCGTAGATGTTCGGGCTCCACTCACCGTCCTTGCGCGAGTAGTCGAGGTAGAGCATCGATGCGACGGCGTCGACCCGCAGCCCGTCGATGTGGAACTCCTCGAGCCAGTACGACGCGTTCGCGACGAGGAAGTTGCGAACCTCGCGCCGGCCGAAGTCGAAGACGTAGGTGCCCCAGTCCGGCTGCTCGCCGCGCCGCGGGTCGGCGTGCTCGTAGAGCGGTGTCCCGTCGAAGCGTGCGAGTGCCCAGTCGTCCTTCGGGAAGTGCGCGGGGACCCAGTCGACGATCACGCCGATGCCGGCCTGGTGCAGGCGGTCGACGAGGTGACGGAACTCGTCCGGAGAGCCGAACCGCGAGGTCGGCGCGTAGTACGACGTGACCTGGTAGCCCCAGCTCGGCGCGAAGGGGTGCTCGGCGACGGGCATGAGTTCGACGTGCGTGAAGCCCATCTCCGCGACGTAGGCAGTCAGCTCCTCCGCGAGCTGGGAGTAGCCCAGGCCCGGACGCCACGAGCCGAGGTGGACCTCGTAGGTCGACATCGACGAGTTGTAGGGGTCACGCACGGGCCGCGCGGCCATCCACCCGTCGTCGGCCCACTCGTAGGTCGAGGAGAACACGACGGACGCGGTCGCGGGCGGGTGCTCGGTGTGCTGCGCCAGGGGGTCGGCCTTGGTCCGCCAGATGCCGTCGCGCCCGAGGACGGCGAACTTGTAGCGGCTGCCCGTGCCGACGCCGGGCACGAACAGCTCCCACACGCCGCTCGAGCCGAGCGAGCGCATCGGGGTGCCCGTCCCGTCCCAGTGGTTGTGGTCGCCGACGACCCGGACTCCGATGGCCGACGGCGCCCACACCGCGAACGCGGTGCCGTGCACGTCGCCGAGGGGCGAGGTGTAGATGTGCTCGTGCGCACCGAGCACGGTCCAGAGCGTCTCGTGGCGGCCCTCGCCGATGAGGTGGAGGTCCATGTCGCCGAGCGTGGGCAGGAACCGGTAGGGATCGTCGACTACGGCGGGCTCGCCGCCGTAGGCCACCTCGAGGCGGTAGTCAGGCACGTCGGTGACCGCGACCAGGCCGGCGAAGATGCCGCCGTGCTCGTGCTCGAGCGGCACGCGCAGGTCGCCGTCGGGGGTGCGCGCGACAACGACGACGGAGGACGCCCACGGCCGCAGGGTGCGGATGGTCACGGCGCCGGTGTGCGGATGCGGTCCGAGGATCGAGTGCGGGTCGTGGTGACGTCCCTCGACGACGCGCTGCAGGTCGGCGGCGTCGACCGGGCGCAGCACGGGGACGACGGGCGCCTTCGCCGCCGTCGGCGCCTTCGGGGACTTGGCCACCTTCGTGGCCGGCTTCTTCGCGGCCTTGTCGCTCTTGTCCGAGTTGCTCGGCATGTCACACGGCTCCTGGTCGGACATGGATGATGTGCGCGACCTGCACGTGCGGGTCGAGTCGGACGTAGGGGTACTGGCCCCAGACCCACGTGTGGCCGCTCACGAGGTCGCGCGCGGCGAAGTTGTCGCCGTGACGCATCCCGAGCGCCTCGAGGTCGAGGTCCAGGACACCCTCGCGGGCGCCGTGCGGGTCGAGCGTGCAGACCACGAGCACGACGTCGTCGCCCTCGCGCTTGCTGTAGGCGATGACCTTGTCGTTGTTCGAGCCGTGGAAGGTCAGGTTGCGCAGGCGCTGCAGCGCGGGGTGCATCCGGCGCCACGCGTTGAGCTGCCCGAGGTACGGCGCGAGCGTGACGCCCGACTCGTCCGCCGCCGCCCAGTCGCGCGGCCGGTACTGGTACTTCTCGGAGTCGAGGTACTCCTCGCTGCCGGGGCGGACCGCGACGTGCTCGAAGAGCTCGTAGCCGGAGTAGACGCCCCACGTCGGGGAGAGGGTCGCAGCCAGGGTCGCGCGGATCGCGAAGGCCGGCTGGCCGCCGTACTGCAGGTAGGCGTGGAGAATGTCCGGGGTGTTGACGAACACGTTGGGGCGCATCGACGCGGCCAGCGGTCCGGACAGCTCGCGGAAGTACTCCTCGAGCTCCCACTTCTCGTTGCGCCAGGTGAAGTACGTGTAGGACTGCTGGAAACCCACCTCTCCGAGCAGCTTCATCATCGGCGGGGCGGTGAACGCCTCCGCGAGGAAGATGACGTCGGGGTCGGTCGCGTTCACGGCGCCGATGAGCCGCTCCCAGAACGCCACGGGCTTCGTGTGCGGGTTGTCGACGCGGAAGATCCGGACGCCGCAGTCCATCCAGTGGTGCACGATGCGCACCACCTCGCGGAAGATGCCGTCCGGGTCGGCGTCGAAGTAGACGGGGTAGATGTCCTGGTACTTCTTCGGCGGGTTCTCGGCGTAGGCGATGGTGCCGTCGGCGCGATGGGCGAACCACTCCGGGTGCTCGGTGACCCAGGGGTGGTCGGGCGAGCACTGCAGCGCCAGATCGAGCGCGACCTCGAGCCCGAGGTCGCCGGCCCGCCCGACGAAGGAGCGGAAGTCCTCGAGGGTCCCGAGGTCGGGGTGCACGGTGTCGTGGCCGCCGTCGGGGGACCCGATGGCCCACGGCACGCCCGGGTCGCCCGGCCCGGGCGTGAGGGTGTTGTTGGGACCCTTGCGCGCGGTCGTGCCGACCGGGTGGATCGGAGGGAGGTAGACGACGTCGAACCCCATCGCAGCGATCGCGGGCAGGCGCTCGGCCGCGGTCGCGAACGTCCCTGACCGCGGCGGATCGAGGCTCGCGCCCTCCGAGCGGGGGAAGAACTCATACCAGCTGCCGACGAGCGCCCGCGCGCGCTCGACGTGGACCGGGACGGCCGTGGACACCGTCACGTGGTCGCGCAGCGGGAATTCCGCGAGCAGCGAGGACACCGCCGGGTCGAGGGCCATCGCGAGCCGGGCCGGGCCCGGACGGTCCTTGTCCTTGAGCGCGCTCACGGCAGCCTTGAGCGGGTCGCGGACCTGGCCTCGGGGCACGCCCTTGATCGCGGCCTCGAGCACGAGCGCGCCCTCGCGCAGCTCGAGCTCGACGTCGAGCCCCGCCGGCACCTTGATCTCCGCGCGGTGGCGCCAGGTCTCGACCGGGTCGCCCCACGCCTCGACGACGTAGCTCCAATGGCCGATCGACGTGGGGGTGACCTCGGCGGTCCAGCGGTCGACGCCCTCCGTGCGGTGCATCAGGGTCCGCTTCTCGGAGCCGTCCGGTGCTCGGAGCACGACGGTGGCGGCCACTGCGTCGTGCCCTTCCCGGAAGACCGTGGCGCTGACCGAGAACGTCTCGCCGGCGACGGCCTTGACCGGTCGGGTCCCGAGGGCGAGGACCGGGGAGAGGTCCTCGATCGCGTAACGACCGGTGCTCGGCGGTCGAACGGGTTCCTCGTCGGGCGCGCGCGACGCGGACGCGCTGGACCGGCGACCGGACGGGGCGGCAGAGGTCGACGTGCGGGTGGCGCTCGACGACGTGCGTGTGCGTGGCGGCATCGCTTCGAAGAGTAGCGAGGTAACGGGATGTCGTGCGGGGTGAACGGCGGCTGAAACGCGAAGCAACCGATGTAACCCCCGGTGCGCGCGCCTTTTCGTAACAGCGGGCCCCTAGTGTGTCGGCGTGAGAGCGATCCGACGATTCACCGTCCGCACCGTCCTGCCCGCCGCGCTGGAGCCGTTGGCCTCCGTCGTCACGAACCTGCGCTGGTCGTGGCATCCCGAGACCCAGGACCTGTTCGCGCGCATCGACGCCGAGCTCTGGGACGAGGTCGGGCACGACCCCGTGCGGCTCCTCGGGGAGGTGCCGGCCGCGCGCTGGGCCGAGCTCGCGGCCGACGACGACTTCGTCGGGCACGTGAAGTGGATCGCCGCCGGGCTGCACGAGTACCTCACGGGCGACCGCTGGTACCAGTCGCTCGGACCGGACGCCCCGGCGTCGATCGCCTACTTCTCGCCCGAGTTCGGCATCACCGAGGTGCTGCCGCAGTACTCCGGCGGACTGGGCATCCTCGCCGGCGACCACCTCAAGTCGGCCAGCGACCTCGGCGTCCCGATCGTCGGCGTCGGCCTGTTCTACCGGTCCGGCTACTTCCGCCAGTCGCTGTCGGCCGACGGGTGGCAGCAGGAGACCTACCCCGTCCTCGACCCCGACGGCCTGCCCCTCGCGCTGCTGCGCGAGGCCGACGGAGCACCTGTCGTGGTCGAGGTCGGGCTCCCCGGCGGGCGCACCCTCAAGGCGCACGTCTGGCGCGCCGACGTCGGCCGCGTCCCGCTGCTCATGCTCGACTCGGACGTGGAGGACAACGACCCGGCCGAGCGCGAGGTCACCGACCGCCTCTACGGCGGCGGAGGCGAGCACCGGCTTCAGCAGGAGCTCCTCCTCGGCGTCGGCGGAATCCGTGCGCTGCGTGCCTTCAGCCGCATCACCGGTGCCCCGGTGCCCGAGGTGTTCCACACGAACGAGGGCCACGCCGGCTTCCTCGGCCTCGAGCGGATCCGCGAGCTCGTCCTGGCCGACGGGCTGAGCTTCGACGAGGCGCTGCAGGCCGCCCGGGCCGGGACGGTGTTCACGACCCACACGCCGGTGCCCGCGGGCATCGACCGCTTCCCGCGCGAGATGGTGTCGACCTACTTCGGGGGCGACAACACCGCGGTCGGCGTCCCGGTGGAGCGCATCCTCGCCCTCGGCGCCGAGGACTTCGACGGCGGCGACCCGACCGTGTTCAACATGGCGGTGATGGGCCTGCGCCTGGGCCAGCGCGCGAACGGCGTGAGCCTCCTGCACGGTGAGGTCAGCCGCGGGATGTTCGCAGGCCTCTGGGAGGGCTTCGACCAGGACGAGGTCCCGATCTCGTCGATCACCAACGGCGTCCATGCGCCGACCTGGGTCGCGCGCGAGATCCGCGACCTGCTCGCCGCCCAGGTGGGCCCCGAGCTTGCCGAGGAGACCGCGGGCTGGGAGTCCGCGCGGGCGATCCCGGCCGGTGAGCTGTGGGCGACCAAGCGCGTGCTCCGGCAGCGGCTCGTCGCGGACGTCCGCACCCGCCTGCGCGAGTCGTGGGAGCAGCGCGGGGCGTCGGACGCCGAGCTCGGCTGGATCGACGACGTCCTCGACCCGGACATCCTCACCATCGGCTTCGCCCGCCGGGTGCCCTCCTACAAGCGGCTCACCCTGATGCTGCGCGACCCTGCGCGGCTCAAGGCGCTGCTGCTGCACCCCGAGCGCCCCGTGCAGCTCGTCATCGCCGGCAAGTCCCACCCGGCCGACGACGGCGGCAAGAAGCTCATCCAGCAGCTCGTGCACTTCGCCGACGACGCCAAGGTGCGCCACCGCATCGTGTTCCTGCCCGACTACGACATCGGAATGGCGCGGCTGCTCTACCCCGGGTGCGACGTCTGGCTCAACAACCCCCTGCGCCCGCTCGAGGCCTGCGGCACGTCGGGCATGAAGGCCGCCCTCAACGGCGGCCTCAACCTCTCGATCCTCGACGGCTGGTGGGACGAGTGGTACGACGGCGAGAACGGCTGGGCGATCCCCACCGCCGACGGCGTCGCCGACCCGGACCGCCGTGACGACCTCGAGGCTGCCGCGCTCTACGACCTCGTGGAGAAGAGCGTCGCCTCGCGCTACTACGACCTCGACGCCTCCGGGCTGCCCACCCGCTGGATCACGATGCTCCAGCACACGCTGGCCACGCTCGGCCCGAAGGTGCTGGCCTCGCGGATGGTCCGCGACTACGTCCAGAAGCTCTACGCGCCGGCGGCGGCGTCCTCGCGCGCAGTGCTGGCCGACGACGCGGCCCTGGCGAAGGAGCTCGCGACGTACGCCGCCCACGTCCGGGCGACCTGGCCCGCCGTGCGGGTCGAGCACGTCGACGCCTCGGGCGTCGGCGACTCCCCGGAGCGGGGCACGCAGCTCACCGTGCGCGCGTTCGTGGCGCTCGGCGACCTGGAGCCCGCCGACGTGCTCGTGGAGCTGGCGAGCGGTCGCGTCGACCACAACGACCGCATCGTGCACCCCCGGTTCACGGCGCTGGCTGCGGCGGAGTCCTACGAAGGCAACCGCTGGCGCTTCGAGGAGACCGTGGCGCTCGACGACACCGGCCCGTTCGGCTACACGGTCCGGGTGCTGCCGAAGCACGCCGGGCTGCGCGACCCGGCCGAGCTCGGGCTGCAGGCGCTGCCCGTCACCTCGACGGTCGAGGGCGACACCGTCTCCGCGTTCGCCCCGACCTACTAGGTCGCAACGGCCCGAGGCCTGCTTCCGCTCACGCGGGTGCGGGCCTCGTGCGTGCCGGGCGCAGCGCCGGCCGGGGTGAGCGCGTGGCCGCCAGGGTCGACGCGATCTCGTCCCAGTGCGTGTAGATCCCGAGGTGGCCCTCGCCTGGTCGGACGACGAGCGCAGCGTTCGGCAGCCGCTCAAGGAGCCGCTCCCCGTGGCTCAGCGGAGCGAGCGGGTCGTCGCTGCCATACCAGAGCCAGGTCGGCGCCGTGACCGCGGACAGGTCGGTCGCCCACGGCCCGACCCACGCCACGTTGTCCCAGGCGCAGCCGTCGGTCCCCTGGCGCATCGCCTCGCGCATGCCCGCCACCAGTCCATCGGCGACGCCGGGCAGTGACAGCGCGTCGTCGGTCGAGAGTATCTGCCGCATGATCGACCGGATCGTCTCGTCGTCGGCCTGCGGCAGCCCGGCCATGGGCTCGAAGCCCGCGGCGAACCAGCGCGCGGCCGCCTCGTTGTCCGTTCCGATGAGCGCGAGGCCCTGACGGTCCACGTCCTCGAGCTCGTCGATCGCACCGGGCACATCGACGATGGAGCCTGGCCCGGAGGCGACACCGACCCCGGTGACCCGGTCGCCGAGCTCCGCCGCGCACGCGAGCGCGAAGGGTCCGCCCCCCGACTGGCCGAGCACCGAGGCTCGCCCGATGCCGAGGGCGTCGAGCACCACGTCCGTGTCGCGCGCGACCGACTGGAGCCCGAACGGC
>Ga0208851_1000050_pt1 | contig 49532 bp, 39 predicted proteins | sample NGESurshal092012_FD_184481 | JGI IMG/M metagenome (GOLD analysis project Ga0208851, IMG submission 184481) | Arctic peat soil microbial communities from Barrow, Alaska - NGEE Surface sample 415-2 shallow-092012 (SPAdes) | ecosystem: Environmental > Terrestrial > Soil > Wetlands > Peat ... | reverse complement strand
CGCAGGAAGGCCAGTGATTGTCCCGGTGACCGCACCGGCGCGGCACACGACTCGGGAGAACTGTGATCTATGACGATCGCCAAGGGCAGGTAGTAGGAGGGGCACCGATGAATCCGGTGAGACTCACGGCAAGTCGCCTGGCGAATTGGGTCAGCGTGGGCCTGTACCGGCGAACAGCGGGCCGGCTTGCCGGGCGGGGACGAGGTAAGCTGCCGCTGCTGCTGTTGACCGTCCCAGGGCGCAAAACTGGAATACTGTACACCGTGCCTGTTGTCTATTTCGAGCCCCGCACTTCGCAAAGTGGCAGGCAAATCTGGACCGGCCGCTTCCCATTGCTGTGTTGTCGTCATGCGTGATCGCCGCCCGGTCATTCTCAGGGCAGACCAGACATGATCTACGACATCGACGATGGCCGCCGGCGCTCGAGCGGATCGAGTTCTGGGCCTATCGACACCGATCGCAGGCCGAAAGTGCCGCGGTTCCAAGGGTGGCCGCCCACTGCAATTCGACAGGAGATTGACAAGACCCGCACCATACTGTGGAGCGGGTCATCAACCGGCTTCGCGGGTGTCGGGCCGTGCCCACCAGGTACCAACAAGGGAGTTTGGCTATCAGGGAACCATCGTCGCGAGCATCGGGATCTGGCTACGCTAACCCGCCGACCGTGATCCTCGGGACTCGCCCGAGCCCGCGGCGGCCACCCGCAGCGCCCGGTAGAGCAGACGTGGATCGCCGAGCCTGCGGCGCAGTTCCCGCTCCAGACCGGCGATGGGGTACAGGTTCTGCGGTGCGCGGGCATCCTTGTACTCCGCCGACGCGAACCGGCACAGGGTGGCCTGACTCAGGTTCGCCAGCGCGACCACCTCGTCGCGCGGCAGGTCCGCTGAACATTCCACCCGGACGATCCCGGCCCACGGCGGTCCGGGTAGGCACGGGAGCCGCAGGTACCACGCGTGCCGATCCCAGGACGTGCCCATCAGGAACACCGGGGTTCGCTGGCCGTGACCGAGCCGGCCGACCATCGCATGCTGCGCAGGCGGCAGGTACGCCGTGCGATGGCTCTTGATGAACCCGAGAGCGCGCGGCAGGTGGGTGCGTCCGCGCAGCGGCCCGTCCACGACGAGCAGGTCGTCATCGCGGATGACGTCATGGTGAACCTCGTCGCCAACGGCCGCGTCCGCCCCGCCGGCCGCGAGCCCGGCGCGGGCGGCCACCGCAACGGTCACCTCCACGTCGGCCAGCCGACGCTGCAGCGCACCGGACAGCGTCACGGACAGGGGCATCGTCGACCTGGCGGCGGTGTGGCAGGCGAGGTAGGACCCGGCGCTCGTCGCGACGTCGACCGCGTGCGGCGCGATGGTGAACAGCCCGCGCCTGGTTTCGGCGGTCAGCAGGTGCGCACCGCCGCGGCAGCAGCAGACCACCCCCGCCCCGTACGACGCGCACAACGCAGCGGACGCGTCCGTCGCGGGCGAGCCACCGTCAGCGTCATCGATCCAGACCCTGGCTTCCACCCGGCGGACCCCGTCGACGAAAAGCGTTGCGCTCGGCCGGCGCACTGCCGGGTCGACATTGATCGGCTGCCAACGGTTTTCCGGGATCTCCACGTCTAACTCGACCTGCGCGCTCGACTCGCCGAGGTCCTCCTCGAGTTCCAGGCTGGTGCCGTAGGTCGGGTCCCATCCGTCGACGGTGAAGCGCATGCCGGCGGAGCGCCCGGTGATCCCCGGCGCTGTCATGTCGGGCGCTGTCGTCTCGGGCGCTGTCGTCTCGGGCGCTGTCATCTCGGGCGCTGTCATCTCGGGCGCTGTCATCTCGGGCGCTGTCATCTCGGGCGCTGTCATCTCGGGCGCTGTCATGTCGGGCGCTGTCATGTCGGGCGCTGTCGTCTCGGGCGCTGTCGTCTCGGGCGGCGCGGACGTCACGTCGTCTCCCTGGCCACCGCTGACGTGCGTTGATCGCGGTGCACAACGAAGCGAACCGGGATGCGCTCGGCCAGCGCCGCCACGTGGGTGATGACACCGACCATCCGGTCGCCGTTGGCCAGGTTCTCCAGCGTTTCGGCCACCGTTTCCAGGGTCGCCTCGTCGAGGGTGCCGAAGCCCTCGTCCAGGAAGATCGAATCGAGCTGCGCCGCCCCGCCGGCCGCCAGCGAGGACAGCTGCGCGCTCAGGGCCAACGCCAGCGCGAGGCTGGCCTGGAACGTCTCGCCGCCGGACAGCGTGCGCACGCTGCGCAGGCTGTCCGCGTCGGCGTGGTCGATGACGTAGAACTCGCCCTTGCGATGGGTGAGTTCGAACTGCCCGCCGGACAGTTCGGCCAGGTTGACGGACGCGTCGATGACCAGCGTGTCGAGTGCCGCGGTTTCCAGCCATTCCGGAAACTTGTTGCTGCGCAGAAGATCCCCCAGCAACTTCGCGACCCGCTGGTCGGTCTGGGCGGCGTCAAGGGCCGCCGACCAGTCGGCCGCCTGTTTGCGCCGATCTTCGATACGGGCCAGGTCCGCTCGCGCCTGGGTCAGGGCGGCCGCGGCGGCGACGGGGGCAGTGCCGTCCAGCTCACCCGGCGGTAGCAGCACGTCGAGTGCCGCGAATTCGTCGGTGAGCAGCGTGCTGGTCTCCTCCTGGTGTTGAGCGGCGGAGAGCACCGCGTCCTGTGCACCCGGCAGCGCGGCGGCGCGTTCGTCGGCCTGCGCGCCGGCCCAGCTCAGCAGTGCGGTCCAGCCGCTCAGCGCCGATCCGTCGGGTAGTTCCGGGGCGCCGAGGCCGACGAGCCGGTCGCGGGTCGCACGCAGCACCTGCCAGACTGCGGCGGCATCCCGGGTCAGCGACTGCTCTTCGGCCTCGGCTCGTACCCGAGCTGCTCGCGCTGCGCGAAGCGCGGTGTCGGTCCCGCGGGCCGCGGTCGCGAGATCGTCCAGCCCGGCGAGCAACTCGCGAGCATCGGTGTCGCTCGGCGCGCCGGACAACGCGGTGGCCAGCTCGACCCGTCGGCGTTCCAGCCCGGCAAGCGCGGTCGCGGCGCCCTGGTGGGACCCAACCGCCTGGGTGTGCGCGGTGTCGGCACTCGCGGACGCTGCCTCTGCTGCGGCAAAAGCCTTGCGCGCGGCGGCTTCTGCCGTGAGGGCGCGGGCGGCGGTGGTGCGCGCCCCGATCACCGCGGTCGCTCGCGCGTCGGCCTCCAACTGCGCCCAACCGGCGAGCCCGGTCCAGGCGTCCAGTAGGTCCGTGTCGTCCAGCGGCGGCGCGCCGAACGGCACCAGCGGATCGCGTGCCGTGCGAAGGGCTGCTCGCAGCGCAGCGACCTCGCCGTGCAGACCGCGGGTCGCCTCTTGCGCCGCGAGGTGCGCGGCCCTCGCCCGGGTGAGGGCGGCTCCCGCCGCGCGGGCATCGGCCTCGAGAACATCCAATCCACGCAGGGTCTCGCGGATCACCGCCGCGTCGGTCGGGCCGCCGTCGAGGGCGGCAGTGAGGCGACCGACCTGCGCCGTCGCCGCCGACAATTGCGCGCTCGCGATCGCCGCCGCATTCCCGGCGTCGGTTTCCACGGCACCGGCGGCCCGGACGGTCGCTTCTGCCTCCCGCACAGCCGTGGCCGCGGCGTCCAGCCGCGGAGCGTGCAACGGCGGCGGGAGTGTGGCCACCGTCTGTTCGCACACCGGGCACGCACCGCCGACGGCGAGATGCGGGCGCAGGGCGGCAGCTCGATCGGTGACCGCGAGCTCGTCCTGAGCCATCCGCGCCGCGTCGACGGCGGCCGTCGCGACAGCACGCGCCGCTTGCGCCGCTTCCTGTTTCGCGGCGGTCAGCTTGCGCTTCCGCTGCAGAGCGGGCAATGCAGCCGCCGCCTCGTCGAGTTCCCGGAGCAGGTCGAGCGCCTTCTGCAAGGGAGCCCGCGGCGGCGTCCCTGCCAGCGCGTCGCGGGCCGTGATGTCCTGTTGCTCGGCGACGGCCAATTGCTCGGCGGCACCCGCCAGAGCCTCGGCCGCCGCCTTGGCGCGCCGATCCAGATCGCCCAGCCGGTCCGGGACGACGACGACGGCCAGCGCGGCGCGCTCGTTCTCCAGCCGTTCGACATCGTCGCCCGCTGCTCGCACGTTGCCGATCGCGCTCTCTTGCCTGTCCCGAGCGGACCCCAGCGCGGCAATCGCCGACGCCCTGGTGCCGGCCGCGTCGTCCAGCGCCTGGACAGCCGCGTCAACGATCACACTCGCGGCCGGAATCTCGGCCAGCACCCGCGCATGCTCGGCGTGATGGCGACGCGCCTGCTCGAGCGGACCGCGGTCCGGCGCCACCGCCAGTCGGTCCCGCGCTGCGGTATCGGCGGCCTCGGCCGCGGCTTCCTCGGCGCGGGCCTGCGCGAGTGCGAGTTGCGCGCGGTTCAGCGCGGCATCCACGGCCGCGACGCCGTCGGGCCGGCGCACGGCGCCGAGCAGCTGGTGCTCGGTCGTCAGCCGATCGCAGAGCTGCTGCGCCTGCTGCCGTTCGGCCGCGACGGCGGTCAACCGCGGCAACACCTCGTCGACCCGGTGCGCCAGGGCCTGCAGCGCGGTGACGCGATCCGCGGCGGCAGCCCGGGATTCGGCCGTTGCGTCACCCAGCGTGGCGATCTGCTCGGCGAGCACCTTGCACCGCTCGGCGGCCAGCGCCGCGCGCGAATTCGCCTCGCGCCCGATCTGCTGGTAGAGCTCCGCGCCGAGCAGTTTCATCAGGATATTCCGACGATCGGATCCCTTGGCGCGCAAGAACTCTGCGAACTCTCCCTGGGGCAATACCACGCATTGGCAGAAGTTCTCGAACGTCAGGCCGAGCAGTTCTTCCACGGCGGCGGTGACCTGGGAATCGGAGGCCAAGACCTCGGTCTCGTCGGCCAGCGTGCCCGTCGCGGCTGGATCCAGCAACCGTTCGAGACGGGCACTTTTCACCGTCACCAGGCCTTGCTTGCTGCGGCGCAACTCGCGGGCGGCGACGTAGCGCACGCCGTCGACGTCGAACACCAGCCGGACGGTGCCGCGCACCGCGGTCGGCGCGAGCGCGTACATCACCATCCGCTTGTCGTTCCACCGTGGCACGGTGCCGTACAGCGCGAACGCCATCGCGTCGATGACGGTCGACTTGCCCGAGCCGGTCGGCCCCACCAGCACGAAGTACTCGGCGTCGGTGAAGTCGACCGATGCGGGCTCACGGAACGACGCGAAGCCGTCCATCTCCAGCAGCCTGGGTCGCATGTGACTCTCCTCAGCCGTGCCCGGCGGTGGTGGTGAGTTCGTCGTGCAACTCGTCGAACAGCGAGCGCACCCTTTCGTCGGCCACACCCACGAACGAGCAGTACTCGGCGAACAACTCGGCGGGGGAGTGCTCGGTCCGGTCGATCCTGGGGCCCTGCGGGTTCACCTCGGCGGCGAACTCAGGGTCGATCCTGACCTCCAGCGCGTTCGGCAACACATCAGTGATGTCCTCCCGCAGCCCGGCGCGTGCGGGCTCGCGGACGTACACCCGCAGGTAGTCCTCGCCGAGTTCGCCCGCCCGAGCCACGATCTCGGCGACCGTGCCGGACACCGTACGCAGCCGCCGCGCCGTGGTGATCGGGACGTCGGTGATCCGCGCCGGCGTGGTCGGGGTCGCCTCGACCAGGCACACCACCGGGGTGTTGTCCTGCTCGCCGAAGTCCACCGCGAACGGCGCCCCGCTGTAGACGACGGGGCATGCCGCCGGTAGCCGCTGCTTGCGGTGCAGGTGGCCGAGTGCCACATAGTGCGCCTCGGGCGGGAAAGCGGCGGCCGGCACGTGGTACTCGAAGATCGACTGTGCGGCGCGCTCGCCACCCCCGAGCGTGCCGCCGGTGACGGTGAGGTGCGCCATGATGACATTGACCGCGTCCGGGGTGAAGCCGGCGGACAGGCTGGCCAGTACCTCGCGGACGAGTTCGTCGTAGGCGCCGGAGTTCTCGGCCGGGGTCGACGCGACGAGCTGCGCGGCCCGCACCGCATAACGCTGGGACACGAAGGGCAGCACCGCAAAATTGACCGGTTCGCCTGTGGTCCGGGCGGTGAAGCTGACGACGCCGCCGTTGACGGGCTCGCGGACGGTGCCGACCAGGGTGATGCCACCGACCTCCATCAACGGCCGGTAGGCGTCGAACGTCGCGGGGTGGTCGTGGTTTCCGGCAATCGCGATGACCTCGGCGCCGGTCTGGCGGAGCGCGAGCAGGGCTCGCACCACCAGCTGTTGCGCGGCGGCCGACGGCGCCGACGAGTCGTAGAGGTCGCCCGCGATCAGCACCGCATCGAGCGGTTCGCGGCGGGCGACGGCGATGATCTCGGCGAGCACCTCGCGCTGCTCGTCCAATCGGCTGCGGCCCTTGAGGGTCTTGCCGATGTGCCAATCGGAGGTGTGCAGCAGCTTCACGAAGGATTCCTCGGTCGGGGTGCAGGGCCGAACAATGGGCCGGCAGGAGCTGGATACGAAGGTGGGTCAGAACGGCGGGATGTCGTCGGGCCGCGGCAGTCGGGTGAAGGCAGTGCCGACGGGTTTGTTCACCGGCGGGGCCGGTGGGGTGCCGCACTCGGATTTCCGGGTCGCCCAGGCCGGGAACGGGAATTCCACGGCCAGCGGCACCGGTATCTCCGGCTGGCTGACGAACATGGTGCCGGGCTTGGCCAGAGTTGCCCGGGTCCGTTGGCTGGGCGGCAGGAAGCCGTACTCCGGCCTGCCCGCCTCCGCAGGGTCCAGCCGGCCGACGACCTTGATGCTCGAGTTGGCCACGATCCGCCGCTCGACCTCGCTGGCCGTCTGCTGGGCACCGATCAGGATGATGCCCAGGCTCCGGCCGCGTTCGGCGATGTCCAGCAGCACGTCCTTGATCGGGCTGTTGCCCTCCCGCGGCGCGTACTTGTTCAGCTCGTCGATCATGGTGAACAGCAGGCTGCCGGGCCCGGCCGCTTCCTTGCGGGCGGTCTCCGCGGCGAGCACCACGCCGACCACGAAACGCTGCGCCCGCTCCCGCAGGTTGTGCAGGTCGACGACGGTGACCTGCTGGTCGGCGGTGGAGATCTGCCGGATACCGCGGCCGGGCAGGTCGGCGCGGATGAGCGCGCGCAGCGGGGCCAGCGAGGAGCGCAGCCGCCGGATGAAGGCATTGATGGTGCCGAGCCCCGTCACCTGCCCGGCCCACAGCGGTCGGGTGCCGTCGTCGGTCAGCCGGGCGACGATGACGTCCACCAGATCGTCGTAGGTGCGACAGGTGTCGCCGTCGATGACCACGGCGCCGTCGGACCCGGCCGGGGCGGCGTCGGCGCGCAGCCGGGCGGCGACCTGGTGCACGACCATCGTGTACTGGTTCCGCTCGTCCTCGGCGTCGGCGAAGACATATGGCAGCAATTCGCCGGCACAGAATTCCGCGAGCGTCCACCAGAACGCCGCGACGCCGCTGGTCCGGCCGGTGACGTACGGCCGGCCGGTGGTGTCCTCCGGCGTCGGCGGTGCATAGAAGCCGACCGAGGCGAACGGCTCGGCGGGCAGTCCGAGCCTGGCGTACAGGTCACGAAGGTCGTCGTCCAGCCGGATGTTGGCGTAATCCAGGAACAGCAGGTCCTCGCCCTTGACGGAGAAGACCAGCGCCTTGGCGTTCAGCGCGCGGCCGCCCAGCACCCCGGAGGTGAAGATCGAGTGCAGCAGGAACAGCGCATAACTGGTCTTGGTCGCCACCCCTGAAATGCCGCTGACCGAGACGTGCGCGCCGCGGGTGCCGTCCAGGAACTCCAGGTTCAGGTAGATGGGGGAGCCGTCGCGGCCCAGCCCGACGGGCAGCTTGTGGTCCATCTGGTCGAAGTACAGGGCCTGGGCCCGCTCATTCCCGGTCGCCCGGCGAGCCGGCGCACCCGGCCGCGGCGGCACGTAGCACTCGGGCTCGACGCGGGTGGTGGTGACCTCGGCGATCTCCTGAACGCGGGCCGGCAGCACGCCGTCGCTGATCAGGAACACGTCGGAGCCGAAGCTCGCCCCCTCGTGCCGGGCCATCGCCTCGGTGACCACGCCCGCGATCATCACCGGGCCGACACCGGGCACCGCACGGACGGTGACCACCACGTCGTCCAGCTGCAGATAGGCGTCCTCGTGCAGGGCGACCTGGAACTTCAGTGGGGTGGCATCTTCGGTGCCCAGCACCCGGCCCACAACACCCCGAGGGTCGCTCCCGGCAGTCGCACCGTTTCGGTCCCCGCTACGGCCGTCAGCGCGGCCGGCCACAGCCGGCGCGTCGGCATCGGCCTTTTCGGACACTGATTCCCCCAGTCGTTCGGCGCTCGTTCGGTACAGCCGGGGCGTCCTCATCACGCCCGTGACCGGACGCTACAAGACGACCCCGACAGCCGGGTCCGACGCCGCGGGGGGGTGGCGAGCCGGAGGTGAGGTCAGGGCCGGCGGGCGCGTTCCTTGCGGATATTGATCTCGCCCCAGATGAGCCAGCCGGCCATGAGCGCGGCGATGGCAAGCAGCCACCAGTTCTCGACCATCGATTCGTGATTGCCGAACAGGAACAGCAGCAAGCCGATGACGCCCAGCCAGAGCAGCGCCCGTGAGCCGCGTGGCGCGAACTCGCGCCAGGACCCGTGCCAGCCCCATTCCTCGCTCGGCGCGTCCGGGTTGTACGACACCACCGGACCGACCTGGGGCCGTTCCAGTGCGCCACCGTGGCCCTGGTCGTCTCCGGACGCCGTGTGCTGTTCGAGTGACGTGCCGGCCACGTGCCCTCCCGGGGGACTGTGCTGATCCTGCTGCCTGATCCTGCTGATCTTCGGCTGTCATCTTGTCATGAAGTCAGGGCAACCGGGTGGCGACCACCCGCGCCGTCACTGCGCGCTCCCCGTCGGTGGTTCTGCCGGTCAGGTCCAGCTCCGCGCGGGTCGCGCTGACCCACCCGGTGATCCGTGATCCGGCCGCCAGCGCGCGCGGCACTCCGACGGTGCGTCCGGCCTCGCACGGCTGTAGGTCGGTTTCCCCGTCGCTGAGCAGGTTCGGTGGCAAAGCACCGTCGATCGGCTGGTCGGCGATGAGCACTCCGCTGATCAGCGTGGTGCCCCCCGGCCCGATTCCGGTGCTGAGCCACCAGGAGCGGCGGACCGCGCCGGCGCCGTCCACCGACGCCGAGTACACGGTCAGCCCAGGGATCCCCGCCGGGCTGATGCCGAGCGTCATGGACAACGGGTTCGCGTCGCCGAATTCGATTCCTGGTGCAGAGCCGGTTTCAGTGCCGGCTTCAGAGCCGGGTTCAGTTCCGCTTCCCGGCACGATTCCCGTCCCGGCTCCACCGGCGTGCACCGGCCCAGCGGAGCCGACCACCGGGCGCTGCAGCGCCAGGTCCGCAGTGAGGGAATAGGAGGATGTGCCGCCCGTCGCGGCGCACCGGCCCAGCACGGTGACGGTGACGTCCGCCTTCCCGGTCCAGGCCGCCGGCAGCTGGACCAGCGATCCGGGCAGCACCGGTGCGGAAGTGGTTGTCCCCACTGCTGTTTCGGTGCTCCGGATGCCTGACCCGGCCGGCCCGCCGGCACCGGAAGAGGCGTCCGGACGGGCGGAGGTGGTGGTGGCAGGGTTCGTGCTTTCCGGGTGCTCGGAGGCCGACGCACTCGCCCCCGCGGAGCCCGGGGCGGAGGCCGGCGTGCTGCCGCCGGTGATCTGGATCAGGCCGTACACCACGGCCGCGGAGCAGAGCATGGCCACCCCCAGGAACACCGTCAGCCATCGCGCGCTGATGGTGTTCCGTTGGGGCACCCGGCCAGTATGTCCCGGCCCGGTGATCGCATCGGTGAGCAACAGATGAGAGCGCAGGCGCAAACTCGGCCGAGCCCACCGGACCATCCGGAAACGAACCAGGACATGGATGCCCCCCAAGGGAAGACAGCACAGGGAAGACAGCCAAGGGAAGACAGCACAGGGAAGACAGCACAGGGAAGACAGCCCAGGGAAGACAGCCCAGGGAGGACAGCCCAGGGAGGACAGCCCAGGGAGGACAATGGGCCGCGTGACCGCCGATGCGACGACCGCTCTGACAGCCCTACCGTCGGCACACCCACCCCGACGCGTGATCATCCTCGGATCCACCGGGTCGATCGGCACCCAGGCGCTGAGCGTGATCGCCCGGCACCCCGACGAGTTCGAGGTCGTCGGTCTGGCCGCCGGCGGCGCGCGGGTCGACGTGTTGGCCGCGCAGGCCGCCGAACACCCATTGGCGCGGGTGGCCTTCGCCGTGGACACCTCGTCCGGGGGTGTGTCCGTCGGGCTGCAGAACCGATTCCCGGACGGAGTGGCGCGCACCCTGTTGACCGGGCCGCGAGCCGCCACCGAACTGGTCGAGTCCACCGACGCCGACCTGGTGCTCAACGGGATCACCGGGTCGATCGGCCTGGAACCGACGCTGGCCACCCTGCGAACCGGCCGCACCCTGGCCCTGGCCAACAAGGAATCCCTGGTCGCGGGCGGTTCACTGGTACTGGCCGCGGCCGCTCCCGGCCAGATCATTCCGGTGGATTCCGAGCACAGCGCACTCGCCCAGTGCTTGCGCAGCGGGACGGCCGCCGAAGTCTCCCGGCTGGTCGTCACCGCGTCCGGAGGCCCGTTCCGCGGCCGGAGCGCCGCCCAGATGGCCGACGTCACCGCCGCGGACGCGCTAGCGCATCCGACCTGGGCGATGGGGCCTGTCGTCACCATCAACTCCGCCACCCTGGTGAACAAGGGTCTTGAAGTTATCGAGGCGCACCTGCTGTTCGGCGTCCCCTACGACCGGATCGACGTCGTGGTGCACCCGCAATCGGTGATCCATTCGATGGTCACGTTCGTCGACGGCGCGACGATCGCGCAGGCCAGCCCGCCGGACATGATGCTGCCGATCGCGCTGGCGCTGGCCTGGCCGGCCCGGCTCGACCATGTCGCGACGGCCTGCGACTTCGGCCGGGCCTGCGAGTGGACGTTCGAGCCGGTCGACAACGAGGCCTTTCCCGCGCTCGGCCTGGCGTTCGCGGCCGGCCGGGCAGGCGGCACGGTCCCGGCGGCCTTCAACGCCGCCAACGAGGAGGCCGTTGACGCGTTTCGCGCCGGCCACCTGCAATTCACAGGCATCTCGGACGTTCTTGCCCGCATCCTGGAAGAGGCCGACCACGTCCGGAGCAACCCCAGAGACATCGAGGACGTCTGGGCCACGGAAGAATGGGCCCGCAGTCGGGCCCGCGAGATCATTGCGGCGAGTCCCGCGGTACCGAAGGCCGCAACAGCAAATCCCGCAGGCGAGAAAGTAGCAGCCGGGAAAGTAACAGCAGAGAAGGTAGGGGCGCGCCGCTGATGTGGACCGTGATCGGTTTCGTACTCTTCCTGCTCGCTTTGCTGTTCTCCATCGCCTGGCACGAACTGGGTCATCTGAGTTTCGCCAAGCTGTACAACGTCCGGACCACGCAGTACATGGTGGGGTTCGGCAAGACGCTGTGGTCCAAGCAGGTCGGGGAGACCGAGTACGGCTTCAAGGCGGTACCGCTCGGCGGCTACATCCGGATGGTCGGCATGGTCCCCCCTGGCAAGGACGGCCGGCAGAAGGTCACCACCACTGCCATGGGCGTGACCGGGATGTTCCGGAACATTGTCGAGGAAACCCGGGCCGGCGACCGATCCCAGGTCAGTCCCGAGGACGAGGGCCGACAGTTCTATCAGCTGCATCCCGCGAAGCGGATCGTGGTGATGATGGCCGGTCCGGTGATGAACCTGATCCTGGCCGTCGGCATCTTCGCGATCCTGCTGGTCGGCATCGGTGTGCCCACCCCGAGCACCACCGTCAGTCAGGTCAACGCCTGCGTCATCCCGGCCGCGGCCGCGGGACAGCAACAGCAGACCGACTGCCAGACCGGTGACGCCCCCACCCCGGCCGCGCAGGCCGGCCTGCAGCCGGGCGATGAGATCGTCGCCTTCGACGGCACCCCCGTCACCGACTGGGCGCAGCTGACCGGGCTGATCCGCGCCGCCCCGAACACCACCGTGGCCTTGACCTATGTCCGGAACGGTGAGCAGGTCACCACCAACGTCGCGCTGGTGGAGAATCTGCGCCCGGTCGTGGACGCCAACGGCAACCAGACCGGCGTCGAACCCGCCGGCTTCCTCGGCGTGTCACCCACCAGCCCGTACACCCCGCAGAGTTTCGGCGCGGCCATCGGCCGGACCGGCGACTATATCGGCGCGGCGGCGCAGGCCGTCGTGACCATCCCGGCGCGGATTCCGGCGCTGTGGAACTCGATCGTCGACAGCGCCCCGCGGGACATCAACACCCCGGTCGGCATCGTCGGGGCCGGCCGGATCGGCGGCGAAATCCTGGAATCGGACACCACCAGCAAGGATAAGCTGGTGCTGTTCCTGAACCTTGTCGCCGGCTTCAACATGGCGCTGTTCCTGCTGAACATGCTGCCGCTGCTGCCGCTGGACGGCGGTCACATCCTCGGCGCGATGATCGAATGGGTCCGCAAGGGCTGGGCGAAATTCCGGCACAAGGCCGACCCCGGCCCGTTCGACGTGGCCAAGCTGATGCCGGTGGCCTACGTCGTGGCACTGTTGTTCATCGGGCTGACCGCGCTGACCCTGGTGGCCGACATCGTCAACCCGGTCAAGATCTTCGGCTGACGCCTGCACCACCGCTGAACCAGACCCGAGAAAGAAGCCGACACGACATGTCCGTCACCGCATCGTCCGGATCAGCACCGGCCGGATCAGCGTCGGGACCAGCACCGCTGATCGGCCTCGGTCTGCCGAGCATGCCCGCCGACCGGGTGGTCCCGGTGCTGGCACCGCGCCGGGTCACCCGGCAGCTGGACGTGGGCGGCGTCGGAGTCGGCAGTGATTCGCCGGTGTCCGTGCAGTCGATGACCACCACGGTGACCGCGGACATCAACGCGACGCTGCAACAGATCGCGGAATTGACCGCGTCGGGCTGCCAGATCGTCCGGGTCGCAGTGCCGACCAATGACGACGCCGAGGCGCTGGCCGTCATCGCCAAGAAGTCCCAGTTGCCGGTCATCGCCGACATCCACTTCCAGCCCAAGTACGTGTTCGCCGCCATCGACGCCGGCTGCGCGGCGGTGCGGGTGAACCCCGGCAACATCAAGGCGTTCGACGACAAGGTGGGCGAGATCGCCCGCGCCGCCAAGGACGCCGGTACCCCGATCCGGATCGGCGTCAACGCCGGTTCCCTGGACAAACGCCTGTTGGCCAAATACGGCAAGGCCACCCCGGAGGCGCTGGTCGAATCCGCGCTCTGGGAGTGCTCGCTCTTCGAGGAGCATGACTTCCGTGACATCAAGATCTCGGTGAAGCACAACGACCCGGTGATCATGGTCCGCGCGTACGAGTTGCTGGCCGAGCAGTGCGACTACCCGCTGCACCTGGGCGTGACGGAGGCCGGGCCGACGTTCCAGGGCACCATCAAATCCGCCGTCGCGTTCGGCGCGCTGCTGTCCAAGGGGATCGGCGACACCATCCGGGTGTCACTGTCCGCGCCGCCGGTCGAGGAGGTGAAGGTCGGGCTGCAGATCCTGGAGTCGCTGAACCTGCGCGAGCGCGGCCTGGAGATCGTTTCCTGCCCGTCCTGCGGTCGGGCGCAGGTGGACGTCTACACCCTTGCCGAACAGGTGACCGCGGGCCTGGAGGGGCTCGACGTCCCGCTTCGGGTCGCGGTGATGGGCTGTGTGGTGAACGGGCCCGGCGAAGCGCGTGAGGCGGACCTGGGGGTGGCCTCCGGCAACGGCAAGGGGCAGATCTTCGTCAAGGGCGAGGTCATCCGCACAGTCCCGGAGAGCCAGATCGTCGAGACCCTGATCGACGAGGCCATGCGGCTGGCCGACGCGATGCGGGACGCCGGATCGCCGTCCGGAGAGCCGTCGGTCTCGCTGTCCTGAGGACGGCGGGGGCCGCGGCACCGCGCGGCGGACGGACAACATCTGCTCATTCGGGAAAATCCGACAAATCCAGCTAGTGTGAACTGGACACGTCCGCCCCTGACCCTGGCGACGGCGATTTTCCTCTTCCTCTGCGGCGAAACCGGGGGCATTGCGGTGCTATGTGAATGGGTCCTCCTGCGGCAGCACCCAGTTCGACGGAGCGCCGCCAGGAGCCGATTGTGACGACATCGGCGGGCGTCAACGACGCCGGCGTGGGCACCATTCCACAGCAACGCACCTCCGGCGGGTTCTACCGGCACGTCGTCCCCGGTGTCGCCAGCACGCTGTCCCGCACCCGAATGCGGGAATTGCTGGTCGAGGTCGAAGAGCGGGCCGACGAAATCGTCGGCACCACCCGGGAACGGATGGATGCCCTGCTCGAGGCGGTCTTGGCAGTGTCCTCGGGGCTGGATCTCGCGGCCACACTCCGGCAAATCGTGCACGCGGCAATGGAACTTGTGGACGCGCAGTACGGCGCGCTCGGCATCCTGGGCAAGGGCGGCATGCTCACCCAGTTCATCCACGCCGGAATCGACGAGGAAGAACGCGAGTTGATCGGGCCACTGCCGACCGGCCGCGGGCTGCTCGGCGTGGTCATCGAGGACGTGAAACCGCTCCGGCTGGAAGATCTTTCGCAGCATCCGATGTCTGCCGGGTTTCCGGCCAACCACCCACCGATGAAATCCTTTCTGGGCGCGGCGGTCCAGGCCCGTGGCGAGGTGTTCGGCCGGCTCTATCTGACCGAGAAGCGCACCGGCGCTCCGTTCACCGATGACGACGAGATTGTGGTACATGCGCTGGCGGCAGCAGCGGGCCTGGCGATCGACAACGCCCGCCTGTACGAGCAGTCACGCCGCCGGCAGCGATGGCAGGAGGCCACCAGTGAGGTCACCACCGAACTCCTGATCGGCACCAACCCCGATGCCGCGCTGCAGCTGATCGCCGGCCGTGCCCGGGAACTCACCGGATCCGACTACACCCTGATCGCACTGCCCGAGGATCAACAGTCGGCCGACAGCGCGACCACCGGACTGACGGTGGTGGTCAGCGCCGGCGCGACGACGGACCCCATCAACGGGCTGCGGATTCCGATCGATGGCTCCACCGCGGGCGCCGTGTTCACCGACCATGTTCCGCGAAACGTCAGTCACCTGGGTTTCGACCTGGCAAGCGGGCTCGGCATCGAATTCGGGCCGGCCATGGTGATGCCGCTCGGCGCTGACGTCACGTTGTCCGGGGTGCTCCTGGCCATTCGGACCCCGGCATCGCCCGATTTCGGTGAAGACGAATTGGAGCTGGTCGCCACGTTCGCCGACCAGGCCGCGCTGGCGTTGCAGCGCGCACGTCACTTGAGCTCACTGCGAGAACTGGAGGTGCTCGCCGACCGGGACCGGATCGCGCGGGAGTTGCACGATCACGTCATCGCACAATTGTTCGGGATCGGCCTGGGACTCCATGGCACCCAGCGCCGGGCAAAGTCCCCGGCGCTGGCCGCGCGCATCGGCGAGCACATCGAGCAACTGAATGCCGTCATCACCGAGATCAGCACCGCGGTCTTCGATTTGCACTCGGTCACCCCCGAAACCCCTCCGCTGGGCGGCATCCTGACCAACATCGTCGACGAGATCACCGCCGACGCCGAGCTGCACACGTCTGTCGCGTTCTCGGGACGGGTCGACGTCGTCTCGGCGGACCTGGCGCAGCAGGCGAAGGCGGTCCTCCGAGAGGCGGTCAGCAACACGGTCCGCCACGCGCGGGCCACCGAACTGGGCGTCAAGATCACCGTGGGGGCCGACCTCGTGCTGGACGTCACCGACAACGGCATCGGGATCCCGGACACCGTGGCGCGCAGCGGCCTGCACAACCTTGCTTCCAGGGCGGTGGTGTCCGGGGGAAGCTGCATCGTCGAGCGGTTGGCGGACGGCGGAACCCACCTGGTGTGGTCGGCACCGCTGTGACCGGCGACGACCGGGAGCGCCTGCGGCCTGCTCAGCCCACCGGCCGGCGGCGATCGGCGGCTGTCACCTCGGCAGCGAAATGGTCTGCGTCCCAACGGGAGTCCAGCGCGCGCCGGATGAGCTCGGCCTGAGTTTCCGGGTTCAGACTGCCGATCGGCTGGTCCAGGTCCAGGCACAGCACCGATTGGTGGGAACGGGTACCCCTCCGCGGAAGCGGCGATCACATTGGCGATCTCGGTCGTCGGTGCACCGGATTCACTGCGGGCCAACAGGGTTGGATACAGGGCAATGATGGCCCTGGTCCGGTCGACGCTCTCCAGCGGACGCCCGAACGCCGAGGACACCTGCAGCAGATGGGCCATCCGCCTGACGTCGGCTGTCCGGTTGGTGCCTGCGCCATGGAACAAGGCGGGGTTGAAGAACACCGCGTCGCCCTTGGCCAGCGGCAATTGCACGCAATTCCTGGCGAAATACGCGACGATTCCGGCAGGCCCGCCGCCAGGTATCGGGGGACATACTTCTGCGAGTGCGGTAGGTACATCGTCGGCCCGGTTTCCACCGGCATGTCACAGTGCGCGACGGCGCGCTGCAGGGTGAGCGACGGGGACAACCGGTGCACGTGCTCCGGGTAGTTCGCCGCGGTCTCCAGCGGCATGAAGCCCAGGTGGTAGTCGCGATGCGCGGTCTGCGCCTGCCCGCCGGGGTTGACGATGTTGAGTGCCGACGCCACCTGGTAGTTCGGTCCCAGCCATGCCCGGGATGCCAGCGCGACGACGTCATCGGCGTAATAGTCGAGGAACACGCAACGGTCGGTCCTACCGGGTCTGCGCCGGCGGTACTGTCCGCCGGTCGCCGACGGCCACCACCAATGCCTGGCAGGCTATGCCCATGGCCGGCGCATAGCCGGCCCATCATCGGCCCATGACCGCTCGAGTTCGTGAAGGCTTGCAATGTCCCGCACCGCGCCGCTCGCCCCGCCCGAGGTGCACCCCTGCGTGGGGGTTGCCGCGTGCTGACCACCAGCTTCGCCCGGGTGCTCGGTCCGTCGCACACCGCTCAGGTGTCCCGCGTGCTCGCGACGGACCCGATCGCCGGCTGCATGGTGGCCGCCCGCTTCGAGCAGGTCGGGATGAACGAGGCCGCGCTCGGCGGGCAGTTCTGGGGCGTGGCCGGCGGCCGCGACGGGCTGATATTCGCCGGTGCCTCGATGGTGCCGCTGGCCGGCGACACCGCCGCGATGCGGTCGTTCGCCCATATCGCCGGACGGCGCGGGCGCAAGTGCGCCACTATTCTCGGACCGGCGGACCTGGTCCTGCCGCTGTGGGAGCGGCTGGAACCACGATGGGGATCTGCCCGGGATGTCCGGGCTGATCAACCCCTGATGGCCTGCCCGGGTGATCCGTTCGGTCCGGTCGACCATGACGTCCGGCCGGTGCGGCCGGATCAGCTCGAGGTGTACTTCCCGGCCGCGGTGGCCATGTTCACCGAAGAGGTCGGGGTGGACCCGCGGATCGGTGACAACGGCCGTGGCTACCGGGCCCGGATCGCCGACCTGATCGCCGGCGGCCGCGCTTTCGCGAGTTTCGACGGCGACAGGGTGATGTTCAAGGCCGAGATCGGGTCGCTGTCCCAGCGAGTGGCCCTGATCCAGGGGGTGTGGGTGCACCCCGACCTGCGCGGCCAGGGCCGGGCCGCGCCCGGTATGTCGGCGGTCGTCCGGGCGATCCAGCACAACCTGGGCCGGGTGCCCAGCCTCTACGTCAACCAGTACAACCAGCGCGCGTTGCGCGCGTACCGGCGGATCGGGTTCAGGCAGGTCGGCAGGTTCGCCTCGGTGCTGTTCTGACGCCGTTGCCGCGGCGCTGCTCTTGAGGGCGGCATCGGGCGCCGGTGTGCTCCCGCGAACCGGATCGGGCGGGCCTGCGTACTTCTTGGTGCCGCACGGCGGATCACGCCCGTCAATTCAGGTCGCGGAATCAAGCACCGCGATCGGCCGGGCGATCACGCTGGGCGGCGATCAGCAACGAGGAGGCTCCCGCCATGACATCGCATCATCCGACCCCGAACCCGTTGTCCCCGCGCGCGCCGGGAGACGGTCGGCCCCGTGTCTAGGTGGCGAATCCCAAACGGGTGCGCCTGCGTGCACCCGCTTGGACTCCGATCGCAGAGCGGCCCGCGATCCTGCTCCGCCGCTGGACGCGGCTCATCCCGAGGTTGCCGCGCAACGCGGCACCGCCTCGTTTCGCCTGACGCGGATCAACCGGACCCGTCTCTCGCCTCCGTTTGGAGCGCTGAGCCGCGGTCTCCGTACCCGACGATCCGTACTCCCGGCAGCGTTCGGTGGGCGCCCGGCGCCACGGAGGCCGGCTGGCCGTCCCGATGAGGAGGGTGCGGCGGCACTGTTCCTGGACGTCTTGGCCCGGCCGATGGCCTCCGACCTCGGCGCGCTGTTGGACCGGGTCCGGCCCGACCTGGTGGTGTACGAGAAACCGCGGTCGGTGCCAGGGTTGCTTCGGCCGCCCGCGGACTTCCGGCGATCACCCACCGCATCGTCGCCGCCGCATCGACCGAGGCTGCGGGCAGCCCGGCCGCACGCGAGATCGTCGGCCGGCTGTTCAGCGATTTCGGCGCCGGGGCCGGTGGGTTGCGCGGCGACCGGGTGCTCGACATCTTTCCCGACAGCCTGCACTCGGGCGCCGATGCGGCGCTTGTGTCCCGAATTCCGGTCCGGCCGGTGCCGTGGAGCGAGCCTGGTGGGTCCATCCCGACCTGGCTGGGCACCGTGCGGCGGCCTGTCGTGTACCTGACACTGGGCACGATCTTCGCCGAGCCGGGGACGTTCCGGGCGGCGATGGATGCGATCAGTGCTGTGGACGTCGAGGTGCTGGTGGCGCTCGGCCCCGTCGACCCCGCGTCGCTCGGGGACGTGCCGCCGTCCGTGCACCTGGAACGCTTCGTCGATCAGGCCGCCGTGTTGCGGTCCGTCGATCTGGTCGTCCACCACGGCGGCAGCGGCACCATGCTCGGCGCGGCCGCGCACGGTCGACCGCAGCTGGTCCTGCCGCTGGGCGCAGATCAGTTTTACAACGGAGAAGCGGTGACGTCGGCTGGCGTCGGCCGGATGCTGGAACCGGCCCGGGTTTCCGCCGGTGACGTGGCCGGCGCCGTCGAGCGGTTGCTCGGCGAGCCGTCATTTCGCGCCGCGGCGGGTGTGCTGCGGCGCGAGATCGCGGTCATGCCACACCCACGCGACGTGCTGCCGGAGATCATGGACGTGGTCAGCCGGGCGGAATGAGGAGTCAGTCGCGGGCCATCTGGTCCACGCAGACCGTCACGGCCAGCAGGAACGCCTGGTCCTCGCCGTCCGCGATCTGGACTCCGTAGGTGTCCCTGACCCGGAACCACTTCTTCGAGATGGTCGCGACGGTGTCCCCGTCACGTTCGATCTCGTACTCGTGGTCGACGAAGTTGCCGTGCGCGGTGAGGTCCTGCCCGCCGTCGACGTCGATCTTGTACCGGTCACGGATGCCGATCAGGGCCTTGTGCACGGTGGCCTCGGTGTTCCCGCAATCGATCTTCATGCTGTCCCGGATGTGCAGGGCCCGTTCCTTGATCGTGGCGACCTCGTTTCCGGAACCGTCCTCCAGGACGAACGTGTCGCGGATACGAACGGCCTTGCCGTCGACCTTGTAGACCTTCTCGCCGGAGTCGTTTTCGATCCAGAAGTCGTCGCCGATGGACATCAGCTTTTCGCGCATCTGGTAGCGCTGAGGCGGGGGCTGGTCGTCGTGATGCCTGAAGAGTCCCATGACAGTCAGGATGATCCCGCCGAGTCGGCTGCGTCATCGCCTGAGGTGGACGATTCAGGCCTGTGGAACCGGGCGGGACCCGGCCGGGACATCACCCAGTGGCGGTCCCGCCGCGAACGTGGTCTCCAGCTCCGAAGTCGCGTGCGCCGCCGTCAGCTCCGCCAGGCAGGCGCCGAGCCAGCGGTACACCCACTCCTGGGCAAGCGGCCGGGTCTCGCAGAAGACGATGGGTACCGAAGGGAACCGGGCTTGTGCCTCCGCGACCGCCTCCGCCACCCGGGCGCCGGGGACGTGCGTGAGCGCGAAAAGCCGGCTGTACTTGTCCTCGACGACGACGGCGGCCCGCGGCAGCGCGCTGAGCTCGGCGAGCGCGTAGGTGAGTTTGCCGGACAGCAGGCTGCCCGCCAGGTCCTCGACGGTCTTGCGTTCGACGGACGCGACGACCTGGTCGTTCAGTTCGACGGCGTAGTCACCGGCGGGCAGTCGACGGCGCCTGGTACTCGCCTGCTGGTGGCGGAAGGTGTACGGGTACTTCTCGGCCGTGTCCACCAGGATGTCCAGCACCAGCCCGGACGCGCGGGCGGTCGGCACCCGGACCGCCGGCCGTGCCTGCTTGGTCGTCCTGGGCGACTGCCAGAAGATCATCTCCCGGCCCCGCGCCTGGGTGATCACCAGCTGGGATCTGTTCTCCCGCGGGCGTTCCAGCACCAGGTCGATGGCCGGACCGCGACGGCTGCAGGACCTCACCGGCAGTTGCTCGATGATCTCGGCGTCGGCCGGCCAGCCGTCGGCGCGATGGCAGTACACCTTGCTCTCCCGCGGCCAGCTGGCGCGGGACTTGAGCACGATGCCACCCTCGCCGAGCGGGATCCGCACGAGGAAGGGCAACGACGAATCGGGGTCCGGGTTTCGGGCGATGAGCAGGTCCGCGGGCACGTCGTCAGGTTCTCATGCTGCACCGCGGTGGCGTTGACCGATGGGACCCCGGGATCGGATCCGGTTCTCGATGGTCAATATCGCGGGGCCTGTTCGTCCCGATCAGTCGTCCGCTCTCGACGAGACGGAAGCACCCGGTGATCTGGATGGCGGGGCCGTGAGAAAGCCCTGCGATGGCGTGGTTTCGGCCGGGTTGGCGGTGCCGCTGGGGATACTGGACCGCATGCCCCGTCACCGATTGCGCTACCGCAGATCCGGCTGGGCGATCCTGGTGGCACTGTGTGCCCTGCTGGTTGCCGGGTGCACGGGCACCCCAGACACACCGACCGGTCCCGACCAACAGATCGCGGCCTTCACCGGCGCCTGGGAGCGGCTTCAGACGGACGAGGCCGCCACGCTAACCTCCGACGCGGCCGGCGCGTCACTGTTGCTCGACAACGTCACCCGCAATCTCGCACCGGACACCCTGACCATCACCCCGGGGCCGATCAGCCGGACCAGCGCCGACACGGCGACAACGACCGTGACGTTCAGCTGGGTACTGCCGCACGCCGGCACGTGGACGTACCCGGCCACCTGGACCTGGCGAAACACCGGCGGCGGGGGCTGGCTGCTCGACTGGTCACCCACGGTGATCCATCCGAAGCTCGGCGAGCGGCAGACGATAGCCACCAAGATCTCCTCCGCGCCGCAGGGTGCGATGGTGGATCGGAACAACCAGCAACTGGTCACCCCGGTGCGGGTGTACTCGGTGGTGCTGTTGCCCGGCCAGGTGCCGGACGTCGCGGCCACCGCGGCCGCGCTGGCACCGCTGCTGGCTCCCTTCGACCCGGGCATCACCGCGGACGGCATCGTGGCGGGCGCGGCCGAAGCGACAGCCGAAGCGACCGCCGCCTCGAGCCCGGCCGCGAGTCCCGCCGCCTCGAGTCCGGCCGCCTCGAGTCCCTCTGCCTCGAGTCCCGCCGCCCCCACTCGGTCTGGGAGTGCGACGGTGGCGGTGGACCCGGCATCCATCCAGTACACCGTGATCAACTTGAGAGAGGACGACTACAAGAAGGTCAAACAGCAGCTCGATGCGATCCCTGGCTTGAGTTTCCCCTCCGAGGTGAGAAACCTCGGGCCAACCAAGGATTTCGCCAAAGCGCTGCTGGCCGAGGTCAACCAGGCCACTGCCGAGCGGATCACCGGTACCGACGGGTGGAAGGTGATCACCGTCGATTCCACCGGCGGCGCGCTGGAATCGCTGCAGGACGTCCCGGCCGTCCCCGGCCAGCGGGTGGTGCTGACCCTGGACAGCGTCATCCAGCAGGCCGCGGAGGCCTCGCTGACGAAGTTCGGGCAACCGGCGGTGCTGCTGGCCATGCAGGCCTCGACCGGGGAGATCCTGGCGGTCGCGCAGAACGCCGCGGCCAATGCGCAGGGGATGCCGGCGCTGACCGGACAGTACCCACCGGGTTCGACGTTCAAGGTGGTGACGGCCACCGCCGCGCTGGAGCGCGATCTGATCGCGCCCGGCCGCGAGGTCGATTGCCCGGGATCGACTGTCATCGAAGGGCGGGAGATTCACAACGCGCACAACTTCGCGTTGGGCACGGTGGATTCGACGCTGGCGTTCGCCCGCTCGTGCAACACCACGTTCGCCAACCTGGCTTCGCAGATGCCCGCCGACGCGCTGACCACAGCCGCGAAGGACTACGGCATCGGGCTGGACTTTGTCGTCGACGGGATCACCACGCTGACCGGAAAGGTGCCCAACGCCGCCTCGGGGGTCCAGCGGGCGGAGAACGGCTTCGGCCAGGGCACCACGCTGATCACCCCGTTCTCGGCCGTGCTGCTCGCCGCCACCGCAGCCAACGGCACGATGCCGACGCCGGTGTTGATCCGGGGCACCACCACGACCTCCGACGCGCCGGCCCCCGCTCGCGCGGCACCGATCCAGCAAGCGATCCAGCAGTACATGGCCGCCGTCGTGGACGAGGGCACCGGAACCGGTCTGCAGGGTTTCGGCGACGTGCACGCCAAGACCGGCACTGCCGAGTTCACGGCCGACGACGGCACGATCCACGCACACGCGTGGACGGTTGGCTACCGCGGCGATCTGGCCTTCGCGGCGCTGATCGTGGGCGGCGAGGACAGCGCCTTCACCAACCAGGTCGTCGAGGCATTCCTGGGTGCGGTGCCGGCATCGTGAACGGCACAGCGCCGTAGGCTCTTCGTCATGTTGCGCACCACCCTGACCCCAGGCAGGCCAACCCCGATCCGCTCGGTTCCGGCATCCATCCCGCGTCCCGAGTACGTAGGTCGGGACAAACCGCGGCCGAGTACCGACCCCTGGGTACAGCCCCCGGAGATCATCGAGAAAATGCGGGTGGCCGGCCGGATCGCGGCACGCGCCATGGCTGCGGGCGGCGCCGCGGTGGCCCCCGGGGTCACCACCGACCAGATCGACCGGATCGTGCACGAGTACCTCTGCGACCACCACGCGTACCCGTCGACGCTGGGCTACAAGCATTTCCCGAAGGCGTGCTGCACCTCGCTGAACGAGGTGATCTGCCATGGCATCCCAGACACCACCGTCATCCAGGACGGCGACATCGTGAACATCGACGTCACCGCCTACATCGACGGGGTCCACGGCGACCTCAACGCCACCTACCTGGCCGGCAACGTGTCCGAGGAGAACCGGCTGCTGGTGGAGCGCACCGAGGAGTGCTTGCGCCGGGCGATCAAGGCGGTGGCGCCGGGCCGTCAGCTGAACGTGATCGGCAGGGTGATCGAGTCCTACGCCAAGCGATTCGGGTACGGCGTGGTGCGTGACTACACCGGCCACGGCATCGGCCGGACGTTCCATTCCGGGCTGGTGATCCTGCATTACGACGAGCCGAGCGTGTCCACCGTGATCGAGAAGGGCATGACGTTCACCATCGAGCCGATGATCACCCTGGGCGGCATCGACTGGGACCTGTGGGACGACAACTGGACGGTCACCACCAGGGACAAGTCCTGGACGGCGCAGTTCGAGCACACGCTGGTGGTGACCGAGTCCGGCGCCGAGGTGCTGACCCTGCCCTGAGCGTCGCATCCCGGCCGGACATGCCGCGCGAGGCCCGCGCGGTGGCAGGCTACGAGCTCGCCACCGCGTGCTCGGCCGGGTATCCGGCCACAGACCCGGCACGCGCCGCTCCCACCGGATACGCCATCGCGGGTCCGGACACCGAGATGGTGATGTTGGTTCCGGGTTCCAGGTGCTCCCCGGCCAGCAGCCGACAGGTGACCGTGGTCGCGGGGGCGTCCAGCGCTCCGGGCAGGGCGGCGGTGACCACGCAGTCGTGGCCGAAGTACTCGACTGAGGAGACCACCGCACCGGAACCGTCGTGGGCGGCCACCGACCGCGGGTGCAGCTGGATCTGCTCGGGGCGCAGCATCAGCAGGGCGGGGCCGTCGGGCACGACGCGACCGGGAGTCCGGCGGACATCGATCACACCCAACGCGCAACGGGCGACGCCCCGCTGGACGACGCCGGGCACCGTGCAGGTGTCCCCGATGAACTCGGCGGTGGGCAGGTCGACCGGCTGGTCGTACACCTCTCGGGGCCGGCCGACCTGGGTCAGCGCCCCGCCGCGCATGATCGCGATCTGGTCGGCGAAGGACAGTGCTTCCTCCTGGTCGTGCGTCACCAACAGGGTGGTCACCTCGGTCGCGGCCAACGCCGCGGCCACCAGCGCGCGCGTCTCGGCCCGCAACGACGCGTCCAGCGCCGAGAAGGGCTCGTCCAGCAGGATCAGCTTCGGCTCCGGCGCCAGGGTTCTGGCCAGCGCGACGCGCTGCTGCTGGCCACCGGACAGCTCGTGCGGGTAGCGCCCGACCAGAGCGGTGTCCAGGCTCACCAGCTCGAGCAGCCGGTGCAGCCGCGCGGTGTCCCGGCGCGCCATGCGGGGGAGCCCGAACGCGATGTTCTCGGCCACCGTCAGGTGCGGGAACAGCGCGCCTTCCTGCGCCAGGTAGCCGAGGCGCCTGGCCTCCGGCGGGACGTGCCGTGACGGCCCGCTGACCACCTGCCCGCCGATCTCGATCGTCCCGGCGTCGGGCCGGATGAAACCGGCGACGAGCCGGAGCAGGGTGGTCTTGCCGCAGCCCGACGGACCGAGTACCGCGGTGATGCCGCCGGATGTTGCTTCCAGGCTCACGCCGCGCAGCACGGGGACACCGGAGAAGGACTTCCGGATGTCGGTAGCGGTCAGCGTGCTCATCGGCCACGCACCTTACGGGACTTCTGCAGCAGCAGGTATGTCACCGGCGCGGAGATCAGAATCATCATGGCCGCATAGGGCGCCGCGGCGACGTAGTCGATGCTGCCGGTCAGGCTCCAGAACCGGGTGGCCAGCGTGGTGGTGCCGATCGGGGCCAGCAGCAACGTCGCGGTGAGCTCGGTGGCACCGGCGATGAACACCAGCGCAGCCGCCGAGAAGATGCCGGGCGCCGCGAGGGGCAGCACCACCCTGGCCAGCGTCGCCGCGGGTTTGACCCCCAGCGCCCGGGCGGCGTCCTCGAGTTCCGGCGGCGCCTGCAGCAGCGCGGACCGCAGGGTGACCATCGCCCTCGGCAGGAACAGCAGCACATAGGCGGCGATGAGGGTCACCACGCTCTGGTAGATCGGCCGGGCGAACCGGATGGTGACGGTGATCAACGCGAGGGCGACAACGATGGACGGCAGGGCGCCGGCCAGGTAGCTCAGCCGTTCCATCATGGTCGTCAGCACGCTCCGGTACCGGACCGAGAGGTAGGCCACCGGGAAGGCCAGCACCACCGTCACCACCGCGCCGGTGGCGGCCAGCCCGATGGTGGTGACGGAGGTGGCGAGCGCCTGCGCCCACTCGCCGCTGCCCCGGACCAGCCAGTACATGACGCTGGACAGCGGCACCGCCAGCGCGGCACCGACCAGCACCACCAGGAACGCCTGTGCGGGAATCTGCCGGCTGCCCAGCCTCATCGGTTCCGGCCGGCGGGCCGCGCCGGAGCCGAGCCGGGCCCGTCGCGCCCGTCCGGCGAGCCAGGACTCGCTCGTCACCAGGATCAGGCAGCAGGCCACCAGCACGACGGCCAGCATGTTGGCCGCGGCGCTGGCGAAACTCGACGAGTACTGGTCGTAGATCGCGGTGGTGAAGGTGGAGAACCGCAGCATGCTGAACGCACCAAACTCCGACAGGCAGTGCAGGCCGACCAGCATCGCGCCACCCAGGATGGCGGGACGGAGCTGGGGGAGCACCACCCGCAGGAAGACCGCGCGCGGCCGGAGTCCCAGCGTCCTGGCCTGCTCCTCCCACGCCGGGTCGAGCCCACGCAGCGCGGCGGCCACCGGCAGGTAGACGAACGGGAAATAGGCCAGCGTCATGATCAGCGTGGCACCGAACAGCCCGTCGATGCCGGGGAACACCGACACCCAGCCGTAGCTGGTGACGAAGGCCGGGATGGCCAGCGGGGCGACCAGCAACGGACCCCACACCCGATAGCCGGCCACCCGGAGCCGCTCCACCAGATAGGCGGCGGCGGTACCGACCACCGCCGTCGCCGTGCAGGACAGCACCACCAGGAGTCCGGTGTTGACCAGCAGCTCGCCGACCCTGGCCCGGAACACCAAGCGGTGCACCGTGTCCCAGCCGGCGGTCAGGGTGGAGACCACAATGAAGCCGAGCGGGACTAGGCACAGCGCGGTGACCGCCAGCGCCATCACCAACAGGAACGTGGGTGGCCGCGAGTCGCGGGCCGCGGACCGACCGGCGCCCCGACCGGCGCCCCGACCGGCACCCCGGCCGGAGCGGGCCGGGCGTACGGCGGAGATCCGGTCGGTGGGCGTCGTGCCCATCCCGACCGGGTCGCCCTGCGTTGTCTGGCTCAGATCAGGCCTGCCTGCGTCATCAGGTCGGCGACCTCCGGCCCGTTCAGGCTGGCCGGGTCGATCGTCGGCGGTTGCAATTGGGTGATCGGCTTGAGCGCCGGATTGCCGGGCACGTCACTACCGACCGGGTATTCCAGAACAGTGTCCGCGACGACGTGCTGTCCCACCTTGCTGGTGATGAACTTCAAGAACTGCTGGGCCTGCTGCTGCTTCGTGCTGGATGCCAGCACGCCGCCACCGGACACACTCAAGAATGCACCGGGATCCTGATCGCCCCAGAACAGCAGCTTGGTCTTGTCGCTGTTCTCACCGGTCTTCGCCTGATCGCCGTACCAGTAATAGTGATAAATCACACCGCCAGGGATCTCCCCGGCGTTGACCGCCTTCATCACCGTGTTGTTGCCCTTGTAGATCTTGGCGTTGGTCTTCATCGCGTCCAGCCACGCCGAGGTGGCAGCCGAACCCTCGAGTTCCAGGATCGCGCTGACGATGGCCTGGAAGTCCGCGCCGCCGGCCGACGCCGCCCACCGACCCTGCCAGGCCGGGTCCTGCAAATCCATGATCGACTTCGGCAGGTCCGCCTCCTTCAGCTGGTCGGTGTTGTAGACGAACACCGTCGAGCGGGCAGCGATCCCCACCCAGTTCCCGGTGGAGGGGTTGAACTGCGCGGGAACCTGCGCGGTGGTCGCCGCATCCACCGGCGCGAACAGGCCCGCCTGCTCGACGATGTTCATCCCCGGCGAGTTCTCGGTGAGGAAGACGTCGGCCGGCGATCCGGAGCCCTCGGCGACGATCTGGTTGGCCAGCTCGTTGTCGCTGCCGTTGCGCATCTCGACAGCGATGCCGGTCTCCTTGGTGAACTCGTCAGCCCACGCCTGGGTGAGATTCTCGTGCTGGGCGTTGTAGAGCACGATGCCGCCGGTTCCGGTGCCCACCAGTTCCTCGGCGCTGCTGGCCGCGGCTGACGCCGGATTCGACCCAACCGTGGAACCCGCGGACGGCGAGCCCGCGCCAGCGGAGGTACTGCCGGAGCTGCACGCGGCGAGCAGGGCCACGGCGGCGGCCGCCAGAGCGGCGAGCCGCAGCGGCCGGGGACGTCGGGTCACGATGGTTCTCCTCGGGAAGTGATCATCACGGCAGTCGGAGTGAGTCAGGTAAGGCTTGCCTAGTAGACCATGGCCCCGGCCCGGGGCGGTCACGGATGGGTGCTGATGCCGGGTCACGGTCGTTCCGTGCTGCGTTCGGTCGCCTGCCGGTCGGCGACCTGCGGCGGGTCTAGCGGCCGGGTCTGGGCTTGGGCAGCGCCAGCAGGGCGTTCTCCACGACCTCGGTGAGCGAGGGGTGGATCCAGTACTGCCCGCGCGCGGCGTCGTGAGCCCGCTGTCCGAAGGACATGGCCTGGATCAGGGGCTGGATCACCGTGGCCGCCTCCGGGCCGATGACGTGCGCGCCCAGCAGCAGGCCGGTCTCGGGATCGGCGAGCACCTTGACGAACCCGCTGGTGTCCTCGCGCGCCCAGCCTGCCGCGGTACCCGAGTAGTCCCGCCGCCCGGTGACGTACGGGATCCCGCGGCGCTGCGCCTCCTGCTCGGTCAGCCCGACGGCGGCGATCTGCGGCTCGGTGAAGACCGCGGCCGGGACGAACCGGTGATCGGAGGTGATCCGGTCGTCGGGGTGCGCCAGGTTGTGCCGAACCACTCGCGCCTCGTGGTTGGCGACGTGCTTGAGCGCGTAGTGCGAGCTGATGTCGCCCAGCGCGTAGATCCCGGGGACGACCGTTTCCTGGTGGTCGTCGACGACGACCAGGCCGCGCGGATCGACGGTGACGCCGGTCGCCCTGACGTTCAGCAGATCGGAGTTCGGCACCCGGCCGGTCGCCAGCAGCATCAGGTCGGTCTCGACCGTGTCGGCGCCGTAGGGCCCCTCCAGGTGCACCGTCAGCCCGCCGTCACCGGACGTCTCCGGTTTGACGCCGCACACATCGGTGTCCTGCCGCAGGTCGTAGCGGCGGGCGGCGTGCGCCGCGAATGCGGTGGCGATATCGGTGTCGTGGTGGCGCAGCAGCCGTGACCCGCGCACGACCTGGGTGACCTTGGTGCCGAAGGAGGCGAAGATGTGGGCGAACTCGGCCGCGATGTAGCCGCCGCCGACGATCAGCAGCCGCCGCGGCAGCTTCTCGATCCGCATGATCGTGTCCGAGGTGTGCACCGGGCCCTGGCCGATGTCGTCCTCGTCCAATCCGGGGATGTCCGGGATGACCGGGCGGCCCCCGGCGGCGATGACGAACCGGTCGGCGGTGATCTCCGCGGTGCCGCCGTCGCTGCGCCACACCGTCATCGCCTTGCGGCCGGTGAACCGCCCGGTGCCCGCGTACACCGTGGTGTTGGGCCACTTCGGGCCCTCCCGGAACGCCCGCCCGCTGGACTCGATCTCGTCCACCCTGGCGAAGATCCGGTCGCGCATCTCCGGCCAATCCGCGAACTCGACCCGACCGTGGACGCCCAGCTCGCCGCCGCGCCGGGTGCCCTGGGCGAGGTCGGCGGGGTAGACGTACATCTTGGTCGGGATACAGCCCGCATTCAGGCAGGTGCCGCCGAACGCCCCGCGTTCCACGATCGCGATCTTCCAGTGGTCGAACTCGCGCCCGGGGATGGAGTTACCCGAGCCGGTCCCGACGACGACCAGGTCGAAATGAGGCATGCGCCCAGGCTAATCTGATCCTGAACCGACCCTGAACGATCCCGATCATGCCCGGGTCCGGCGACCCGCCGGGTACCCGGCGTGCGATCAGTACGAGAACACCGGCACGATGATCGCCCTCGCCAGCGTGTGGAACGCCAGGTTGAAGGACACCGCGGTGGCACCGGTTTCCGGTGTGAGGCCCAGGGTCGGGACGTCGACGGCGTGCACGACGAAGAAGTACCGGTGCACCTGGTCGCCCTGCGGCGGGCCGGCTCCCTCGTAACCCACGTTGCCGCCGTCCGTGCCGGCCTGGAACGCACCGGCGGGCAGGCCACTGCCGTCCGCCCGGCCGGCGTTGCGCGGCAAAGAGGTGACATCGGCGGGCAGGTCCACCACGGTCCAGTGCCAGTAGCCCGATGGCGTCGGGGCGTCCGGGTCGAAGCAGCTGACCGCGAACGACTCTGTGCCCTCCGGGAATCCGGACCAGGCCAGCGCCGGTGACTGGTTGCCGCCGCCGGGGCCGCCCGGTCCCACGACGTACAGCAGGTCCAACGGCTGGCCGTCGGCGATGTCCGGGCTGGTGACGGTGAAGCTCGGCACCTTCGGCAGCAGCGCGTACGGGTCGGGCGCGACGGGTCGTTCCAGGCTCACCGGGGTTCCCTTCGGTCGGTATGTCCAGATTGTGACTCAGACCGTACCTCGCACGGATGGCGGGGTCAGGTGCGGGCCAATGACCCCAGATGCAGCGCCAACAACTCCGCGTCCGCGGCGAGAACCCCGCGGCGGTGAAAGAAATCCGCGATCAGCCGGCAATCCCGGCGCAGGAACTCCTCGCCCTGCGGGTTGGCCACCAGGTCCACCATCTGTGGAAGGTCGATGAGCACGCAGCCCTGCTCGTCGACCAGCACGTTGTACGGCGACAGGTCGCCGTGGGTGTAGCCGGCCTCGGCCAGCACCTCAAGGCTGGCCACCAGGTCGTGCCAGAGGTCGGTGAAGTCCGCCGTGCTGCCGTCGGCGGCGGCCAGTCGGGGCGCGGCCGAGCCCTCCGGTGTCCCGATGAACTCCATCATCATCTCGGACCCGATCAGCTGGACCGGGTAGGGCACCCTGGCTCCGGCGGTCCACAGCATGGACAGTGCGCGGAATTCGGCGGTGGCCCACTGGCCGGCCAGCATTTCGCGGCCGAACGCGGTCCGGTTGGCCATCGCCCTGGTTTCCCGGGACCGCTTGATCCGGCGGCCCTCCAGGTAACCGGCATCGCGGTGAAACATCCGATGCTCCGCGGTGCGGAAGGCCTTGACCGCGAGCAGGCAGCCCGCGCCGTCGGGTGCTCGCCGCTCGAGCAGGCTGACGTCGGCCTCCTTGCCGGTCTTGATCACGCCGAGCGGGTAGTCCCGTGCCGATAGTTCGGTGATCAGCCAGTCCGGGGCCGGATCGGGGCCGTGCCCGGCGACGTCATAGCTGGAATAGGGTGCGCCGGGATCGTCATCGGACGGTGCGCAGTCCCATCAGTCGGCGAAAGCCGTTGCGGCAGCGTCGGTGTCGAAGGGGTCGGGATCCGAGCCGTCGACCTCGACGAGGTGGCGGCCGGATCTTCCTTCCTGGGCCAGACGCGGAGCTCCGCGGGACTTCCCCGATCGGCGCCGGGGTGTGGTGTCGTTGTCGAAGGCGTCGTGCAGGTCGTCGTAGATCTCGTCGGCATCGTCGGCATCGTCGGCACCGTCGGACTCGGGGTCGTACAGGTGGGTGGTGTTCAGCTTGTTGGTGTTCAGCTTGTTGGTGTTCAGCTGGGCTGTGATGCGGAAGCGTGGCACTGGAGGATCTCCTGGTGTGGGGCACCCGGCCGGCCGGCGCTCCGCCACCAGGGCAGCGGTTTGAGCGTCAACGCGGAGTCGGGTGAAGGGGAAAGGCGGGCCGGCACACGGACAGCACAAGGACCGTGGTCATCGATGTCCCCCTTCCCTCCGGCCGGGCGGCACCCGGCGGCCGGACCAGATTCCGGCACCAGCACGAGACTGTGCGCCGACGTCGATTCGGGCAAGTGGTTTTCGGCCGACCGCCCGGCACGGGCGACCGACCGCCGGGATGGCAAATCGGTCGAGCCGAAGGGTGCCGCGGGCTAGGTTGCCGCCATGGTGACGCCGCTGAACCTGCGAGCCCTGCGACCGGATGACGCGCCGGCGGTGACCTCGATCCTGGCCGAGATGGAGCGCCGTGAACCCGTCGACGAGGCCTACGACGAGCCCGAGGTCATCGAGGAAATGTCCTCTCCTGCCGTCGATCTCGCCCGTGGGAGTGTTGCCGTACTCGACGGCGACACGCAGCTGGCGTTCGGGGCGCTGTCGATCAGCGCGCCGGCCGCGACATGGAAGGCGTCACTGTGGGGCGGCGTGCACCCCGACCACACGCACCGCGGCATCGGGCGTCGGGTGATCGACCACTTGGTCGACCGTGCGCGGGAGATCCGCGACGCCGACAACCCAGGCGCCCCAGGGGAACTGAAGATCTGGGCGGAGAGCAATCGCCCGGGAACCGCGGTGGTGGGCGCCCAGGCCGGGTTCGACACCTGGCGGTACTTCCTGCGGATGCGGCGTGACCTCGGCGACCCGGTCGCGCAACTCCCCGCGCCCGATGGCCTGTCGATCCGGCCCTACCCGGACGCCGAGGACGAGGCCGTACGGCTGGTGTCCAACGAATCCTTCGCTGACCATTGGGGTTCCACGCCGATGGACTCCGCGCGCGCTGGCGAGCGGAATTCGCGGATTCGACCTCGTTCCAACCCGACCATTCGTTCGTCGCGCTGGCCGGATCGGACACGGCAATCTCCGTCCCGGTCGCTGGTTTCGTCCTCACCTCGGAATTCCGCGGAGACACCGAGCACCGCGGGTATCGGACCGGCTACGTCGCCCGGGTCGGTACCAGCCGGTCGGCGCGCGGTCGTGGTGTGGCCAGCGCCCTGCTGGCCCGGACCCTGACCGGTCTGGCGGAGTCCGGGTACCGGTTCGCCGAACTCGGCGTGGACGCGGACTCTCCGACCGGTGCCGGCCGGTTCTACGAGCGGGCCGGCTTCCGGACGTTCACCACCAGTCGGGTACTGGGCCTGCGGGTTGTAAGTGGTCAGGACCACTGAGCTGGATACGATTCCCGGGTGACGTCCGTCGATTTCCGGATCCTCGGGCCGGTCGAGGCGCGTGTGGACGGTGAGCTGCGCATGGTGCCCGGGCTGAAGCCGAGGGCGCTGCTCGCGGTGTTACTGGTCAACCGCGGTCGGGTGGTGTCCTCGGACGCGATCGCCGAGGCGATCTGGGAGGGTCAGGGCCCCGGCGCGTACGCGGCCAGCCTGCAGGTCTATGTGTCCACGCTGCGCCGCACCCTGGGATCGGCGTCCGGTCGTCAACTGGTGACCAGGCAGCCGCCCGGGTACCGGCTGATCGTCGACGATGACGCCGTCGACCTCGGCCGCTTCGAGAAGTCCGCGGCGGTCGGCAACGAACTGCTGCGCACTCGTCGCTATGCCGAAGCCTCGGCGAAGTTCCGTGCGGCACTGGCACAGTGGTCGGGTCCGGCGTTGGCCGACCTGTCCGAGTTGCGGTTCGCCGCGGAGTTCGCGGTGGCGGTCGAGGAGGAGCGGCTGGTCGTGCTGCAGGCGCGCATCGAGGCCGACCTGGCCTGCGGCCGCGTCTCCGAAGTCGTCGGTGAACTGACCACGCTGACCGGCCAGTACCCGCTCCGCGAGCAGTTCTGGGTGCAGCTGATCACCGCCCTGTACCGGCTGGACCGGCAGGCCGATGCGCTGGACGCGAGCCGGCGGATCCGTGAACTGCTCGGTGACGAGCTCGGCATCGACCCCAGTCCCGCGCTCCGGGAGCTGGAACACAAGATCCTGCGTCAGGAATTGCTGCCCGCTGCCGGCGCCGGTGAACGGTCGCAGGGCTTGCTGCAGACCGTCAATGCCACCGTGGCCGGGTCCAGCTTCGCGAGGCTCGTGCTGTCCTCGGGGCAAGTGGTCGCGATCTCCAGCAAGGGCCTGCGGATCGGCCGGATGGACGACAACGATCTGGTCCTCGACGACGTCAAGGTCAGTCGCTATCACGCCCACATCGTCGATGTGGGAACGGGTTTCGCGATCACCGACCTGCGCTCGACGAACGGCACCACGGTCGGGTCGGAGCGGGTGCTGGACAGCCGCGTGCTGCGTCACCAGGACGTGATCGGCATCGGCAGCGGCCAGTACATCTTCGAATGCGAGCCCGGCTGACCCGCAGTCCTGCCCTCCTTCGGGACCTGATCGGCAGCGGCCAGTACGCCTTCGAGTGCGAGCCCGGCTGACCCGCAGTCCTGCTCTCCTTCAGGACTGCTTCAGTACCTCTTCAGCCCAGGGACCGATCGTCATCTCCAGAGGTTGAGCCCGGGAAAGGGTCCCGGACCACCGATCACCTGGAGGATCCGCCATGAGCACCACGTCAACCATCCCCGCCACCACGACTGCAGTCGCCACCGCCACCGCCACCGGCGCCCGCAGCTCCGATTCACGTAGTGCGAGCCGCGCGCTGCCCGTCCGGGCGTTCGCCCGGATCGCCGGGGTGCTGTTCGCCGCGGTGCTGGGTCTGGGGCTCGCCGGACTGAACAGCAGCGCGAACGCCGAGACCGTCACCGGAGGAGTGGAGTTCGAGACAACGGTGGAATGCGGTGGCGACTACATCGATTTCATCGTCAACACCACCGACCTGGACTCGGGTAGCTACGCCAAGCTGTACGTGTTCGACCCGTACACCCAGGAGTGGATCACCGACGACGTCTGGGAAGAGGCAGACGCCTATGCCGGATACCACATCCCGGACATCAGCTTCGAGGACGGCTACTACAGCGTGTACATGGCCTACGCGCAGTGGACCGACAACGGCTGGGTCTACTCCGGCGAGTACATGGACACCTACACCCAGTACTACGAGGACAGCTCCTGGACGTCGAGCAGCTGCTACATGGGCTTCTGACCCGCTGACCTGCTCACCGGCTACCCGTTGCGTCCTGCAGATCGCTCGTTCCGCCGGGCGATCTGCAGGACGCAACAAACGTGTCCAGCGCCGATCGGCGCGCTGGTTAGGCTGACCCGACGCGCCGTCGCCGGTGGTGCGTCCGCCGTCCCCGCACTTTTCGAGGAGTTCCCGCCGTGATCACTCGCCTGTCCACGCTGTTCCTGCGAACCCTGCGGGAGGACCCGGCTGACGCGGAGGTGCCGAGCCACCGGCTGCTGGTTCGTGCCGGGTACATCCGCCGGGCCGCGCCGGGGATCTACAGCTGGCTGCCGCTGGGATACCGGGTGTTGCGGAACGTCGAACGCATCGTCCGCGAGGAAATGGACGCAATCGGCTCGCAGGAGGTGCATTTTCCGGCTCTGCTGCCCAGGGAACCCTACGAGGCGACCGGACGCTGGACCGAGTACGGCGACAACCTCTTCCGGCTCAAGGACCGCAAGCAGGCCGATTACCTGCTCGGCCCGACCCACGAGGAGATGTTCACCCTGCTCGTCAAGGACATCGTTCCGTCCTACAAGGGCCTGCCGCTCTCGCTCTACCAGATCCAGACAAAATATCGCGACGAGGCCCGCCCCCGCGCCGGCATCCTGCGCGGCCGGGAGTTCGTCATGAAGGACTCGTACTCCTTCGACCTGGACGACGCCGGACTGCAGGCGTCCTACGACAAGCACCGGGCGGCGTACGTCCGGATCTTCGACCGGCTCGGCCTGAACTACGTGATCGTCGCCGCCATGTCCGGTGCGATGGGCGGGTCGGCCTCCGAGGAGTTCCTGGCCGACGCGGAGGTGGGCGAGGACACCTATGTGCGGTGCAGCAACTGCGATTACGCAGCGAATGTGGAAGCTGTGGCGGTACCGGTACCCGCCCCGATCGACGCAACGGCCGTGCCGGAGGCCCATGTCGAGGACACCCCGGACACACCGACCATCGACACCCTGGTGGCGGTGCTCAACCAGCGGTTCCCCCGCACCGACCGGCCGTGGGCGGCGGGGGACACCTTGAAGAACGTGCTGGTGCTGCTCCGGCACCCCGACGGCAGCACCGAGCCGCTGGCCATAGGCGTGCCCGGCGACCGGGAGGTCGACCCCAAGCGGCTGGAGGCCCAGGTCGCGCCCGCCGAGGTCGAGCCGTTCACCGAGGAGCACTTCGCCGCCAACCCCTCGCTGGTCAAGGGCTACATCGGACCCGAGGTGCTCGGGGCGTACCGGGCCAGCGGGATCCGGTACCTGCTCGACCCGCACGTCGCCGAAGGGTCCGCGTGGGTGACCGGCGCCGATGAACCAGGACGGCACGTCATCGACCTGGTCGCCGGGCGCGATTTCACCGCCGACGGGACGATCCAGGCCGCCGAGGTCAGGGACGGCGACCCCTGCCCGGTGTGCGGGAATCCGCTGCACACCGCGCGCGGCATCGAGATGGGGCACATCTTCCAACTGGGTCGCAAGTATGCCGACGCGCTCGGCCTGCAAGTGCTGGACGAGAACGGCAAGCTCGTCACCGTCACCATGGGGTCCTACGGCGTCGGGGTGTCCAGGGCGGTCGCCGCCGTGGCGGAGAATTCGCACGACGATCGCGGGTTGATCTGGCCGCGCGAGGTGTCGCCTGCGGACGTGCACGTGGTGATCGCCGGAAAGGGCGAGGAGATCACCGAGGTGGCCGAGCTGATCAGCGCTGGGCTGGATGCCTCGGGCGTGCGCGTCATCCTGGACGACCGGAACGCCTCCGTCGGGGTCAAGTTCACCGACGCGGAACTGCTCGGGGTGCCGACCATCTGCGTGGTCGGCCGGGGAGTCGCGAGCGGGGTCGTCGAGGTCAGGGACCGCGCTTCCGGCAGCAAGCAGGAGGTGCCGGTTGCCGAGATCACCGAGCGGCTGTTGGAGATCGTCCGCGCCGGTTGAACCGGCGTCGGCCATATCGAAAGCCAGCGCCGGACCCGCTGTGAGCGCCATCGTGCTGCGATCGCCTCAAACACCCGCAGTGTCTCAAACACCGCAGTGTCTCAAACACCGCAGTGTCTCGCGATGCCGAATCCGCGCCGGCTCGGACCTGGTCCGGTGCGAACCCCTATCAGGCCTGACCGGCGAACGGCACGGTGGACGGGCTGGCGCCGGCGACCCGTTTCCACATCGCCAGCCGGACGGCGGCATCGGACAGCCCGGTGAGCGCGAATCCTCGCAGCTCGGGGTCGTCGGTGGAGCCCAGGACCACGCGCCAGGCCGCCGCAGCATCCGATTCGATGTCCTGGGCCAACTGCCGGGCGGACGGCACGTCGGCCACGTTCATCGACACCGCATAGGCCGGGGCCGGCGGGGCAGCCTCCGCTCCGCTGGCCACCAGCCGGGCGGCCGTCGCGTCCCGGCGCAGCAGGTGGCCGGAGCGGTTCTCCGCGATCATCGCGGCGTCGTCCCGCGCATACGCCGCCACCAGGCCGTACGCCCACACCGCCGCCTGCTCCGCGGCGAGTGCGGACTGCACGGCGGCGAGCGCGTCGGGCGCCAGCGGCCCAGGTGCGGCAGCAGCCGACGAGCTGAACGGCGCGACGGACTGCGGCGACCCGGCGCTGGGCGATGCAGCGCCGCTCGGTTGGCTGTCGGTGGCACCTGACGATGTGCCGCCGGATGCCGGGTCCGGGGTAGGTGTGGGGGAACTCACGCCAGGATCGCCCGGTGACTGGCCAGCGCGGCGGCGATCGATCCGTACAGGGCGGCGCGGTAGCGCGAGGCGTTGGACACCGCATCGGTGAACTGCACCTGTGCCGTGGCTGCGTCCCCGCGGATGCTGGAGATGGCCGCCTCCGGCGAGGGCGGCACCGGGACCTGCCCGCTGGCCGGCACAGTGGGTGCCGTCGGGGCGTCCGCAGACGACACGCCGGTGACCGTCGGGTTGACCCGCGCGTACTCCGCCTCCAAGCCGGACAGCTGCGCAGCGCGGTCGTCCCGCAGCGGCGTCAGCAGCGGAGCCTGGTCCGGGTACGCCGCGATGGCCGCATCCAGTCGGAGTACGTGCAGGCGGGTGGTGGCGATCAACCCGGTGATCGGATCGCTGACCGCGGGCGCAGGCACCACGGTCGGCGCCCCGTCGTCCCCGCGGAACAGGCTGCATCCGGTGACCGTCGAGGCGATGGCCAGGGCCGCGGCACCGCCGACAGCGGAGAGAAAGGTGCGCCGCCGCATCGTCGCATCGAGAGGTCGAACCACGCTCACATCATGACAGCCCTCATTGGGTGCCCGGTTCACCGACGCCCGGGACGCTCTGCACCTACCCGCCCGAGTTACCCGCCCGACATACCCGTGCGCCCGATAGGCTGGTCCTCCGGATCAGCAATCCCGGCCCTCCCGACCGCGGCACTACGCAGAGCGACGGGCCGGGGTCACGAACACTGCACAACTACACAGGAGGCGGCGATGGGATCGTCGGACGAGCGCCGCCTGCGTGCGGTCGTCGAACAGATCACCGCCGAGGCCGGCTTCGACCTCGAGGACCTGACGGTGCAGGCCGCGGGACGCCGGCGAATCGTGCGCGTCGTCATCGACGCGGATGACGGCGTCAGTCTGGACGACGCCGCGGCCGTCAGCAGGGCGATCTCCGAGGCACTCGACGCCGACGAGGACGATCCGATGGGCAGCGCGCCGTATGCGCTGGAGGTCACCAGCCCCGGGATCGGGCGTCCGCTGACCCTGCCCCGACACTTCCGCCGGGCGCGCGCCCGGCTGGTGGCGATCACCACCACCGACGGGCGCGCGATCACCGGACACCTCCTCGAAGCGACTGACATCGGCCTGGTGCTGCTGACCGGCAAATCCGGCACCGAACGGGTCGACGTGGCCTTCGACACCATCGCCAAGGCCAAGGTGGAGGTCGAGTTCAGCCCGCCGCCCGCGGCCGTGCGCGAGCTGCTGGGCACCGAAGATCTCACCGCGGACATCGATGAGCCCGACGAAAACGACGGGCTGGATGAAACCCGCGAAGAACTCGCGGACGGGACGACCGGGGCACCAGGCACCGGTCGGGAGGCGCGCAGATGAACGTCGACATTGCGGCGCTGCACGCCGTCGAGCGGGACAAGGGCATCGAGTTCAACTCGCTGATCGAGACCCTGGAAACCGCGCTGCTCACCGCCTACCGGCACACCATGGGGCACGCCGGGCACGCCCGGGTGGAGATCGACCGCAAATCCGGGCACATCAGGGTGCTGGCCCAGGAACTGGGAGCGACACCGGATGAGGTCCTCCGGGAATGGGACGACACCCCTGAGGATTTCGGCCGGATCGCGGCGACCACGGCCAGGCAGGTGATCCTGCAGCGGCTGCGGGACGTGGAGAACGAGCGCACCTTCGGCGATTTCGCCGGCCGCGAGCACGACCTGATCACCGGCACGGTGTCGGCTGACGCACGGGTGAACGCGCGTGGCGTCGTGGTGGTGAGCCTCGGTGACGTGGAGGGCGTCATCCCGGCCGCCGAGCAGTCTCCGGGGGAGACCTACACGCACGGTCAGCGGCTGCGCTGTTATGTCGTCGCGGTGTCCCGGGGGCCGCGCGGACCGCAGATCACCTTGTCCAGGACCCATCCGAACCTGGTACGCAAGCTGTTCGCGCTCGAGGTCCCGGAGATCGCCGACGGCTCGGTGGAGATCACCGCGGTCGCCCGGGAGGCCGGACACCGCTCGAAGATCGCGGTCCGGCCCACCGTTTCCGGGGTCAACGCCAAGGGCGCTTGCATCGGGCCGATGGGCGCCAGGGTGCGGGCGGTGATGAGCGAGCTGGCCGGGGAGAAGATCGACATCATCGACCACGACGACGACCCGGCCACCTTCGTGGGCAACGCCTTGTCGCCCGCGAGGGCGCTGTCGGTGACGGTCGTCGACCCGGTGGCCAGGGCCGCCAGGGTGGTCGTGCCGGACTTCCAGCTGTCGCTGGCCATCGGCAAGGAGGGCCAGAACGCCCGGCTCGCCGCCCGGCTCACCGGCTGGCGCATCGACATCCGCAGTGACGCTGCCGGGACGTCCGAGCCGACGGCAACGGCCGCGCCGGTGTGATCCTGCTCTGAGGTTCGTCGCCGGGCCGGGCCGCCGCGGCCATCGGCTCGGGATCCAGCCCGCACAGCCTCGGGATCCAGCCCGCACAGCCTCGGGATCCAGCCCGCACAGCAAGGCGTTACCCACCCGAACAGCAAGGCGTTACCCACCCGATCATCAAGGCGGTAGACTCCTATGTCGGCCCGTTCATCGCTTCCGGCTGTCAGGAATCCGCGCCTCAGGATCCCGACAGACAACACAGTCAGCACCTATGCAACCGCCGCCACCGGAGAAGGTCCGGTGCGGACGTGCGTCGGCTGCCGGACCCGGGAACGGATCACCGCAGTGTTCCGCGTTGTCGCCGTGGACGGGTACGTCGTTCCCGATCCGCGGCGTCGGCTCCCCGGAAGGGGTGCCTGGCTGCATCCCGACGAGGGATGTCTGCTCGCCGCGGAGCGGCGTCGAGCGTTCGGTAGGGCCCTCCGGGTCCCCGAGCCACTCGACACCAGCAGGGTCCGAGGGCACCTTCGTCAGGAGGGGTCCGACGGGTCCGGGATTCCTCCGCAACCCGCGGAGGATCCTCGAGCCGCCAGTAGGACAGGAAAGCAGGTCGACCCATCGTGAGCACGTCGTGAAGCAGCAATGAGCAGCATCCGACACATCTAGAGGGTGAGCGGGCAGTTCTTACCGGCCGCCAGCCCTCATCCCTAAGGAGAGCAGTGGCAGGCAAGGCCCGCGTACACGAGCTTGCAAAAGAGCTCGGCAAGACCAGCAAAGAGATCATGGCGAAGCTCACCGACATGGGTGAGTTCGTCAAATCCCCGTCCTCGACCATCGAGGCTCCCGTCGTCCGCAAACTCCGGGACGCGTTCCCGGCGGCGAAGAACGACGTCAAGAGCGACGCAGGCACCCGACCGGGTGCCGCCCCGCGCAGCGCGGGTGCCAGCGCTGCTGCCGCGGGTGCCAGCGCTGCTGCCGCGGGTGTCAGCGCTGCGCCCCGACCGGCGGCCGGCGCCCCCAGACCGGCGACTCCCGGTGCACCGGCCCGGCCGGCCGCGGCTGCGGCTGCCGCACCGGCGGCAGTTGGCACGACAGCACCCTCGGCGACCTCGCCGTCCGCTGTTCCGGCCACCGAGGTCGAGCGCGCCCCGCAACCAATCGTCGGGTCCGGTTCGCCGAGTTTCACCCCGGCGGCACCGGCGCCGACCCGTCCCGCCCAGCCCGCCGCCCCGGCCGCTTCTGCCGCCCCGGCGCCGGCTCGGCCCGCACCCGCCGCGCGACCGGCGGCTCCGGCGGCGAACGGCGCCCCTCCCAGCACTTCGACGGACCGTCCCGCGGCGCGCGCAGGTGCTCCGGCCCCCGCGGCCAGGCCCGACGGCCAGGCGCCGCCACCCCGGCCGCAGCGGCCGACCGGTGGCGTGCCGGGTGCCCCGCGGCCCCCGCGGATGGGCAACAACCCCTTCGGCGTCAACCAACCTCGTAACGCGCCGCCACGCCCGGGTGGCGTGCCAGGTGCTCCGCGCCCACCGGCCGGACGCCCTGGCGGCGCTCCCGGTCCCGGTGGTCCCGGCGGTGCCGGAACCCGCCCGGGTCCCGGCGGCGCACGTCCCGCGGTGCCCGGCGCACCCCGCCCCGGCACACCCGGTGGCAGGCCAGCTCCCGGCGGGGCCCGTCCCGGTGCTCCCGGCGGCTACCGCGGCGGTCCCGGTGGGGCCGGCGGTCCCGGCGGTCCCGGCGGCGGTGCCGGTGCTGGTGCCGGCGCCGGTGGTGGTTACCGCGGCGGTCCCGGTGGTGGCGGTGGTGCCGGAGCCGGCGGCGGCGGTTCGCGCCCCGGTGCCGGTGGTCGCGGCCGCGGCGGCGCCGCCGGTGCCTTCGGGCGTCAGGGCGGACCGGCGCGCAAGGGCCGCAAGTCCAAGAAGCAGCGTCGTCAGGAATTCGACAACATGCAGGCGCCGTCGATCGGCGGCGTCGCGCTGCCGCGCGGTAACGGCGCCGTGGTCCGGCTGGCCCGTGGCTCCTCGCTGTCCGACTTCGCCGACAAGATCGACGCCAACCCGGCGTCGATGGTGCAGGCGTTGTTCCACCTCGGTGAGATGGTCACCGCCACCCAGTCGGTCTCCGACGACATCCTGGAGCTGCTCGGTTCCGAGATGGGCTACGAGGTGCAGATCGTCTCCCCGGACGACGAGGACCGCGAGCTGCTGGATTCGTTCGACCTGTCCTACGGAGAGAACGAGGGGGACGAGAGCGATCTGGTCATCCGGCCGCCGGTGGTCACCGTCATGGGTCACGTCGACCACGGCAAGACCAAGCTGCTGGACGCCATCCGGAACACCCACGTGGTGGACAAGGAAGCCGGTGGCATCACTCAGCACATCGGTGCCTACCAGGTGGCAACCCACCTGAACGGTGAGGAACGGCTGATCACCTTTATCGACACCCCGGGCCACGAGGCGTTCACCGCCATGCGTGCCCGCGGCTCGAAGTCCACGGACATCGTGGTGCTGGTGGTCGCGGCCGACGACGGTGTGATGCCGCAGACGGTCGAGGCGATCAACCACGCCAAGGCCGCGGACGTGCCGATCGTGGTGGCGATCAACAAGATCGACAAGGAGGGGGCCAACCCCGACAAGATCCGTCAGCAGCTCACCGAATACGGGCTGGTCGCCGAGGAGTACGGCGGCGACACCATGTTCGTGGAGATCTCGGCCAAGGCCCGGATCAACATCGACGGCCTGCTGGAGTCGATCCTGCTGACCGCCGATGCGGCGCTGGACCTGCGGGCGAACCCGGACATGAACGCCGAGGGTGTGGCCATCGAGGCCCACCTCGACCGCGGCCGTGGTGCGGTGGCGACGGTGCTGGTGCAGCGCGGCACCCTGCACGTCGGCGACTCGATCGTGGCCGGCAACGCCTATGGGCGGGTCCGCGCCATGCTCGGCGACAGCGGCGAGAACGTCGCGGAGGCCACGCCATCGCGTCCGGTGCAGGTGCTCGGGTTCACCTCGGTGCCCGGTGCCGGCGACTCGTTCATGGTCGTCGAGGAGGACAGGGTCGCGCGGCAGATCGCCGAACGGCGGCAGGCCAGGGCGCGCAAGGCGCAGATCGGCAACCGCCGGCGGATCTCCTTGGAGGACCTGGGCGCAGCCCTGGCCGAGAAGAAGATCGAGCAGCTCACGCTGATCATCAAGGGCGACAACTCCGGCACCGTTGAGGCGCTGGAGGACTCGCTGCTCAAGCTCGACGTAGGTGCCGAGGTCGACCTGCGGGTGGTGCACCGCGGTGTCGGTGGCATCACCCAGGACGACATCAACCTGGCGGTGATCACCGACGCGATCGTCATCGGCTTCAACGTCAAGCCGGTGCGCGGCGTGCAGGAGATGGCCGACCGCGAGGGCGTCGACATCCGCTACTACACGGTGATCTACCAGGCCATCGACGAGGTGGAAGCGGCGCTCAAGGGCCTGCTCAAGCCCGAGTTCGAAGAGGTCAGGACCGGTTCGGCGGAGGTGCGGGAGATCTTCCGTTCCTCGAAGTTCGGCAACATCGCCGGCTGCATCGTGCGCAGCGGCGAGATCCGCCGGAACGCCAGGGCCCGGTTGCTGCGCGGCGGTGTGGTGATCAACGACAACCTGCAGATCGATTCGCTCCGCCGGTTCAAGGACGATGCCACCGAGGTCCGCGAGGGCTTCGAATGCGGTATCGGCCTAGGATCCTGGAACAACATCGAGGTGGAGGACACCATCGAGACCTTCGAGGTGCGGGAGAAGCCGCGCTCGTAGGGCCCGCAAGGGTCCGAGTCGACACGATCACCGGGTGCGCCGGTCCGCTTGCTGCGGGCCGGCGCATTTCCGTGCCGACACCTGTGTCAAGTCCGGCAACCGGAGGAGCCCCGCGCCCGGAATGAGGATCCGGGGTGTTGGATGAAGGCGGAACGACTCAACGATGAACCCCGACGATGAACCCCGACGATGAACCCCGACGATGATCTCTGACACAGCCGTGTACGTCGGGATCCTGGAGTGTGACGTGCTGCTCGGCGAGGTCGACTCGCTCAAGCACAAGCGGGCCATCGTCCGGCCGGTCCTCGCCCGGCTTCGGCGACTGGAGGTCGCGGTGAGCGAGGCAGGCGATCCCGATCGTCACCGCCGCGCGTTGATCGCCGTGGCCACCGTGTCCGGCGAGTTGGCGCAGGTCCATCGGGTGCTGGACAGCTGCGAGCGGCAGGTAGCCGGGGAGGTGGAGATCGAACTGCTGGCCACCAGGCGCCGCATCGTGGGCGCCGACGACGAGTAGGGAACGCCGGACCACAGCGAGCCGGTCCACAGTGAGAGGGGAACGAACCCATGGCAGACTCCGCACGCGCCCGCCGTTTGGCCAAGCGCATCGTGGCGATCGTGGCCACCGAGCTCCAGCATCAGGTCAAGGATCCGCGGCTGGCGCTGGTCACCGTCACCGCGGCCACCGTCACACCCGATCTGCGTGAGGCGACCGTTTTCTACACCGTGTACGGCACCGACGAGGAGGTCCAGGAGACCTCCCAGGCGCTGGCGAGCGCCACCGGGGTGCTGCGGTCCGCCGTCGGCCAGCAGACCGGTATCAAGTTCACCCCGACACTGGCCTTCAGGCTGGACACCGTGCCCGAGAACGCCCACCGCATCGAGGATCTGCTGGCCGCTGCCCGCGCCGCCGACGCCGAGGTCGCCGAGCGCGCGGCCGGTGCCAGCTACGCCGGTGATCCGGACCCGTACCGGCGACCGGACGAGACCGAGGGTGAACCGGAGGACGTCGACGCCCAGCCTGTCGACAGCCTGGCCGCGCCTGAGGTGTCATCTGTTTCTCCTGTGTCTCCAGGGGGGGCCGGCGCTCCCCACAGCCATGACGCTGACATCGGCGGCCAGGACCCTGTCGACCGGTTCGGCGAGCCGATCGAGGCGCAGGCCGGCGCCGGCGACCGGGCCTGACCGAAGTCCCGCCGGCGACATTTCCCTCTGCAACGCACCGGTGGTCCGCGCACCGGGATGAGGCCGGCTCGGATTCGACGCAGCCGTCGATCGGTGACACGATCGGGGCACGACTCCCGGGCGCATCCGGGTCGGTGACCGGGAGGCGATGTGACCGACACGCGTGCGGTGAGACCCCGGTCAAGGTCCTCATCCGTCCGTGACTCGCCGGCAACCGTGGGTGACGATGGCGTTCGGGTCCAGATGACCGACATGGACGTGGCAACGGAGTTGCTGATCCGGGCGACCGACGCCGTGCTCGTCGGTCACGTGCACCCCGATGCGGACGCGTTGGGCAGCGCGCTGGCCCTCGGCCTCGGCCTCGAGCGGCGCGGCGTTCCGGTAGCGGTGTCCTTCGCCGAGCCAGGTGAGATCCCGGCGAGCCTGCGGTTGCTCCCGGGTGGCCATCTCGTGGTGCCTGCGGACGGCGTGCCCGACCACCCCGATCTGCTGGTCAGCCTGGACGTCGGGTCCGCGGCGCGGTTGGGCTCCCTCGACCGGCTGCTGACCACGGCCCGACAGAGCCTGATCATCGACCACCACCCGTCGAACACCCGCTTCGGCGACCACCACCTCATCGACCCCAGTGCCGGGGCCACCGTGGTGCTGGTAGCCCGGTTGCTGGATCGGTTGGGGGTGCCGATCGACCTGCCCATCGCGAAGAACCTTTATGCGGGTCTGGCCACGGACACCGGGCACTTTCGGCACGCCGATTCCGACGCGCACCGGCTGGCCGCCCGGTTGATCGACACCGGGGTGCGGCCGGCAGAGGTATTGCGGCCGATCACCGACAGCCATCCGTTCGGCTGGCTGACGATGTTGTCGCAGGTGCTCGGCCGAGCAGTGCTGCACCACGGGGCGGCCGACGGTCGCAATGTGGTCTGCACGACCATCGACCTGGCAACATCCACCGGGCTGCGGTCCGAAGAACTGGATTCGGTGATCGACATCCTGCGCACCGTGCAGGAGGCCGCTGTCGCCGTCGTGCTCAAGCAGACCGCACCCGAGACCTGGCAGGTGTCCTTGCGCTCGCACCCGCCCGTCGACGTCGCCGCGCTGGCCACCGAACTGGGCGGAGGCGGGCACGTCAGAGCCGCGGGGTTCACTCACCACGGCGATCCCGGCACCGCGATCGCCGCAATCCTGGACACCCTCGACCGCTGAGGGCTAGCACCGACAGGCCCTGTCCTGCGGGTGGGCGGCGCGTGAGTGAATCGGCCGAACGACTGCCGGAGCGTGACGCCGCCCACGAAAATCACCTGGATCCTTGGAGCTCAGCGGGTGCGTCCCGCATCATAGATACAACATGGATACAGAACACTGCTCTGCCGCCGACCGCGTGTACGAGCACGTCCGCTCCGGGATCCTGACCCGCCGTTACCCGGACAACGAACTGCTGTCCGAGGGAATGCTGGCGTCGGAGACCGGCGTGTCCCGCACCCCTGTCCGGGAGGCACTGCTGCGCCTGGAGGCACAGGGGATGATCCGGCTGCTGCCCAAACGCGGTGCGTTGGTGCTGCCGGTGACGGCTCAGGAATGGCGGGACGTACTGGCGACCAGGCTGCTGGTCGAGGAGCACTGCACCCGGTCGGTCATCCTGGCCGGACGGGGACAGAGTCTCGCGCGATCCCTGACCGGGCCGCTGGATGCCCTGCGCCGCGCGGCCCACGCGGGCGACGTCGTCGGCTATGCGACCGCCGACCGCGAATTCCACGCGCATATCGTGGCCGCGGAAGGCAACCAGATCCTGATCAGGCTCTACGCCTCGCTCAGGGACCGGCAGCTGCGGATGGGCGCCGCCAATCTGATGGCCGCCGGCGGGCAGGCGGACGCGGCCAGGATGCACAGCACCGTGAACGACCATCAGGTGATCGCCGACGCCATCGGCGCCGGCGACGCCGTGCTCGCCGGTCGGTTGACCCGGATGCACCTGGCGCACGCCGACCGGGCGCTGCGCGGCGATCCCGTCGACGTGGGACCCGACGAGTCGCCCGACCCGCTGCTCACGACGGCGACCGCATGATCAGCGTGTCGGCGATCGCCCAGCGAGCCCGCAAGAAGCCCTGGCTCATCTGGTCCGTCGGAGTCGGCGTGTACCTGCTTGCGGTGTTCCATCGCACTTCGTTGGGCGTCGCCGGTCCGCTGGCCACCGAGCGTTTGGGTCTGTCGGCAGGACAGCTGAGCACGTTCGTCATGCTGCAACTCGGCGTCTACGCCGCCATGCAGGTGCCGACCGGCATCCTGGTCGACCGCTTCGGGCCTCGCCGGATGCTGCTGGTCGCGACGGTCATCATGGGCTCCGCCCAGCTGCTGTTCTCCCAGGTGGAGAGCTACCCGCTGGCCCTGCTGGCCAGGGGCCTCCTGGGGTGCGGCGACGCGATGACGTATGTCTCGGTGCTCCGGTTGGCGGCCGGTTGGTTCCCCGCCAGGCGCTACCCGGTGCTGGTGACGTTCACCGGGCTGGTCGGGATGGCCGGCAACGTGGTGGCCACCGTCCCACTGACCCTGCTGCTGACCAGCCTGGGCTGGGGGCCGACCTTCGCCATCGCCGGTGGCATGTCGCTGGCGTACGGCCTGCTCTTGCTGCGCCCCGCGGTGGCCGCGCCGTACCGCCAGGCCGAACGGGCAGACGGGCCGATCGGTGGCCGGCGGGTGCTCGGCGAGGTCAAGAAGGCCTGGCGGTTGCCGGCCGGCCGGCTGGCGTTCTGGGTGCACCTGTCGACGATGGCCGGGCCGACCGCGTTCGCCGTGCTGTGGGGGTTCCCGTACCTCACCCAGGGCCTGGGGTACACCCCGGCGACGGCCAGCACCCTGCTGATGATGCTGGTGGTCGGCGGCCTGGTGGCCAACCTGATCATCGGTCCGATGCTGGCCCGACGACCGGCGTTCCGCGGCCCGCTGGCGGTGATCGTCGCGCTGCTCTGCCTGCTCGGTTGGCTGGTGCTGATCCTCTGGCCCGGCGGCGTGCCGCCGTTCGTCGTGGTCATCGCCGTGGTCTGCGTGTTCTCGGTGGGTGGCCCGGCGTCCTCCGTCGGGTTCATGCTGGCCCGCGACTACAACCCGGCTCATCGGATCTCCACGGCCACCGGCCTGGTCAACGTGGGCGGCTTCTGTGGCGCGGTGTTCGTGGTGTTCGCCGTCGGCCAGATCCTGGACCACCTGGAACCGGGCGCACAGACGCATTCCCTGACTGCCTACCGTTGGGCGCTGGTCGCCATCGCCGCGATGACCGCGTTCGGCATCTTCCGGATGACCACCTGGCTGCTGCGCACCCGAGTGGGAGTGCTGCGGGCCGCCGCCCGCGGCGAGGACGTTCCGGTGTCGATCGTGGCGCACAAATGGGACCTGCTGGGCACCGGCGAGTTCCGGATCGTGTCCAGTGCGCTGACCAACGGGCGGATCGAAGCGCCGGTTGGTGCTGACCCGCCGGTTCCCGCGGCGACCCCGGCCCAGACGAACCAGCCACGGTGAACCGAGCACCGGACCATGCGGCCAACCGGCCGCCTCCCGACGACCGTCGGCCACCGCCGCTGCCACCCGGCGGGGGCCTGCTGCTGGTCGACAAACCATCCGGCTGCACCTCCCACGATGTGGTCGGCCGGCTGCGAAAAGTGCTGCGGACCAAGCGGATCGGGCACGCCGGCACCCTCGATCCGATGGCTACCGGGCTGCTCGTGGTCGCGGTCGATCGGTCCACCAAGCTGCTCGGTCACCTGGCCCTGACCGACAAGGCCTACTCGGCGACCATCCGGCTCGGGCAGCGGACCGACTCCGACGATGCCGACGGCGCGACCGCCGCGGTGGCCGACCCCGCCGCGGTCGCCGCCATCTCGGCCGCCGACCTACGTACCTCGATGGCGGAGTTGACCGGGCCGATCCTGCAGGTGCCCAGCTCGGTGTCGGCGATCAAGATCGGCGGCCGGCGCGCCTACGACCTGGTCCGGGCGGGGGAGCGGGTCGAGCTGGCGGCACGGCCCGTCACCGTCGGCAGGTTCGAGCTCGTCGGCGGGCCGCGGACTGCCGAAGGCGTCACGGATATCGATGTCGAGGTGGAGTGCACGACGGGCACGTACGTGCGCTCGCTTGCCCGCGACCTCGGTGACGCGCTCGGCGTCGGCGGACACCTCACCCGGCTCCGCCGCACCCGGGTCGGGCCGTTCCTGGTCACCGATGCGGTCTCCGTGTTCCCGACCCACGGCGGGGACCGGGGCGCTCCGGTGACCGACGAGTTCGCTCGGGCGGTCGCCGCCCGGATCCTGCCGGCCGCCGAAGCCGTGCGCACGGCCTTCCCGGCGCACGTCGTCTCCGACGCCGAGGTCACCGAGTTGCGGTTCGGCCGCAGCGTGCCTCCGGCTGGGATCGCCGGCACCTATGGTGCTTTCGACGGCACCGGACGGCTGATCGCGCTGCTGGTCGACGGCGCCGAGGTTGCGCGCCCGGTGCTCGGCTGGCTGACTGCCTGAGATGATCGCGGGCGGGATCGGGTGCTGACGCCGATCGCGAACGGGACGACGAGCTGCGACCGGTGTCGCGCACCGCGGCATGAAGACCAAGGGCGAAGGAGGCGGCGTGGAGCGCTGGCGCGGAGTCGACGAGATCCCCGGCAGTTGGGGCCGCTGCGTGCTGACCATCGGGGTCTTCGACGGGGTGCACCGCGGGCACCAGGAGTTGATCCACGAGGCGGTGGCGATGGGTCGGTCGCTGGGGTTCCCTACCGTGCTGACCACCTTCGATCCGCACCCGGCCGAGGTGGTCCGCCCCGGCAGCCACCCGGCGCTGCTGACCTCGCTGCGCCGCCGTGCGGAGCTGGTCGCCGAACTCGATATCGACGCGTTCCTGGTGCTGCCGTTCACCCCGGCGCTGTCAAACGTCGGCGCCGAGGAGTTCGTGCACGACGTCATCGTCGACCGGCTGCACGCCGCGGCCGTTGTGGTCGGGGAGAACTTCCGGTTCGGCCATCGCGCGAAGGGCACCGTCGACCTGTTGCGCGAACTCGGCCCGCGGTTCGGGTTCACCACCCACGGCATCGGGGTGATCACCGGTGACCTGGAGGATGCCGTCACGCTGTCCTCGACCTATGTGCGGTCCTGCGTGGCGGCCGGTGACATGCGCGCCGCCGCCGACGCGCTGGGCCGGCCGCACCGGGTCGAGGGGTTCGTCGTGCACGGGGACGGTCGTGGCGGCAGTCAGCTCGGCTACCCCACGGCCAATCTCGATGTCGTCACGCATTCG